>Ga0100403_1000478_pt1 | contig 39796 bp, 75 predicted proteins | sample CryGeymet201501t_FD_83663 | JGI IMG/M metagenome (GOLD analysis project Ga0100403, IMG submission 83663) | Groundwater microbial communities from Crystal Geyser aquifers in Utah, USA - Crystal Geyser metaG 2015-01t | ecosystem: Environmental > Aquatic > Deep subsurface > Groundwater | place... | reverse complement strand
TAGGACGTGAGTATGAGGTCATCTATGATGATACAGGTAGAATAAGTAAAGTTATCCAGAAACCAATAACTCTGCCTGCTTTCATCCAGATGATGAAAGAAATGGAGAAGGATTACAAGAATCAAGAGAAACAAACGAAAAAATCTAAACGAGGTAGGAAATGATTGAATATTTTTTATTTTTTTTGTTAGGTATATTTTCTCTTTGGTTTATTTCTAGATATTATTGTTTTAAACATAAAAAAGAATGGAGGCAATTTAAGTTAAATTATTTAAAAAAATGAGTATTGAAGATATATTTGTAAGGTTGAAATTTGAAGACAAATTAAAAGCTCCGTTAGAAAAAACAATAGCAAGGTTAACTGCCCTTAATAACAAACAAAAAGAACTTCTGAATACTTATAAAATTAATACCACACAAAAAAAACTTCAATTAAAACAAGTTGGTTCACAATTTAATTCTTTTGGTAAAGTTATGGGAATGCCTATTGAACAATGGAAAAAATTTAACCAAGCAGGTGGTAAATTTACTAGTAGAGGAACGAAAATGGCAAATACTTTTAGAAGAGCAACACATGGTTTAAGAGGATTTCGGATGGAAATGCTTTCCGTGATGTTTTTTGGGAAGGGTATGCAACAGTTTTTCTTTGGATTATTAAGACCAGCTATGGAAGCAGTAGGAATATTTGAATTATGGGGTGCTGTATTGCAACTTGTATTTTTACCTATTGCTTTAGCATTATTGGATATATTATTACCTATTTTTACATGGATGATGAATTGGAGTGATGAAACAAAATTATTGGTTGGAAAAATAGTTTTGTTGGCAATAGGGTTAGGAATATTTTTGTTTTTAGTGGGGTCTCTTACATTAGGTATTGGGGGACTGATTATTGTTGGTTCTTCTTTTTTCAATATTATAACTAAAATAAGTGAAGGACTTTTTGGTGGTCAGAATGCATTAAGTTCTTTTATGGCTATTGGGATGAGTTTAGTTGCATTAACTGCTATTTGGTCTGGTTTTCAGGCTAGTGTGGGTTATGTTGTTGATAAATTATTAGAACTTGAATTTGTTAATGATTTTTTAGATAAAATGAATATACATCTTACTGAAGACATGTCTGGCTGGGAAAAATTTGAAACTATTGTTGGTGGTGTGTGGGATTATATCAGACAAAAAGTATTAGATTTAATTAAGGGTGTAGATATAAACTTAGCAGATTCTTTAAAGGGATTAATACCAGATATTACGACAATTCAAGACGAGGTAGATAAAATTGTTGAAAAATTTAAATTAGAGGAGATGATGACAAATATAAGTGAGTTAAATGGTAATTTAAAAGATTTAATTCCTTCATTGAAAACTATATCTGAACTTGTTGGGATGATTGTTAAAGGTATTAATTTTTTTCTTGAAAATCAACTGATGATAGGATCAATAGTGACAGGTGTAATAGGAGGAACAGCGGTGGGTGGACCTTTGGGGGGAATAATTGGGGGAGTAATAGGTGCAGGTGCTGGAGCAATTGCTCAAATGGTACAAAAAAAAGAAGGTCCTAAACAATCTGGCGGATATATTCCACATACGGGTTTGTATAAACTTCACGCAGGGGAATCAGTTAATCAGGCTGGAAGTAATACTTTCAGTCCAAACATAGTTGTAAATGCAAGTTCAAATGTAGACATAGAAATGTTAAAATCTCAACTTAGCAGTCAATGGAACGACGATTTTGCGAGGATGAGTAGAGGATAAAAATGGCAGGGGAAGCAGATATCACAATAACAGGCGGGACTATTGTGAGTGATAGTTTCGTATCAGAAGGTGTTTCAGTAGATATATGGACAACTAAACTAGACCATAACTTAGATAAACCTCTCATTTCAGTTGAAAAACCTCGTTCAGCCACAGATAAAAAGGAAGATGCAGATGCAGGTTTACCTGAGGGATGGGAAAGTTATTTAATTGACATTGGGAAAGTGAAAGAGATGATAACTGTGCAAGGGATGTTGATAGATGAAACTACTGAATCAGCGTTAGAGAAAAAGAAAAATTTAATGAGAATTTTCGGGAACCACGATTCTATCCAAATCACGTGGGGTACAGGTAACAATGCCCAAACTTATGCAGGGTCTGGGACAAAATGTATGGTGACTGAAACGCCTGGTATTATTGGAATCCAAAAATCAGGGTATTATAGTGAGAAAAACTTTGCAGTACAGTTTGCTATACAGGTTGGCACACCAAAAATAAATCATAATTAAAATGGCGATTAAAAATAATATCATAATTGGACTTCTCCTTCTTACTTTAATTAGTTCAGGGATTGTTTACGTTGAATGGACAAACAATGCTCGTATCCGTGTAGATAACGATAAAACTACGTTCTATGTTCCTCACGAAGATTATCCATGGATGTGGGTAGTATCAGGCAGGGAATATAACCAGTTGTATGATGGAACCTCTTTAATATATCGTGACACGAAAAATATTCACGTGGAAACAAGTTATGATAAAGATACAATCACAATTAAAAGAACTACACCTTACCTTCGTGGGGCAGTGATTATTGATAATTATTTCTTTGATGGTAAACAGACAAATATTGAATTGTTTCCAATAAAGCATACAGTTGAAGTGATTAACGCTACTGGAAAATTTTACAGGTATGAAGTGAAAGATTTAACTTATAATGGGGCAACGTTTAAGTTAGATGGGGAACAAACTTCACAGGATTTTGGGAAAAATATGAAAGTAACTTGGTGGGAGAAGTATCGGTTAGGATGGATTTATTCTTCTGGTAGTATGTATGTTAAATCCGAAAAGTTAAGTAATAATTCTGAAACGTTTGAAGTGAGGTTGTTTGATCCTGTTAAATATGGGTACACTCTTTCTCTTTATTTAGATGGGGTTAATGATAGTAGAAAATATGAATATTATACAACGGCGAACATTACTGCTAATATAACCTCTTGTAATCCTTATCCTGATGACCTTTGTTATCAAGAAAATGCTACATCTATTTCTACGTGTGGTGCTCTTTCTACAGGAACTTATGAATATAATGGCAGTTGGTTAACAGGAGAGAATGTTACTGACAATAATTGGAGCAGTTATGACTTACCTATTGGTGAAGATAAAGCAAATTATTATTGGATAAATTATTCTAAACCAAATAATGCGGTTAGAGATGGGACGTTGTGGGAATTTTTAATAGGTTTGGAAGGAGTGGAGGATGTGCAAAATGTTTCTATTCCTACTCAATGTTGGGCTAATAATCCTATTCAATTAAGATTTTATAATTTCAATCCTAGTTTTGGTTTTGCTACAAATAAAGCTGAATGTTGGAATGGGACTGATTGGGGAAATGGTGTTTCTTCATCATATCTTGGGGTTAGTTATGAAACTTTAAATGTTTATGAAGAAGCTATGAATTGGAATATTAGTGATAATGAATGTGATTTGTGTGTTGATATTGATGATGGGATCACTAATTTAAGTAATTCAATGGGTGATAAAAATTATAGTTGTGGTAGCAATTCTGTTAGTTTTAATTATCCAATTTATATTCTCAGACAGAATGAATTTAATGATTCTACAACTGAAACAAACATTTCTTCAGGGAATTCCACTTTTATTTTAATAGATAACATGACAGACATTATTCAGTTCCAATTTAATTTAACAAATAATGGTACTTTTTCTGAGAATGTTACCATTGATGTTGATGAAGATAATGTGCCAGAAGTGAATTTGTTAGGGAAATTGACGGGAGCTAATCTTCTTATTGATTATTTTTATTCAGATAACCAAAAAGAAACAAAACTAAATCTTACAAGAAGTACTGCTGGAACTAAAACGATTTATATGAACATTTCAACAAATGGATTCAGTGATGATAATCCGGTGGAAAATTTCACTTTCCGTCTTGATGGGTTTAACATTGATGGGAATAACCAATTTAATAAGGAAGAAAACTTTTCTAATACTACTCTTTTTAGCGGAACATATAATGAAAATATTTCTTTGTTTTCTGCCGTGGAAGATTTTTATAATAATGATACAATTGACTGGGAAGTTATTCTAAATCAATCAGGAGGAGAAACGTTAAGTATAATTAATCCTTTTACAAGTAACTCTTATTTACAGTTTCAAATACCTTATTTTGAGACAGAAAACCCTAATAGTAGAACTAACCAAATGATTGAACATTTAGATAATTTAGATATAAGAAATGCGAGCCAAATAAGCACTAACCTTACTCATTATGTTTATTGGGCAAATTATCCAGATGCTGTTATGTCTTATTCCGATAACATTTATCTTACAGATGGGACTGTTTCCGTGGCTTTGTGGACACAAACTGGTTATGCAGGTGAAAGTTCAAGTGGCGGGGGAACCACTGCAATAGATCTTCATTTAATTAGAGTTTCAGATACAGATATTAACGTTTATTTAGGCAATAGTTTTTCTAAAACAGTATCTATATCCTCTTTTGATACTTCCATTAGACCATATTTAAAATTTAGTTTAGCATATTCCAACGCTGGTGGAAATGGAAATCGCATTTTTACCTCAATCTTCAAGTTATGGAATGTGAGTGTTAGTGGAATTTCAATGAAAATGGATAATTCTACTTATAGTTTATCTCCTACAAATTATACTTCTGACTCTTTGAACATCACTCCTGACAATATTGAAAGGGCAACATTAACATCAAATGTTTATAACCCATCAAATACCACCTTAACATATTATTTATCTAATGATAACCAAACAACATGGGAAGAAGTATCTAATGGTGTAATTCACCCGTTCACTTCAACAGGTAAAAATATTAGTGCAAGATTTCAGCTTGAAACTTTAAATGAGAGCATATCACCGATAGTTTACAGTTATATTGTAGACATTTCCCCATCAGTAGTTACTAATCTTTCAGTTGATATTGGTGCTGACGGCGTGACGGAATGGAGTTATGAGAACCCATTGAATAGTTCTAATTCCCCGCAAAATTTCACTGAAAATGGGACCGCAGTGAAAGATTATATTGACACTTCTTGTAGTGAAGAACAAACCTGTTACATCCCCATTTCTTTATCTTTTGGTACTGCAGGAAATGTTCAAATTACTGAATTTAATTTAACTCATAACCCCAATCCAATTAATATAACAAGTTCATTAGTTGAACCGTTTAATTTAATCAATCTTACTTTTACATACACTGACGGACTTATTCAAGCATCCAACTTGATATTAGATTATTTAGGAAGTAAAAATATCACTTTCCTTGCTCATTATTGGAATGATACAAGTTTTAATGATTCACAGATAATGCAAGTTAAATATTCTAAATTTAATGTGAGTTTACCGAACAACACGGAATATTGGGAAGTTTTTCCAAAATCTAACACGCAACAAAATGTTACCCCCTATTCTCAAAATAACGAAACACCAATATGGAATGTAACAAGTTTAGCTTATGATACTCCATTTGATGTATATGTGAAAACTAATGAAACACTTAACTCCTGTTTGAACATCACATTCACTAATTCATCAGTCAAAGGTTCTTTAAAATTGAATACCACAAGCCAACTTATTGGGAATGATACAATCCCTTTAACAGGTAGTTTTGATGTATGGAACTGGGTGGATTTAAACAACTGTTCAAATAGGTTTGAGATACCTTACTTTTATTGGGCAGCCATTTGCACAGATTGTGTTTTAACTGAAGATTTTGATGAAACAAATTTGATTGAAACTTAAAAAAATATTAATAATTATTATGTCAAAAAATGCCAAGAATATCTAAACGAGGATTTATATGGATCCCCAGGACATTTACTCCATCTTATAAGATTTACATAGATAACATAGATGTTACTAATGATGTCATTTCTTCTGAATGGACACATGCCATCATTGGTCTTGAATCTCCCTGTAAACTTACTTTAATGGATCCTAACGGAATTTATGCCGATACGTATGTTGGTGGTGAAACGATTGAACTTAAATTAGATTTTTCTAATGGAACTACAAAAAAATGGGAAGGTAAATTAGAACAACCAAAAAAGAAATTTGGGCAAACATACATTTTAGACGTGGTTGGTTCACATCATCAATCTGATTTACTTGACGTGACTGTAACTGAAGAATATACAGGGATTAAATCGGCAGATACCATTTTGAAAGAACTTATTGACGAATATCTTACAGGATTCACTTATAATAATGTTAACAATTCCACTACATATCCCACCATTAAATGGAACAATAAACCTTTCTGGGATTGTGTGATTGACCTTTGTGCCCTCGCTGGGTTTGATGCATACATAGATACTGATAAAAACACACATTTCTTTGAGAAGGAATCTATTGAAAATACAACTGAAGCTATTGTGTGGGGGGATAGTTTATTAGAAATAGGTCATTTAGGAATTGACACAATAGATATCAGAAACAAAATTATTGTTTACGGAGAAGATAACACGGGATTGCCGATCATCTATGAAACACCAGACAGTGATGCTCAGAGTTCAATAGATACGTATGGGAAAAAAGAAAAAGTTATCAAAGATACTTCAATAAAAACATATGCACAAGCGAAAGAGTTAGGAAATATTGAATTATTTAATCATAAAAATCTTGAAAATAAAGGGGAAATGAATTCTCTCCTTCTTCCTGATATTAACCCTGGAGATATGATATGGGTAACGTGTCCCCCACAAAAAGTTAACGGACAATTTAGAATAGTTAAATATACACACTACTTACCTGTTTTACAGACAAAAGTAATAGTATATAAAGATAAAACTATTCCTTTATTATTTAAAGAAAGAAAAAAGGCAGAATTGTCTCTTCAAAAGATAACTAACCCTTACAAAATGACGAACTCATTTAACCTCATATTTGATGATATGTCAGAAATAGATGAAGTTTTATCTTCCACTGTTACTGTTTCTGAAGGGAACTTGAAAGTGTCAGTAGGTTCTACAGGAACAATGATTAGCTTAATTCATGTATCTTCTATTGATATAAGTTCTGTCCAAGTGAAAGTTGTGGGTGACACTCTTGCTGGGGTAACTTATTTAATAAGTACAGATAACGGAGATGTTTATACTGCTGTAAATTTAGAAACGTTAACTTCCATTGTTGCTGGTAAATTACTTCGGTTAAAAATTCTTTTAACTTCTTCTTCAACGAGGATAGATTCTGTGGCGGTGTTATATAAATGATTTCAATAAAAGATATTTGGCACAGGATTGTTAATTATGACAGAGATGTTGATGAATTAAACGCACAATTAACAAACTTATACAATCAATCCCACGATAAAATTGACACGTTAAATATTCAAATTACCCAATTAAACGACCAGATACTTAAACAGGATGTAATAATTAAATCTAAAACGATAATTAAACCATCAGTGGATGACGCTGATTATTGGAATAATAAATGGAACAAATCCACTATTTATTATAATGCTCCAAAAAGAAAAAAGGTGACTGAATATGTTCAATACAGGGACATTCCACAAATTACAGATATTGCTCACATACTTATTAGCGATAATCCTGACATACGTCACGATAAAGATGGCGTTGTCTTCACTGCAATGAACTGGTTAGAAAACCAATTTAAAAACGGAACGTTTAGATATGTGTCAGATCAAGGGGAAGTATGGGAACCACCTGAAGAAACTTTAACTTCAAAGAGAGGAGATTGTGACAATTTTGGAATCGTTACATATTTTGTTATCAGGGAAATGTTCAAACAACTTGACCAATGGGAACAAGTTAAACATAGATTGAAATGTGTCGCAGGAAACATTAACCAAAGAAGTAGTATCCCTTCAGGAGCTGGAGGGCATTTTTATTGTAATTGGCTTCATTCAACAGCAGAATGGTTTACGGTGGAATCAACATATTATAGAAAAAATGCGATAAATATGTTTGATAAAATCCCCCAAAAACTTAATAATCTTTACGGCACAATTTGGTTCACTTTCAATGAGGAATATAGCTGGGCACAACATAGTTTAACAGTTACGAAAAATGATTTTAAAAAGATTATATGATGGGATAATTAATTGGTGGTTGAAAGTAAAACCAGGAGAATACATTGAATGGGATTGGAAGATAAATGGTTACAGGAAGGGAAAATGATTGTTCCTTTAGTGAGAAGTTGCATTGATGAAAATGCTTCACTACAAGAAGAAAAATTATTGATGAAGTATTGCACTGCCGGAAAATTTGTTGAATGTCCGTATATGAAATGTGGGATTAATGTTCATGTGAATTATGTAATGTATCCGCATTGTTCATATGAAAAAAAAGGGGTGGATTAAAATTCCGTTTAATTGTGATGTTTGTGGGACTGAAGTAAGTTATTCTGAAAAATGTTTCAAGTTAAGGAACGGTGCAGAAGTTGTAATCTGCAAAAAATGTTGGAGGAAAATAAAATGAAAAAACAGTTTTGGAAAAGTAAGGCAGTATGGGGAGCAATCATAGTGTTTATAGCTGGTGGGTTATCTGCGTTAGGGTATCCAGTAGAATGGTTGTATGCGTTAGGAACAGCATTAGGAATCTACGGTGTTAGAGTTGCATTAAAATAAATTTATTTTTAATCGCTGTTAAACTCTCCCGAAAAGGATTGAATTTTAGTGCAATGTTCCCATAGGGAATTGAGTTTAATATCGGAATTAAGAGAAGTTTGCGTAAGCAAATTTGGGAGAATCATTTTTGATGTACCCATTCAGAATGTTCTTTACATTTTTTGTGTAAATGTTCACTATCACTTTGACTGTGGTGGATACAATAGATTTCATCATCATCCCAAAACTCTTTTCCACAATAGGCACATCTATAACAATTAACATCTTCTTGGCAGGATTCACAACATAATCCTCTTTCAGTACATCTTGTTTCAATCATTCTACAGGATACCCCGTTTGTTGTTTAAATTGGTCAAAGTCATCAGAACTCATTTCTTTCAATAACTTGTTTAGTCGTGTGGTATCTTCCTTGATCCACTTTTTAATTTTAACCACATAGTTCTCAAATTTGGGTAATGATTGATATCTAGCTTTTTCAATCCTGCGAACTAACCTTTTTGCTTTCCATAATTTAATGTTCATTTTATTTCCCCTTCAAACAATTTAACACATCTTCCTTGTTATATTTTTCATCATCAGTTAAGTAATATTCAGCTTTCTTTCTTACTTCTTCATCCTTTGCAAATTTCTTCAAATATCTCAATTCAAATTCTTTAGCTTCATCCCATTTGTAGAGAGATTCAGCTTTCTTTCTGATGCTTTCATCTTTTGCACATACCATCAAATCTCTCAATTCCCATTCTTTAGCTTCTTCCCAAAATCTAGTAACGTGTTTTTCATTCATTTTTCATTCACCACCAAATAGTTCTTTTTTAAGTTCTTTTGCACTAATCAATTTACCTTCTGCAATATCATCAAATTGTAGTTTATTGATAGCTTCTCTCACTCTTTGTTTAGATAAGCAGTATGTTCCGATTTCTGCTTCTGGATACCATTTTTTTCCTCCAAAGTTTTGATTATCTCCCAAAAGTTCTTGTTTTATTTTTTCCCATTCTTCTGAATATATAACACTACCCTCGGAGGTATGTTCTAATTTATCATCAATTAAATCAAAAACTACCTCAACCGTGTCATTTATTACTTTTTTGTTATGTTCTTTTAAGTTACAAAAACTAATTTTACCACAACATTTATTGATTATTGTTATTTCATCTTTGAACTTTTCTTTAGTTGTTTTCATTCTTCATTACCAAATAGTTCATTTTCTAAATTTTTCATAGCAGAATAAAAACCCATATTAGAAGTGTATGCTTCTTTAATCTTCTCAATAGCTTCCCTAACTCTTTGTTTACTAATCACTCCCTCTCCTTCTGTGCAAACCAATATCCCATTATTCCAATCATTTAAATTATCTTTTGATAGTTCTTTCCAATCTACTATAAACTTCTCGCTACATTTTGGGCATAAACAACTTAAACTACTTTGGGCGGTGGTATATATAGTTCCCATAGTTCCGTTGTTTAAATTATCACAGATACATATTCCTTCTTCTAATTCACAAATCTCACATTTCATTTTATTTTACCTCTTTTTATTGGTTGATGTTTTCATTCATCCTACCAAAATCATTTTCCACATCCAGATTATTAATGAAATCATTATTAAATTAACCCATAATAATAACATTTTTATCAATGGATGGCTTGTTGATATTTTCATATTAGATGTTTGTTTTGTTTCTTTTTCAATAATCATTTTCATTCACCACCATTCTTTCATCAGTTATACCCAAATTCAATATTCCCTATTTCTTCAGGAGTAATTCCTTCAGGGCAATCGTCTGTATAATAAATAATTTCAAATACATCTTTATCAGCATTATAATGTATATAATGATTTTTTAATTCTTTGTCAAGTGGATTAACTGCTCTCATTGGATTTAATCTACCTGCAACTAATTCAGCAATAAATTGTCGTGTTGCTGTTAATTTTACACATTTTGCTTGTTTCATTCTTTAACTCTCCTAATCTATTTTGAGATTAAGATAAGAACAATATTCTTTTATTTCTGTCCAATCTTCTTTTATTTTTGTCCAATCTTCTATCTTTACAGGAAAAGAGTAAGTATATTCCTCCCTAATTAAATCACATCTCTTACATCTACGTTCTGTTTTTATCCAAGCGTAGATAAAATCATCTGCCGTAAATCTTATACTTCTTCTTAGTTCCTTTTTGTGTCCGAATAACTCGCATATTATTTTCATTCTTAATCATCTCCACTCTTTTTTAGTTTTCATCCCCTCGCTTCAGTTGGTCTAAATCATCACAGGTCTGACATTTAATTGTGTGACAACCTCCCTTCCTTAAATGTAATTTCTTTCTAATCACCTCAATCGTGGCATTTATTACTTTTTTATTGTGTTCTGTTAAGTTACAAAAACTAATTTTACCACAACATTTATTGATTATTGTTATTTCATCTTTGAACTTTTCTTTAGTTGTTTTCATTCTTCATCACCAAATAGTTCTTTTAATAATAGTTCTTTATCCAATAATTTTCTTGTGTCAAATTCAACACCAAATTCAAAACCCATATTATTTACCTTAAATGCTGATTGTTCAATAGCTTCTCTCACTCTTTGTTTACTAAAGCAGTGTTTTTCTATATCTACAGTTTCAACAACCTTATCACACTCTAAAATAAGATTATTATTTGCTATTCTATCATGTTCGTTAACAATAATTTCCCCCCTTAATTCAGGGAATTTATCTTCAAATTTCATTTTAAGTTACCTCTTTTAATTGGTGTGTGTTTTATGAATGGGATATTAAAACACGTTTCAAATTCTTCCACCACCATCCCATCCCCCTGCTGATACATAACTAAAGGTGGTTGCTGGTTAGATTTAAAGATTAAATATCTGTGATATCCTTCAGGAGCAACCTTGTCTAATTTATGCCAAAACTTCTTTGCTTGATTCCAACTGATACCTCTTAACGACTTGCACTCAACAGCTAAATGGTTATCTTTATCTTCAAGGTCATACTGCTTGATAAACCCCCTGTCGTGAGTTCTGTAACAGATAGGATATTTCTGTTGTAATGAAGCTTCCACATCCATCTCCCATTGGTTACCTTTAGATTTACTACCTCTAATCTGTCCTTTGGTTCTACAGGCATTACCTACTTTATTCATTCCTTCCACCTTGTTTGAATGAGTTCTATTTGTTCGCCACACGTACATCTTAAAACGGACTTACGAATAGATGGGGTTCCACCATCAGAAACACAACCAAAAAAACACTTATGTTTTTTGGATGGTTGTTTTAATAGTTTCATCTTTGAAACAGATAAAATTATTAGGTCATTTTTTGTTTTTTCATTAACTTTCACTACTTTCTTATCCATTTTTATTCACCATTATTTTTCCATTTATAACTTCTAATCGGGTTAAGATTGAATATAAATTATCTACTTTTTGATTTATAGTTAAAACTAATTCTTTTAATGTGATTATTCTTTCGTCTATTAATTCTAATTCTTTATTCTTTTTACCAATACTAAAAAAACTGTCTGTTCTTTCATTCCAAAGGGGCATTATTAATTCTGCTTTTTTATTCATTTTAATCCACTCCTAAGTATAAATATTATAATTAACAGAATAGGTATTAATATTAAACTAATGTTTAATGCTCTATGATTAGCTTCATAAACTGAATCAGCAATATCCATAAAATCTCCTGTTTGGGGGTGGAATTTCAGTGGGAAATTATTAATAAAACTTTTTTTATAATACTTCATTTTAATTCGTCCTCAATTAAATTAAAAAATGTAACTATCCATCTTTGTATGCTCCCAATATCATTTATTTCCCTAAATTTAGGTGTTGCTTTTTCTAATTTTTTAATCCATTCATTAGCTAATTCCCGTAAATCTTCAACCTCAACACTTGTTGGCATTTTGTTTGGTATCTTCTCAGAATTCCCTTCTTTGTTACGTTCATAACAACAAGAATATTCATCACAATTACTGCAATCTAAATCTTTCAAAGTTTTCATTCTTCCACCTTCACGAATTTACTTTGCACTCCATTCTTTTCAATATCTTTCAGATTTAGAAATTCATAATAGATAGGATTATCTAGCAAATCTGTGCCTAATTTAGCACATACCATATTAATTCCTCTAGGGAATTTAGGGTTGTAACTATCCTTTTTCTCTTTGATATACCTATCATTCATCTCATGGATGGTAGCATCATGATATTTCAAGTGTATATAACCTAACCTGCCCAAAATTTTTTCCATAATTTTCATTTTCTTATAACCTCTCAATAAACCCTGCTCGTGGTTCAAATACATCTCCGTTTTTTTTCATTCTTTCCAACAAAGTATCAATATCTTGAATGTTTAATTCCCCTGCAATTTCGTCTATCGGTGTAAGTTTTTTCCCTGTGATGAAATCCATGACTCTTTCTGTGTCTGACTTAACCAATTCTTCTTTAACAACTAACTCCTGTTCTTCAATGATTTTCATTTCAGGTAACACATGGTCTTGATGTCTTAACATAGTATCATAATCCATGATTGAATTGTTTAACACTCTGATAAATTTGTCATACTCCTGTTGCGATTGACAATACAAATCTAACCCCCACATGATTTCATCATACAATATTAAATGTCTGCCTTTCAATTTAATCTGGTTGGTAGAGGTATATCTCCTTATGTAAGCGTTAGTAACTTTCAATTTCTTTAAATATAACAGATGTTTAGCTATCTTAATGTAGAACAGTTTGTTATCTTCCGCCACTTTAGGAATGTCAAAATCTTTATCAAACTCTTCTTCAAGTTTCCCTTTCAACATTAGTAACAAAAACCTTGATTCCATTGCTTTCTTGTTAGACCAAATAAAGTTCCAGAACTGTTTCTCTGGCTGTGAATAATTGCTATAAACGTTATACAGGTAAGTTATTGATTGCTGGGAAACATCATATTTAGTTCTAGTATTCTTAGATTTCATTGCTCCATTGATATAGACCGGTGAGTTCCCTGCAACTTGTAGTGAGAAGTTTTCCATGCAAGATTTAACTTCACTTGGTGCATCGTGAACTTCATCAAACACCATGTTGCCGTCACTTGTGATTTGTGCCAACACTCCTGGAACGCTGCGTGGCTGGAACAATGGACATTTCTTTGTGATAGCATCAAAGATGAGGTATATTGAACTTTTACCAAACTCTGATAGTGAACATATCCCACAGAATAGTTTACCCACATAGCCCATTAAAGCCACTATTTTACTTAATGTCCAATGGTCAGGTTCTGAATGTTTGAATGGAGCGATGCTGTCAATGAAATCTCTGTCACTCGCCCATACTTGTTCTGCATTGATCCTGAACGGTGTGATGTCAGTTGGGAGCGAGATGATACTTCTTGAGCGAGAGTTATCTTTAAAGAATACTTCTTCTGATTCATTAACCCTTATTGGCATCTGTTTCCTCATTTCTGTGGAAATGAAATACTTTTGTTTATCTCCTTCAACATCTTTGATGGCAAAAAACCCTTTAATAGGTTTCATTTCTGCTCCTTCTTGATTCTCAAACGTGAACTGTTTAGCTGTTTCAGTGATAATATTGTGTGGGTGAATTAAAGTGTCAAACATTATACTTTGATATGTCTGAAGTGTTATTGAATGAAAACGCTGTATTTCTTCTCTCATGGTCTTATATCTCTTTCTATTTGTTTAATTATACTTTTTGCAGCTTGTTGTAATTCTTTTTGAATGAATTTATCCGTAGCTACCTTGACACAATCTTTACACATATGGTCTGGTGAATCTGGAAGATAACTTAATGAATACATATTTACCACTTTTTTACATCTATCGCACCCAATCATTGGATCTTCAACCGTTTCTTGCCTCATTATTTTACCACCATTTTTGTAGAAAATGTACTCCTACCCATATTACTATTACCCAAAAAATAATAGTAAATAATAGTAAACCAGTCATTATTGTATTTTCATTTTTCATTATTTATCACCAAATAGTTCTTTAATTAGTAATTTTCTATCTAATATTTTTTTAGTGTTAAATTCAACACCAATTTCAATACCATTGTTATTTATCCTAAGTGTTGATTTCTCAATAGCTTCTTTAACTCTTTGTTTAGATAAGCAGTATTTTTCAACATCGTCCTCGCCATACAATTTATCAGGCATTGTTCTTCTTAGTGTTTTAAAAGAACCTTCTGCTGGTTCAAGTTGTTTTTCAAAGCCAGTCCCCTCTTCAATTTCTGCTTCACCATTAGGATGGAACTCTGTTACAAAAACAGTATGTGCAATTCCATTAATTTCATTTTTCAATTCAGGGAATTTATCTTCAAATTTCATGGTATTCCACCCTATCATAAATAACTAATTCTATATGATCCCCTTTAATATCCACCTTTTTCATTTTAAAACCCGAACCTCCCATGAAGGATTTTATGAATTGTTCTTAACGAAATATTCATATCTAAACAACCAAAATCTTCAAATAGTTTTTCTTTGAGTTTGATTACATTTTCAAATTCCATTACTAAAAGACCAGTATTATCTTTTAATATTACAGTTCTCGTTGTGTCTGCAATACACCATTCATCTTTATTTATAATTTCCATTTTTAATATTCCTCTTTTTGTTGAATAGCTGTTTTCTTTACTTCAACATTTTTTTTCTTTTTAGCTTTAGGTGTGTAAGTTTGATTTTCTATCCACACTTGCGTTTTACCTACAAATGTCTGTCCGTTTGGATAGATGGTAAGTTCTTGTCTTGTGTGGATTACTTTCCTGATTATTTGACCTTTACCTAGTGAACTCTGGTCTAGTGTGACAGAAGAAGTTGCCGAAGGAGGCGCAAAAGAGGTGTAATCTTTCGTCTTAATGTCATTCACTCCAGATTTCACTGGAATTTTGTCAAGGTCTAAAATCATTCCCATTCACCTTTCTCTACATCCACTTTAAGATATTTATCAATCTCCATCAAGATTTCTCTAGTTTCATTCAATGCCCATTCTCTATCTTGGTTTGCTGGTTCTTTGTCAGATAATGGTAATCTCCATTTTAAACATTTATCCTGTAACCTTTTACATTTTTCTTTCAATATTTCTGTTGGTGCTTGTTGCCATTGAAGTTCAAAAAGATGGTCCGAAGCTCCATTAAACCAGCTTGACACTCTTAAATGCTTTTTAATCTCTGGGGGAAAACCATTATTTTGCATCTGATGGGCTAAAAATAACCCAAGATTATATGTGAGACCCTTTCCAAATTCTGATTTCATTTTAGTTGTTTATACATCGCTTTAAGCATTTCTTTGGAATCAACATCAGTGGATAAGATGTCAGCCACAGTCATTTCTTTCTCAACTATATCTAAATCTGAGAACCTAATGTCTGAAGTTATTTGTCCTACCCCTCTCTCTGCCCAATTATAATTCATTGAGTTGATGAAATGATTTTTAACTACAAAACATTTATCCCCCCAATTAAAATATAACTTTTTTGGAGAAAGACTAAATATAGACATTTCTTTATCCATTAATGTTTCAGCCATTGTTTAATCCTCAAACAATAATTCTTCTTCAGTGTATTGCTTTTTACCTGACAAGAGTTCTTTTAGTTGTTCTTTCTGTTTACTTAAAACAATCTCTGTTCTTTTAATGTTCAAGATTAACTCTTTTGCTTTCTTTCTTAATCCTTGTTCAACGTCTTTATTAATTTCTTGTTGAAGTTCTTTCAACAGCTTACTTTCTTTACTTTTTAATGCTAATTCGTTTTTTTTCATTTTAGGTTTTACCTCACTCATTTCTGAAAATTTTTCTTACAAAGTTCAATAATGGATCTGAACTCCTCATTACATTTGTTAGCAACGTAGGCTCCAAGCATGTGCATAGAGTTCCCTTCCCCTTTCACTGCTTCATTATACTCTTTAGCGAAATTTACCCAATCCTGTGGAACTTTCATTAACGCAGTTTGTGTTGATGGAACTTTATCTTGATGTGTTACTTTTATTCCAACAAATTTCCCGAACTCATTTTCATAAAATTCAGCTGTAAGTTTATCTCCTTCCTGCACATTTTGGGTAATTAGTGATTTAGCTTGACCGCCCGTTAAACTGATAAATTTTTCATCAGCGGTTACCATTGAAAACTGTTTCCCAAACTTAGTTTCTCGTTCAAATATTTTTTTAAATGTAACAACATCGCCCACTTCAAATTTGTAAATTTCCCTTTCAGTTCCATCTTTTTTTGTGTATTTTTCACTTATCATTTTATTTTTACCTCATAGTTCTAATTTTATTGCTTCTTTCTTTATTTCTTTCTTAGCTGGTTCTTCGTAGTAATACCACACATGAAATAAAGCAGTGTTTTCTTCGTCATCTGTCGCTTTAATTGGGAGAATGGTGGAAGCATAAATCCTACATCCTTCTTCCACCATCTGGTTATAGTTGTCCTGATGTTCTTTACCAGTAACCACTCCTAAATATTTACATTTTTGCATTTTTTAATACCTCATTACAATCTAAACAAGTGTGTTTAAATTGAGTGTTCCATATATCCATTTCAAGCCTGAAAGGGTAAGTGGTTTTACATTTCCCCATCTTACGTTTACACACATCACAAATCACATTTAACTCTTTCATTGTTTCCTATTCATTTTTTCATTCATCTCTTATTAACTTACCAAAATCTATTCGCTAGTTAATAATCTCACTAAACTTTTCGCTGCACTAAACTTGTTTCTTAAAAAGTCTAACTGAAGGGAAAGGGTGCCAATATCATTTTTCAAGTTTTCAGATTCAGTCACAAGATTTTTATATTGCTGGTTAGTTTTTAATCGTTCTGCCGTTTCTACTTCCCTCTTGGTAGCATTAGAGAATTTAGATTTCCCAGTCTCATCAACTTCATCAGCAACCGCAATCCCTGTCCTCAGTTCGGTAGTTTTTAAAACCATTTTTTGTTCTTCATACACCTGCCTTTTGTTATAAATTTCTTCAGCTTTCTCATTAATCACTTCTGGCAATTTCTCTAAATGCTCAATTAATTTATCTTTTGTTGTTTCCATTTTTAGATTACCTCATTATTAAAACGACTCTTCACTACTTTATCTTGAATAGTAAGCCCTTGTGGTAATAACTCCACCAATGCTTCCATTTCTCTTGAAAATCTTGCTTTCTGGTCAAAATGTAAAAATTGATGAGGATATTTATTTAAAACATCACACAAATCAAAACAACCCGTTTCTGATTTAAAATCTGTATGTTCGTCACCTTCATTCAAAAAAATTACTACTGCTCTTCTATGTTGTGTTTTTTCCATTTTATTTTATTCCTCCTTCGTTGATCCATCTTTCAATAGATGACTTTTTTGTATTGATTCCATCATTTCCTTACCATAAATTGTGTTTTCAGGATCTATGATGGTTTCATCACCATGTATGACCGGTTTATCCCCACCATGTATGGATGGGTTATCTTGGGGATACATCACTGAAAAATCTTCAACCATCTCTAACATGAATTTCACGTTATCTTCATTCTTTGACATGTTCGGTTCATGCAACAAGAAACCTAAAGCCTGTTTCAATGCTTCCACACTCAAATTGTTAATCCATCTGTCTATTTTATTCATTTTGTTAACCTCCTTCGTTAATGTTATAAGGAGATATGAGCAACTATATAAATGTTTTGTTACATTTATAAGTAGTTATAAGTTCTCCCATCTTTTTATTAAAATATTATAGTTTCTCGTGTACATAAATTCCATTAAGATAGGTCTTGTTAAATCTATTACTGGTTCTTTAGGTAGTGCTTTGGTTGCCCTTTCAAATTTAGTTAGAGGAAAAACTACATCAAATATTTTCTGTTCAGTATCTTTGATGTATTCGTTAATAAAATAAGCTTTGTATGCTACATAAACTCCTTTACGTGGGATTACGATGGGTCTATATTCTGAAGGATTGATTAACACGATTGTCATCCATTGATCACGTGGGAAATCGCTGGGGCGTAACGATACAAAACTTCTAGTTACGATTTTTCCACCTCAAATAATCATCAATAAAGTTATGAACCTTGTGCCAATACTTTTGTTCATGGAAACAATAAATCCCTCCATCCGGTATTACATTAAGATTGCTTCCACCCACTGAATCGTGAAACGGACATTTAAACAACGTGTTACTTCTTCGTTCAATCCCATGATGAAGTAAAATCTTGATAGAATTTTCAATTTCTTGAGGGTTCTCCACAGTTGAATAGTTCCTTATTTGTTTAGATAGCAGGGAATTACTTTTCTTTGGAACTACTTTAAATATGTCCATGATGTTCGCTTGAGTTAAGTAAGCTAGAGGTAAATCTCTCACAATTGTATAAAAACTTTTACCGTTGATACTGTTTGGTGCAACCACTCCTGACCCTGACGCTTGAATATCTAACAAGGTTTTGTTATCTTTACCTCTGACAGAAAGTTTCTTAATCATCTCTCCATTATAGATGTAGTAGAGGTGAGGTAACTTTTTCCCTGCGCTTAAAACTGTAAATGTTTCTGGAAGAAGATGTTTCACTTCATTATAATATTGTCTGTTATCAAAGTCAAGAACTACTAAACTTCCAACGCCACACACAATTCCATAATTTCCTTTATGGTTTAAGAGTTTAGGATTATCATGAGAATAATTGTTGGTTGTAGTCCATTCTTTCTCAATAGCTCTTTTCACCCAATCGCCTTTATCGCCGCAAAGGTAGAACCTGAATTTTGGTCGTTGCAGTTGTGTAGGTATCTGTTGCGAGGGATTCATTTTTATTCCTTTAACCATTTTAATTTATTTAACTATTTTAATTCATCTAACCATTTTAATTCATCTAACCATTTTTTATGAGCATGATGCCCACTAATTTTTTTACACACGTCACAATAATGAGAATATTTTCCGGTAGTAGTATAGAAACAACCACATCTTTTACAAGTTCTTATCCTGTTCATTTTTTTAGTATTCTGTTTATCATTATAGATATTCACTCTCTCTAATTCTCGGTTTCTTAATTTGTTGGTCGGGGGCATAAACGTTCACGTTAGAATACACTTCGTTAGCGAACTGATGTTGGTCCGGCGAACATACCAACTTTTCTACTTCCATAATAAACATGCTTTGTTTAGATTTCTTGATAAATTTGATACGTAAGTTATGTTCTTCCTTAAACCCTTGCCTGAACATCATTGAAGTAGCTACCCATGCCCGTTCAAAAGTGCGTACCGTTAAATCTACCACAATTTTTGCACCTTTTTGAATGGAAAGAATGTTAGATTCTGAATCGTCAAGAACTTCAGCAGCGAGTGTCCAGTATGCTCCCATCTCTGAATGTTGCCGAACGACACCTTTCAAAGGATGGATAAGTTCCAAGTGATATTCAGTCCCATTCTTGAGATGTTTCCAAGAAAGATGTTGGTAATGATCCCGAGTTTTTAGAAGGGGGTTGGTAAGGTTCATTCAGTTACCTCTGTCAGTTTGGTTTGTTCTAAATATGGTCTTAATCGTTTGTGTGCTATTTTTACATATTCAGGTTTAAGTTCAATACCAATGAAATTTCTTCCTGTCTCAACACAAGCTACTGCTGTTGTACCAGAACCTAAGAAAGGGTCTAAAACTACATCTCCATGATCAGACAACACACTAACAAAAGTTTTAGTTAGTTCTAAAGGGATTGCTTGAGGGTGCCACATTTTCCCTTTTCCTCTAAAACCATTTTGATATTCAATAACATCAGTCAAAAAAGATTTATCGTGGTTGGTTGTTGCTCCATTCCACTTTTCTTTTTTTGAATTTCCCTTATATAGGATTAAGGCATAATTATGTTGAAAGCCAAACATCCAAGCGGGTCTTAAACTACCTTTTCTGATTAGAGCTATACCATTTCTATAATTAAACTGATGATAAAAAGAGGAAGTTTTAAAGATATTAATTGGGTTGTTCAGAACTAATAGGTTGCCATTTAATTTTAGTACTCTATAGAACTCGTCTGCTGTTTTTTTCACGAACTCAAAATAATCTTTTCTCCCATCTTGGCAATTAAAAGGATAATCGGCTAAAATAAAATCCACACTTTCGTCAGGTAAAGTTTTCAAAACTTCTAAACAATCACCCTGAATGATTTTGTTAGTTTCCATCATCAACTTCCTCTAGCTCACAATTAGAAACGGCAAATCGTTTAGTCTGGTTAGTTTTCACATCAGTAAACACTAAGAACCCGTCAATCACTTCATAACTTTCAACAGCGTTAAATTTAAGAATGTCCCCATAAAGTGTTTTTACGTTAATTCTATATTTCATTTTAAACATCACGCTCTTTTAAATCTGTTGCTCTGAACTCTTTTTTAAATAGGATTATAAGTGTATATATAAACTTTATTTTACACTTCAAAATAGTAATTTTGCCGTTAAATATGTATTTTGGTATATGGGGGTATATCGTGGTACATTAAATTAAATGTAACACTACACTCGCCTGATGGCTTCGTTCCGTGTTAAACTACCAAATTGGTAGTTAATGGTAGTAAATTGGTAATTTGCCCTTAAAATAGTGAAATCGCTTTAAATAGCATTTAAATTCGTTCTAAACACTTCAAAATAGGTGTAGTAGTTTATACCAATCAAAGAAGAAAGTCTAACATGCGTTAAATAAAGCAGTAAATAAGTTATATCAGCAGAAGATTTAAGTTAAAGCATAAAAAGAATAATAAAAAAAAAGAAATAGATTAAAATAAGCTACTCATTAAAGCTATCCCGAACGCTAACATTATAAACGTCCAGAATAAATCAAATATTCCAATAATTAAACCGGCTGTCGCATATTTCTGACCTTTACTCATCCCGATAGCACTGAAGATTATTGCTAATATCCCAAAAAAGAAGGGAACGATTAATAAACCCACCAAACTTAAAGTGAATCCAGTAATCCCGAACCCGTTACTTTGTGCATCTTGAATCTGTGAATTGGCTTTATCATTCTCGTTAGCATTTACATTTTTTGATTCATTACTTAATTTTTTATTCATTTTTTTTCACCTCCATTTTTATTTCACTTTTCTTTTCACTTTTTTTATTCTTTTTAGGTTCACTTTTCTTTTCATCTTTTTTAAACAAATTTATGTTACTTTTTTTAGTGTCAATCTCTACATTGTAAGGGAAAGAGTGTTTACTGGTAAAAGTACCATCACCAGCAGTGACAATATAATACTCGTTCTTTTCTGCTTGTAACCTATAATCACTTATGCTGGTGATAGCTTTCACTCGTTCTTTTAACCAAGTACCATTTACTAAAGCATCATATTCAATCTGTTTTACTAAAAAACAAGTGATCCTACTACACATAAACTTATTAAAATATCCTTCCCTAGCTGTTCCTACTAAAATTTTACAATTCTGATGCTCTATCCTATCAAAGAAACGTTGAAGTTTGTTTAATTGTTTGTTTTTGGTTTGAGTATCGAAAAATAAAGCCATCTCATCAATAAAAATCAAAGTGTCCCTCATCTGTAAATCTAAAATGTCCATCTTAGAATTTAATGTTGTAATATTATACTTGTTTAACAGGGGTTCTAATTCTGGATTAACACCCATCACAGCAATTTTTAAACAGGGAAACTCTTTCCTTAAATCAATCAACTTAGTTAAAGTTAAAGATGTTTTAGCGGTGCTTCTGTTCCCAACTAAACCGACAATGCTGTGTTTTTCAAATATCTCTTTAAGTTTATTTTGCATTTGATTTCTCCCAAATTTTACTTTGAGTTATATGGACTCTTGAATGACAACTCTGACATAATACTTGTAAATTACTTACTACATTATTCTTGTTATCCCTATCTTTATGATGAACAACTAAGTCAAAGTTGTTATTTGTATTGGTTACACCACATAATTCACAAATCCATTTTTTGTGTAGTTTAGCAATCGCAAGATAGTTTTTTCTGTTCCCTTTTGTTGAGTTGGGATCACGTCTCCCCCTTAACTTATCGCCTACTAACTTCCGATGTTCATTCATACTCCTTAAAGGAACTCCTGCTTTTTTTAACCTTTTAACAACTAAAGTATAGGTGCAATTGTGTTCTTTGTTTTTTTCAGATTTTGTTAAATCCTCAAAATATAGTCTGTTTCTTTTACAATATACCTCAATAATATTATTTATTAGTTCTCCTGCATTAATTAATTTAAAATCTTCTTTTGTCATTTTAGTTATCCTCCTATTTATCCATAAACCCTTAAACAAATATCTTCTTCTTCATCATTATAAAATATATCGGTTGTTGGTCGTGTAACTTTACTAAAAGAAAGGTAAATATTACACTCAACATCCCCATATTTTGCTTTTAATTGTTCTAATTTTTTAATAACATATTTAACTTTCATTCTTCCACCTCAAAAGTTTGAACATCACCAAAAGGGGTATTTGTAGTTTTGGATTTTAGATTAACCCCAAAAGGATCAATACCAAAAATATCTTTTAAGTTTTGTTTTAAAAGATTATAATGATATTTGTTACTTTCAACATTAGCACCTAAATCTAAACTTTCTAAGTCGTGCATTAGAACAGAGAAAGATTCTCTGTTTAGTTCTCCTTTCTTAAATTTCATTTTAATCTCCTCCTTCTAAATAAGAAGAAATCCATCGGAACTTAAACTCATCAGGGATCTCTTCCGTTCCTTCTTCTATCGCTTTAAAATAATCATCAAAAATCTCAGAATAGTGAGATTCTTCAATTTCTACATAGTCGTTTGAATTTACCATTTTTATTTGTCTCCTTCAGTCTAGCCAATTCATCAGCCAGATATAAAATAGTGTTGTTATGTCTCTTAATCTCTTTACCAACAATTTTCAAATCCTTTAAAATTAACTCTTTACGTTTCAAGAGAGGAATTAAAAACCTCTTTTGTTCGGTTATATCTTGGATTAACTCGGTTTTAATTCTCATTTGGTCACCCCAAAATCACTTAAACAATTAATCAAAAATCTTAAATCTTGTTTATGGTTTCTTGAATCACATTCTATAAGTTTTAGTTCGTTAATCAGTTTCCCGACACTAATCTTATAAGGTTTCATAGTTCAAACCTCTTGATAGTATTGTGATGTTTACTTAAAGCAATAACTCTTAAAAAGTAATTAACGAAAACAAATTCTAAACTATAATGAAATAGTTTTAAACTAAAACCTTTTATTTGGTTTCTTTTTATCATTTTAAACATCCTCCTTATTTACTTCTAGTATTTTGAAAGTGTCACCAAATTGGTCTTTAAATTCGTTTAATGATCTCATGTTTTTCTTATTCATTTTAATTAATCCTCCTTCAAATTAGCTAATCTATTAGTTCAGTTTTAGTTTTCATTATAATCATCCCTTTACTTTCCACTTTTTACAATCTTCACATTTAAAATCCATATCAAGATTATTTTCTGCACAACTCTCACAAAAAGTTTTTTCACAGATAACACACTCAAAAGTGATTTCACAACTATCACAATAAGATGATTCACAATTATCACAGTATTCTATTGACATTTTTATTCCCTATCCGTTTTAAGCCAGTGGATAAAAGGCTATATTTGATTTAAGTTACTTTAAGGAATTGAACCTTAAGAGTAACAAAAAAAATAAAGTTAAGCTCTAGACATATAACACCATTTACATTCAATCCAGAAATTAGGTTTAGTCCAGACTAAACCTTTCTTATTACAGGTCAAACAAAAACCATCCTTAAACTCTGGTCTATTCATTTTCTCAACCTCGTATTCTTATTGGGATCAGTTACGGAAAGCAACAGATCACTTATTGTTTTTTCATTTATCATTTTTAAGCCTCCTTCAGTCTTAATTAATAATAAGAATATCTATTAGTATATAAATGTTTCTATGATAAACTATACATAATCATAACCACCAGGAGCAGCATAAGTATTATGTCATATTAAAACATATTGGGTTATATGAGATTACAAAATAGTAGGTTTAGGTATATCAAGGTATGTAGGGGATGGTATGATCAGAGGTTACAGATCAGGTCTTTTTTTCATATAGTTATTTTGGATGTTGTTATTTTTAGGTTTTCATATAGTTTATAATATTTTATTAATATTGTTTATTATGACAAAAAAGCAAACCCCAAACCTCACTTTCTTTCATGCATACAAACAAGCAACCAACCAACCAACCGGACAAACCAATGTAACATATTGATACAATATACTACTTAACTTGATACTACTTTGATGTAGGGGTATGTTTTTAAAGCTAAAAGTAACAGATACACACCCACCCAGTAAGAACATACCCCACTACATAATAACTATTACGATATCCTCTTGTTTGAGTTAATGTGTTACTACTCTATGTATAAACACACCCTAATTTGATGGAAAGGTTTATATATAATGAGTGTATTGTTCTTACCACATAGTAATCACAATAGATTTATATACTTAACGAACATAGTTGTTACGGGGGGGGAGTGGATATAGGGGTTGCAGGGTAGTAGAGGCACAGCATTTATAATTTTTCCCCTATTTTGAAAACCCTTTCTATTTTTCCCCTATTTTGAGAACTCAATCTAAGATTTTTTCTCAAACTCCCAAATCCCCCCTTTCACTCACTGTGTAATTTTTCTCTGTTATTTTCCAAATGATTTAATATAATCAATTATATTTTAAAATAAATAGGAATATTTATATATAAGTGTTGATATTACCTTTCTTGGTGATGTTAATAATGGGTCAAGAATTAAATATAAAACAAACAAGTATGGCTATTAAACCTTCCACTTTGTTAAGGTTACGTGGTTATAAGGTACATCCTCGTGAGAGTGATGATGAATGTTTGGGGCGGTTATTGGATAAAGTAATTGTTGTGAGTTAATTGTATGGGGTCTACGACTGGTTTTTTACTTCCTGTACAATTATTGAAAGATTACGGTTGCCGTAGTTGCGTTTGGAAACAATATGGTCAGTGTGTTAAGGGTTACACTGAGGATGGTGAAGGGGAAGTTGATGGTTATTGTCAAGAGTTCGCTGACTTTTTGTTTAGTTTGTATAGTGATGGTGATGGTGTTTCTGCCGTGAAAGAGAAATATTTGTTATATACTCAGGAATTGGCTTCTCAGAGTGATGGTAAAGAGTTTCGTAGTTTGTTACGGAAATATAAAGATTTGCGGGAGCAGGGTGTCCCTGAACGTGATTTGGGTGAGTTAAAGATAGCTATAGAAGGGTATAAGATATGGTGGCATCGTTTAACTGAGAGTGTCGCTAAGGGTTTAAGTAAGGTAAGTGATAGGGAGCGTAGAAGTAAAGATAGTGATAAGACTCGTGAGCAGTTAAGTGTGCATGACATTAATAAGTTGTTGGCTCATAGTGCTCGTGTCTTGTTAGATAATAATGTTGACTCTGTGTCTAAGATTGAATTTGGCTCAGAAGTTAAGGCTGAGTCTAAATCAGAAGAAAATATTAAAGGAGATGGAAAAAATGGTAATTGATGAATGGTGGTTTTGGTTAGCGGTCGTTGTTGGTCTTAAATTGACGTATGACTATGCTCTTAATAGGCAGGAAATAAACAAAAAGGAGATTGATTAAAAATGCCATTTACTTGTGATGTTTGTGGGAATGAAGTAAGTTACTCTGAAAAATGTTTCAAGTTAAGGAATGGTTCAGAAATTGTAATCTGTAAAAAATGTTGGGATGATGAAGAATAATTTCACTATGTGTAATTTTCATTTAACATTACACTTTAAAAAAAACAAGTAAGTACGGAAAGCACCCGCTCCCTGCGGTGCTTGTAGTATCTTACCAAAAATACGTTTACATAATAAGTATTACCTTTCATATTAAGTATGACTTTTACAATTTAAAAATAAGTGGATAGATGATGGATTTAGGACTTCCTAAATATAACTTGGAACATAGCCGTCCTATAATAGGTTATGGCAACTTTACTACTTCTATGTCTCATTCTATGGATTGTATGGTTGACACGAGTATTGTTGATAAGAAGTTTGCGTTATGGGATTATGTTATCAGGAACGATTTACTCAATTCTTCAGACAAGATAGTTCAAGCTAAATCCCAATCCTTGTTACATGATAAAACTATCTGGTTATACCATTTTGCTAAATTGAATGGTAAACCTGTCAAAACTCGGTGGTCCCAGGACATTGTTTTAAGTGATGACCATGACCGAGTTTTGTTTTGTGCTTGTAATCAACATTTGGGGAAAGAACAACCTTATTCTGCCAAAATCCTTACTTCTTCTGGGTATGTAACAATGGGTTCATTAAATATTGGCGATAAAGTTTTAGGGTCTAATGGATTTTATTGTGAGGTAAGGGATATTTTTGAACAGGGAAAAAAAGCAGTATATAGATTAACTTTTGATGATGGCACGTTTGCAGAGTGTGGACTTGACCATCTTTGGAAAATAATTAAACCCACTCATAAAAAAATTAATAGTAAAAAATCGTATAAATCTTTTTCAGTAATGTCTCTTAAAGAAATAATTTCTCAATGGGGTATGGTTCCTGATGAATGGAACCGAATTTCAATACCTTTCACTAGTCCTATCAATTTTAAATGGAGACATTTATCTTTGCATCCTTACCTTGTTGGTGTAATTTTGGGTGATGGTTCACTTGCTCCAATTAGTAATGGTCGTGCTGGTTCTTGTGGTAGAAGAATAACTACTCATCCTGATGATGTTGAAATAATAGACCGAATAAGAGAATTTCTCCCACCAAATTTACTCATTGAGAAAGATTCTTTCAACCATTTTGGTTGGACTATCACAGCTGGGAAAAAACATACATGGAAATATTTGTTTAAAAATTCAGGGTTACAAGAATCCAAAACTAAAGATAAAGAAATTCCTCGGCAATATCTTTATACTTCAATAAACCAACGAATTGAACTTCTTCGTGGATTAATGGATACTGATGGGTCAATTTATGGTGGTAGAACTATTGAGTTTACTACTAAAAGTAAAAAGTTGGCTGAACAGGTTGCTTTTTTGGTAAGAAGTTTGGGTGGTAAAGCGAAAAAAAAAACTAAACAGACACATTATATCAAAGATGGAAAACGAGTTGAGTGTGGGATTGCATATAGAGTTTATATAGGGTTACAAGATATAAACCCATTTTATTTGAAACGAAAAGCTGAATTATTCAGACCGCTTAAAGTAAGATATATGAAAACGTTACGAAAAATTGAATATGTTCGTGATGAAATTTCTAGGTGCATACTTGTTGATTCTCCTGATAATACTTATCTTACTAATGATTGTATTGTTACACATAATAGCACCACTCTAGATTTTGATGCTTCCACTGAATTCCTTAAAAATCATGGTAAACGTTGGGTTTGTATTTTGGTATCTAATTCTTTATCTCAATCTCAGGAACGGATGAGTAACATTAAACAACTACTTAACTCAATGGATATTAAATATAAAAGTCAAGATATTGACATTGATGAGAAAGGTGTAAGTAACGCTACTCAGTTATCCATCTATATGCTTGATGAACATGGTAAACCTGTCTATACCAATTTATTGATATGTTGTCCTCACACATCTTCTGCGTTAGGTTATCCCGCCGATTACGTTTTGTTGGATGAAGTAGATTTCTGGGAAGATGTAAAAGGTGGTCAGATACATTTTTTTAATCAAGTGTTAGATCCACGAACTTATTTCACTCAAGGTAAAATTAAAGGGTATTCTAATCCTAACGGGAAAGAAAGACTGATGTGGTTTTTATGGAACCAGAAAGACGAGTTCGGTAAACCTTTCTGGCATCGGTATCATTTCAATTATTGGGATAAGGGTGGTGCGAACCAGTTACAGTTTAACAAGTCTTGCATTGGTAAAACTAAGAATGAGATTGAATCCACTTTACTTGCTGCGTTTACTACACAGGAAGGGTCTTTCTTTTCCACTGAAGAAATTAAGGATATGTATGATGTTGAGTTAGCCCAAAAAGGTGACATGGCTGGTTATGGTAGAGAAACTGCATGGTTTTTAGATGTCGGCAGTGTGCATGACCAGTCTGTCCTTATTGGTGGGTACATTGAAGAAAACCCAGTTTTACCTGAGATACCTCTCTTATATCCATTTTACATCCATAAGTATCCCGTAGGGTATCCCATAGGGAGAGTTGTTGGTACTGAACAACCTGAAGCTGATGATGGTTGGTGTGATTATTACAATGACAATTTGCCCGTGAAAGAAGTTTTATCTGATTACGCTTTAGATTATCAGGGTAAGAAAGAGCAACCTTTGTTTGGTTTTGATGCTACAGGGAACGCAGGGATGTTACCTTTGTTTCAAGTGGCAGGAATTGATGCTGTTGATATAACTTTCTCTGGTAAAAAGAAATGGCACATGTATCAACGTTTTCAATATTACGTTCAACAAAGGTTTATCCATAGGGGCAAGGAAAGGGATAGTAATACTGTGCGTGGGTGTGACTTTGATTATCAGGCAAGTAAATTAACAATCAGAAAACAGAAAGATACACAAACTAATTATAAACAAATCCATCACGAGAACGAGAATGATTTAGATGATTGTATGGATTCTCTAGCTGGCTGGATACATTTGATAGAAAATCCTGACTTACCTTCTTTATCCTTTGACATCATTAACACTGAAGGAAAAAGTGTTTCTGATGCTGTGGTTACGGAACAACAGGAATTAACCAAACAACTTGAAGGACAGTACGTTCCAAGCTGGGTAAACAAGAATGAGTTACATTCTTGGATGGAACAAAGACAACTGAGGTGAATTTAAAAATGCAAAAAGTAGACAAACAAAAAACAACAAAATTGAATTATGCACAGCAGAAGAAACGGGAAGAAATAATGAATCATCCAATCAACCAATTTCTTTCTGCAAAGAATGATGATGGTACAGTGAAATATCCGGTAGCAGAAACATTGATGACTTATTTTTTAAAAAATCCTGACTTGGTTTTAAATGACCAGCGTAAAGTTTATGCTTATGTCCATGAATTTCAATGGCGAAAAAAAAACATGATAGATTATAAGTTTGATTCTGAACAGGATGAAGGTAGGAAAGTTAAAGATAAGCATGGAGAAATCATGTCTAAGAAAGATTGTTACCTAGCTTATTTATCTGAGAAAATAAATCTTAAAGCTGTGTTAGCTAATTTAAGAAAAATATTGGCTTCTGACTTGTTAGGTAAATGTGACGGGAACGTTTTAACTTTTGACCAATATAACTCTTTTGTGTTAGAAATTGAACGGTTGATAAAGGAAGAAGGGTACGATTTATTCCCTAAACATTTAGAAATGATTGAATCATTATGAACCTTAAAAAAGTATTAATCAAGGAATGGGGAAAATTAAAAGAGGTACATCAAATTAAATTGTTAACTTTTCTTGAAAAAACAATCAACTACTTTTTAACTTCTTTATTTTTTTCTATTCCTTTATGTCTATTTTTTGATTTTGTATGGTGGCGAACAATCCTCAGTATCTTTTTAATTTTACCCTTCTTGGAACATTATTACGTGTGGTTGCGTGAAAAATGGAAAGATGACATTTTAAAATAGTGTTATATAGGTACGTATATATATTCTCAAAAAAGCATATATTCCACAAAACATTTAAATATAAGTTATGTTACTTCCTTTCTGGGCACTCAGGGATAGTACTGAGTGCCCGAAAATCTATTTCTGAGTGGCTCCCTAAAAACTATGGCTCTGCAACTGTTATCTTTGGGAAAGTCCAAACAACCTATAAAAAATGTTGTGTATAGTTCGCCCTATATTGAAGATAATCTTAGAGTATTAACAGAATCTATTTTTAGACGGATAAAAGAAACTCCTGAACTTGTATCTATGATTGATACTGCTGTAACTGACCATTATTTAGGTCCAGTAGATTTTTTTAATCCTGACGGGAAACCATTAGGTTCAACTAAATTAAAACAGATAAACACTTTTTGGTCAGATCATAACATTCAAGGTGACGCTTTTTTCGGGCAGGGAGTTGATTTGTTGGTTGACGGTTCAAGTTTCGGGTGGCACATTGAACCTCACCAGTTACTTTCTGCAAAACAAAAAGAAGCGATAACTAAAATCAAACAGTTAAACCCTTCAATGGGTGAATATGCTGAAGAAACATCTAACTTACCTATCTCCATCTCCTACTTGGCGGCATCTACTGTAACTATCAAATATGATGATACCTCTATCCTTTATTACATTCAAGATTCAGCAGGGAAACGAGTTAAGTGGGATACAAACCAAGTAGTTCACATAAAACTGATGGAATTTAATGGGGAAATAAGAGGTTTTTCTGCGTTGAAAGCTTTAACAAAAGAGATAGTTATGATGTATATGTTGAAAGAAAACATTCTTGCTGCGATGCAGAACGGTGGTCATCCAGATAATATTATCTATTTAAAAGGTATCGGCGGCGTATCCAAATCTAAATTTTCTAGGTTACAAAGTGCTCTTGAATCCTTTTCTCATTTAAAAAAATCTCATGGAAACATGGCTATTGACACTGAAGTTGGTGTAATTCCTGTTGGTGTTGCTATGAAAGATATGGAATATAGGGAACTTGCTATGTTCATCATCTCTGAGTTTGCGTTAGCTTTAGGTTTACCCACTTCCCGTGTTCCTTTCTTGATGACAGGTAGCGGTGGAAGTTCTAATAAGGGCGAACTTTCAGGAAATAGTGAGGATAGTTACCAATCAAAAATTAATTCACGCAGGTTAGTTTGGGAAAATTGTTGGAACAAAGTTTTCAGGAAAGCTGGGTTCATCTTCAAATTCCGTCGTACCAATTTACAGGATGACGTGAGGGAAACTCAAGCTTCCACTCAACGTGCAGCTTACGTTCAAGCTGTTCAATCTTCTTTATCCCAAGTAGGTAAACAGTTAATTTTACAATCTCATCTAGCCTTATTGTCAGGGACAAAAATGAATATCAATGAAGAAGATGTTGAAGAAAAAGAAATGCAGATGGAGCAGTTTGGTCAGTTTAATCCTGCCGGTATGGGGAATCCAATGCAACCAGATAACAAATCTAAAAGTCGTGTTGGTCAAGATTACCAACATGCGAAAGAAAAAACTGCATTTAATAACGGGGTAAGTTCATAATGCCAGAACCAACAAAAAAAGAATCTAAAGAGGAATATATTGCTAAGTTTATGTCTAGTGAAGAAGCTAAGAAAAGCCATCCTGACGAAAAACAAAGGTTAGCTGTAGCAAATTCTAAATGGAAAGAACACTCAAAAGCAAAAGAAACTACCGCTATGTTTGAAGTAGTTAAAATCAAAGAGTCTGATGACGGGAAAGTTTATACTTTTGTAGGTGCTAACACTTTACCTGACAGAGCGAGAGGTAAATCTAAAGATGGTACTTCAGTTGACGGTGAAATTTTATCAAAGAAAGTTTTAGATAAAGTAGCATCTTACATTAATAATCCTAAAGAGATGGGTGGTAAATATGGGAGTTATCGCACTGTATCTTTATTTCACGATAGAGTTTACAGTGGTGACATGCGGTTAGAAGAAGCAGGTTTTGTTATCCCTAACACTGCCACTGTGAAAGAAATTGATGGTTCTCCAGGTAATTATGAGTTATTGGTTGATGTTGAGGTTAACGAGTATTACAAGCCAGAGATGTATCCTGACTACACTCCAGACAAGATACATTATAAGATTGAGAAGGGAGCATTGGGGTTATCTATTGAGTATGATAATCCGGCAGATAAGGAGCGAGTTATTGAGGTTGGAAGTAAGAAATATAATTACGTTATGGACACCGATGATTTCAGAGGGTTTGGATTTGCACGACCTAATCTTATTGGTAACACTCGTGCAGTAAGAGTGAAAGAAATGCTCATTGCTGAAGAGCTAAATTTGGCAGAAATAAAAAATAATGAGAGGATAAAAATGGATGAAGTAAAAATTAAAGAAATGGAACTTGCCTTATCTGCTGCTCAAGCTAAAATCAAGGAACTTGAAGAAGCTCAAGCTGAAGCAGAAAAAGCAGGTGAAAATAAAAAGGTTGAAGAACTTAAAGAACAAGTTGAAGAACAGGAATCTAAAGTGAAAGAGATGAAACTTCAAATGGACAATAATATGGTTAAAATGAAAGAAGCGTTAACCGACTTATTTGCGAGTATGAAACATCAATCTCCAGTAAAGACTAAAGAGGATGAATCTGTTGCTAAAATAAAAGAGATTTATGAAAATGTAACAGGTGGCGACTTTGTTAAATTTAAAGAGGATACTAACAATTACTTAAACGCTAACGGCACAAAAATTAAAGAGATGATGGCTACAGACGGTCAAGGATTTAATTTTGAAAAGTGGCAAACTGTAGAAGTTAAATGTAAAGGTAGTAGAATGGTAGTTGTACCTTCCGCAAAAACTAAAGATATTTTATCTTCAGGAGATATGAACGAAGCAACTTATTACCAAACAAACGCAATGTTTGCTGACAGGTACGTTGCAGGTATCACTGAAACGTTCTTGAAAGAAGATAACTTGATGAAAGCTATCAATAAAGAACAACATGTTGGCGGTAACGATAAATATCAATGGAGAATCTGGACTGAGTACACAACTGTAACTGGTGACAATACTTTAGCAGTTGACCCTGACGTAACTTCTGTAACAAGAACTGTTCGTGACTTCATCAAATTAGAAACTCCAATCAGGGAGTATAGAGATGGAGTTGAAGTAACTGATTTCACTCAAGCACACAGCATGGCGGCAGTAGGGGATTTGTTAGGTATCCAATTACAACGAGCAGCTGAAGCAGTAACTGAATCCATGAATTCTGACTTGTTTAAAAGTAAATGTGATAGCACATCTGCTTGGGTAGGATTCAATGGATTAATCAGTTTTGCAGACAGTTCAACTCACACAACCATTTATGGTAGAGTAAGAAGTGCAGCTAACAGGTTACTTGACAGTACTTTAGCAAACACTTATGTAACAACCGCAGAAGATATCTCAAGAAACGTTCTTAGAGCAGGTTATAATAAAGTGTTAGCACACGGAAGTTCGCCGAGTGAAATAGCTTGTATCATGCACCCAATTCAATTCCAAAGATTGTTAGATAGTGAAGATGCTTATGAAAGACATGTTATCATGGGTCCTGCTCCTGCAAGATTTGGTTTTGACATTTCAGCCGTACCTTTCTTAGATGGAATCTTACCAATCATAAGAGATTACAGATGTGAGTCAAGTGCAGCAGCTGCAGACATGTTTGCGATTGTTGACATGAGTGTAAGTAAAGGATTAAACTTGGTTGTAAGTAAACCGTTAGGAGCTAGAGGATTAGCTAAAGTTGGTACTTCAGAAAGTGCTTATGTTAGCTTCTGGGGACAAACTGTTTATAAATCACCACGAAACATCTTTGTACACACAGGTTTAACAGCAATATAGAATCTTAATTGATTCTTTTTTTTTTAATTTTCAATGAGGTGAAAAAAAATGCAAGAAACAAAAATAGCAAAAAAATATCCAGGATTCAATTTGAAATCGCATCGGGCTTACTTTCAAAATCCTGTAAGTTTTGAAGTTAATACTAATCCGTACCGATACGAATTAGAAGAATGTTTTAAACAAAAACCTGGGGTTAACGCAGATATCATTATTGACCTTAATGCAGATGATGCAGCAGCCTTAGTAGCTTTTGTTATCGCTAACAGAGATTTTGAAGTGTTAGGTACTGGTTCATCAACTGACGACGTAACTTTTGGTACAACTGTTGCAGGAATTCTGTTAACAACTGATTCTTTAGCCGCTCAAGAAGTTATCATTGCCCCACATTTAGATACTAACCAAACAGCATGGAGTACAATTAAATGGGGAACAGAAAATCAAGTAGTGTGGGAAGCAGTTATCAGGACAGGTGCAAGTGTAGCAAGTATAGTTATTTGGGCAGGACTTAAATTAACTAACACTGCTGTTGTAGCAACTGATGCAGATCAAGCTTTTTTTAGGTTTGATGCTAACGTAGCTAACTGGGAAGCAACCTATTCTATTGGTGGAACTGATACTGAAGTTGATACGGGTATAGCTGTTGCAGCTGACACTAACTACTATTTCAGAATTGAAATTGACAGTGACCGAAAAGCACATTTCTTTATTAATGATAAAAAAGTGGCTTCAAGTACAGCAATGACTAACGACGTGGACTTAATTCCATACATTGGAGTTCAAGGTAACGCAAAAACTCTTTACATTGTAAAAGAAAAAATAAGTAGAATAATCTACGAATAAATGAGGTAAATTAAAATGACAGATGCAGGTGGAACAAACACATTAAAACAAATAAGTAATGTAGGTGAATATACTCTTTGGGAATTGAGAAACGATAGTGTAACTGACGGAGAAACTATCCCTTTTGACGGACCAGCAAACTCTCCCGTGAAAGCCGAAGATCAAGTGATGGTAGTAGGTGCTTTAGCAGAAACAGGAGAAGCTCAAGCGGCAGATGGTACATTGACCCCACCATACGATGAAACAGCAATGCACTTTACTGTAACATTAAATGGATTATCAGATACACCAGTTAAAATATGGTTTTACCACATCCCTCAATAAGAGGGATTTTTTTTTTTAATTTTGAGGTATAACATAAATGGCAAAAAAGAAAGTAGTGAAAAAGAAGAAGGAAATTGTAGTGGACTCTCCGCTCAATTTTGATTTGAACGATGATGGTGTGTTTGACGCTAAAGATAAAAGTATTGCGGGTAAAGTTTTAAGAGGTAATATTCCTATTGATTTGGTTGATGAAAAACCTATCAAAAAAGAAAACCTTATTGGCGGTAAAATAGCTAAAGATGACATTAATTTAACTTACAGGAAAGGTTCATTCGTTCCACAGGAGAAAATAGATTTGTGGGTAAGTATGGGCATTGACATCACACCATTCTTTTAAAAGAATGGCATTTGAGGAGGAAGAAGAAAAATGGTAGCAAACAGGTCAGCCCCGTTGGGTAATTATGATTCAGAACACGAAAAGTATAAATTTTGTGGAAACAGAACTCGTTCAGTTTTAATGACTAACGATGTGTATAAAGCATCTTCTATTGAAAGTATCTCGGCGGAAACCGTCACTTTAAGTGCAGGTGCGGCAGGTACTACTGGCACCGTGATGTTAGGTTTTGCACCTGTGATGGATTCTAATGGTGCGAATTTAGGTAGTGAAGATAATACCAGTTTCGCTTTTGTTACAGGCACAGTGTTAACTACTGAAGTCGCATATAACAACGAAACTACAGATGCGGTACAACTTACCGCAATGAGTAATGGTGATTACGCAATAGATTATGTTACAGGAAAATTGTTGTATAAGAAAGCAACCACTGGCACATCAGATACCGCAGATTACAAAATAAGAAGATTAAAAGTTGATACTGAACTTACTGCAGATGTTAATTTAGCGATTGATAACGTTTCAATCTTTCAAACAGATATAACAGATAGTACCACGATGGGTCCTGCATTGATTGATGCAAATGGTCATCTTCAAACTGACGTTTTAACTTTACCTGGAAGTTTAACAGGGTATGCGGAAGATTCAGTTCATAATTCAGGGGACGTTGGGATTTTACCTTTAGCTGTCAGAAATGATGTTCTTGCTTCCCTTTCTGATACTGATGGAGATTATTCTCCTATTCAAGTTAATGCGAAAGGCGGTGTTTATGTTGATTTCAGTTCCGTTCTCGGTGCAGATATGAGTGTAAGTAATGGTGCCTTTTTTAATTTGACAGATAACACGACTGTGGCAGGTGTAACTGCCGCATTGACAGCTCTTAAAGTAGATTTAGTGGGAGAGGGCGGAACAGCTCTTTCAGCAACAAATCCTGTATTTACTGAATTGACTGATGGAACAAATGCAATAAGTTCAAGTAATCCGTTAGATGTTCAATTAACAGATGGAACGACGGCGACAGCAGTAATCGCAGTTATCAATTCACTTAAAACAGATACAAGTTCAGTGGCAGGGACAGTTACAAATGTTAATGGTGGGAACAGAGATGCAGGCACACAAACTATCACTTTAGCGGATAACGACCCTGCGGTAACTTCTTTAGCTAACATAGATACAGACACGACAACTATCGCTGGAGATACAACTTCACTTGACGGGAAAACACCAGCTTTAGGAACAGCACTTATGGCGGCTTCATCTCCTGTAACCATAGCTACAAATGATACTGTTTCCACAGATTTAACTGCAGTAAAAAATGCAGTTGAAATCATGGATGATTGGGATAACGGAGCTTCAGATGGTGCAAGTGTTTCTGGTGACGTAGCTCACGATGGCGTAGATGCCGGTGAACCAGTTAAGATTGGTGGTTATGCAGCTTCATCAGCACCAGTTGCAGTAGCAGAAGCAGATAGAGTCAATGCTTGGTTTGATTTAAGCGGAAGGCAACAAGTAACTTCTCAAGGTTACGATAGTGGAACTGATTCAGGTAAAGTGTTTGAAGTGAACCCAGTGAGTGACCATCACGAGGAAGAAACTCAAACAATCACAAACTTAACAAGTGCGGTAGCACAATATATGTATATTGATATGGATGGTTACAGAACTTTAAGTATTCAAATTGCTTCTTTAACAGGAGTAGATACACACACTGTAACTCTTGAAGGAACTAATCAAGATGATGGAACGGCAGCAGCTTCTTGCACTTATCAAGATGTTACCTTAGCATTAACTGGAGTGGCAAGTGTAGCGGCTACATCTTTCTGGATAATTAACACTCCTGTAGCATTTAAGTATCTTAGAATAAAAGACTTAACAGCTGGTGGAAATAACGATGGAGACATAACTTGTTACATCAAGAAAATGTATTAGGAGGAATGAAGAATGAAAATCATAACAGACGTATTGGAAACCAAAACCCTTGAAGATTTACAACTTCCTAAGAGTGTTGCTAGAGTAGAACCAACATTAACTACTGAAAAGGTTGAGGAAGCAGTCACTCTCTTAAGAGATATTGAAAATAATAATGGGTATTTAGCGATTGCAGATAATGTTAAATTAACTGTAAAGCAAATTAAAGAAATCCATTCAGCGATGAACGTAAGGATTGCTGAATTGACACCTAAGACTGAGGAGGTATTATAATGGCAGTTAATTTAACTTCAAATGCACATAACATAATACCAACAGCAGATTCAGCAGATAATAGTCTCATGCGTGATGTAATTGGAAACAAAACCGATTCATTTGCGGGAGATTCATTATATGCGGTAACTTCAAATATATTTTCTCAGGGATATAAACTCGCTATTTCAAGCGAGGTGGATTGTACTGCCGCATCCCCAATTACTGTATTTACAGTTACTGGAGATGTTACTATGAAAATATTTGGTGTGGTAAAATCTTCATTAACTACTGCAGGGGCAATTACTGCAAAATTGGGAGTTGCAGGATTACCGGCACAGTTTATTGCTGAAGTAGCAGATGCAACAGGATTAGCAATAAATGAAATTTGGCACGATGCAACACCTGATGCAACAGTTGAAGATTTCAGTCAAATTGAAGAATGGATAATTTCAAACGGTCAAGATGTAATTTTAACTACCACCGGTGCAGTTACAGGTGGAACAATTACATTTTATGCAATTTGGAAAGCTCTTTCTCTTAACGGTGATGTAGCTTAGAACTATGACAAAATATCCACGAACTAAATCACAGGACTTGTTATTCAAGGAATTATTTATTAATTCTGCTTATGTTAGTGATAATGGTGGTGTTGTGAGTGGAACACCCACGATTTTAAATGGAGCTACAAGAGATATGAGGTTACTTAACAAATGACTATATCCATAAGAACAAAATATGTATCGGTTGCGGTTCTAGATACTGATTATAAAACGGGTAGCTTAAAAGATAACAGTCCTTCCGCACATTCAAGTACGATTTCTAATGCTCAAATTGTAAATACAAAAGTAGGCAGAGCTTTACGGAGAACCGCCGCGACTTCTGTGACTTATACACATACAAGCGACTTTAATTTTAGTAATAAAGAAACTACATTAGTCATAGATGTTATTACTGCTCCCGGTCAGGTTGGTCCTTCAGGAGATGCAACGATAGTTAATCATTTTGTTGGTGGTGGAAGCACGGCAGGGTGGTTATTGTTTTTCAGTGATGCTGGGAAATTAGGATTGTTTACTGTGAAAACTCCAAATACACAAATAGGATTTTCGACAGATACTGTTATAAATGATGGGAATCGTCATCAAGTGGTTTTAACAATAAGTGAGGCTAACAAGTTGGCAACCTTCTATGTTGATGGTATTGCACAGGCAACTACACTGTCTTGGGCTGGTCAAAGTTTAGTGGACTATGTTGTGGATTTATCTTTGCACACAGTCGTTGATATTCCAATATTGAGGAATACCATATATGCAAACACTTTATTAACGGCACCAGAGGTTACTCAATTATGGGAAGAAACACAAAAGGAAGCTAATTTGACTCACATACCTATCAAAACAATAAATTCAGACGGGACTATCGCACTATCACATTATCAAACTGGGCAAGATTGGAATGTGAGTCCTGCAACAGAAACAGCAGGATTCCTTTCCAATACTGGATGGGAGATAGAAAGTGGTGGATGGAAAGTTCAAGATAATAGTGATGGCACAACAGGTAAACAAATAACTAACGTAACCGCTGGTATACTTTCGTTTCCTTCAACTCAAGCCTATGGGCAATGGGAGTGGGATGTGTATAAGGCTGGTGGAACAAATCAACCTGTATTTTATTTTATTGCTGGGGACAAGGTGGGTGGTAGTGCGTGGACTTTGTATATAACATCTACAAATCAAATTCAATTATTCAGGACAGGAGCAGTAGTTAGTTCATCTGACCCAAGTTTTGTTACAAATGCAACTTGGTATAGATTCAAAGTTACTCGTTCCCCGACAGATGTATTCACATTTTATTATTCAACTGATAGTGGAGCAACTTATACCTTAATCCCTGTGGTTTCAGGAACCAATCCTACTACTAACACAAATTACCAAACAAGCATATATACACTGCTTGATTTAGATGCTGGAGACGCAATAAGAAATATTCGGTTTTCACCAATAATAACTTAACTATTAGCAATGGAGAATGTAGTAACAACTAGCAACGTAACCTTCGCTATTGGAATAAT
>Ga0100403_1000477_pt1 | contig 39810 bp, 58 predicted proteins | sample CryGeymet201501t_FD_83663 | JGI IMG/M metagenome (GOLD analysis project Ga0100403, IMG submission 83663) | Groundwater microbial communities from Crystal Geyser aquifers in Utah, USA - Crystal Geyser metaG 2015-01t | ecosystem: Environmental > Aquatic > Deep subsurface > Groundwater | place... | reverse complement strand
CTAACTATTCTGCATTTGCTGGGTAATTTACACGCAAAATTGCGCACTATCGTGCGTGTACAAATTTTAGACGCCTAGCTTTACACGTAAGCGCCGACACCTCACCTTAAGCCGCCGGTACACCAAACAGCGGACGCGCGTTGGCTGTCGTACTCGGGGGCTGTCATTTGGACCGCTCTGCTAAATAAGCTTTCTCGAACTTCAGCCATTCCATACGGAAATACCAATCCGGGTCATCGGAGGTTACGTCTACGCCTTTGTGAAAGAACTTCTGTGCAATTAGATACAACTCCTTTAGGTCCATTTTACTCCTTATCATCTATTCGGCCCCTGCTGTGGAGACGTCGATGGGGGGCCATCCGACTGGTCTGTAACCACCCAGTGGTGTAGGTGCCGCACGCAGGGTCTGTCCACACCCGGGGCAACATATGACCACCGACCCATCACAGGCCGTGTCGTGCTCAACTACCTCGCTGGTACAGGATGGTAGGTGATCTAACATACACCGTTTCAGCGCGTCAATGGACGTGAACACAGCCCAGCCGTACTGCCTGATGACGTCTATACACATCCTAATACCTGCCCGTTTCATGATGCTAGTCCTTGTCTCGCCATTCGGCCCAAGCCCGCTCGAAGTCATCAAATAGCCGGTTGTACTCTTCGCCGTAGCTCCGTGCACTGTAGAACCACCAAGCTATATCCTTAAGCTTCTCCTCGTTGGCCCAAGTGTTACCGACGCGCAGGCCGAGCTTAGTTCCGAGCATCTCCGCTGCGGTGTGCGGTTTCCAGCCCTTACGAATATCTTTCACCACTGGATCTGCTTGAGTCACGCCCAAGAGCCGCCCGCTAGTAGGATGGATGCGGTCATGCAGTAGCTCTGCTTTGCTGTACGGCTTGGGGACTGGCGAACCCCGAAGGCGCGCTTGTTGCTCTTCGAGCAGCCTCTGGTGCTCCCATGCCTCTTCCAACTTCCTAAACGCCTCTGCTAGGGATTGGCTAGCATGCGGCGTTTCAGCATCTATAGGTTGTTTTGTGTTACTTGGCCATTTCCTCTGCTCTTCTTCCAGTTGCGCCACTAGCTTATCGTATATCACGTCCCACTGTGCAAGTGTATAATAGCCATCGAGACCAGCGGGCTTCACCTTACCAGACTCCTGTGCTCATCTTCGGACAACCTCTCTAAATACACACGGGTAACATCGAGCTGGCATATGCGCCAATATCTGTGGTTGAGTAGGAAGTAATCACCTACACGGAAGCTAAGCTCTCCTGGTATAGTTATACCGTAACCCTCTAGCTTGAAATTCCCTACGTCCACCCACACATACTCAGGTGGCGCCTCTGTGAAGCGCTTGTGCGCGGCCTTGAAGTCTACGATCTCTTGAAGCTTAGTCGCTTCCGATTCGGGCGGTCGCGGCCCTTGTGCAATTGTATAGTATCCCTCGAGACCTTTAGGCTTCATTTCTTATATAACCCCCGCACGGCCTCGCGCTGCTCCTCGGTATACCAGATCAGCTGCCCACTGTGCCGCTCTACCTCGACGGCAGCGTTCCAGCCCTCCAGCCAAAGATCGACTGGCTCATCAAGTAGCTTGCACTTGTCACAACACGTTACTGCGCATGCATCGCACACGTCGATCTCGTCATATGGTTCCTCGCACAGGTCACAGTGCCGGTGGTTCTTAAGACTGCTGTCTGGAAAGGATGACGACTTAGGACTTGAATTACTCCAGCGCATTACTTCGCCTGAATCGCCGCGATATCAGCATGGCGCATTAGGAACACGTGGTACTTCACCACGATTAGCCCTAGTGTGCTAGTCCGCTCTCCGAGGTACACCGGTTTCATGAAATCCTTAGCGTGCTGCGCTATGTAGATCTCTCGGTCAGTTCCGAATAGTACACTTGGTCCCGTTTCGGTTCCCTCTACGGCTTCGTATTTATCCCCATCGTACTCTATGACCTTATCGCCGACTGTTATCTGTTTCATACTGCGCTCCTTTATTAGGCCCTCAAGCCACGCTATCTGCTGGTCAATCGCTTCGGGTGTGTTGCCGCCATCCCAATCCGTTATCGTGCGGCTATCGGCATCATACACTTCCCGACAATCACACTCGTTGCCTGCTTCTATGCAGCTTGAGCACACGGGGTAATCATTGGAGTACGTATTCACGCCGCACACATTGCACGTCTGGTCGTTCATGAAATCACCTTTGGGGCTGCAGGCTGGGTTCGAACCAGCACGAAGGGATTATGCTCCCCCGTCTCTACCGCGCCTATTACTCGTGGCGTTTGAGCGCTACCACCCCGAGCAGGCTTTTGGAGCCAGGCTTTTGGACTACTGCAACCAAAAAGCTAATGTAGGCTTTGTACCGGAGCTTACCAACCGGTCGAGCGCACCTAAAGGTCGTCTATCGTAGCAGGGGCAGGAATCGAACCTGCGACCTCGAGGGTATGAACCTCGCGTGATGCCACTTCACTACCCTGCAATAAAAGTCCCTAGCTGACCGCCAAATGTCAGGCCGCACACACCATTTTCGGTAAACGTCATTTCTTGATGCTAGGGAGTGCTCTACGCCTCGATGCTTTACGCTTAGCGTCATATTTACCACTCCATTATCAGCTAGGAACACAAGTACACCTATCTCTTGCTATTATCTCTGCCTTCCCCGCATTTGTGATGCTACCACAAGTATCACAAACATCATAGTAATTTAATCCGTAATTTCGTACCATGCGACGATTTTTTATTACGTAAGGAATTTCGGGCTCTTCCAGCTCCACGCACTGGTATAGGTCGGCTAGCTTATCCCCAAGGAAGTACGGTTGGTCGGGAATTGCTGGAACACCATCGTGTAGCCGTCCACCGGCACCCGGGAACGCTTCCCCAAAGTAGGTTACACTTCTTTCCACGCACCGCACCCAGGCTAACCCTTGCTCCTGCGTAAGCTCAATCCGCCCATGTGACGGCTGGTCCCAGATATCTTTAGGTATACGCCCAACCAAGCAAGCACGCAAGAACTTTACGTATTCCACCGGCTGTGGTAGGTCCATAAGGGCACTAAGCTCTGCCGAGGTCAGGTGCATCGTGTAGCTAACTGGGTTATGCTTTTTAGCTTGGCTTATGTATTCCATATTCTATAATATGATAAAATCTGTAAGGTCTGCTTGGCTTTCCGACACCCGTTAGCGGTCCTCAAAGACCGCGGCAAGGGTTAAAGGAAAGGCTAGCACAGACCGGATTACTACCCAATTGTAATGAATGTGTTACACTTGTAAGCTGATGTAGAGCTCCAAGTGTATGATATTACTCATGTAGGGTGATGTAGGTAGCACAGGATTTTTTCCTCGAACAAACGCAGTTATCAAATGCTACCCACACAAAAGCCTGTTGTAGACATACGGCCTTGTCGTTCACGATACTTTGTGGCCTAACCGGGTCCTTTGGGGGACCCTACCGGCCAGTCGTATCGTTCTCGAAGGCCTATCTATATATATATACCACAAACCGCTTTAAGATGGTAGCTGTAGAGCACTAGTTAACCCCGCGGAATTGTTCAGGAACCACCTAATCTTGTAACCCATTAATATAATTCAACTTTTAAACACCTTCCTAACCTTATTGACAGCCACAATTACTACCTGTACTTTTAAGTTAATGACTTTATGCGAATACTGCCAACGGGTGCCGGCCGAATCCCGGTGTTTTCGCTGCAAGCGACGTCTTTGTAATCAGTGCCGTGAAGGCCTCAAATGCGATGAAAGGAAGTGCTCGTGAACATACGTTACCGCTCCGATTGCCTCGATGGGCCCCGTCCTTGCCCGAAGTTCAGCTGCCAGTATCATATGGCTCCAGACTTCGTAGACGGCCGTGGAGGGCCCTACGGAAAGCGTGGGCTTAAGCTCCGGGCCGAAGTACTTGATGGCACCAGCCCTTCGTGCATACTGGACATAATAGATCAACATCCCGATGGTATGACACACACCGAGGTTGGTGACATACTAGGATTATGTCGGGAGCGTATCCGACAAATCGAAAATAGTGCAATGAGAAAGGTGAAAAGAATCTTGACTGTACAGCGCGGGTAAACTAATCTCAACAAGGTGAGGGAATACAAAAAGGCAAACGACCCGGCGGCACAAGCCGAAGATTGTGTACATACAACTACTGCATATCTGGTGAATAGCAAAGGGCGGGCAACCCTACATTGTTACTCGGGTATCACGCTGGTTCTCAAGAATGAACGGCTTGGACGTGCGTTCTATGATATCATTTTCTCCTGTACAGAAACGGGCGAAACCAGGAAATGGGGCAATATCCAAATTCAGTATAAGCCCAGGGAGGATAACTAATGCCGCTAGATGAAGATCAGAAACGTGTACTTACGTGGTTGGTGCGTACATTCCAAGACTATAATAACCTTAGAGCACATTACTTGGAGCATTATACAAAACAAGTAGCCGAGGAGCTACAGACGACAGTGGAGGAGACCGATGAAGTGGCGACTAACAGTTAGGTTCCAGGAGGTACTAGAGGCCGACGATGCCCTACAGCTCCAAGAGATGATTGATGATATAATTGCAGGCATCCCGTGGGCAAGCATAGACGTCGAGGAATTGGATGACCAAAACGATAGTTAACAAGGACTATCTGTACAACACCGACGGCAATAACGTTGTCGGTCTGGACCAGTTTTTAGATGACCTTAAGAAGGCTGTACGCGAGCATGTACGCTTGCACCACAGACAGTCATCAATAATGTTCCGTGTAATCATAATGGAGGAAGCGTGACCGCTATAAATGCTGCAGAGTATAACGAACAACAAATGGTGGAAGGGAAGGTCACCTGGGCCGACTTCAGCCTCATGGTAAAGCAATACCAGTTAGCGGAAAAGCTAACCGCCGATGGGAAGCTAGGCCCGAAAACCCTCGGGGTGCTCCGAGGTACCGCTAAAGCGCTTCTCTCGATGAACGCGCGCAAGGACTACGCGCACGAGTGTAACTACAAAAAGATCTACCCTCTACCCTCGTATGGTGGGCGGGAACCGGAGATTACTAGTGACCACTGGTTGAACAATCCAAGCCGAGCTCCTGGGGCCTATACTTACAAGGGTAAGCCGTATACGGGTCATCAGGGTTGTGATATTATGTACCGGTATAGTGAACTGCGCGACCCGCCGAAACGAGAGTTACCTGGAGATCATTATGAAGGTTCGTGGTGGGTACCTCCATGTACTGAAGTGAGTACCGTAGCCGAAGGTAAGGTTATCAAATCCGAGTGGGCCAACAACCAGTTTACGATCGCTATTGAACACCCCGACGGATGGATTACACAATACAGGCATTTGCGCACCCGGCGTGTATTTCAAGAGGATAAGGTTACCTGTGGTGAGCACATAGGCCTTTGCGGCGGGCTAGCTGGTAAAGGACTAGTCCATCTTCACTTTGAGGTGTACCGGCCCAAGCACTTTAACTACGGCGAGAGCATGTGGCCTACGCCATTTCTGGCCGATGCGGAAGTATTGTGATTAGCCTTAGTAATAGCTCTCTTGGTGCTTTCAATCGATGCCGCAGGTACTGGAAGTACCGATATTTGGATAAGTGGGAGCCCGAACAAGAATCGGCAGATCTTAAGTATGGAACCGCGTTTCATGCCGCCATGGCTGCCTACTGGACCGGTGAGCGTAACACAGAAGAGCTAGTACGAATAGCTTTCAAAGAGAAACATCCTCAGTGGATGGAAGAAACTCTACGTATCATGATTAAGACCTACGTAGTCCGCTGGGAAGACCAAGACATAGGCTTTACCCCGCTACTAGTGGAGGACAAACAGAGGATAGACGTAGATGGTGTTACAGTTACTGTGGTTTTTGATGCGCTTGTGCGTAGCTCAGAAGGCAAAATTCTATTAATTGAGCATAAGACCACCAGATCAGGGGACATCTCCACTGGTGGTGCATGGTACCTACGTAAATTAACCGATACACAAACCAAGATTTATGCCTTTGCTGCAGCAAAACTGGGCTTTCCCGTGGATGCGGTCGTATATGATGTCATCCGAAGGCCTACCTTCAAGCGCAAAGACAACGAGGAAGAGGTCACTAACAAACCCGATGCCTTTTTGCAGCGACACGTGATGAAATACTCGTCAGATACGTTGGATTCGTGTATAAAGGATGTGAAGGCTGCTCACAAGCTCATGCTTTACTGCGAGCAGACAGGTACCTTCGACAGGAATGGGGATTCTTGTCAAGCATTCAACCGTGAGTGCGAATACTACCAGGAATGTTGGGGGAAAGAATGAGTTCTAAGGAGTTACCGCCTGTGGATACGGCCGCGGAGTTAGCGCGATTGGTCGAAATTAAGCGCGAAGCTATAGAGGCCCTAACGAATTGGGCCGTAGACTGCATAAGGGCGGGTAGTAGTTCCTCAGAGACGTTGTCGGGGTTATACCTGGCCTGTTGTGCGTACAAGACCAGCTTTGAGTTATTGGCTAAGAGAACAGCCGAAGCAGCAGCGGCTAAACTTCCGGAGGATATGAACTAAATGACGACACCAATGGTATATGCGGCAATTCTTAAGGCCGGGAGCTTGATCCCTGCCATCGGCAAGAATCAGAAGAACGCTGCGCAAGGATGGAAGTTCCGCGGCATCGATGACGTGCAAAACCTACTCGGCGAGCCACTGCGCCAAGCAAAGCTAGCTGTGCTTCCAAATTATGAGTACATTTCCGAGGAAACAGCCCCGGGTGGTAAGGGTTTTCGAGTAGTAGTCCGCGGCACATACACGCTTGTGTGTAGCGAAGATAGCTCGAGTTGTACAGTTTCCTACCTAGCAGAAGCTATAGATTTTGGGGATAAAGCTAGCTCTAAAGCGCTCTCAATGTGTTATAAATATTTTGCGTTCCAAACCTTCATAATCCCAGTAGTCGGGGGAGTACTAGATGATGGGGATAAGGACGTAGTGGAAGTCGATACTAGTTCGTTTAAAAGCAAATACTTCGCTAAGAAAGGATAAGTAAATGAGTACAGAAAAGAAGTTCGAAAGAGGCGCTACCTACAGCGCGAAGTTTACGGGGCATGATTACAACGCGGAGAAAAAAACTCTACTGCTTGTATTCGAAACCAACGACGGTATGGAGCATGTCTTCTACAAGGATCTGACCGACGAAAACCAGTTTAAGGGTGCAGTAGCGGCCATGAAAGCCCTTGGGCAGAAAAAGGCTTTCCCGGTTGTTGCTCCCAAAGGCACAGAGGTTAGCGTCGTGCTTTCCGCTAAAGATGAGAAGTACGTGCAGTTCGTTAACACCCCGCGCCGGTATACGGGGCGAGAGATGGAAAACGCAGACATCTTGAAGTACAACGCTATCGTCGCTGATATCGGGTTCTAACCCACGGTAGGGGGATGGGGGTAGGGCTGGCGCGCTGGCTCTGCCCCTTTCTTTTAGGAGGTCCATGATTACGCAAAAGAATATTATTAGTGCGCTGCTTGATAGTAATGAACCACGCGGTGGGGTAACCCGTTGGCCCAATCGTGATACCACCCGCTGGGGGTATTGCTTTTTCAAGAACCTTACTGATGGGCGAGAGGTCACTTTCCGTGAGCTCGATGGGCTGGCAGCGATCATTGAAAATCCACACATCAACCTAGAGAATGACGCGGAAAATTGTTGCGCGTATTGCAGCGCCGTAGGCGCCTATTTGGTGTTCTGGGTACCCTTAAAAGTACTCGACGAGTGGGTAAGTAAATGAGATGTCTTTATGATATTTTGCCCGACTGCATAGGTAGTGAGGAAACGAGCTTTGGTCTACCACTACCGGACTACCTAGCTGAGCATGTACCTACGGGCATCCCGCGTGGCATGATCAGTCTACTCTTTGCTGAGAGCGGTAATTTCAAGACCACCATTAAGGCCAACATAGTAGACCACGTACTGGACCAGGGCTTCACGGTATTGGACTACAGTCTAGAGGATGCGGCCAACCTTATCGGGGCTATGCGGCTTTCCCGCGTATCGGGTATACCTTATGCCCGCGTAGTAAGTGGTAAGCTCGATGAAGCAGAGCTGCGTGCCCTACAAAAGGCCTGTAAGGATTCGATACCTTCGCGTCGCCATATAGTGGTGGAAGAGGGTGAGCTCACGCCTAACCTATCAAACATTGAAATGCTTGTACGTAAGGTCAAGGCCGAAGGTGAACTAGACCTAGTAAGCATTGATTACGCGCAACTAATCGACTTCTCGCATGTCTTTTGTGATTCGGCCGACCGTAGGGGTCTAGAGGAGGTCGTTAAACGCCTACAATCCGTGGCTAAGGAGCTTAACTTCGCGGTATTGCTGGTAAGCCAGGTCAGCCGCGAACGCATTCTGGCCCGTAAGAACAAGCGACCCACCATGAAAGACCTATTTGGGTCGTCATTCCTGGAGTTTGGGTGTAAGCTAGCCATAGCAGCTTACCGACCATGGAACTACGGTGACGAAGAGTACGAGAGCTTTGCTAAAACCTATAGCGACAAGGCCTACGAAAGTTTGCTCGAACTATGGATCCGCAAGAATCGTTTTGGTCGTACAAACGTATGTACTCGCTGTGTGGTTGAGCTGCCGACAGGCCGGGTGCAAAGCTTTGATAACGCTGAGGAATTGGAGTTAACCGATGTGGATAAGGAAATAGGCTACTAATGTTATGTAAAGCCTGCAACTACGATCCGGACGAGTTGTACACGCAGGTGTGTACATTCATCATAAAGGAAAGCTGGCCATCGCAGAATGAGTTATCGAGCAACCTCAAGGGAAGAAGCGGATTTAAGTACCGTCGCTGGCGAGATAAATTTGAAAAAGCGACCCGGCCAGCGGAAGAACCCGCGCAGGGACAGCGTCGTGTCTGGTTTACTCGTCATTATGGTGCTCGCAAGCGTGATTTTGACTATGCTAACCTTGTCGGGGGTGGCAAACCTCTTATTGATACCCTTGTCCGCTGCGGCTATTTCGTTGATGATTCCCCGAAGCTAATGATCGCATACTACAAACAGGAGAAGTCGAAAACAAAGGAAGACTACATAACCGTAGTTATCGAGGAAAAGAATGTTATACTTACTTGACTTAGAAGATGAGCTTACCTGTATTCTTGTTAACGCAGACGAAATAGATGACGCCGATGAGAAATCCTGGCTACTTTACCGCTCAGTAGAAAGACTGCGCGACCTGATCAGAGAGGATATACATGATGGGACCGAAACACTACTCGTATAGCTCAATAGAGCCTTACTGGCTGGCAGTAGACTGGAGCCTTGGCACCGAGATCCATAATTGTCTTAAGTATATTTGTCGTAGGTTTGGCAAGGGTACGTATGAGGATAACCGGGATAAATGGCGTGCTTATCTTAAGTTTGCGGTATCCCGTGGTGGGGACCTCATGGTGGGTTTGCTCCGACCCAGCCACGAGCTAAAGCCCTGGCAGGTAGAGCTGGCCTGGGAGCTCACTGACGGTACTGAGGAATTTGAAATCTTTTGGGCCATCTGGACCTGCGTAAAGAATGGCGGCGATGTTGATTACCTAGCAGGCGTGTTCCGTGACTATTGTGAAGGGGGTATGAACGGGAACCCCACGCCATGAGAACACACTACATAATCCCAGACATGCAGATTCAACCGCGCCGAGGGTTGTCACATGTACAGCTCATTGGCCAGCATATCGCGCATGTTAATCCCGATGTAGTGATCTGCTTAGGGGATTGGTGGGATATGCACTCCTTAAGCAGTTACGACCGCGGTAAGCGCAGCGGCGAGAACAATCGCTACACCTACGATGTAATAGCCGGTAATGAGGCTATGGATCTCCTAGTGAGCTATATCCCCGTAACGGCGCGTAAGGTGTTCCTAATAGGGAATCATGAACAGCGTATTGAACGCTTCGTTGATGACCATGCCGAGCTCGAAGGCCTGTTAGGCTATCACAATCTTAATCTCCCAGGGTGGGAGGTTTTTGACTTCTTGGACACCGTAAAGATTGATGGTGTTACCTACAGCCATTTTTTCCCCCGCAGCGCCGATGGGCGCGTAATGCAGAACAAGTCCGGTGCACGTACTGCTCGTATGCAGGCAAGCCGAGAGCATATGTCCTGCACAGCCGGACACCTGCAGGGCTTTGACTACCATGAATCCTACACCGGTAGTGGTATTATCCAGAGTATGATTGTCGGCTCGGCCTATCCGTATAAGCTTAGTTATCTGACCCACCAGGGGCAGGATCATTTCCGCGGCACCGTAGTGAAACGGTTTTACAAGAAAGGCCAGTATGACTTCGAAAGGTACTCCCTTGAGCAACTTAAGTTGTTGCTGGACACTAAAAAGCGTAAAAGACCTAGCAAAAAAGCTAAGTGAGCAGCGCATTATCGGCTGGGATATAGAGACCGTAGGTGTCGATCCAAAAGTTCAGTCTCCGGTCGGTACAGGTCGAATTTTTTGCTCTACTTTTGCTTGGAGATCATCAAGTGGTGGAATGGATTCTGCTTTTGTACCTAATTGGGATGGGTATTCTTCTTATCTTGTGGAGCTTGCAGGGGTTCTGGCGGATGAGAAAATTACCAAATGTGCCCACAACGGTTTTTCCTTCGATCGACAAGTCACGCTCAATCACGGTCTGGACGTACAAGGCCTAGTCGACACCCTGCGCATGAGCAAGATGTTACGGTCCGATAAGCTGTGGGGACACGGCCTAAAGGACCACATGACCAAAACGCTCGGCTACAAGAATATCAACTCATTTGTTGACCTTTTCACCAAGCCTAAAATACTCGAGAAGAAGGTGCAGGAATTCCGCACAAGCTGGAAAAAGATTGACGGACGTCGGGTTCCCGTCATCTATGGGGGAGAAGTCTGGCGATTCGGTAGTGCTCGAGAATATATCCCACTAGATATATTTATTGCCGAGTTCCCGGAGCGCATCCCTGCCATGATTGATTATGCGGTCCTAGATGCCGTTGCAGCTCTAGAGCTCTACGAGGTGCTGCAGCCTCAGCTAGATAAGATAGCGGCCCGTACAGGTAGCCTATGGGACTTCTATGCAGGCCCTTGGACCGAGTCGCTGTACGCCCTTAACGAGATTGAGCGAGCAGGAGTGCTCTGGGATTCCGAGCGCTCTAAGGACATTACAGCCCGTCTGGTGGAAGACCGAAATCAGGCCCTGCAGGCCGTACGATCCTGGACTGACATCAACCTTGATAGCCCGAAGCAAGTAGCTGAATTTATTTACGAAACGCAAGGCCAGCCGATTCCACCTGTCTGCGGTTCCTCGAGTGCGCTACATGCCCCAAAAGCCGATAAAAGACCTACGGACTTCGGCGCTTTGTGCTGGCATCGCGATAATTCGGATTATCCTCGGCTGTACGATAGTATGCTGAAGTACAAGGAGACCACTAAGTTACTGCAATACTTGACAAAAATGGATGAGTCAAGCACAGGTCCCGACGGGCGTATACACTGCGTACTAAGCCCCGATACCGATACCGGGCGTTTGAGTAGTAGGAATCCGAATCTGCAGCAGATTCCAGCTCGTGACGAGTACGGCTTTCGTAAGTGCTTCATATCGGCCCCAGGGCACAGCATGGTAGTGTGCGATTACTCACAGCTAGAGCTGGTAGTGTTAGCGCATATCCTCCAAAAGACCTTTCAGAATAGTAGTCTTGCGGCCGATATTCTGCTCGGGGATATCCACAACGCAGTAGCAGACCGCTGTTGGCCCGGTCGTGAGTACATCCTTAAGGATGACAAGTTGGTGCACCCGATGCGCCATGCAGCCAAATCCGTAATTTATGGCTTAAACTACGGTAAGGGTCCGAAAAGTCTCGGCCTGCAGTTAAACATGTCCTGGAAGGAAGCAGCCGACATAATCAAGGTAATCAAGGAGGAATATGGCATCGCCGAGTTCCACGAGTGGCAACAGCGACGCGCAGAAAAGCTAGGTTACGTACAAACCATTCTTGGCAGGAGGAGACCTTTGCCGCACGCACGCCTGTTCCCAGACACCGATGAGAAGAAGAAGCTAAAGGCTGCAGCTATGCGACAAGCTCTGAATTCCCCTATTCAGGGTACAGCAGCCGACATAGTAACCTTGGCCATGTCTAAAGTAGCGCGCGACGCAAGATTACGTAAACTGGGAGCAAAGCTAATCCTGCAGATACATGATGAGCTTATCCTCGAGGTACCGGATGAGAATGCTACCGCAGCGAAGGAAATCTTGGTAGAATGTATGGAACATCCACAAGAAGGGCTACTTTCCGTCCCTTTGCGGGTAAGCGCTAACATTGGTAAGAACTGGAGCGAAGCAAAATGAGAAAACTAGTCGTTGCCCTATTGTTCAGTGTTGTCCTGTTGCAGCAACAAGGCTGTTGTGAACAACACCGGCGCGGTGGGGCCGTAGAGCTACCCAGCCCACACGGTAAAAGGTGCCTGCACTTACTAAATGACAAACGCTGTGAGGATGTCAAATGAAGTTCGCATGTATGCTAACCCTGCTGCTATGCTGTATCCCCGAATCAAGCCCCTTTGGTGGTATTGAGGTGGACAATACCGACATGCACGCCAATCAGCAAGCTGCACAGGACCACATGGTATCCTCCGTGGAAGGACAGTTTGGCTGGAATCTGGACGGCGTGAAGACCGTGGTTAGCTGGACCACCACCACCTGCGAGGACCGACCAGCGGTAGTCTGGGACAATCGGTGTTTTGGAGGACTTACCTTTGCGTGTGATTTGATGTTCGTGCCGGAATTTGCCGCCCTGGCCGAGACTGCGCTTTCGCACGAGCTAGGTCACTGCTTTAGGATGTATGCTGGGGTTGACCCGGACCGACAACACGTGGATGAGGAATTTTGGCGGTTAGCAGATACTGAGGAACCCGCCGCCTGGGAAAGGTACGGTTGGTAGTTTGGTAATGAGAATTAAGCATAACAGGGCCAAATGTCTATTATGTGGGGATGTAGTGGAAAGTGTGACAGTACATGACTTTCGTAGTTGCTCCTGCGAAGCCATGTTCGTAGATGGTGGAAGGTCCTATATTAGGCGGGGTGGTGACTTAAATATGGTAGAGTCAATGGATGAATACTACGAAGACGATAGCGATAATACATGAGACGTAAGGCAGGGTTACCGATGCGAAAAATGAGTGATGTGCAGGCAGCAGTGTGGGAAACGCATATTGATAAGGGCTGGCACACGCTATCCCGCACAGCCGTGGAGGAAGTAGCGCTAGTGCACTGCGAGCTCTCAGAAGCAGTAGAAGCCTACAGGGATTACAAGTTAAACGGCTGGTTCGAGCGCGGTACAGTATATTCCGATGTAGACCACGGCCCGCTGTGGAAGCCCTCGGGCTTTTTCACAGAGCTAGCCGATGCGGTAATCCGGGTAATGAACGTGTTCTCAGAACACGGTAAAGACTTAGAAGAGCATATCTTACGTAAAGACGAGTACAACCAAAGACGTGAACGTCTACATGGAGGGAAATTGATATGAGCTGGTTAAAAGACGATAACATGGTATACATCTCCGTAAAGATGTCCCTAGAAACTGCTGCTCGGCTGGACCGCTACCGCCAGTGGGTGGGTTTCGAAACCATAGGTGAGGCCATGCTTGACCTAGTTGAGCAGGAAATGCAGCCGGAGGTCACCATAGCCGGTGACCCAGATGACCTGCATGCAGCCATAGACCTCTTAAACACGTGTGATGGTGATACCGGACGTACCTATGAGGTGCACGAGGTAGAGGAACAACCAAACCCTGAGCCCGGAGATACCCGGCACTACCAGGTCTACTCATATGGTCCCGAGGATACTTGCGAGAACTGCTTCAACAACCAAAACGCCATTGGGCACAAGGTGTGCTACGAATGTCGTGATGCAGAATCAGCTCTGATAAAATAATGAAGTACCAGCAGAAGGAGTACTGGTGTGGGCCTGCCAGCATTCAGAATGCACTAGCGCTGCTAGGTAAACGTGTACCCGCGCAGTCTGCAGTGGCTAGGCTGTGTGGTACGACGTCCGAGGGTACCGACGAGTTTCAAATGATGCGTGGATTACGTGAGCTTGGCTTATCTTATCATGAGTTCTGGCTGACAAAACCGGTTCGCATTCATGGTGTATCGTTGGTTTGTGTAGATTCGTGGTCGCACTGGGTAGCAGCAATGAGCCCAGGCATGCTGTCCTGTTGGAACCACATGTTAATGATAGACCCGGCGCGTACGAAACGCAATCAGCAGCGCAACGGTGTACACGTAATTAGCTGGCATAAGTTCAAAAAGCTATGGGGCTGCGCTTTCAAGTCTGAAAATCGAGCCGCTAACCAACCCGCGTATTACGCTATAGAGGTGATGTCATGAGTGATAAAAAGTACTGTACCGACTGTAGGGGAGAAATGACCCTGCTGTTGTATAGCTTTGTATGTGACCACTGTGAAGCGGAACAACCCGACGGCGACGAGCAGATTACCGAGCCGATGAACCAGCCGATGAACCAGCTATCGTTCAACTGGAACAATACGGATTGGACATTTGCAGGCTCTGACCCGCAACCGGTAGTGCGTAAGAAGTTAACACCGAAGAAGCGTCCGTGACGTATGTAGTCATCTTTGTGTTTGGCTTTGCTATCGATGTAGCCTACGCTGTGTATGTTCGTGCCTGTGTAGACCGGCGCCCATTCCGGGCTGCAGTAGCTAGTCTGCTAATAGCCGCTCCCGCATTATTTGGGTATTTAGCAATCGTGAAAAACTACTGGCTATCGCTTGCCTACCTATCGGGATTAGCCGCAGGTACATACGTAGCCGTAAGGTGGGGTAATGATCCGAAAAATAGATAATGGTAAAGTAGTCCGCTACGAGGGACGGCACCCGGGCTACGACATCAACAAAAACACAGATCACTTCATAGGTACGCTAGTACCCCTAGCCCCGGAAACAAGACTAGAGGTACTTGCAAGAATAATTAAAGCTATAGACGAGATGGGCGCCGGTTAGAAAATGCTGTCTACAATCCTTTCCGCTGCGGCCGCGTAACCGTTATCACCCTTGAACAACCACAGAAAGAGCATGGGCTCATTACGAGCAGCTCCATCGGACGTTTGGATACCGCCCCCACCTGCCACTGCGCCCCAACCGGTTATACTGTAGGTGCTGATGTTGGTGATACCCATACCACGCACAGCCTGGAACATGAGGTTGGTGCTTTTGTCAATGCCAACCGCCTTAACAACATACCCCGGCTGCTTACCGAGGATTGTGAGGGTATGGTCAAGCGTGCCTTCTTCTTTAGCGTAGAAGGCATGCCCAGATATATAGTTGTGCCGGGTGTACATACCACTAGTGGCTAGTCCATATAGTGCCCCCTGGTTTAAGTCATCCAGCACGTATGTGCCGTAAACAAACATCCAACTTCCTGTGCCGAAGCCGCCAATACCTCCACTCACGTAGCCGGCAGGGCTAACACCTGGGGTCATCTGTTTGTGCCCTGCGAACGGTGTTGCATCAGCATAGGTATTTGCTGCTATCTGAGAGAGGTTCTGCCCGCTAGCTGCATCCACGATTGGTGCCGCGGTGTCTTGGAACCCCCATAGGTTGTCTGGGGTGAACCCTGTAAGCGCAGCAACGCCAGCTACCGTGGTGGGAATTCGATAGCTAGTTCTGCCCGGTCCGCTCCGAGGGCCCGGTCGTAGCCCCTGGTGAGGATTCATATCAACGTCGTGTGAGTTGCCTAGGATTGCCATTTTACTCCTTCTATGTTGCCAGCCGCGGGCACGTTGCGCGCCCAAGCGTAATCAGGCGTGTGTCCTATCGGGACCGCAATATCAGCGGACGTGTTAGGGTTTACCGTAGAGCTGTCGAATTGCCTTTAGGTCTTCCGGGTGTACGCGAATCCGTTTCTTACCCGAGGGTGCCATGACGTAGTCACTGCCCGGGTCGTGGCCAAGACCGAGAGCATGCCCGAACTCGTGCACTACAGTATCAAGGGTGCTGAGCCCGTACAGCGTCATAAGGTTGTGCAACCGCCCGGCAATTTTTAGTGGTTGTGCCGTGCCCAAAATGTTCCGGTCCGTAAGGGCACCGGTAATGAGGATGTCAGGAGTGCCCTCCGTGATGAAGATCATGGCCTCAAAGCCCAGCGCAGCATTCCAGAAATCCACAGCATCCGTAATGTTTTGGTAGTGCAGTACGGCAGAGTAATCAATACCAACTGTAATTGGGGAATGTCCGTAGTTCAGATATTCCCACGTAGCACACGGCGGAGTGTAAGGGTAAACGTCAGAGGGCAACGAGACCTTGCCTGCTTCGTTAAAGCACGCCTGCCAGAGCGTACGCTCTGGACGTGGTTCTGCTTGCAGACTATCGCCTGAAAGGGCCACTACTGTGATTGTGAGAAGAAGAAGTTTTTTCAAAAGGCACCCGTAAGTTGGGTCCCGACATCAGTTGGGTGGGTTTAAGGGGAAAGCTTTTTGCTTACCGCAGCTGGGGCAAGAGGTGCAAAGACTTTATCGCGGAACCAGATAACCTTCTGGAGTAGCCAGTTGTCGCCAGACCACTTGGTTATAGGTGCAATTATCGTCAGTAGCGCCACCGCGCTAGTAGTAACAAGTCCGACAATCATTAGTGCTGTTTCATACCAGGCCATTCAGAATCTCCTTTACACAGTTTGTAGTTTACGCGAGCCCAAAGCTCGAGGTTTTTAAGATAGGTCACTAAGTAAGAGAAAGTATCTTTAGTAAAGCAAACGTGCTGCACATCATTAACATTGCAGACAAAAGCAAGGTTCGGTAGTGTAGGGGGTCGAGGGGGTTCACCGGTCACACATCCTTTAGTTGGAACCACCACCGTCGGGTTCTTCGAGCAGTTCAGTAGAGAAAATATCATTAAACACGTCAACAAGCTCCTGAGCATCCATCTCATCATACTTCTCTTTCTGAGCAATCATCATTTCCGACTGTAGTTCTGCGACTTCCCGGCGCAGAACTAGATTTTCTGCTGCTACGCCTTTGTAGTTCGCTAGCTCTACCATTAGGCTGCCTACAGCGTGTTCTGCTCTACCATAAAGTATACCAAGTATAACGGTAGAAGCCACCCCAAGACCACTAAGCACCATTAGGACCGTCTGCATTTAGCTCCAATCTTCGCTTAGCCGTATAAGGACAGACGTAGGTCTCTGTCTGCCTTTGTAGTATAAGCGCTTGTTTAGTAGATATGTTACTTAATGTACTGACTACCGCTACGCGAAATGCGCGTAATTCATACCACACAAGTATAGCTAGGGCGAGTACCCCGCCGCTATCCACTATTTTAATGATTTCCTCCACGTTCTTTACCCTTTTAGTTGTGCGTAGCCATCCACATCGCCTACAGTACCTGAAGTGCTAACGAACTTCAGCCGCAGAAAACGGCTATTAACATTACTAATATGGGTCATGGACTTACCGGTAGCAGAAGTAGGCCCCGCGACGGTAATGGCGGTCTCTTGTACCCAATCGGTATCATCCGCGGTGGTGGGAGAGTTCTTGTTGCTACTCCACACAGTGGTGGTAACAGCAGCAGCTGATGCAATGGTCCACGCTAGGTGTAACGAGAGCTTATCAGAGTGCCCAATACGCAGTGGTTGTGAGTACGCCGTTGCTCCGGACGTGATAGCTTGACTATCAATAAATTTAAGACTCCATCCAATTCCTGACATGTTATTCCTTGTAGCCCCTGAGCTTACAGCCCCTGAGCTAGAGTAGGCTCTATGCCTACAGTTATATGCGCCGCTGCCGGCATCGGCTGGTTAGGTGCCCCGTTATTCGGACCCGGCTTTTCCTCGACTACAAAGTTCTGTTGCATTGCGGCAATAAGCTCGGGCCGCATGACGTCATCGACCGGGACGCCAGTAAGGATGCTCAACTGTATACGGGCCCTATAGTCTAATTTCTCGTGATAGGCCTCGTAGTTATCAAGGATTGCGTTCTGCATTTCCTCATAGATTCGTGGGTATAGCTCCTTCACAGCTGCGGCTGCTTCGGGGGTTAACTTCCCGTCGGCCATGGCCTTTAGCACGCTGGTCGGATTTTCGGCCGCTACCAGATACCGCGTGAACTTATCGATCTCTGCCTTGCTAGGCTGCCAGCGCTGTCCGCCGAACATGCCCACGCCACCGTGCTTAGGAAGCTTACCCTGTAAGTAAGCAATCTTCTGTATGGACTTAGTCTCTAGGTAGGCCGAGAGCTCACTGCTAACTGCTGTGACATGCTCGAGCCGTTTACGCACCAGCGATTTGGTAACCTCGGGGTTCGCGGCTGCGCGTGCAATTTCGTCCGAGATACGCTTGAACTGATCTTGCGCAGTATTTGCGTATTTAGTGCTGCTTTTTTCGTACCCAGGGTCATAAGAAATACGGTGCAGGACAGGAACCACTTTACTGGGGGCAAATGCCTTAGTCTTGTCCGCTACCCGGACTAGGCCTTTCATGCCGTCGGCAACTTTGCTCTTTAGCTTACCTACGGCCCCTATAACCTGTTTGGCTATTCCGCCACCAGGGATGTAGCTTAACATCTGCGCTAGCGCACCCTCTGGTGCTCCAGCCTTTGCAGAGCTGCGCATAGCCGCGCCGTTGATTAAGAACTCGGTAGCCGGGTGGGTAATCGATACCCCTTCTATCTGCAGGGATTTAGCAACCTCTGCTGCGTTAGGCATCTTTTCTAGACCCGTTGCAAGCTTATATTTCGCATCGAACGGTGTGCGGTCTACAATATTTAGCGTTTTTGGTGTAAGGTCCGGTACAACCTCGTGCCTACCTAATGAGTCTTTGAGGCCGATCTTATTACCGGCAGCTACCTCTTCCGTTAGCCGCCGCGAAGCACCTTGCGCCCGCGTTGCCGCCCGAGACGCGGCTTTGTTCGCAACCTCTACAGATGTTTTCTGCATTTGCGCTGCGGTAGCCTGTACCTTATCGAAGGCCTCTACTATCTCGCGGCGTAAGGTCGGTTGTGCGTCGGCTAGTGCAGCCGTTAATCCTTTTTCACCTACTAAGGATTCGAGCTTGGTACGTGCGGCCTTAATCTCCGCAACCGCTCCTTCTGATAGGTAACCACCAACGCCGGGCGTGTGCAGCTCTGGCATGATCCTATCAATGTCTTTGGCCGCGGATCTGTAGGCATCGTCGACTGTGGTGCTTATAAGCTTTGCTTCCGATGAAGCATTATCAATAACCGGGTGGGCCTTCTTCGCATTCTTGGCAAACCGCGAAGCAGCGCGGCTAATCAGCATGCTCGCACCTTCAGCACCCACGCCCCATAGCGCACCAGTACCGGCCGCATCAAGTAGTGCTTCCCCGGCTATCTCGTGGTCAGCAACTAGTGCATCAGTTATTGTGGCATGGGTGTTAATTGCAGCCCCTTCAAAGGCCCCGGCAGCTAGCGCACGACCGGTAGCAGCTAGGCCCGTTCCTCCGCGGATTGCGGTACTGCCTTTGCCCACTAAGCCCAGCGGGTTGTACTGTAGGATCTTACCAACCTTACCGATCGCACCGGCAGCTTGACCGGCCCCGCCGAGACCGAGACCCACAACGGTACCCGTTACATCCCCGGCTACTTGCGCCACAGGGGCAAACTTACGCACCTGCGCCATCGGGTCGTAATCCGGATCTTCATCGGGCTTAACGAAAGCTCTTGAGAGCTGTTCCGCTAGTCCACCAGTTATGGTGTTCCCGACAGCCGTAGTGAACGTAGCCACGGCACCGAGGCCCGTATTGTACTTTTTCTCCCGCGCTATGGACGAGCGCTCATCTTCGAGCTCTTGCCCGGAACGTACTCTAGCACGACCCAGTCGGATATTCTTAGTAGCCTCTTCGGGGGAAACTAACCATTTACCCCCGTTCTCCTTTTCGATCTCTTGCGGTTTAACAAAGCTCCAACCTTCTTGTGCTACGTACGCTGGAGCTTCTGCCTCGGTAACCGAGATAGTTTTGTCATCTTTTTTTATGAGTACGTATTTAGCCATTATTTATTTTTACGCGCAAAGGCAGCTGCGGTAGTTTGAAACACACTAACATCACCAGTACGGGCTAAATTATCTAGCGCGTAGACCATAGCAGCAACGTCTGTATCACCTGCGAATTCACCTAGGAGCTTTTTCACACCTGCACTAGCCAACAGGTTTTTAGCGTACGCACGCATGTCTTTACCCTCGGGCGGGGTGTAACCAGACTCCTTTAGCAGGCCGTCTAGCTTAATAATGTTCTTGGCTAACCCACTAATGGCCAGCTTACGGGAAGAAGTGTTACCGCCAGCTACGGGCCCACCGGTTTCCGGGTCCACAAGCGTAGCGACTTGTTGCTTTTCGGCCGTATGCTGTTCCACCCATTCCATCTTTTTGCGCGCTACGTCCTTCGCTCGGGCCAGAACCGGTGCTCTTGACTCGGTGGTCCACTTAACGGCCAGCTTTTTGTACTGCTCTTGCTCTTTAGGCGTTAACCATTTTTCTCGTGCGCTAAGCTGTGCGTCGTTCGTAATTTTTGTATTATCCTTAGAGCTGATAACCTTACCCTTTGCATCAAGCGTTTCTAGTTTCGCATTTCGAAAAAGGATAGGATTACTAGACTGCGCAAAAATAGGATCCCAGCCATCGGCTTTTTCGTTATCGCTCTGTCCGTATTTCACCCGATCCCACAAAGACTGGTGTCCTTCTCGGTTCAGCTCTTCGGCCGTTTTATCTTTAGCCTCAGAGAACTTTACGTCCTGCATCGGGTGGAAGACTTCATTAACCGCGGCCATAGATATTTGTTTCTGTGTGGCACCATGAATACCGGCAGACATACTATCCTGTAGTTGCTGGCCCATTAGCTGGAAGCCTTTTGCTACTCCGTTACCATTAAAAACCTTTTCCAACGCTCCTGGGTCACCACTAGCGGCCGCGATGGCAGTTTGGATTAATCCGTTATCCAACGCGCCCGGGTTAGAGCCTAGGCCCGCTAGCATTAATTTATAATCCATAACAAATATTTTAAGGCGTTGAGCATATTCTCGGCCTTCGTCGGTTTTCCAGAATTTAATATCAAGAGCTTTACCGCTTTTTGCTAACCGTGACATCTCTAGCAGGTTATCCCTAGCAATGGGCATCATAGACATAGCGGTAGATAGTGCTGCAGCCTTATCGGGATCGCTCATCCGTGCAACGTACTTAAGGGCATCCTCTCTTGTTTTAATGTCTTTATCTTCCTTAAGCGTAAATAGAGTATTACGATCAACACGCCGATTAGCTTCGGATGTTCCTGACAACCACCGCGCAGCTAGATCCTTATCGTATTCTGCGCTATCGGGATTAGTGAAACGCTCGGCGAGATTAAATAGCTCTCTATCATACTGTTGTCCGCTCATGCCAGCAACGGAGGGAACGCCACTTTTGCCACCACCACCACTACTGCTGCCACGTGACTTAGCTAAATAAGACCCAGCCTTAGCTTCCTCGGTCTTGATCTTAGCGCGGGTCAGGCTGTTCGCGAGCTCGCGGTCTTCATCTGCCTTGAGGGCTTTCTTGCCCTCGATTAGGATATCGTTCTGTGCTTGCTGTGCCCGCTGTACTACGCCGACCTTTAGCTCTTGAAGTCTTTGGGCTGCTTCGGTCTCGCCAAGCTTGGCCAGCCGAGTATTAATCTCGCCCACAACAGCACCGTACCCTGCAAGCTCTTGCAGCTTTTGATTCGAGTAATCATCTTCCATTACTCCTGCACGGAACGCGTAATCACTGCGCAGTTGGTTTACCTTTTGGAAGCCAAGCTGGATGTTATACTTCTGCTCGCCAATATCGCGCTCAATGGCTTTATCAATACTTTCGAGCGCGCGGTTAACACCACCGGTCTTGTCGCGGAACATACCCCCGACAAAAATACTAAGGGCGGCACCGATGCGCCCACCAGTGCTAGCGTTGGCCCACAGGCGGTTGCTGTCGAGCTTACCAGCCATGGCCTCTTCGCTGAATTTCTGGATTTTCGGAATGAGCTCGTCATCGAGCGCTTTATGCCGCTCGGCATAGCGGGTAGTAATTTCAGCCACATCCTTCTTATAGGTTTCTTCGGCCTTAGCTGCGGCGGTTTGCTCTACAGCCTTAGCGGCCTGTACCTTCCCGGCGTCCTCAAGACGTGCCATCTCACCAATAGCGCCCGGGTCATTAATAGCTGCCGTGTGCGCCTGATCGTAGCTGTTCGCCCGGTCGATCATGCGATTGATCCAAGGCTGATTTTCCTTTTTTGCTTGATCAGCAATTCGAGCCGCCTCGGCCTCTGCATCTACGTATTGTGGTGGGATCATCCCCGCCGGTGCTTCACCAGCTAGCGCGGCTTTTAGCTCTTGTGGGCTAGGCTGGTAGTTAGGATCAGGCAGGCCAGAACCCGCGGTACCCAGTGGGCTAGCTGCGGCAACGCGAGCTTCGAGGGCTGCTCTATCCTCCAGTGGAGGTGGGGGTTCGGGAGCAGTTAGGGGCGCAGGAGCAGGTATAGCTGTGGGGTCCGCAATAGCATCGGGTGCTAGTTGCGGCTGTAAAGGCTGGGATTGTGTTATACCTTCCGGCGGCAAATCCCACGGGAGGACATTGTCTTCCCCGGGTAGTACTTGCGGTGTAGCGGGCGTAACACCTACAAGATTACCTTGCGCATCGGTCTCTACTACATTACCGTCGTTGGTGGTATAAAATGGCATTGGTTATCCTTGTTTAGCTTCTTTGAGCTTGATGGGCGTTATCGAGCCACGAGCTACCGAGGTCCAGACCACCCATTAGCAGGCGGTCGCCCATACCGAGCTGCGCTGCCTTACCGTTCTGGATGTCATACATCTGACCAATTTGGCCCGATTGCATTTGCATGGCCTGTAGCATGGCTTGATTACGAACTGACCGATCCTGCAGGCTCAGCTGCCCTTGCTGTCCGAGCGCTTGGCCGAGCATACTGCGCGCGCCGAGAGCTTCTTGTGCTCGTGCCTGTGCCGATGCGCCCATTACTGAGCCCGCTAGCGCACCGCCCTGTTGCGCAGCCATACGAGCTGCCATAGCCTGATTAGCGGGACCGGCCGTGGCTAGCATGGCCTGTTGGTTAGCCAGCCCGCGGTTCATAGCCTCTTGAGCTTGAAGTCGAGCGATGCTAGGCCCCTGCCCTCGCGCCATCCGCTGTAGGTCAAAGATGTTTTGCGCTACACCTTGTGTGGTCTGCCGGTCGAGACCCTCGCGGGCGAACCGTGCGCCCATGGCCTGCAACCGCCTGCGGTCATCCTCTGACATACCGGCAAGCCGTTTGCGCTCCTCGTCCGATACACCACCTGATGAACCGCCGCCACCGAATAGGCCGCCGAGCCCACCTAGTAGGCCTCCGGCAATGCCGCCAATAGCAGTACCGATTCCCGGCACAACTGAGCCTACTGCTGCACCGGCCGATGCGCCACCCGCTGCGCCTTTTGCTCCTCCACCCCAATCTGCCATAATAATCTCCTTTAGCTTGCGTTGACCTTGCGGGTCAAAGCACGTTTGACGGGACCGCGTTTGTACCCGGCCTCTAGTGTTAAGTTGCTGATTTCAAACGCACGACCGTATGAATCAACGTCTTCTATCTCGAACTGAACTGCTTGACATTTTTGTCGTGGTAACATAACGCGGAATTGGTAACTACTATCACCTGTGCCACCGTACGTATCATCACCGTATGCGCCGTCACCGTAAGTGCTGGTATTGACGTAAGAGCTGGGAAATTCGCCCGTCTCGCTGTTGCCCTGGAAGTCGTACCGGATCCTAGTACGCAGCGTGTGCGAGCTATGATAGGTACCTAACACGTTAAGGGCTCTGATTCGTTGATAGCTTTGTGGTCCGCCGGAGCTGTACCATGGTGTTTTGAAGCGCAGCTTGTACGAACCACCGGCATCGGTGAACCTGTCCGGGTTCTCGACAAACACATCCCCCCTTGAGGATTTAAGATAAGTAAGCTTTTGTTTCCAAATGACGGCTGATATGGCATTAGTACCGGTAAATGTACTCCACTGTTGTACCTGGTAATTGTATACTAAGGTACGACCCGATGCCGTGATGAAGCGTATCTCGTTGGAATCGTTAATTAATATTGCTGCCCTGATATCGGCATCGTTGTACTTCTCTACAGGAGCACCTACATATATGGAACGCAGTTCCCCATCGAGCATGTAAATACCCTTGTCGGAGGAAAAGAGTAGGCCCTGTGGGGCGTTGACCACAGTCAGGTGGTTGTTACAACCCACGTCATTTGATACAAGCTGTGGTTGGCTAAGATAACCCACCCCCAGATTGTTCGGGCCTTCGCCAGTAACTACATAAATGCGGTCCAGTTTGAAGATTACAAGCATACCATTTAACGTACCGAGACCCGTGATTGCTCCTCCATCCTCTGGGGCCTGGAGTACTAATGAATCGCTAAACTCGAGCGCCTGGCCCGGGTAGCGTAGTTTGCTGTACAGGATCTTGTTCGGGTCCGATGCAACATCTGCCAACCATACTCGTCCGTTGCCGTGCAACATTATGCTAGCAGCTTCGGGGGCCGTGTTGTCGAGTTCGCCAGTGTTCTGGTAGTCTAGCTCGTTGTCAGTAAGGCTACCGTCCGACATACCGTCGTCCAGTGTGACATTAGTCGCGTCTACATTATTTGCTAGAAACCTATTGAATCCAGTTGCTGCAGGGTTAGCCGAAGTAACACGGTAGAAGGGAGCGCCACCTACTACGTCAGGATTAACGGCAGTGCGATACCCCACAATGGAGGTGTTGGCCCGCATGGTAGCAGCGAGCGTAGGCAGAAAACTAAACCGATTAACATTATTAGTAACAGACGTGTTGAATAGCACGCTGGTGGACTTCGTTCTATCACCGTTGCCGTAGTAATCTTCGAAGTAGAACCGGTAGGTGTAGTCCCCCGTAGCCATACTACCCGTGGAGTTAACACTACTGTCGGTAATCTGATGCCCTTCCGGGTAAATAAGGAAGCCTTGCTCTACGGGTTTTACGCCGTCGAATGCCCACAAGATACCACCCGACGTATATGTATTCCCACCAACCTCCACGAAGCGATAACGGTCCGTGGCAGCAAAGTCATACGTGATTGCCTTTACGCCTTTCTGCGCGTAGAACTCGTTCTTGGTATCGTTGGCTGCAGTTTCTGCGGTCTCAAGCCGAGTGCGGTAGCTAGCACCCCATACGAACCTACTCTCGCTGTTATTAACACCGCCAACCCGCGGCATATGTGTACCGGTAGGCTGACCAGCCGCTATACCGATAGCACATCGAGCCACAAAAGTTTCATCCTCGGAGGCGCACAAATACGTAGTGCTCGTTAGCGAATCATAGTAGAGATTAACGTACGCATGTCCCCTGAACCAGAAAGCATGACTAGCGAGCCCGTGGTGATAAAAGGTGTGGGTGGCTGAAGGTACAGAAGTAGTGACTAGAAAGTATGAAGTATGATCTAACCATTCATCGCCCCCAGGGACATTATCCACGAACAGATGAGCCTGCTCCTCATTATCTATATCTATCTGTATGGTAATGCGCTTGCTTGTTGTTTTTATATCGCCGCCGTCTTTGCGATACCGCGTGATAGTGCTAGTAGAAATAAAGTTCGCGTTTACCTTGGCAACGGTGCACGCGCTAAGGGAACTATCAAGATAAGTGAACCACGTAGTCGCAGCCCCGGGAGAAACAGAAACAGCGTCAGCTAATGTGTAGGCTACATTAGTGTCTGTTATAAGCGTATTATAGGCAGCACCAACTTTGTCGGTCTTAATTAGTACTATTTGGTTACTAGTATCAAGGTAGATAATTATAGCCGCCTCTGCTTTCGTCCCGTATTCGGCGCATGCATCATATACGCCACCCGACTTTACGTTGCTAACGACCTGTCGGGTTGCGTAAGGGTTGGCCGGGCTAGCGGTCGGGAATGCGAGCACGTACAAAGATGTCGCCACAGAGTCGTAATAGTATAGGTGGATAAGACCCCCGGTAGCCACTAGCCGAGGTTTGGTAGCCCCACTGATGGAAGTATTATTAACCAGTACAGCACCCGTACCGAGGTCACTAACGGTGTAGTGCACATACCCATCGGAGCTATCGGTCCAGGCAATTACCTGCATATTGTTATTCGTAGCTACATCGGCATCCGTCTGATTGCTAAGCGTAGCGGCCACAACGGATTCTTTCAGCTTCATGCCGGTACAGCGGCCTTTGTTCCGCCAGTTACCTACACGCTCATCATATGAGTAGCAATACTCATCATCGAATAGGAGGAGCTCATCGCCGCGAGTAGCAAGAGCTACTGCGTTGCTAATAACAGCGCCAGTAGAATCAACGTGTTCTAACTCATCGTACCCGTTGCGCTTACGTATTGCTGGAGCATTAGTAAAGACACCATTCTCCAGGTCCACCAAGCCCTTAGTAAGCTTAGGGTCGGTCTTGGTGTCAATACCTTGCCCGAAGGGTAAAGGTACTTCTTGCCAGCGTACTGCCATTATGGTCTGGTCCAGCTTGAACGAATTCCGTATAGGTAGAACTCGCCTACGCCTGTATCGGCTTCAGCATTAGCCACTGCTAACCCAACCCAAGAGCTACCTGCGGTAGTATACGCCAAACTAGAAAGGGTAATAGTCTGGTTAGTGTCCGTTGCGGTAGTGGCACCGGTGGCTATAGAGACCACAGTACCGGCACTGCTAGACCTAAGAAGTTTGAAATTGACTACATAATCCACGGAGCCGCGGCAAAAAATAGCGACATTGTCAAGAAGAACTCCGACGTCAAATTGTAGCGGTATGACTATAGTCCTTTCGCCGGTGGGTGCGGATGTGAGATGGAGCTGCATCTTGGGCGATGTCAGTGTATTAACTTCTTCTAACCAGAAGGTATCATCCGTGCCCATCGCTATCAGTGGGTGCTGTGTGAAATGCTGGTCGGTAAGGCTATAGTCATTCATTACCGGATTAGTAAGAGTAGCGACACCGACCATGCTGGTAGTACTGTTGAACGTACAGTTCGCAGCAAACGTAGCCCCTTGCTCAATGGCGTTACTAAAGGCGATCTGCCCGGTGCTATCACACACCATAAACTTCTGCACGCTTGGCTTAGCCGCAGGTAAGGTCAGGGTGTAGTTAGCCGCTGTTACTGCGCTATCAAATTGGGTGTAGTAGTTACCGTTTACGATGCGCACGCCGTTGCATTTGGCACGGGCGAAGTTTTCACCCGTAGCGCTCTTTAGTTCGTATTCGGTATTAACTGAATCCCAGTTAATTTCTACGCCTAGCGTACCGTAACCTGCACCACCCACCCCGCCTGTGGCTGCTACGTTAACACCGCCGTTGTCGGTAATCTTTACAGATTGTTGTGCTCCGTCAGTAAAATAAAGCTCACCATCGAACGTGTATATTTTGTTGGTGTCGGTTGTACCCGTTAGCTCGGCAGCCTCATCATTCATGCGGATCGTACCCACACTTGTGAGGTCGTTACCGCTGAACGTTAAATCATCGTTGATGTTGATACCACCAACAGGCACGTCCGCTTCTACGGCATCGATTAGTGCCTGTAGTACTGTATTGAGGTCATCCCCCCAATCCGTAGTGGACCCGGGGGTAGGAAGAGTTAAACCTAGTGCGCTGCCTACGGCCATATTAAAACACCCATATGTCAATGGTTTCGTTGTTTAACGCAGCCGCCAGAGTTAGCGTTAGCGTCGTTTCTTTATCACCGGCGGTACGATCAATTGAGACCCCCGTATGTGAAGTACAGATCATTCCGCGGTATTTGCGGCCCAGCCCGTGATGTAGCTTGATAGAAGAGCGCGTGCCTACGTCAATACCTTCGAGGAAACGGCCGTCGTTCATCGGGTTGTTATCAAAGGCGCGGAACTTATCCTCCACGCCAATGAAGTTCTGCACCCCTGCGGCATTTCCCGAGCGGCGTATGACCGGCTTACTAGCCATTACGGACGGTTTCTCCAAAAGCTAGCGGGGTTGTAGTCCTCGGCTGCGCGTGAATCTACAACGTGCCCAGCCGAATCGGCGGTACGGTTTTCGGCCATGATTTCGAGCCGTGCGGTCATGCGCTCGAGCTGTTTCTCAAGTGCCCCGGTCGGGCTCTCTTCTTTGGTCATCGCCTTGATTGCTACATCAAGCACAATATATTCTTCCCACCCCGAGATACCGTCAATGGTGCGCGTGCCACCGTTATCCTCAGATGGGTTCTTGATATATCTGTGCCGATAAGTTTCCCCGGTCGTAGGGCTAGGTAATAGTCTAACTAATACTGTGGAGTCAGAGCCGTACACGAAGTGGTAGCCTTGACTAGGCCCGTTACCCGAGCCATAGTCAAAGGCATTCCGCTCTACCCCACTGATATGTCTAAGCTCGCGCCGGTTGTCACCGTCAATATAGTCTATGCCTACTGTTCCGTAGTGGTCCGACGGGGCCGCGTAATCGCTCGTTCCAGTAACACCCACAATGGTCGCTTCCTTGGTATAGAAATCGGGTTGGGCGCGAACCAGTAGATCGTATAGCTCACCGTAACTAGCATCGATGTACTGATACCACTCACTGTCGGAGATGAAAGAGCTGTTCTCCATATCCGCCCGCTGTTTACACCTAGTCAGCAACGTTGCGGCTGATACTGTTCTGGGCATTATTTTTTATCCTTATCCTCGAACTCATCCTCGTTTAATTTGGTGAGGTCCATAAGAGCTTTGAACGCCTTGAACCTTTCTTCGGGCTTACCCAGAGTGGAGTCGAAGTCCCGCATAGCTGCCTCGATATCCCGCTTATACTGCGCATCACCAGAAGGTTGCTTTTTCTGCCCTGCGGCTTTGCGTAAAGCAACCATAAGCGATGGTGTTCTTGTTAGCGACATAGCTCTCCTGGTATCGTTAACGCCATGGTGCTCCTTAGCCATTAGTGGCGAGGTAAGACGTATCGACAAACATAAGTAAGTCAATGGTTTTGTTGTTCGTGCTAACTTGCGCACCGGAGCTGTATACGCAGACCGTAAGCACACCGGCCGAAGTATAATCGGTAACCTTAGCGGTTAGGTTGGCGTCAGCCTCGCGGATCTGAGCACTAGCCCAATGTACCGCTTTGGGTATAACGCCGTTGTTAAAAGTTACCGTCATTTTACCAGCACTGGCCGTACTTGCCAGCGTGACTTGCCCCGCAGGACTCGCACCGTCGGGTGCCGCACCCGACGCCGTCTCGAAGGACAGCTGCCATAGCGCGCAGTTGCCAACCAGGTTGGTTCGCAAGAGCGTACCGGCTCGTTTATTTTCTCTTTTTGACATTCTATATTCTCCAGGGAAAAAGGTAGGGCCAGCCCAACGCCAGCCCTACCTAATTCATTTAGATAGCGGTGTTACGCGCGATGTACGCGTTACGTACAGGAGCGGTGCAGCACAGCTGCCGGAAAGACCGATAGCGGAACTCATAGCGGTCCGCATCACTGACGCGGAGCATGCGAAGGCTATCTTCGTTAGCAATATGGAAGAGCTCACCGAGGTGGTGCAGTTCCCACGAGTCGAGATCAACCAACCACATACCGTCCTCGGGACAGGCAGGATCCGATACGCACATGATCTTACCAATAGCAGTGTGGATAGCGATGGCGTCGAAGCCAGCAACACCCAGACCACCCGGGTCGCGCACAACCTTGCTACCAAGCTCGTACGTGAGCAGGCGGAACTGCAAAGGATTCATATAGCAGCGCCACGATGCGCCACCGGTGGTACAGGCGTTAGCGATCTTGTACGCAGCCTCTTGGATGGCATCTTCGGTGCTAAGCGCAACCTCAGTTACGCGATGCCCATAAAGACGGGGCTTACCGGTACGTGCTACTCCAAACAGAGTATCAGTAGCAGCAGCCGCAGGGATCCACTGACGCATACCAGTAATAGAACCAGTACTATCGGTAGAACCAGTAGACTCATCCGAGTAGTTAAACAGGTAGTCACCTGCAACACAGCTAGTACCCGAGGTAACGGTGATGGTACCAGCATCGGGAGCCATGGCCGTAACCGTGTAGTCACCGCCCGTGCGCGGGTTGCCACCAGTAGACGCATCAGCCGCAACAAGGAACTGGCCAATGTGGAAGTTCCACACATCAGACTTGTTGGTAAGCGTGATAGTATTGGTGCTAATCGAGGAAACAACCCCGATATAACCACTCGCTTCGCGGAACAGCTGCAGCGCGGTGTGCTTCTTCATACCTTCAAGCACGCTCATGACCTCGTTGTCGATTGCTCGCACGAAACCACCGCTGTTGTTACGCATCTTCATCATGGTCAAGGCATCGACCTGACCAACACCATACTGGGTGATACCAGTGATAGTGAAAGCACTGTTGGTACTGGGGTACCGATAGGTTTGCGCCGCAACGAATGAGTTACCCACCGACGCATGGTCGTGGATCACAGGAACAACGACACCCGAACCTTCGAGGTCGTCCATCTTCTTTACTTCGGCAAGGAACGGGAACCCTCGCTTGTAGAGGTGTTCCATTCTGCGCTGGGGGTAGAGTTTCTTAACGAGCGCCGCTAAGTTACCAGAATCAATCGCATTTGTAGCAGTCATTAGGTATTAGTCCTAGCCCATATAGGGCTTAATTATCTTTTCAGCTTCCTTGAGCAAGTCTTCCTCGCTCCAGGCGCCGCGATGGCGTGAACGGGGTGTATCGGACGTCTGTAGAGTATCGTGCGGCTTATCAGCTGCTCCCTTGGCGGGTGCCGTCTTACCGATGATTCCGTGCAAGCTACTATAGGTGTCCGCTAGTTCAGCTTCTAACGCTTCAACTACCTCGGCAGCCGTAGGAACCAGTTGTGTTGAGTTATAAATCTTAGTGGCAGTGGACCATAGAGCTTCTGTAGCCGTGTCACCAAAGATGGCAGAGATGGTAGGAGACTTTTGCGAGAGACCGTTAAGCTCGCCCATGTACGCTGCGTACTGGCGATCTTCTTCGGCCTTCTGGATGTGCACCTTCGGGTCTTGTTTTTCGACGAGCTGGCGCAGTTCTGCAACCTGCTGCTCAAGACCGTTCAGATACCTTTGTTGCTTGTACTCCGGGGGTGCATCATCTCCTAGTTCGCTGTACCACAGGTCTTGTGCTACTTGTCCGCGCTTGCCTTCGTAACCTAGTTCTTTGTAGAACTCGGCGGGCTTTGAAGTCGCGAGGCGCTGGAATTCAGCTTTAACCTCGGCCCGAATTTGCTCCCGAGCTTCGGCAAGCTTGTCTTCAAACTTACCCTCGCGTTCGCGGATTGCTTTTTCTCTTCGAGCAATAGTAAGGATTTCGGTAGCCTTCGGGGGTCTCGTGACCTCTTCTGTTGCTTCGGCGGCTGGGCTGCTTTGTGGCTCGGCGGCTTTCTGCGGTTCGATCGATTCACTTTGTTCCGGCCTGGGCGGCTCAAAATTTAGTTCTGCTCCAATCGAGTCATAGACATCCTGTGATAGGTCTCCGTCGCTTTGTATGTCGAGTTCTTCGCTCATCTTTATCCTAACATCATTTGCGGGGCAACTCCCGCCTCGAGGCCCTGTAGGGCCGGGTCAACTGGTATTCCTTGTTCAGCTACCTGCGCGGCTGTAGCTGGGTCAATTGGGCCTTGCTCTGGCATTGGAGCGTTAGCCGCTGGTTGACTACCCATGTCGATAATCCCGCGTGCCTGACTGATCCAAGTTCGAAAGTTCTCCAATATCTCTTCTGGAGCTCCATCGGTTCTTGCTTTCAGATAGGCAAGCTGAATACGCTTTAAGCAAAATTCTAGATTCTGGAACGGCTCGGGCGGGTCGAACTCACCTTCAAGCATAATTCCGATAACGCGGTCACAGTCGTCCTGGTCGGCGTTAGCAATAGCCTCAGACTGTTCAAGGTCTGGGTGGTTAAGCAACCGGCGCATTTCCTGTGGGCCAATAACTCCCACTTGTGCGAGCTCCGTTACGCTCTGGAGGCGTGCGGCCGCCGACATACTGAAGATACTCGCGGCCTCCACTGACATACCGAATCGCTCTTCTTCCATATCGACATCTTTCCAGTCGATAGTTTCGATAAGGTTCTTAGCCGCGTAGTTGGTCTTAAGCGTAGTGCCGCTGTGATACAGCTCCGATGCGCAATCAATGAACTTGCGCCCGACCTCCTTGTACCACTCCTCATAACGTTGGGCTTGAATGCTAAAGCGGCTATCTTGGCGTTGGCTTACCTCGCGCATAGCTACTGCGGATTCAACGCCGGTGGGTACCATAGCTTGTGCTGTACCCTGGTTAAGACCGATACGCTCGAAGGCCTCGCGGGCTAGATCGTTCCGGTAGTTGTAGATTTCCGAGTCAAGCGCCTTAGGCGTATAGAATGTAGGCGGTTGCCCACGATAGGGGATAATTGCCCCTATACGATTGTCCAGCTGCATGCGGAGCACTTTACTTTGAACATCCACGAATACCCGTGGTACAGCTATTAGGTCTTGGCATTTCTGGATAAACCTATCAAGCTGGTACAAACGAAGTTGTATGTCAGAGATCTCTTCCGCAATGCCCTTGCCGTAGAACCCGTTAAACCGGTTCCACCGGAATAAGGCAAACTGGTGTGTGTCTTTCTTCCAGGGCTTATCGAGAAGGACGCCCGTCTCTACCGCGATGACATGCCGGCCAGGTGCCCCCGGTGCCGCTGGCAGCTTCCAACCCTCGATAACCACAACTTTGTAAGCAGGTACCTCCCGGTAATCTGCCCAGTCGCGTCGCTTAGCGCCAGCCCGCTCAATCAGATCTTCGTGATCAGGGAACATTCCGCAAAGCTCGTCACGATCTACCAAACGTCGGTGGAAGAGCTCTCGGGGGTGCTTCCTGTTGGCGCAGTGGGCTTCATCCACGATAATCTCATCAATGGGCACCCGTTCCGCACACACCTTACCGTGCTTAGCGAATATCTTCAGCGCGCCTGTACCGTATACACACGCGTCGCGAAAGACATCGGGGCCAATATCGTAGATCTCTCGGTGGTTGAATTCCGCCCAGAGGAACTTTTCGAGCTTCTGTGCTTTGCGCTGGTCGGCCCAATCGGCGCCGCTTGTGAGGATCCTAATCTTCGGTTTGTTCTTTGCGATAACGGAAGTTGCGGTATCTATAACCTGACTAATGACGTTATTGGTAATTTGCTGAGAGCTCGTATTACCCACGATGCCGGTCATCGAACCGCGCATATCCTCACGACCGCTGTACAGCTTCGCATAGGCTAAGTGCTGCTGCTGGATGTACTGTTGGTCTGATTCCAGCTGTTCAACATGAGCGAACAGCTCGGCCGCAACATCATCCGGGTCAGCTTCCCACCAGAACTTTGTACTATTGAGTGCGTATGCCATCTAAGAAAGGTATCTCATATTCATCCTCTTCTTGTGCTGGTGCCTGCCACTCGACTTCTGGCTTTGTGAGCTCAATCGTTACTTCACCGTCGGTGTATGAGCGGACACCGTGCTTGCTCAACAGATCTAGCAGGTTGGCTAATTTGCGTAGGTTCATTTTATTAGAAATCTTATTAGAATTTGGCATCAAACTCATCCAGTAGGCTATCGCCGTACTCATAACGTGCCATCGGCCGGTCGCGTTTCTCTACCATTTTGTTCATGCTCTCGCGTTCGAGCTCAAAAACCAGTTGGAGCTGGGTGGGCTTAATTTCCGGTTCGCGGTAGAACCTATGTTGCGCCTCGTTCCATGCGTGCATAAACGCTTGGCTACATTGGTCGGGCGTATCTTCGTCCCACTTGTTTTTCTCGGAGCTCTCCCACTGTAGGAGAGCCATTTCGTGAGCTAGTTCAGAACCCTCGGGCATTTTAATTACTCCGTCGCGCAGGTCAGTGTTGATCAGCTCGACTAGGGAGTTAACCTCGTTATCAGCCCCAGCTGGTACTAGGTCCAGCTCGTACTGCAGATTCAGCCTGTTGATCAGGCTGTCATTAAAATCATTAGTGGATGCAATCGTTATTTCTGGCTTAAACCGCTTGACGGTCTGCTTAATAAGCTTAGCGGTATCGGTAAGGGTGACCCCAAACTCGCGATGGTCCCAGACAACACGCAGCGTAGATTCATGTGCGCTATACGCGGATACCACCGCGGCCATCGTGCCATCAAGCCCGATAAACACGCCAAGTATGTACGACCAATCCTCGTCGTGGTGTACCTGGTCTGCTCCCACCGTATCACGGGCTGGGTCGAATTTAAAAACAGCCAACTCGGTCGAAGGAATCCAATGCCCCAGGTACTCGCGGCGCCACTTTGGTTCGTCATCGCTTTCTCCACGGGCTGCGTGGTCTCGAAGCATACCCTGCCAAATATGGGGCATAGCAACGTTATCTTGTACGGTCCAACTGTGGAAGTTCCACGTCGGGTCAACACCCGTGGTAGCATCGTAGAATGGACCAGCCAGCACGTTACCGGGGGTACCAATCATGCACAGTGTGCCCCCAGGAGTACCGTCGGGGCTCACGTAATCGTAAAGAGCCGGCGTAAGAACCTCATAGATAAGCTCCCTAAGAACCGCCGGTCGGAAGGACTTACATTCATCAAGCACTACTAGCGCATACGCACCACCACGGAGCTTCTCGCCTGCTCCTCGGTCCGCTGCTCCCACTAGTCGTATCTGCGACCCGTTGGGAAGATAAACTTCCCGTTTCGTCTCATTAAACTTCGCATCTAATTCGTGGTCCGCATTAAACTTCTTTAGCAAGGACCAAATGTTCTGTGTGGCCTGCTGTAGAGTCAGTGTTATGTACACTACGGTACAAAAATCCGTTTCTAGGGCGGTCTTAAGCAGCCGCACACAACACGAGTATGATTTACCGGACCTTCGTGGGCACAACGCAGACACGCGCGTGTTCGGGTCCAGCACAAAAGCGCGCTGAGACGGAAACATGCCCTCAATAATTTGATTAATCGGTAATATCAATGCGAACTTCAGAAACGTGGCACTCGTGGATAAGCATCTTAAAATTGCGACCCGGGGTGGCTATTGTGAAGTGTCGGGGAAGATCGGCTTCAAACTCGATATTATGAGTACGGTAATCAAAAGTACTACGACCGTCGGCCCTATTTTTTAGAATAAGCTGCGTGATTGGTGTCTTATGCTTTCTTACGCTGCTTTTCATTAATCAACCTTGGTGAAAACTGTCCGAGAAACCGCCCGCGTAGCAGATCACAGCTTCGGGTGCGAAACGTGTACTTGAAAGAGCTAGCATCGCCGAGCACCACAGTCAGTAGCTCCTTACCAATACCCTTCTTGCGAAAGGGCTCCTTGACATACATGTAGTGAACTACGGGCTGTTTGTATCCGTCAAGATCGTACACGATGTAACCGATAATGAAGTTTTCATCCAGTTCCTCTGCGGTTTCTGTACATACTATGCTGATTAGAGTAGTCGGCACAGCCAGTAGATGGCGTAGTGTACTATTATATGCCTCGATGTAAGTACGTGTGGGCATAGTGCCCGACCACGGCGAGTGCTCATAAGAGCGACGCCAGCTATCGGTTACGTAATTAAGGTCCGTCTCCGGGTTATAATCACGTATCTTTGCGCCTTCGGGTAGCATATGCTACCACAACGGTAGCACAAACCGTGCCAACTTGCCCACAGAATTACGTGGTTTCGGGGGAACTTAATGATTACGGGGGTTTATGACGATACCGTAGTCTTCAAACACGGTCAAAAAGCGCTCGTAGTTTACGCTTAGACCGAACATGGCACTAGGAAACGGTGCCGAGGCCTTAGCTCCACGGAACTTTAGCCGCCCGCTAAACAGGCATAAAGCGCCCGAGAAATCGTATAGTCGTCTGAACCACTTAGTGTCGGTACGCGCCGGCACCAGGACCAGCATGTACTGGCATCCACGAAGGTACTCAGTTACGATCTTGTCCACCCACTGTGGGAGCTCACGCCCGTACGGAGGATTGGCGTACACAAAGTCGCTGTCCCACTTTGCATCTAGTCCACTGTTCTCGCGCGTGTAGATGTGCTGAGCCTGTGTAGGATTAGCGCTAGTAGTACACGGATCAAGGCGTATTGGCCCGCAGAACGTAAAGCGTACTAGGTCTAACACCTTATCTGGGGTCTCCCAGTCGAGCTTAGTGCTGCTCATTAGTGGTGCTAGATGCACACTGTCGAGCCCGGTGGTTTCTTCCTCTTGCAAGTACAACGACTCTCGTGACATACCCCTCCTGCATGCATTTGTATCCAATATATGCTACCTATTTGGTACCATACCTCACGTAAGTTTCGGCACCAGTTATCATACTCGGCCTTAGACTGCTGTTTTATTATATTATTACGCTTGTTCTTGGCGTACATGGTTACATCGGCCATCGATAATATGATCCTGTTTAGGTACCCTTCACGCTCGCTGTTCTCCTCGAATTCCTTCTTGGCTAATTCGAACCGCTCTTCATAGGTCAAGGTCATGCCAGCAGTGTACGCTAAACCGCGCTTAATGCAAACACCCGCAATATCTGTGGTCAACTGACAACAGATTGTGGCAACTATACTTGCCAGTGTTACACCGCCGTACACACCTAAGTATTCAAAATCAGTATAGCCGTTTCATAGAATATGGTGGCACACTGCGTGCATAGGTACCTAAGCATGAGTACAAAACGCAATAACAAGCACCCGGCAACCGCAACCCGCAACACAACCGCAACCCGCAGCATAGCCATGCAGGAGCTAGAGAAAATTGGCGCAACCAGTGAGTTAGCACAATCCATCGTGGATGCGGTGATAGCCGTGCTAAATAGCGAGAATCCCACAGGTGGACGGCATTCGCGTGTTGGCTTTACCACGAAGGTAGCGGCGCTGGTAGCCACGTCCGAGTTAACCCCCGGCGCAACAGCAGTACGCGCGGTTGACGGCACCTGGATAGGCGTAGGCCCACAGTACGATACAACCACCAAGCGACTGGTGTGTACCCCGCGCTTGCGCAGAATTGCGTCATTAACCGAAAAATCCCCCGGTGTATATGTCGTATCCAAAAATGCTACCAAGCTCGACCTAGTCGGAAAGGCAGCATAATGAAACCAGCGCATGGTGATGCAGTGGTGGCTGCCATATTCTACACCCTCGACGGTGATTACGAGCTGGAGTATCGCCTTGTCCGTGCCGACGGTAAATACACAGAACTGGGTCGCGGTACACTAGCCTCAAAGGATGATGTAAGCAAGGCAGTACTATCCCTAGAGAGAGATCAGTGGCGTATTGGTATTGATGATGTAGGCGTATCGGTACTAGCTACAGAGCTAGCACATCTATCAAGAGGTAGTCAAACCCGGTGGATAGGCACAGTGCACGGGGTATGGGGGGCTTAAGCGCAAAACCGTACCTCCCGGAGCATTTCAAAAACCCACCCTACCAACGAGTCCTTGTTGGAACCGTACCCCCTAAGCATTTCAAAAACCTACCTTTTTGCGGCAGGGCTGTACGCTATACACGCCGTGAAATCCACGCCTTGATTAAAAAAAATCGTGGACTAGGATAAAACACCCAGCCATGATTTTCGTTAAATTTTAAAAAAATCGTGGATAGATTTTCAAATTTTTTGGGGGTTTCTTCTACGGTGACTCACTACCCCTAAATACCGCGTGCGCACAAGTACACACATGCTGGTCTTCCCACTGCGCCCTATCATTATATGGGGCTTGGTTAGTGCGATTGATGAGCATCCAATCAACGTAGCACCTAAGCATTCCGTTGTCACTGTAATTCGTAACAGCCCAACTGTAATTCCGCTATAAGTTCAGAATTCCACGTATAAATAAGATTAGGCTTAATGCATTTAGCGCTTTTCAAGCGAACTGAAAACCACTACTCTTAATTCATGGGCAACAAACAAAACAACGAACTCGCGAAAATCAATCAACAGCTGAACACGGCGGGCTGGCTCCTAGGGCGATCTGTAGCACCAACCATGACCGCCACGCTTGTTGAAAGGAGCAAGTAACATGAGCGATACCAAGAAATTACACCTAACACCCACGCAAGTCGTGGCTATGCGGCAAGCACTCCGCGCCTATGTTGACAAGCTTGAACACTACCCGATCCAGACGGATGCAAATCGCACGCTGCTATCGGCCGCACTTGACGTTCTAGACCTAGAAGAACGCACAATGTACACGGAAGCGGTACACGAAAAGACTTGGCAAGCAATTGAAGAGGCATATGAAGCTGAACACGGAGTAAACGTATCGGCCAGGGCGACGACACGCCTAGTACCCAAAACCAACATGGAGGAAAACAAATGATTCTATTCATTCTCAAGGTGCTTGGCGCGCTATTCGTTATCAGCCTCTTTACTGATAGCAGCGACGACGATAACAATCATAAGCAATTAGGAGCATGACGCCATGAACCTGAAACGAGACACAGAACTAGTGAGTGTGCACGACAACTACGGTCGGGAAATACCGGTCATAAACAGGTACCACTGGCGCGACGGAGCAATTTGGTGTTGGTCGGATAACCCGTATGGCGGGGTGATGTACATCACCGTGGCGCGAAATATCGAAGAGGCGATCGAGGCAATCTACGACGAGCTACCACCAATAGACAAGTCGGAGTTGTACGAAGCCTACGGTTTCGACAGCCAGGAAGAGTATGAGATCGCAAACAAAGCCTATGCCGCTAACGTGCGCGATGGAGAAGGCAAGGCGTTTGACTGGCCTGAACTAGCAGAAGGATACGCCTACCAGCCCAACGCAACTGGAACCGGGATTGTGTCAATTGACTACTGTGAAGCGATCTGGGCCCTAAGCGCCGATGAATGCAAACGAGAGGGATTGAAGATCCGAATTCAAAGGAGTGAATAGTATGAGCAAAACAACCAATGGCATACTAGCAGACCTAACGAAGATTGCAGGCGCATGCGGCAACGACTACGAAACATTCAGCGCGGAAGCACTACGCCACGGGCAGCGGCACAACTGGCCCCGCTGGGCTGTTTGGAGTCCAGTTGCAATACCAGCGTTCTGGTATGGAGAAAATCTCGGCGCCTACGCACCAATCGTAGCGGTTGAAATGGCGTCTGGTATCGATCTCAACGAGATAGAAAGCGAGCGTTCCGATGATGAGTAAACAACAAGCGGGAAAATGTACCGTCAAGCGCAACGGGCGCGAGGGTTGGATTGTAACTTGCGGCGCGGTAGCACACGGCTACGCTAGTCGCTCAGAAGCGTTACGTGCTTGCCGCGAGATGAACCTCCTGTAATATCAACTAGTTACAAGTTTAGGTGGTTACCCAATGATATCAAGCTGTTAGCTAGTGCTCTACAGCTACCGTTTCAGAGCCAAGTGTGGTATAAATAAGCATGTCTTTAAAAGAAGGCATATTCTGCATTACCGCCTAGGCCTAGCAAGCGATGCGACGGCCGTTAGCGGTCCTCAAAGACCGCGGCAAGGCCTAAAGCACTCGCGCTGCTACAGGCCGAGTCAAGCACCCCAGGATGTATAACTGGCGTGGTGTTTCCTACCCGGGCTTTTGCTGAGAGATTCGTGAGGTGGGGGTTAGGCGTGATGCTACCGCGCTACCCAGCTCGCCAAGACCGCGGTTCCGCTCGCGAGCGCTAACTACCTGATATTGCTCAATTAGCTAACGTAGCATTATCATTGAGGAAAGTGCGACCAGATTGCGCATTCGGGCACTACGGGGCTGTAGGAGCACGTATACAGCACTTGCCTGGGTCTGGCCGCGCCTACGGCTGTAACGTAGCATTATCGTTGAGGAATATGCTAGACGCAGATTATATACACCGAGGCGTGGATTACGCAATATTTTCT
>Ga0100403_1000475_pt1 | contig 39866 bp, 39 predicted proteins | sample CryGeymet201501t_FD_83663 | JGI IMG/M metagenome (GOLD analysis project Ga0100403, IMG submission 83663) | Groundwater microbial communities from Crystal Geyser aquifers in Utah, USA - Crystal Geyser metaG 2015-01t | ecosystem: Environmental > Aquatic > Deep subsurface > Groundwater | place... | reverse complement strand
TGCCTGATGGCCTTCGACAAATACCTTCCCGAACTTGAAAAAACTGTCGGTGAAAATGACCTTGTGATTTTAACAGCCGATCATGGCAATGACCCCACTCACACAGGGACAGATCACACGCGCGAGCATGTGCCCCTCCTCTTCTGGTCCCCAAGTAGCGAATTCAAACCGGTAGATCTCGGCGGGCTAAAGGGCTTCCATCACGTCGCCAGACTTTGCATGGACGCCCTGGGTCTCGACCCCGCTCAGGTGCCCACACTTAAAAACACACAATCTATGCTAGGAAAGTCATAGGCGACGAATGAAACCAGTATCAGAAATCATACGAAAAAAACGCGAAGGCCAAGAGCTTCTTCCTGATGAGCTTGAATTCCTCGTCAAAGGCTTTGCCGATGGCAGCATTCCCGACTACCAAATCAGCGCTTGGCTTATGGCGAGCTTTTTGTGTGGGATGAGCACGAGCGAAACCTTAACGCTCACAACATTGATGCGCAATTCTGGCAAGACCATGAACTGGCGAAAAATGAGTTCCAATTTCGAGAACGAAAAATTTGCTGACAAGCATTCCACAGGCGGAGTCGGAGACAAAGTTTCCCTGATTCTAGCCCCACTGGCCGTTTGCTTCGGAATGAAAGTTCCTATGATGAGCGGTAGAGGACTCGGCCACACGGGTGGAACTGTCGACAAGCTGGAATCGATCCCAGGTTTCACCATGTATCCCACGGAAGCCATGATGCTCAAGAACCTAGACGAAATTGGCACCATCATGATGGCCCAAAGCAATGATCTTTGCCCCGCCGATAAAAAGCTTTATTCACTTCGCGACGTCACCGCCACTATCGAGAGTGTGCCTCTCATCACAGCTTCTATTGTTTCCAAGAAGTGGGCTGAAGGCATCGATGCCATTGTCTACGACGTGAAATGTGGAAGCGCCGCCTTCATGTCTGATGTCGGCGATGCTAAACGACTATCTGAGTCTTTAGTGAAAGTTTCCTCCCAAGCGGGCATGGCCTCAAGCGCGATGATCACCCGAATGGAAGAGCCACTCGGGTCTATGATCGGAAATGCCATGGAAGTCGAAGAGTCTCTTTGGATTCTTTCAGACGAATACCCTTCCGAACTCCACAGAAAAATCTGTGAGCCACTCAAAGAACTTTGCTGTGACCTAACGGTTGAAATGGCTATGCTCTCTGGATTGCAAAGCGATCGTGAAAAAGCAAAAGCAGAAGCTCTTAAATTTATTTCGGAGAAAAAAGCGCTAGAAGTCTTCAGCCGAATGGCCGTTGCTCAAGGAGCCGCCAAGAATTTTCGCGATGCACTACCAAAAGCTGAATTCATCATGGATATTACCGCGGAGAAAGACGGGACACTTGCAGCAATTGATTCAAGATCTCTGGGAGTCATTGGCCTCGACATTGGTGTTGGTCGCAAACGTGCGGAAGACCCAGTCGACCCCAAAGTCGGATTTGAAGTGCTTTCTCAAGTGGGGCAAAAGATTAGCAAGGGCGACGTTCTTTGCAGAATCCACGCAAGAGATAAAGCCCAAGCCGAAAGCATCTATGCTGGTGTCCAACAAAGCTTCCAGATGATCCTGCCAACAACATCCGTTTCTACTATTGGCAAGCAACACTTATTTATCGACCGCATTCGAAAAGAAAATTTAGAATAGGAAATCCAAACCATGATTAGCGACATTTCATTTAGTCTCAAAAAATTGCTCGAAGAAAAATCAATCCCCGCTCCGAATCTGCACATTGTTCTTGGATCCGGCCTTGCGCCCACCTTCGAGCAGATCGATACCCCGGCCCCCTTCGAGAAAATCGCTGAAATTGACTTCACCCAAGTCGCCGGCCTACTGCCAAGCTCTGTTGCGGGCCACAAAGGCAGCTACCGTATTTTCAAAAACACAAAGACTGACACGACTTTGAGCTTTCAAACGGGGCGCCTTCACGGCTACGAAGGTCACGACCCCAAGGTCGTCGTTCAACCTCTTGTGCAAATGGCACTAGCTGGAACTTCTAATTTTCTACTAACCAATGCCAGTGGTTCACTGAATCCTGACTTTCATGCAGGCTCAATGATGATCATCGAAGACCAAGTGAACTTCACAGGGCAGAACCCACTGCATGGTGTGAATTCCGTCGATGCCCACGGAAAAGAATATGGCCCAAGATTTCCGGACATGAGCCAGGGCTTCCACAAAGAACTTACGGCCCAGCTAGAAACCACCCTAAAATCTGCGGGCCTCACCCCGCACAAAGGCACTTACCTTGGGGTGAACGGCCCTAATTTTGAAACTCCAGCGGAAGTAAAGCTGTTTTCCTCGTGGGGAATGGGTGCTGTAGGCATGTCCACAGTTTGGGAGAGCATTGCGCTTAATTACCTTGGCAAAAAAGTTTGCGGACTTTCTTTCATCTCCAACATGGGTTGTGGACTCGTCTCAGGCTCCGCCCTATCTCATGCAGAAGTCGAAGAAGAAGCACGCAAAAGCTCTCCCGAGATTTTGCGGACGCTCTTTAAATTTGCTGAGAATTTACAGCCATAAAGGCCATCACTATAACAACTAGAAATCCAAGGATGGCGCAGGCGAACATAAAGCGCCATGCTAAGATCAACCTCTTTAAGCCCGGAGCGAGCTCAACTCGTGCAGGCAAAGCCAAGAAGCGAAAAAGATTGAAAGCCTTTTTCGGCATCACATCGAGAAAGGATTCGGGAAGTTTGAGTTCCCTGCAAATGAGCGGATATCTTCGTGAGATATGCGATATCAACCAAAACGTGTAGGCATTGTAAAAAAAGACCATCATAAAAACGGCCACAAAAGCAAGCATCAAGCCTTGAGACATAAGAATCCTTTATCTCAAAACGTATCGTCAGGAGGCATGACGATCTTGCCCTCAATGCCTTCAGGTTGGATGATGCTTTGATTCGGTTTTTTGCTACTGCCCTTAAACATCAAGAAATAAGTCATAAAGCCGACGAGAAATCCGCAGAGAAAGAGTGAACCGGTTAGAAAATACAACGTCACTTCTCGCTTCCAGAAAAGTAGCTTAAGCTCCAGAACCGAGTCATTCTGCAAAAAGACCGCAAAGGAAACGACCACCAAGATCAGAAAAATCAATCTTATAAATTTGCGTATGATATCCATCTAAAGCCTCTGCCCCTACATTGACACAAAGAACCCACTCCCGACAAGCCATAATAAGTCATTGATATTCACGAATTTACCCGATAACTTCGCCCGCATGTCTGCAAAAGCCGATTTACTCATCAAAGCCAAAAACATCACCACTCTTGATCCTGCTAGAGACTTCGTCGAAAAAGATCTTTGCATCGCCATTACGGGCGATACGATTTCCTACATCGGCAAAGCTGATGGAGCCCCTGACGCCACAAACACCATCGACTACAAGGATCACTGGGTGATGCCAGGCCTGATCAATGCACACACTCACTTGCCGATGACACTACTAAGAGGCTTTTCGGACGACGTGCCACTCAAAGATTGGCTTGAAAAACACATTTTCCCGGCCGAAGGGCGCCTAGTAAGTCCGGAGTTTTGTAGGCTGGGATCCAAGATCGCAGCCCTTGAGGCGATGCTCTCGGGAACCACAACCGTTTGTGACATGTATTACTTCGAGCCGGACATCGCAGATGTTATGGATCAATCAGGCATGAAAGCTTTCCTCGGCCAATCCTTCATAGACTTCCCAGCGCCAGACAACAAAAAGCAAGATGGCAATGACTACAAACTTCTAGAAGAACTCATCGAGAGATATGGCAGCCATTCAAGAATTCATCCGGTCGTAGCGCCACACGCACCTTACACTTGCGGCGATGAAACCCTCAAAGCCACAGCGGCCTTCGCCAAGAAGCACAACTTGCTCTACAGCATTCACGTCTCAGAAACTGATTTCGAAATGAAGCAATCTCAAGAGCAATATGGAATGACCCCTGTTGCGCGTCTTCAAAAGCTCGGTGTCTTCGAGACACGCTCAGTCTTCGCCCATTGTGTTCACGTCACTGACGACGACATTAAGATTATGGCGAAGAGTCCGACAGCCGTGATCTACAATCCTGAATCGAATATGAAACTGGGCTCTGGTGCTGCCCGTATCCGCAAGATGCTGGATGAAGGTGTTCTTGTGGGCCTAGGAACAGATGGCTGCGCCTCCAATAACGACCTCAACATGTTTGGCGAAATGAACACTGGGGCGAAACTTCAAAAAGTTTCCCTCGCAGACAATGCCGCCATCACCGCAAAAGAAATGCTCATCATGGCAACACGCGATGGAGCCAAGGCTCTCGGCCTACAAGATACAGGCTATCTTGCTGTTGGTAAAAAAGCAGACATCATTAGCGTGAACCTTCGCCACTCCAACCTTCAACCTGTGCATGACATTCCAAGCCTCATCTACTCAGTTCAGGGGCATGAAGTTCAGGACGTGTGGATCGACGGCAAGCAAACAGTGAAAGACCACAAATGTCTGACCATCGATCAAGACGCTGTGTTTGATGAGCTAGCTCATTATCGTGAGAGAATGGATTTTTAATCGAAACAGAACCCAAGAGTGCTGGAGCAAAGATATGTTCATAAAACCTAAGACCTTTAGCTTACTACTGCTACTTTCACTGGCCGCGTGCTCCAGCTCTCAAGACCTGATCTCGCCCTTTCCCTCGACGGTCGAAGGACTTAGCATTCCGAACTCTCATCTGCTGGATAGCACAAAGCCTAGCTTCGACCAGAAGGACAAACTCGTCATTCGCGGCATGCGCCCGCGCAAGTTAGAACAAGTCAAAGAGCTCCAAAGCATGGGAGTCGAAACCATTATTAATTTTCGAGCAGCAGGATCTCACTCCGAGGACACAGAAGCTGAAAAAAACCTTTTGAGTGAGGCCGGCTGGGACCTGAACGGATTTCATCACATTGAGTTTCCCTGGAGAAATATCAAGGATTTCACAAAAGCCTGTGAGATGACAGTATCCGCGCTTAAAAAAATGAGGGACTCAGAGGGTAGCGTTTTTGTTCACTGCACCGTGGGGGAAGATCGAACCGGGCTACTCTCGGGAATTTATCGAATGGTCTTTCAAGGATGGAATAGCAACAGAGCTTTCTCTCAAGAAATGTGTGGTCATGGATTTGCCGAATCAAACCCGCAGAAACCAGCCTTTGTTTCATCCGCCGTTCGCGAAAGCCTAACACCCTTGTTTTTTGCGATGGCGTCTGAAGTTGAAAAAAAGAATCTCAACTCTAGAACGCTGGATCCTGCCATATGTCAGAGCTCGACATTCCAAAATCTTTCAATAAAAGCGAAAGAAGGAAGCCTCGTCGAAACTAGAACATGCTCCGCCCTACAGGGATCAGCTTTATAGCTTTCCGCCTAGAGAAATAGCGCCCTCGAAAACTCGCTCGTGCTGGGCAGAAAAAACATAACCAAATTCTATTCCCAGGAACGCTCTGGTGCCGTGAATGCGGCTCCCAAGCTTTAACGACTGTATTTGAGTTTGAGGGTCAGCATAAATGCTCATTCGGTAACCTAAATAGGGCTCCATCACTTCCCACCTTCTGCCGACGCTAGCCCCAAAAGTCAGAACATCAGTCCAGACTCTCTCGTCGGTAAGTTCCCCGACAGCGTAAGATCCCGGCTTCAAGCTGGCTTTCGCAATTCCACCAAGCAAAGAGAAGGCAAGCGGGTGCTTTATTGAGCTTAAAACACCCCACCGAACTATCCCCCCGATATTCGCACCGTCGACTCGCATTCTAAATTCATATCGATCTCGAAAACCATAAGCAAAACCCAAAATACCATCAACGTCCTGGAGGCTGTTGAATGATCGACCGATAAACACCTCTTTTTTCCCTGCGGGAATAACATCCGCCGGAAGCAAATGAGAATGCGTTCCACAAGACATAATTCCCACAAAAAGGAAAAGCAGTGCGATTCGATAAAGTGGCGATAGAGAAAAATGATTCACGACAGCAGATCCATAATATCTGCCCTGGTCAACGAAAGTGCCGCCCCACCTTCATCGAGAACCGCTCGCGCCAAATCTTTTTTCTTCTCCTGAAGTTCGAGAATTTTTTCCTCAAGTGTGTCTTTAGCCACAAGCCTATGAACGATCACTGGGTTCTTCTGGCCAATGCGGTAGGCACGGTCAGCGGCCTGGTCTTCTACCGAGGGGTTCCACCACGGGTCCGTAATGAAGACATGGTCTGCGGCCGTGAGATTGAGACCCACGCCTCCAGCCTTCAAAGATATAAGCATCACAGATTCGGAGTCACCACTTTGGAAGCGATCCACAATGTCTTGACGATTTCGGGTGCTTCCATCGATGCGGGAATATTTGATTCCTTTTTCGACGAGGCTTTTCTGGATGAGGTCCAGAAAAGACGTCCATTGAGAGAAAACAAGGCTTCGATGTCCACCATCAATAGACTCCTCGATCGTTTCGACAAGTAAATCAAGTTTTGAAGAAGTCAAAATCTCACCAGCCTCTGCAGCCCCTGGGATCATCGCACGGTGGCAACAAGTCTGGCGAAGACGAAGAATCAACTCAAGCGCCTGCATGATGTTGCCGCCATCTTCAAGGTTGGCAAGAACTTCCTTCCGGGTTGAGGCCATAAGTGTATTGTAGAAATCTCTCTCATCAGAAGTCAGCTCACAATTCAAAACAACTTCCGTTTTATCTGGGAGCTCTGTCGCTACTTCTTTTTTGAGTCGCCTCAGAATAAAGGGCTTAATCTTCCGCTTTAACTTCAGAGCCGCGTCCGCATCACCACGGGAAATCGTTCTGGAAAAACCTTCATCAAAATCTTTCAAGGTCCCAAGCATCCCTGGGTTGATAAAATGAAACTGACTCCAAAGATCTTTCAAGTGGTTCTCAACAGGCGTTCCTGTGAGCGTGACCCTAAACTCAGCCTTCATCGAATGAGCCGACTTGGCGACTTGGCTATCGGGATTCTTGATGACTTGTGCTTCATCAAGCACCATAATCTTCCAATCAAGCGCCTTAAGCTTCTCCGTGTCGAGCCTTAGCACTCCGTAGCTCGTCAGGACAACATCAGCATCTTCATCGAGCACACGATCACTACCGTAGAAATAGCTCACCTTCAGAGACGGCCGGAACTTCTTAAGTTCTGCGCCCCAGTTGTAAAGAACACTTGTTGGAGCCACAACCAAAGTGCGTTTTTCAAACAAGCACAACGTCTGCAATGTTTTACCTAGACCCATGTCATCGGCAAGCATCGCGCCCAAGCCAGATTTTTTGAGGAAGTTGAGCCAATCTACGCCCTTACGCTGATAGCTTCGAAGTTCAGCCTTCAAATCGGCGGGAAGCAAAGAGCTTTCAATACCAGTGAAGTTATCAGCAAGCTTCTTTAGTTCTTTTGTAGAGTCGGGAAGATCGACCCCAAGCTCATCACACAACGTAGCCATTTCAAGCTGCTCATGTTTTGGCAGAATCAACTTTGTTGCATCACGATGTTCTAGAAAACTCTGAACCCGACGTGCGTATTGGTCCATCCAATCCTTCGGAACCTGAGCCCAAGAGCCATCGAGTAGCGGCACGTATTCTTCATTCATTTCCCAGGCACTCAACACACGCTTGAAATCAATCTCTTGAGCTGCGCCATCAGCCGTGCCAGGCGCTAGAAACTTCATCGAGAAAACCACATTACCCGAAGCATCCCCCATCGCCTCAACCTGCGTTTGCACCTCAAGTAGTCTGCCCTTAGGAGAAAATAGCTCATAGGCATCACGCCCTCTAAAATCCCAATCTTTTAATTTTTTACAAAACTCTACCGCTTCACCATCCTGAAATTCGGCGTGCCTTGCGATCTGCAAATTCAATTCCCGAGAAAGCTTCTTTAAAAGCTCTCTCTCTTTGTCGACATTACGCTTAAGCCCATGCGCCTTCTTGCGATCTTTGAAATTGTCCCCCTGCGGAACGAGCTCCATAGTCTTGGGGTGCAGCCGAGCAATTTCAGGTTCCCCATAAACAAGATTGGCCACTACCGACAAACAATACCTGCCATCATGAAGCGTATCCTTCTCGAGCAAGAGATCAATACGAGGCTCGAGCCTCAAAGTTTGGGGGGCCTTGAGGCTCACAACATTAATAATAATTTTCTTCTCTAGACTAGGGATGACCTTGTTGAACAAAGTCCCCTCTCGCTCGGGCGGCCAGAAACTTCCCTCACCCTCGCATAGCTCTTGCTCTTCAGGGGTAAGAAACGTTGACTTCATTAAGTGAAGCTTATTCCCACACAAAGCGGCTCCGTGCCGGAATTGCACATCGATTTGATCATTCACCACCCGCCTGAGTCGGTAACCATCCGCTTCATCTTGACACTCGTATTTCGGAAGCAGCATCGAAGTCGACAACTCAATCGCTTTGCCATCTAAGAAAACTTTTTGATCTGGCTCGAAAGCCTTAAAGAGCGATTCAAGCCTGCTTCTCTCAAGCGCTTGTCCTCGATAAGTTTTCAAAACTTGCTCCACCTGAAAGTCTGCTTGAGACGCGATCACGTCCGGCATTCCTTTTTTTCGAGACCGCAAACTCTTAAAACTCAAGATCGTTCGATCCAATACTTCTAGGCCGTTTCCGAGGTCAATCATCCTCGCGAGAACCAGCTCTTTAAAGCGAGGACTTTGCATGGACTTAAAATGATATTCAATCTGAATGTGAGAACTCGGGCCAGCCCCCTTGGCCGCTTCTACAGGAGTCGACCCAGACTGGACCTTCTCCTGCTTCAGCATGATCACCGATGCCGCCACATGTTCACATGGACTCTCGTCTGAACCACAATCACAATCCCACTCGCCATCCTCTGGCCACAAAGTCACCTTCGGACTCACAGGCTTTGTCGGGATTCGAACGTGAATCACACACTCTTGGGGCGTCATCGTGGAGGCCATAAAGGTGCCATTGACCCTTGTAAGACGTACGCCTTGTGACCAAATCGCAGCTTCTGCCTCTTCTTGAACTTCTTTGAGAAATTTGGCGATCAATGCCGCAGGAAGATTTTTATCTTTAGGAGTGTCTAAGGCCATGATCGTCGCATGCCCTCAATTAATTTTTAGAATATTTTGCCGCGACTTTGAGAATCCATTCATGGAATTCTTTAGAAATACGACTTAGCGATTGCTGCCTATATGAAATATAAAGCTTGTTACTGAGCGAAGGATACTGCTTACTCTCGAGTGTGGCGAGCTCACCAGATTTAATCAAATCTTCAACCGCATGTTTGGGAGCGACGCAGACACCCATTCCATCTTTAAGCAATCTTCGGATCACAACATAGGAGTTCACGAGATGACGGTACTTAAACTTACGGCTGATCTTGGTGCCCTGTGCTTCAATCCAACTTTTGGCCCAAGACTCGCGAGAGAACGAATCACCATAACCAATCCAATTGACCTCTTCCCAATAGCGCTGATGCTCACCTTTTTTCTGAAGAACTTTCTCCAAATGATCGATGTGCTTTTGATGACCTACAGGAACGAGCTCTTCGTTCATCAATAGTTCTGAAACAATATTACTGTGTTCTACCTTTTTGGTTGTAATCGCAAGATCCACCCGCCCCGTCATCAATCGCTCAACAATGACTTCATTATCGAGAATTTCTAGGAATAGGCGAGAGTTTTCGTTCTTTTGACGAAAATCCTGAAAACGGTTGAGGAGCCAAAACTCCCCCACTCCTTCGACAGAAGCTAAAAATAATTTTGGCTTCGTGATGTTCTCTTCTTCTTTGGCATCTACAAGTAGCAACTCAAGTCGCTCAAGCATCGGGAGAAGTTTTTCGAAAAGATCTTGGCCGCGAGCCGTGAGAACATTACGCCTGCCACTTCTCTCAAAAAGAGAGAAGCCTAACTGTTTTTCTAAATTGCTAATCTGAAGTGATACCGCAGGCTGCGATAGCTTCAAGGCTTCAGCCGCTTCCGCGACAGAGCCCATCGATGCGACATAGGAAAATATCCGCAAACTTTGAACGCTGTAGTCAGATAGGTCTTTTAAAAACATGCTTCAATCGCTCCCGAGTAAGTATTAAAAAGTACTATGCCCAGAAGTCAGGCGTTTCTTTGCGCCAAACGAAATCCGCTCGGTCGGGGCCCGTCCCCAAACCCATCACAGGAACGCCCACATAATCTTCAATATGCTTAACGTAAGCCTCAAGCTCTGGAGAGAGAGTGTCTTTTGAACCTTCTTTATATACAGAGGTCCAGCCTTTGAACTCGGTATATTTGCCGTCAGCCCAAACATTTACAACAGGCTCATCACAAAGCACGTCGGCTTTCGTAAGAACGATTTGAGTGCAATCACTCAACCGTACAGCAAGCTTTAATTCATCAAGATTCAACCAGCCCACCCTGCGAGGACGGCCCGTAGTCGCACCGAACTCTCCGCCTTTGGCGCGAATTCTTTCGCCATCTTCGTTGTCTTGTTCAGTTTCAAAAGGACCGCTACCAACGCGAGTCATGTAAACTTTCGCCACGCCGATCACCTCGCCAAGGCGAGACATAGGGAATGGTGTTCCCGCGGATGCCGCCGCAGCAAGAGTGTTGGAAGAAGTAACGAACGGGTAGGTTCCATGGTCAAGATCAAGGAGGACGCCTTGTGCGCCTTCGAGAACACACTTTTGGTCTTTGGCTAGATCATAAAAAGGAGTCGCATCCCAGGCCACGTGATCACGGAAAGTGTCACGCGCACGAATCGCGACTTCTAGGTTTTCTTCTGTAGAACTTTCTTCGAGTCCCTGCTGAACGATCAACGCGTTGTAGGTGTCACAAAGAAACGCAACCTTGCCCTCGAGGCTATCGTCGAAAAGATCCGCAACACGAATGCCCACGCGATCCATTTTTGTTGAATAAGTGGGGCCAATCCCTTTACGAGTGGTGCCAATTCCTTTTTTGCCGCCCTCACGAGCTGCATCAAGTGCAACGTGAATAGGAAGCGTGAGGTGCGCCCTAAAATCGATCTTCAATCGGTCTTTATCAAGCGCTGATCCCGACTGAGCAATCTCCTTAAGCTCATTCTCGAGAGATTTAGGGTCAATCACACAACCTGCGCCGATGTAGTTTTTTACATGTGTGTAAAGAACCCCCGATGGCACAGAATGTGTCACAAGCTTTTTGCCGTTAAGCCAAAGCGTATGACCAGCATTGCTGCCGCCATTGAATCGAATAACCCATGAAGATTGGCGAGCTAAGGAGTCGGTGATTTTACCTTTACCCTCGTCGCCATATTGAAGACCTAATACAACTGGATGTCTCACGGCCTGAGGTCTATTCCGCAGGCCCCCTTAAGTCAAAGAGATTAGCGCACTTGTGCTACGCGTCATCACTATGAGAGGTCGTCTGTTAATAGATGCTCTTTGAGCTTCGACCGCAGACGAAGAACGGCTTGAGTGTGAAGCTGAGAAACTCGGCTTTCTGTGACCTCAAGGATCTCGCCAATTTCTTTGAGGTTCATGTCCTCGTAGTAATAAAGCGATAGAACCATTCGTTGTTTTTCAGGAAGCTCTTCGATGCTTTCTGCAAGCTGCTCCCTAAGCTCTGAGCCAGCGAGTTGAACCAAAGGGTTGGTGTCTTTACCGGCCTCCAACAGCCCCAGAAGACTTTTGCGGTCGCCGTTAGAAAAGCTTCCTACCTCATCAAGAGATAAAAGCGAAACTGATTTGCATTGATGCAAGGTCGCTTGGAATTCCTGGATATCCATTCCAAGATCCTTTGCCACCTCTTCTTCGGAAGCCATACGACCTAGCTTTTGCTCGAGCTTCGAAAACGATCTTTCGATGTTTTTTGCCTTTTCACGCATAGAGCGCGGGATCCAATCCTGTGCACGAAGTTCGTCAAGGATAGCTCCGCGCACCCGAAACTCAGCGTAGGTTTTAAACTTATTGTCACGTGCAGGATCGTACTTGTCGATCGCATCCATAAGACCAATCACACCAGCGCTCATCAGATCATCAAGTTCAATATTCGCAGGCAGTCGCACGGCTATTTTTTGCGCAACAAACTTCACAAGGGTGGAATACTCTCGAATGATGTCTTGTTTCTGATCATTCGTCAGTCTCTTTGAATTGGCTTTGTATTTTTTGATCAAAGCCTCGCTCGCATGATTCGCCATTTATGCACCCCTCAGAATTCCGCCTGTAGAAGCGGAACTTAATACTCTATTCTGAGGCTTCTCTTCGCGAGTACAAGCCAACAGTTTGTCGCCGAGACGGCTTAATGACGTTATGAACGGCGACTTCGGCGCCGAACGGAAAAGGGTCGCCTGACTTCGCACTGCTTTTGACACAGAGACGTCCTCGGGGAGCGATCCGAGGTAATCAATAGAGATATTTAGAAACTCGCTAGATACTTCTGTAAGCTTTCTAAACGCATCAATTCCATCAGCGGCACTCTGAGCTCGGTTGATCAAAAGGCGAAACTTTTTCTCCTGCCTCTCAGTGCTCATAACCTTTATCAGCGCATAGGCGTCGGCAAGCGCGGTCGGCTCAGGATGGGCCACAACCACAATATCATGGGCATATGAATTAAAGTTCAAGACATGGCTTCCGATCCCAGGTGCCGTATCAAAGATCACAATGTCATAGTCCTGCATGACTTCCTGGAGGCGATCCATCAACGCTCGTTGCTCGAACAAATCTAATTCTAGAAGTTTTCTTACCCCTGACGAGCTCGGCAAAAGATCAAAGCCCATGGGTGTCGCAACAAAAACATCTCTGATTCTTGTCTCACCATTCATCACGTCATCGAGCGTTTTATCAATTCGGCATCCCAGCAAAAGGTTTGCATTGCCTAAGCCAATATCCGCGTCGATCAAAAGAACTTTGAGCCCCTTTTTGGCATAGATGCTCGCTAAGTTTGTTGAAATGTTACTCTTACCCACACCACCCTTGCCACTAGTGATGCTTATGATTCTTGCTCTACGACTCGAGGTATTTATACCTGCGAGCATCCTCAATCTATCTGCTTGGTCCACGAAGCGCCTCCCCCTGCTAAATCCAAAATCAAATCCGCAACCCGTTCTTTAGTTGCCACTTCCATATCCTCTGGAACACGTTGCCCCATCGTGAAATAAGAAAGTGGTAGGTGCGATTTCGCTGCTAAGTTAAAAATATTCCCGTACATTTGTGTCTCATCGAGCTTGGTGAACACAAGGTAATCGGGCTCAAAAATCTTAAATCGTTTTACAGTATTCAAAAGATCAGAGTCTCTCGTCGTAGACGAAGCACAAAGATGAATCTCTGTTCGAATCGAGCGTAAGGTGTCCCGAAGTTCTGCGAGCTTCTGATCGTCGCGAGGACCAAAGCCAGCCGTATCAACCAGGACAACTTCGTCCGGACTCAGTCCGTCCTTCAAAGACTCTAAGGCCTCAGCATTCGGGCAAACCTCCAAAGGAATATTCAAGATATTTGCGTAAGTTTGAAGCTGCTCAACAGCTGCAATCTTAAAAGTATCTGTTGTCGCAAGGGTCACAGGACGCTTCTGATTAATCACAAGCTCTGCCGCAATCTTCGCGATGGTCGTCGTCTTACCAACTCCCGTTGGACCCAAGAAAGTAATGATACGTGGAGTTCCAGGAGAACGAAGTCTTTCCCCCAGGGAACGCGCCACACGAATTCTTCCCATCAAAACTCTAGCTAGCTGCAAACGCAGAAGGTCTTCACGAGTGATGTGCTCTCGAAGCATAACGGCCTTCAACTCATCTCCAACTTCCTTCACCAGGTCTTGAGCCATTCCTGCATCAAGTAGTTCCGCAATAAGCTTAGGGAGAACGCTAATAGGCGTGTTGCGCCCGTTAATCGCCTGCACGCCAACATGAGTGCGATGCTGCCCAGAGTCCTGACGAATTCTAGATCGGTCTACCGAGCGCATTGAAACTTGTTCGGCCGGAGATTCGTCATCATCAATGTCAATATATCGACGTTGAGTGATATCAGCTTTTTTATTAAGTGCCGCGACCTGCGCTGCCGTAGTAATGGAAGAGGTGTGAGCAACTCTTGCAGAACCAATCTGCGACTCTCGAGTTGGGGGAACCTTGCTAACGGAGTCGACGAAAGAATTCGCCTCTTGAAGTCTACGTTGTAACCTTGAACCGCTTAACACGTCATAGGCATTCGCCACTCTTCTGGCAGGTCGGCGCAAGAGTGCTTCACGTTGGGAGTCAGTAAGACCATACTCAGCGTCAGCTTTTCGACCAAGCGCTTCTTCGCTGACGGTCGCCGTAACTTCAACGGAGGCTTTATTCATAAGCCCCCAACCACCGCGGTTGTTCTTCGTCGACAAGATCACAGCTTCTGGGCCCAACTCACGTTTCACAACCTTAAGAGCTTCAGCTAGAGTCGGAGCTTCAAATTTTTTGACTTCCATCATTCTGTTATTACCTATCCATTAGCGTCAATTGTTCCCACACTTCGCACTCGAAGTTGGGGTTGTATCTCGTTATGAGACAACACAACTATATGAGGCAAGAATCGGTCCAACAGTCTCTTGACGTGATGGCGGATCATTGGCGTGACGAGAATTACTGGGGTTATTCCCTCCGACGTCAACTTCTCAACGAGCTGGGTTGCGGAAGGTATGATTTTTTTGACGAGTGCAGGCTCCACCAAAAATTGTGTCGCCGTAGATTTGTCACCCGGCTGAACGGCATTGATGAGTTGCTCTTCAACTTCTCTACTGAAGGTAACAAGTGGAAGCTCATCTTCTTCATCCAAGAGATCCGCAGTGATGCTACGCCCAAGCGAAGAGCGAACGGCCTCTGTTAGGTGATCAATATCTTTCCCGACGAGTGCTGCGTCGGCAAGAGACTCCAATATCGTTACGAGATCACGAATAGGTACTTGCTCTTGCACCAAGTTCTGAAGAACTTTGACCAGAACGCCCAAACTAATTTCTTTCGGAATAAGTTCATCAATGACCTTAGGATGGGTTCTATGAACCATATCAAGAAGTCCTTGGACCTCCTGTCTTCCGACAAGCTCATGAGAGTAGTTCTTAACAATTTCTGTAATATGTGTGGCAATGACCGTTGGAAGATCTACAACGGTGTATCCCGCAATCTGTGCCAGCTCTGAGTTGTTTTCATGAACCCACAAGGCATCCAAATCGAAGACAGGCTCTTTCGTTGGAACGCCCTCCACTTCTTCCACGACACCGCCTGGATCCATCGCCAGCACATGGTCAAGCATCAAGTCTCCTCGAGCAACCGGCGTGCCCTTAAGTTTCAGAACATACTCCCCAGGCTTCAGCTGGAGGTTGTCACGAATGGACATAGGAGGAACCACAACTCCCATATCCTGCGCAAAGCTTTTTCGAATGGATTGAATACGATCAAGCAAATCGCCCTTCGCGCTACCCTCAACAATTGAGATAAGGCCATAACCAACTTCAAGCTGAAGAACGTCAACAGCCGTTGGTGCATCTACCGTTTTCTCCTCAAACTCCAGCTCTTTGGCTGCGGCAGCATGATGTTTGCGCTCGGTCTCGTCCTTAAATTTGGTAATCATATACCCAGCGACCGCACATGATAAAGCAAGCACGAAGAAGGGAAAGAACGCTCCGCGAAGCATAAGCCCCATCACAAACATCGCACCTGAAAGAACATAAAGAACACGCTCATTGAGAAACAGCTGTCTACCCATCTCATCGCCAAGGCTCTCTCCAGCGCCAGCAGCTCTTGTGACAATCAAACCTGCAGCAACTGAAACGATAAGCGCGGGGATTTGAGAAACCAATCCGTCCCCAACTGTTAATAGAGTGTAGTTGTTAGCCGCAGTTGAAGCATCAAGACCGCGCTGGACCATTCCAATAATTAATCCACCAATGATGTTTACTAGTGTGACTAAGATACCTGCGATCGCATCACCGCGAACAAACTTAGAAGCACCATCCATAGCTCCGTAAAAATCTGCCTGTGCTTCGATTTCTTTTCGCCTAGTTCCAGCTTCTTTTTCATTTATGATGCCAGCGTTCAGATCCGCATCAATAGCCATTTGCTTACCAGGCAAAGCATCCAAGGTGAATCTAGCCGCAACTTCCGACACACGGCCCGAACCTTTCGTGATGACCACGAAGTTGATGATGATCAGAATGACGAAGGTGATAAAACCTACGACATAATTTCCGCCCACAACGAAGTTACCAACACTATCAATCAAAGATCCAGCAGCAGACGTTCCCATATGGCCATCAGAAAGAATCAAGCGAGTCGAGGCCACGTTAAGAGCCAAGCGGAAGAAAGTGACCATCAAGAGCAAACTTGGAAAGACTGAGAAATCTAACGGCTTTTTCGCATAGATAGAAAGAAGTAAAATTCCTAACGCAATTGCGATCGATATCACGAGGAACATGTCCAGAGCCCAAGCGGCCATCGGCATAATGATCAAGAGCATCAAGAAAATAATGCCAAAGCCCATCACCACTTCAGTGTTTTTGAATATTTTTAAGAATCCTGAGTTCATGAATCGTTCCTACCTTTTAAGCGATAAACATATGCCAAAACTTCTGCGACGGCGTTGTAGAGATCTTTCGAAATAAACTGTCCAATTTTAAGAGCCTTATATAAAGCTCGAGCTAATGGCACGTTCTCCACACAAGGCACGCCATTCTCTCGAGCGATTTTCTTGATCTTCTGAGCCATGTGATCCACGCCTTTAGCCACGACTCTTGGTGCGGCCATGTTTTCACGATCATAAACAAGCGCTACGGCAAAGTGAGTCGGGTTGGTAACAATAACGTCTGCAGTTTTGACCGCTTCCATCATCTTGGAAGTCGCAATTTGTCTCTGCATACTTCGGATACGAGCCTTGATCTGTGGGTTACCATCGATTTGCTTGCGCTCTTCGCGAACCTCTTGCTTGGTCATCATGATTTTCTTTTCGAAGCGATACTTCTGAAAACCGAAATCGATCAATGCAAGTATCGTCATGACTCCCGCAACGATAAACAAAGTGGTAATGATGTGATCGCCCAAATGAATGAGAATCTGATTCGTTTCAGCATCCCAAAGCTCGGCACTTTTTCCAATCCACTTTTCGAAAACAAAAAAGAGGATCACACCAACAAGAATCAATTTGATACTCGCTTTAAAGAGTTCAAAAATTCCATCTGGACTAAAGATTCGCTTAAGTCCGCCCAAAGGACTTAACTTCGTGAGGTCGAGCTCAAAAGGCTTCGTCGACCAAAGTATCCCGCCATGTTGAACAATGGTTCCTGCCACAGCAGAAACCACAACGACCAAGGACAAAGGCGCAAGAACGTATCCCATACCACTAATAGCAAAAGTGCTCATCGCAGAAATGGTCTCGGTATTCCAGTCTTGAACACCTAGACGACCTAGTTCGAGGAACGACGACTCAAACATGCTACTTAGGCCATTGAAGACCCATTTCGCAGATCCGTACATGACAGCAGTCGCCCCGAGCATAAGCACAGCTGAAACCAGTTCTTTGCTCTGCGCAACTTTGCCATCCTTGCGCATGTCCTCCCGTTTCTTGGGGGAGGCTTCTTCGGTTTTTTCTTCAAACCCATCTTCGTCAGCCATCTAGCGTGCCCCCAAGTAGCGGAGCCAGAGATATTGAGTCTCGGTTCCAGCGTTCATCAAACTTTTTAAAGCCTCTGCATACATCGGCAAAAGCATCATAAAAACAAAAACACCAACCCCAAGTGTGACTGGGATACTCACCATCCACACGTTAATCTGGGGAACAAATTTAGAGAGCACACCCATACCAGCCTGAAGAAGCATGACCACCACAAGCATTGGTCCGGCGAGCTTTAACATCCACACAAAGAAACTCTGCCCAACTGTCGACCACAGCAAGATTCCATCTGACGTTGAAGTAAGGTGAGCCCAAAAATCGACGAAGGTGAAGGTATAAGACTCCGCTAGAGCCTGGATGGTAAACCAATGGCCCCCGATAGAAAGGTAAATCATTAGCGCAAGCCATCCGTGCAAGGCGCCCCAAGCCGTGTCCGTCTCCTGAAAGTCAGGATTCACGAGCCCGCCCATAGAAAAACCCATCTGAGAACCAAGCCATGAAGCAGAAGCGATTGCAGAGCTAAAGATAAACTTCGCGAGAAAGCCCAGACCTATTCCGATGATAAATTCCTTCGAACAAAAGGCAACCAGCTCGGCCATTGTTGGCGGCTGAAGAATGGTCCAGGCTGGCAATTGAGGCTGAACCAAAGGATACAAAGCCATTGATATCGTTAAGGCGCCAGCAATACGAACCATCTGGGGGATATTCAGGGACATGACAAAGGGGAAGGCGAGCCAAAACGCAGTCACTCTAATGGATACTAGAGTGATCGCGATAATTGGTTCGAATAGTCCCAGTATGTCCATTCTTCTACCTAATGTGAACCGTTATGTTTTCGTAGAGCCCGCTTGTAAATGAGGTAAGAATTCGAATCATCCAAGGACCCATAATCAAAAGAGTTCCACCAATAGCAAGAATCTTGGGAATAAAAGTAAGAGTGGCTTCATTAATCTGAGTCAGGGCCTGAAAAATTGAAACGGCAAGACCCACAAGTAGCGCCACCATTAACAATGGCCCACCAACCATCAGCATGGCCGTCAACGCTTCTTTTCCTACGTCCAATACCCACAAGTCATTCATGATATTCTCTCCTTGCTTTCCGTGTTACCCGAAGCTCTTAACGATTGAGCCAACGATCAACTGCCATCCATCTACCAAGACAAACAACATAAGCTTAAACGGAAGTGATATGAGGACAGGGGGTAACATCATCATCCCCATTGCCATCAAAACTGATGCCACAACCATGTCTAGGACCAGGAAGGGCAGATAAATGATAAAGCCCATTTGAAAGGCGGTTTTTAATTCTGAAATCATAAATGCAGGGACCAAGGTCATGAATGAAACATTCTCAATACTTTGCATTTGATCTTTGCCTGTGAGCTTTAAAAACAATTCGATGTCTGCAGCACGAGTTTGAGCAAGCATGAATTCCCTGATGGGCGCTTGAGCTCGATCCAAACCAACTTGCTGGGTGATCTCACCCTTCATATAAGGCTGAAGCGCCTCATCATTGACCTTGGTAAAAGTCGGCCCCATGATCATGAAGGTCAAGAACAACGACAACCCTACAAGTAACTGATTGGGAGGCATCTGGTTCGTTCCAAGAGCATTCCTCAGAAACGAAAGAATCACGATGATTCGAGTGAAGGAAGTCATCATGATTAAAATCGCGGGAGCTAAAGTAAGAACCGTAAGAAGAAAAAGTACCTGTAAAACGTTTACGACTTCACCAGGGTTCTGGGCCTGAGAAATTCCTAATTGAATGCTGGGAATGCTAACTTGAGCGTTGGCTGTAGCCGCAAACACCGACATTCCCAAAAAACATAACAGGAAAACAAGCCACTCTTTTTTCATACTCGTGCAATCTCTCTTAATTTGTCGCCAAGCTGATCCTTGAGACTTGATGCCCCAGGACTATCTTCTCTATTTCGAAGAGAACTTTCGAACTCAATGTCTTCTTCAGTAATGTCATTATCAAATTCCGCAAGAAGATTGATATTCTGAGCTGTGGATCCGATAAGAAAGCTCTTATCTCCATACTTAACCACATGAAGAGTTCTCCCTTGGCCGATCACTCGGCTAGCTTCCATCTCGATTACAGATTTTGAAAGAGAAGTACCCTTGCGGCCTTTTTTTCCAAGGAACGGAAGGTTCTTGCCATAAAATCGCTTAGCCACATAGACCGCAGCTCCGAAAGTGAGCAGAACAATTCCAAGTGCCGTAAACATCTTGAAGCCGATTTCAACCATTGCCGGATCCATCGATTAGCCCAACTTCTCAATTCGCTCGATTGGCGAGATAATATCTGTCAAACGAATACCAAACTTCTCGTTTACAACAACAACTTCTCCACGGGCGACAAGCTTCTCGTTAACTAGAACCTCTAACGGCTCACCCGCCAGCTTACTAAGCTCAATCACAGATCCCTGGCCAAGCTGAAGTAAGTCATTCACGAGCATTCGAGTTCGCCCCAATTCGACACTCACCTTTAAAGGGATGTCTAGAATCAGATCGAGCTTCTTCATGCGCTCTTCAAGCTGAGCTTCGGGGCTGACGTGACCTTCTTGTACTTCTTCTTCGTATTCTTCGTTTATTTCTTCACTCATAATTTTCTCCTACGAATTTAATTCGTCCAACTGCCAATTTAGCTAAGGTCATCCAAAGCGTTGCCACGAGGAAGATGATCTTCCTCTTCTTCTGGCTTGTTAAGGAATTCTTTGTTTTTGTTTTCTACAACTTGTGTGAGCTGAACGGCTCGACTTCCACGACTTGCCCCGAAGAGCCCCCTAAAGCGCTCAACACCCTCAACCAAGACAGGAATTTCGGCCGTTGCATCTGTCTGCAAAGGGACAACATCCCCAATCTTGAGGTTTAGAATTTGTCTCATGGTGATCGTGTTGCTTCCAAGCTCAACTCGAACGTTTAGATCGGTTTCTTCAAGATGTCTGATCATCATATTCGACCAGTAGTAATCGGTTTCGACAGCCTCTTGTTGGAAGCCGCTAATCAGCTTTTGACGGATGGGCTCAAGAGTCGCAAACGGCATAACAATAGTGAGCGCACCTGAAACATTTTCAAGCTCGATACTAAATGTCGTCGCGATAACAATATCCGAAGGTGGCACAATTCCCACGAATTGTGGGTTTGTTTCAGTTCTCAAAAAGTTAATATTCATTGGAGTAACTGGAGCCCATGCTTTTTCAAGATCCGACAGCGCAGCAACAACCACTTTTTTAATGATACTAAGTTCGATTTGAGTAAATTCTTTACCCTCGATCTTCGTATAAGGACGATCTGTCCCCCCAAGGAAACTATCGATTAGGGCAAAAGCTAACTTAGATTCAAGAACTAAAATGCCCGAACCACGAAGGGATTCAAAACGAACCACGCTCATACAACTAGGAAGCGGGAGCGTGTTAATAAACTCACCAAACTTCATGGTGTCAGTCGCAGCAATACTTAAAGTTGCTAACTTACGAAGTTGTGATGTGAGATTCATGCGGAAGGCACGAATAAATCTTTCATACACAATATCAAGAGTGGGCATTCGCCCACGGATGATTTTATCCTGAGAGGTCAGGTCATAGGTAACAACCGATTCTTCTTCTTCGGATGCACTACCCGGCCCCTCCGTATCAACATCTCCACCAATTACGGCATTTAGGAGAGCGTCAACTTCTTTTTGCGATAATACGTTAGACACCCTTCCCCCTATTGAATGATGAACTGTGTAAAGTAGACATTCTTGATCTGCCCTTTGGTTAAATATCCGTTGATCTTATTTCTGATTTCTTCTCTTAAGAAATCTCGTCCATCAACGCTTGCAATTTGGTCGTAGGTTTTGCTCGAAAGCACCACGACGATAAAGTCGCGAATTCTTGGCCTTAATCTAGTGATTTCTTCTTTCACGAAGTCGTCAGCAACTTCGATCTCAACATCCACTTTCGCGAATCTCGATCCAGAGCTGTCGGCAAGATTCACGGTGAACGATTCTTTTACGAACTTAGACGCGCCAGCCTCGACAGCCTCAGCACCTTCAGCCGCGTTTCCAGCATCCGTCGCTTGCTTGACATCGTTGAGGGTCACTTCAGATTTATGCTTGGAGAGGTTCATCCACACGAGAGCAGCAATCGCCCCAAGAACGATGATGTTGAGCGCCAAAACCATGACGACCATTTTTTGAGAAGGTCCGCCAGCGGAGCCATCAGACTTTTGACCGTCTGACTTTTTCTTGACGCTTACTTCGCCATCTTCGCCTTCGACTTGCTCCCCGTCGAGCTCTTCGTCAGCTTCAGCTTCATTTGCTTCTAATTCTTGATCTTCGTCAGCCACGTTAGCCCTCCCCGCACTTAAAGTTGCAACGCCCGTGCCACCTTTTCGGAGACACGGGCTGTTGCTAAGTATTTAAGTACTTAATGGGATGCGCCAAACTAATTTTGACTGCATGGATTACAAAAAATTGGCGAAGAGCCCCGATGCTAATTGCGAGACTCTTCTAATTGTTCACTCCCGCCAATTGGCCGTCAGCCAAGAGGCGAAAGAGCCAGATTATTATCGTTTCAAGCTAATGATGTCTTGAAGTAGTTCATCACTAGTCGTCACAGTTTTGGCATTCGCCTGGAAGTTTCTCTGAGTACGAATCATGTCAACGAATTCTGAGGCAATATCAACGTTTGAGTTCTCAAGCGTCTTAGTCAAAAGACCACCGCGGCCACCAGTTCCAGCCTCACCAACAGTTGGCGAACCAGAGCGAACGGCTTCTTGGTAGCGGTTCTGACCAAGCTTGTAGAGACCTTCGTTGTTTTCGAACTTAGCCAAAGCAATCTTAGCAAGCGGCTTCGTGATACCGTTGCTGTAAGAACCCGAGACAGTTCCCGACTCATCAACTGAGAAGTTTGTTAGAGTTCCACCTGAGTAACCATCTTGAATCTGACGGAAGACCTGAGAATCAGAACCATACTGAGTCGAGCCCTGTGCCCCAGTTCCATTACGTGTCTCAATAGCATCACCAAAGTACCAATCTACTTCTTGGTTCGACTTTGCTCCTCGGAATGATACATTCGAGTTGATCAGTTCATCTTTAACCAATTTGCCATCGTCGTTGAAGGTTAATTTGCCTGAAGCAATCTCTTGGGGCGTCCCATCTTCTCCGCCTTGAAGTACCGCTCCGTCGGCAGAGGCATGCCAGCTCCACTCTTGAGGTCCAGTCTTGAAAAAGTGCATGTCAACCGAGCGACTTGTCCCAGTTGTATCATAAACCCTGACTGTTGATGAAAGGTCTGCTACTTCATCAGCAGTCTTGAGATCGAATGGCTGCGGATTTATTTTTGCTCTAGAATCCAAGTTAGAGTCAACTCGGATCTGCTTGGTACCCATTGCAGGAATGGTATTTGAGCTAAAGGTTACTTCATCGACATCGCCCTCAATTTTTCCAGTGGTATCGTTAAGTTTGTATCCTTGAACAAGCTGTCCATCTGAAGTGCTTAAACGCCCCTTATCATCAAATCGAAAGCTTCCATCTCGAGTGTAGGAAATCTGTCCATTTCCTGAAGGATTCTTCAAGACGAAGAACCCATCCCCACGAATGGCCATATCGGCATCACGTGATGAAGTGGTTAAGTCACCTTGTTGAAAAATTGATGTCACACCCGCGACACGAACACCACGTCCGATTTGGTTGCCGCCAAGGATCCCCTTAAGGTTGGTTGCGATAACGTCCTGGAATTCTGCTCTACTTGATTTGAAACCTGTGGTACCAGCGTTGGCGATGTTGTCACCAATAATACCCATGGCTGTTCCTTGTGCGCGAAGACCAGATACACCTGTGTTTAGACTTGCTAAAATACTCATATTACTTCCCTCTCCTATTGTATAAAAATACTGCTTAGAAATTTTGAGAGTGTGGGTGAATCCATCATTCATCACCCGAGGAAAGCTTCGCAGTGTTCGACTGCGTCCAGCTTGGTTTTCTCTCTCTAATTTCTTCCCTAAAATTTAGATCATTATTGTACTGTCTATGTTTGTAAAAATATTTTCCTTTAAACTTTCACGATCAACTGCCGTTATGACGGTATCGTTCTTCACACTCACAACAAACGCTGCTTGGTCGGTAAGAATCAAACTTTCTTTTGATCCCTTTGCCTTCACACGATCCACGGCATCTTGCAGCTTCAACATGTCTTCGGCGTTGAGGTTGATTCCTCTACTTTCCAATCGACTTTTGGCATGGGCTGAAAACTTTAACCCCTCACGGACCTTTGGCTGTGAAGTCTGGATCTGTTGCTCAAGTAAGTCTGAGAATGGTTGCGAGCCGGGTTTTTCATTTGTCTGAGGCTTATTTAACCCTCGATCTTGTTGAACCCTACCTAAGCGGCCATTGTTCAGCAGGTCTTGAGTGAGACCCACATTTTTCGTTTCCATATCCTATCCTTTCTTTCTTCCCTCCTTTTAATTTTAGCAGAGATTTCTCCCTACTTTCATTTCCTAATTTTTTTTGCGTATACCGCGGTCGTCAAAACATGACGTTTAGTCATCTTTTGCCGGCCACGCGGGCTATCGCATGAAGATAGGCATCATCGGATTCAAACGATTCCCCTCGATCGAATCCTCACTACGAAGAGCTTTGGCTACCTCATCGCTGATATTCACTTTCGGTTCAGCTTTTTTGGCAGCAGCGTCATCGACCTTGCCTACATCTGAATTAGATACAGGATTCGTGCCAGCCGGTTTTCTGTCTTTTGTGGCAGAATTTAGTTGAGCAGCTTGTTCACCTTGCTCCAAAGTTTCCTTCACCGTGGTCACTTCGTTCATGTTCACCTTACGATCGCCAACAAGTAGGAAGGTATCTCCACCTGACTTCGTAATTCCACTGACACGTCCCTCGAGCTTGGTGTCAATGTTAATGGCATTTCCTTCTTTGTCATTCGCTTTAATGGCGTAGAAATATCGACCAGACATGGCTGGCTGTCCGTCAGCCGTAGCACCATCCCATCTAACGGCAACCTTCCCCTCGGTATGGCTCTCAAGATCGAGTTCTTTAACTAGCTCCCCAGCTTCATCAAGAATTTGTACTTTCACAGTAGAGGCATCTTTCGGAAGATCAAAATCAAATTCTGTTGCTGACAACTTATCGTGGAATAGAGAGGCACGATCTGCACTCACTGTCTTTCCGATCATGCTGTAGGCAATCTGCGAGCGATCGTCAGTCCGAGCGAGCATTTTCTCGAGATATTGATTCGTAGTCACGGATTGCTCGATCTGGGTGAACATGGCCATCTGCTGAGCCATCTTTTCATTATCAACAGGACTCGTTGGATCTTGGTACTTGAGCTGAGTCATGAACATCTTTAAAAAAGCATCTTTATCGAGCTTCTTTTTGGTTGTCTCGGCAAACGGATCTTTAACGGTAGTAACGCCAGTCAACTGGTTGAGCTTATCGCCTACATTGTTCCGCGTAGGAGCCGACTTCTGTTCCGGCGCAGCCGGAGCTCCAGGCCTTGATGCCCACTCCGTCTTGATCTTCATACTATTTCCACCGTCGATACTCGTCATACGTTTTCCTTTTCTTTTATTCTAAGGAAGGGCCCCATCCCCTAAAGACGGGACCCCTATAAAAAATTATGCACTTTGCCTAAGATTGATGAACTGTTGCCACTGAGTCATGGCTTGCTCACGCTTCTCATCTCTAGCGAACTCCTTCGATTGGCCCATATTCTGGCTTTGCTCAGCAGATGCCACCTCACTCAAATGCGAGTGTTGGGTGTTCACCTGGTTCAAACTTTGCGAGAAAACTCTAGCCTCACCGCCGTCCACTTTGCTCATTGAACGGAGCATATCGTGACTCAATGAAGCTGCAGCTGAATCACTACTGATCTTCGCCTGATTCATTGCCTTGAAATTCACACCAACGTCGAGAGCACCCAAGTCAACGACCTTTGCAAGCTTGTCCTGAAGTTGAGACTTCGAAGAATCCAGAATTGCCTGAGATTCAGGCCGCACGGCACGAATGTCCACATCAACCAAACCACGCTTGAGCGTAACTTTAATATCTAGCCCGCCAAGATCTTTAGATTCCATCTTCACTCTCAAGGTTTCCTGTCCTGAATTTTGAAGTTGGTCGACTTTTTCAGAGACGAAATCTGCCACTTCTTTCGATATCTTTGAGGTATCTACAGTGCTTGCAGAATTAGCCCCCGAAGCTTTCGAAGTTGCGATCTGCCCCAGCATGAAATCCTTCGCCAGCATCGCCTGGTCGGAAGACTCGTTCTTAGCTTCACTCTTTGACGCAACTTTTTGTTCAGGCTTGAGATCTGATGACTGCGAAAGCTCATTCGATCCTGCCTCAACTTTCGGCATAGAAACAACCTCTGGTTTTGCCTGAGCAAAACCTTCAAGCTTTTCGTCACGAAGTCCAGCCGGCAACGCAGCCGCCGCAGAACTCAAACCCTTTGCACTCACAATTTCAGACCCTGCGCCTGGAGCCTTCGAATCAAGAACTCTTTCACCAAGATCTTTCAACTGTAAGTTTTCTTGGGCCTGTAGCTTTTGTCCCACAACTGGGTCAGCCGATCCCTCGACTGAAACACTTTGAATCTCCTTTGAAGCCAAACCTTGAGACCATGCTGCGACACTCTCTAAGTTCATTTTCTCAGAACGTTGTCCCTGTTTTTGAGCAAGACTTAAAGCTGCAAGATTTTCACGGCTGTAAGCTTCCAAGCCATCAAGACCAATACCCATGCTTGGGCTTGGGCTTAAAACTCCATTTCCAGATAATATCTCAGTCTGCTTTCCTAAGAGCGCAGACTGTCCAACATCCATCTGATTTATCATTTCTACCGGAGTCTCGTTCGCCAAATTTGTCCCTTGCTTCATTGAAGCCGCAATCATCTCTCCACCTAAATTCGCTTGAGCAAGAATTTTCTGTCCATCGAGATTTGCCTGTCCAGGCATCTCAACTTCTTTTAACAAATTCTCTAGCGCTTCATCGGAGCCCATAGACATTTCGGCCGTTTCCATGCCCTCTACAAGACTCAAAAGGTTTCCAAACTCCTTGGAGCCGCCTTGACCTTGTGGTTGCACGACATCGACAGATCCAGCCTGCGGCATCATAGCAATATTTTGCGACATCATTAATGTACTTAAATCCATATTTTTTTCCTCCTTTCCTTCAGACTAACTTCCATCGTTAGGGCCTTTTCTGGTTTGGCCTTTCCTTTTCAATTCCTACTTCGAAGCCGGCTTTCTTTGTTTTGCCAATTTCGTCGAAAGCATCATCGCCTTGTTAGAATCCATTTTATCAAATATCGAAGCGACATTCTTCGCTTTAAGCGCCAGTAAAAGTTCTACTGCTAACGCATCGTCCATAACCGTCAATACTTCCGCAGCTTTTTGCGGCTTCATTGTTTCAAAGGTTTTCTTTAAACGCTCTTCCACAATTTTCCGACGCTTTTCTTGTTCTTTTTGATAAACATCATTTTTGGCTGTGAGGGTTTTAAATTCCGCAACGCGTTCTTTGACACTTTCTTCCTGCAAAGCAAGGCGTTGTTCCCACTCCTGTAATCGCACTTCCATAGCGGCAAGATTTTGTTCTTTTTCTTGTAGTGCTTTTGCGACAGCCTCTAGTTTTGTTAAGTCGGTTTCCTCATGGGCCATCGCCTCTTCAGGCTGTTTCACACCTTCTGCCGCATTTACCTTTTCAGGCATGGCATTGAAAGCAATTGCCACAAGTACCGCAAGAAAGGCTCCAACAATAAAGTTTGACCAAAGTGTTTTCATGCGCCCTTCCTTTCTTTCATTCGTCCCCAGTTTTCCGCGACCCAATCTTCGTCAGCTCGCTTGATTCTTCGCTTTTGCTCTTCCTCAAACCTAGCTCGTTGTTTTTCTTCGAGCTTTTCTACAGCCTTAAGCTCTTTACTGAGATGAGCCACCCAATCTCGATATTTTTCAACTTCTTGCTCTAGAAAAACTTTCTTTTCCCTAAGAACTCCAAGCTTTTGAGTCGACCCTTCAACAACAAAGGCTTCAAACATCAACAAAGCTCCCGTTGATGCCCCGCCCTCTGAGAAACAGGAGGTCATCGTCTCTTTTCGACCACTCGTTGTGCTCGATATCTCATCTTCTAACCGAAACAGATCGCCCTGGAGATCTGCAAGTTCGCGTTTAGCCAGCAGAACCTTTCTCTCCCGATACTTCTTCAGAACTTCTAGCGAGAATTTAAACGCCTTAGCCACGGAAGATGTCCTCCAACATTGCGTTTCGATCCATGTCAACTTCGCCCTCTAATGGCTGCTTCAAAAAATTAAGTAGCTTGGGATATTTCTCGATGGCATCATCCCAATCAGGATTATTACCTTTTCTATAACCACCGATGTTAATGAGGTCTTCAGCATCTTTATAAACGGAGAGTACCTTCCTCACTGCAGAGTCTAATTGCTTCTCTCTGTCAGAAAGAACGACTTGGTTTAAACGAGAAATACTTCCAAGAACATCGATAGCTGGGAAATGGTTTTTGTGTGCGAGATCTCTGGAAAGAACTATATGTCCATCAACAATAGATCGAACTGAGTCAGCGATCGGATCGTCGATGTCATTGCCTTCAACCAAAACTGTGTATAGTCCTGTTATGGACCCCCCTGAGCGCCGCGCACCAGCTCGCTCTAAAAGCTTTGGAAGGTGGCCAAAAACAGATGGAGTGTAACCCTTTGAAGTTGGAGGCTCCCCTGAAGCTAGGCCAATCTCTCTCAAAGCCATCGCGAATCGAGTTACGGAGTCCATCATCAACAAGACGTCCATCCCCTGATCCCTAAAATATTCCGCAATCGTCGTTGCAAGATAAGCCCCGCGCACTTTTAGGACTGGGCTTTCGTCGCTCGTAACCGCGACGACAATCGTATTTTTCATACCTTCTGGACCAAGGTCTCTCTCTAAGAACTCATTGACCTCACGACCACGTTCTCCAATGAGCGCAATCACGTTCAAGGACGCCTTAGAACGTTTTGCAATCATGCCCATTAATACAGACTTACCAACTCCCGAAGCGGCCATAACCGAAAGACGCTGCCCTTTGGCAAAGGGAATCGTAGAATCAATCGTGCGCACTCCTGTTTCAAGCTTTTCAGAAATACTCGCTCTTTCTTGAGGCTTAAGAGCGGGAGCCTTAATTTCTCGGATCTCAGGCCGGGCATCAATAGTTAAAGTATCCTCGACCTCAACACCACAAGGAATGATCTCTCCCTTTCCGTTGATGAGTCTTCCAATCATCGCTGGCCCTATAGAAACTTTGGCAGATTCAGATCTCTGTTCAATTCGAGTACCCATCGCGAGCCCCGCCGTTTCATCGAGAGGCATTAGCAAGGCGGTATTATCCCGGAAACCCACAATCTCAGCTTCAATTTCAGTCTTGTTCCTCTGAACAAGAGCACAAATGGAACCAATCGAAGCATTTGGCAAACTGCCCTCGACAATAGGTCCAAGTACTTTTTTAACTCGGCCGGATTCCTGAAAGAGATTGAGATAATCAAGTCCCTTTAGCTTCCGAGAAAAGTCAAAATTGAATCCACTCATTATTAAGTTCCTGTCATCCCTGATGGATCTTCATCATCAGACTTAACGTCTAGTTCCGGATAAATTTTTGTGAGCTCTTCCCTGAGTTTGCTCATCTTCTCATCAATGATTGAAGCAATTTCTCCGGAGCTGCTTTCTACAAGACAATCTCCCGCGCTCAGTGAAGGATCTAACTCGAAGGCAATACGGCCGCGATGAGCTACGTTCTTCATTTCTTTTTCAATGGTCTTAACAACCTCAAGGTCATCTGCGGAAAGCCAGATCCGGATGTCTTCTTCCTGCCCAATCTTTTCAAGAATCGCTTTTACGCTATGTGCAACTAACTCTCTATTACTACGAACTTGGTGGTCCACAACGGCTGAAGCCATCTTGAAAGCGAGATCCACAAGGCTCACCTCATACTGCTTCTCCATCTGTATGCGGCCCTCTTCGATAAGGCCTATCGTATAGCTTAGGGACTCATAAACAGCGGCTAGGCGTGCTTTCTCCGAATCATAGGCCTGCTTGCGCCCTTCTTCACTGCCCTTAGCAAAACCTTCGTCAAAAGCTTTTGAAGAAACTTCTTCACTAAGCTTTTCAAGCTCTGCATTGACCTTGTCATTGAAGCGTCGCTCTTCTTCTGCCTCAACACTTAGGTGGTCATGAACCATGTCCGACAATAAAAACCTAGCGTTCTTTGGAGAATTGAGATCCTTGCGAAACGTCGACTTAATGGATTGATAAGTCGGACGGTCGGCATCCCTGAGGTTGCGCATCTCAAACTTTGTGACTTCAGCCCCAGGAGGGATAAGCTTTTTATTAGACGAATCCGTCACCTGAGCCTCCTCTGTCTATGTAAATCTTACCTTCTTCTTCAAGTCTACGCGCAATAGATACCATCTGTTGTTGTGCGCCTTCGACATCCGAGACTCTGAGAGGCCCAAGTGTCTCCAAGTCATTCTGGATCATCTCCGCACCACGCTTCGACATATTTCGGAATATTTTGTCTCTGATTCCTTCAGGAGAAGTTTTAAGAGCCTTAAGAAGGATCTCGTTGTTAACTTCTTTTAGGATGAGCCCCATTCCTTTGTCGTCAACTTTGACAAGGTCTTCAAATACGAACATCAACTTACGAATTTCTTCTGCAAGTAACGGATCTTTTTCTTCGACTCTAGCCATAATGGATTGCTCTGTGGATTTGTCCATGAGGTTGAACATCTCTGCAACTGGCTCGACGCCTCCAAGCTGAGTCATTTCCATCGTACCCATAGCGGCAAGACCTTGCTTCAAGACCTCGTTCACTTGCTCGATGAGATCTGGACTGATGTAGTCAAGGTTCGACATCCTTAGTACAACCTCACCCTGAACGGAGTCCGGAAGGTTTCTTACAACTTCAGAGCGTTTATCCATAGGCAAGTGGGCCATGATCAACGCAATTGTCTGCGGATGCTCATTGACCAGGTAGTTAGACAGAGTTCTGGTATCAACCATCTCAAGTGCATCGAGAGTTTTTTGCTGCCCCTGAAGCCCGCCAGCTCCGAAGATAATCTTCGCGCGATCTTCACCCAGCGTCTCCAAGAACTTCTGCCTTGCTGCTTCACTCTCAAATATAACTTCGCTTTCTTCCGAAAGAATTCTATAGAACTCAGTAAGTGCTCTTTTAATAGTAGGCACAGGCATCTTTTTCATCTTACTCATTTGCTGGACCAGCCTACGAATATCATGATCCTTCATATTCTGAAGGATCGATGCTGCCGCCTCTTCTCCAATGGCGTTAAGAATCAATGCTCCTTTTTCAACTCCGTGCATTCCATCAAAACTGCCTCTCGGAGGTGCTTTTTTTACAGGTTTTTTTGGTGCCATTTCCCGCTCCCCCTATTTCTTCTTCGCTTCAGCGGCTTCAGATATTGCGATCCAATCGGAAAGAATCTGAGCGGCTTTGGCTGGTGCCATTTCAATCATTGATGTTACTTTCTGCTTCAAAAGCTCGCTCTCTGCTTTTTCGAGATCGATATTGTCATCAAGCATTGGTAAATTTGCCAATCCAGGAAGAGCCGAAGTTGAAGGGTCTGTCATTTCTTCAAGCTCTTCAACCGTGCGAGGTAGAACCGTTTCAACCTTCTCTACAGACATTCCAGTCACCCAGCGAACAAATGGGCGTACCACCATCATGAAGAAGACAAGAACAATTAATGCAACCGTTCCATAGCGGATGAGGGAATAAAGAAGATGTCTTCTTTCCTGTTGCGCGAGCATCTTGTCTGCTTCTTCAAAATCTTCTCTAGCAAATTGTGAATTCTCAATAGTCACGCTATCGCGATCAGGAACGAAGCCAATGGTATCTTTAACCAAGTTCTCAATACTCGCACGGGTTTCGGCGGTGATAGAAGCTGGAGCTCGAATTTCTTCTCCATTTTCTCCATTTTGCCCCTTGGTTCCGCCGTCAACCAAAACAGCGACGGTTAAACGCTTGATAGCTCCGAGCGCTTTTTCCTTGCGCCGAATTTTCGTAGAAACCTCATATGATGAACGGTCTCTGTTTTTGGAAATTCTTTGTGTTGCGGTAGCTGGGTTTGTGCTCGCAGGACCAGGAAGCGCACCTTCTGCCCCTGCCACACCACCAGCGGATCGATCTGCTTGCACGCTGTCCTCAACAATATTTTTCTCCGTTGCCGCAACCTGCTCAGGATCAACTAGCTTCTCCTCTTCTTGGAGCGGATCAAAGTCTAACTCAGCATTCACTCGAGCGACAACGTTATCTCGGCCGACAATGCGGCCCACAATATCTTCGATCTTGGATTCGAAATCCCTCTCAATAGTTTTCTGTCTTTCAAGCATGGTGGTCGACATAAGACTTTGAGCATCGCCATTACGACTTAGTGCCACACCGTTGCTATTCACAACTGTCACTCTCTCAGGCCTGAGACCTTCGACAGCAAACGCCACTAGGTTTTGAACTCCTTGAATCTCAGTTTGAGTTAGAACCTTCCCAAGCTGCATATCAACGACGACACTAGCCTTTGGGTCCTCAGTTTTTTCAAAAAAGTTCGATTTCGGAGGCATCGAAATATGGACGGTACTCTTCTTAATCGACTTAATTGTACTAATGGTTCGTGTTAGCTCACCTTGCATCGCCCGAACGTAGTTGATTCGCTGAACATAGCTTGAAGTTCCGAAGCTTTCTTTATCAAAAAGCTCCATGCCTGGCTTGTTTCCACCAGGAACACCTTTGATGGCGAGTTTCATCAATGTTGGTTGAATAAATTCTGGGGGGATCGAAATCTCCGCCCCATCAGGAGAAACCATATAAGGAATATTTTCTCCCTGCAGAATCTTCACAAGTTGAATCGACTGATCTGGTTGTAAGTCCGTATATAGAGGCTCATAGCTTTTTTCGCCAACCCAAACACCAAGAGCGACCAAGCATGTAATGGTTAAAACCGCGAGCGAAGAAATTCCAAGCTTTTTTCCAAAGCTTAGTTCTCTCCACTGGTCGTTTGCTTCATTCGCAATTTTTACTAACGATTCCCACATTTTTTAATTCCCAACCTCATTAAACTGGCATTCTGCTGACTTCTTGGTAAGCCTCAATGAGTTTTCCCCTCACTTGAGTAATTGTTCTCAACGCAAGATCTGCCTTTTCCATGGCGATCATTGTCTCATGAAGTGACCCTTTTCCAGCCGCAAAATTATTGGCGGCCTTGTCAGCACCTTTCTGTAAATCGTTTGTTGTTTCAAGGGCGCCCTTTAACGTTTCAAGGAACGATTTTGAGTCTTGTGAGCCCGCGCCAGCACCCGCCGACGAAGTTCCAACAGAAACCTCAGAGCGGCTACTCGCCACTTTGCTACCAGCTCCAAGCAATCGCTCCTGAAGCATTGAATTCAAATTGCCGAATCGAATATCAGACATTATCTACCAATCTCCAAAGCCTTAAGAGCCATTTGCTTAGTCGTTTGGAAAATATTGACGTTCGTTTGGAAGGCTCTATCTGCAGAAACCATGTTCGCCATTTCCTCAACAGGGTTTACGTTCGGATAGTAAACATATCCTTCCGCATCAGCTTCAGGATGCTCAGGTTTGTAGACGGCTCTTCCTCCAGATTGGTCCTCAACTATCGCGGACACCTGAACCTCTGTGTGGGTATTACTCTGCTCATCTAGAATTTCACCGAATTCACTCTCGTGAGCAACGGACTCAAGAACAACGTCTTTTCTTTTGTAAGGGCCAGAACCATCCGCACTCTTCAAAGTGTTAGCGTTAGCTACGTTACTTGCGATAGCATTCAGGCGAGTGCGTTCCGCGCTCAAAGCCGACCCCACCACATCCATTGTTTTAAATATATCCATAATCAACGCGCTCCTTCAGAAAGTACGTACCGCTGCATCGCAAATTTCTTATTGATCAACTGAATCGCGGTCTCATAGCCAATTGTGTTTTTTGCGAGCTCTGTTTGCTCACGCTCCATATTTACTGTGTTGCCGTTGCTTTTCATGGGGGCATCGGGGTCTTCATAAACAGATTCTGCAACACTAAGAGCGGCCCTGCGGATGGCTTCTTCTTGGGACTTTAAAGTCTTCCCCACATCACCTTGGGAGATAGCTTCTTCCAAAGCTTTTGTGAACTCGACCTTCTTTGCCTTAAAGTTGGGAACGTTCGCGTTTGCGATGTTTGAAACGTGAGCCTCGTGCGCCTTCATGCGCATGTCCAACACTCTTTCTAGTACTGCAGTCGTTGCATCCATCGAAGCCCCCTTCTTTTTTGACATCGGAAAACCGACACCTTGAATCCCAAGATATAAGGAGCAGGTTTCGTGCCAATCAAAGAGTGCTGAGAAATTGTCGCAGAATCGTCATAAAGTACCGAGTTCACCGTCGGAAAGTTTTCCCCACACGGATTCCGGAGCCAGGCTCTTGGCGCTTTCAAAACTTTGACGAGCGTCAGCCTTTCGGCCCATTTCTTTATTAAGGTTTCCCTCTCGGTATAGAAGCTGTGGCTTAGTAATTGATGCCCCTAATGCGGAATCGTCCAAGCCCTTAAGATAATTCAAAGAAGCGAAAGCAGGCCCCCATTGTCCTGCTTTTTCACGGCTCTCGAATAGTGCAAACACCAGTGCCGCCGGCGGAGTAGGCTCAGGCCTTCGATCTTTTCTTATTGTGAGCCAGGCGCCAACATTCTGCTCTAAGAGTTTGAGCTCTTTAGAATTGTGTTTTTTGTCACCCAATAGTTTGGCGAAGCGTCCAACATCTTCCCACGACAAAATATCGTGGTCTCTCAGATCTGACCAAGCTTTAATTTCCGCATCGGCATCGTTCTCAATAGATGCAATTTTGATTCTCGCTCTAATAATTTCCGACCTTGAAGCCCCAAACTTCTCGTAATCTTTTAAAGCCTCTTTTACCTCGGCCTGTTTCTTTGGGTTCTTTTCATAAATGTCTGAGTAAATGTTTAATCTGAGTCCAGCCCAGTCTTTCATCGATGGCAGGTAGGGGCGAGATGAGTGTGGCATTTTCTGAGATACATACGGCCAGGCGAGGTCCAATTGCTCCGAAGCTAAAGAAACAATACCAAGCTTTTTGTAGGACTCTACTAAAGGCCACTGAATTTCAGGCCTTTGAATGTCGAGAATTCTTCGGTTCTTTGCTTGAGAAAATTCTTTGATGACCTCTCGGTATCGACCAATTTTCGCTCGTTTCTGAAGGTGCCCCGCAAGTGCAGATAACTGAAATTCACGTGCCCAAGCTTTTAGCTTTTGGTCGGCGAATGCTGCCTTGTCTCTTTCGAGCTGCTCAAATGCCTGATACGGGCTATCTCTCTTCAAAAGAGCATCGGCCAAGATGATTCGCCTATAGATCTTGATGTTCTCTTTAAACTCGCTTTGAAAGCGATCTAAATTATTTGCCTTCACAACATCCTCAACTGTTGCCGCTAGCCTTGGCCACTTGCTTGGCTCGCTCGTAAGAATCAACCTAACGGACTGTCTGGCCGCACACAGCCGACTTCCAACTCCTTCACTAGATCGAAAAACACACTCTCTCCAAGTTCCGTCTATCTTCTCAGGTTCAGCCCCAAGTGATTCTAAGACGTCGCCAATTCGGAACAAAATTAAACTAGAGTTTGGATGATCCAAGGAGAAGTGAGCAAAGGCTCGCAGGTCAGCGAGCGCCGTCTGCTCCTTGCCTAATCGCAAGTTTGATTCGGCCCTATGAAAGAGAACTTGCGGATAAAACCTAAGCTCAGACGGATACCAAGCCCCTTCAAAATTCACTTTATCGAGTGAAGGCATTTTATTGAGAGCTGTCGTGTAGTCAGCCACTGCCTCCTGATATCTCTTTTGTCTAAGCCGAACATCGCCCAGCCTGAAGAAGCCAACTGGCAGAAGCCTTCTGTCAAAAGCGGCACTAACTGGCAGCTTCTTTCGCGCTTCAATAAATTCCTCGAAGAGCATATAGGCTTCATCCATCAAACCAAGTCGATAGTGAACCTCTGCCCGAAGAAAAGAGATCCTTTCTTCGGTTGCTGGGCTCCATCGATATTTTTGTACCCAGGCCAATGTCGCCGCCGCTGCATAAAATTTATCTTCTTGAAAAAGGTATCTTAGAGATTCGAGAAGCATATAGTCCGCATGAGCAAGCTCTGCTCCACCACGCCCCGCAGTCTTGCGAAGACCATCTCTCCAGTAATCAAAGCCTCTAGACATGATGAGTTTGTCATCAGCCATTTTTCCGAGTTCGATTGTGACGTAACCCTTCAGAGCCCACCACATGGCGGAATTTCTGGGAAGAAGTCCTCGATATTTACTGGATTCTAAAATCCGAATTCCCTCGTTAGCTGCGGTCCATTCCTTATTTTTGATTTGTTGAATGAAAAAGTTCAATCCCTTAAGTGCTGCTTGCCGATCTCTTTCCGTAAACTTACCTTTTGGGTCTGCTACCAAATCGCTTTCTTCAAAGCTTTGTACTTCGAGCTCTTGCTTTTCAAAGTGTAGCTGAGCATCCAAATAGGGTAGAGGCAAAAGTGGAATCTTAAGGGGCACTTTAATGAGATCATCCCTGTTAAAGCGATCGAAGTCTGAATTTTGTTTAGTACGAAAACGCTCAAGCTCAGGAGCATCAAAAGAAAATGCTGTTCCCGCCTTACCAAGAATCTTAGCCCACGACTCCTGGTCTTCATAAATACCTTCCAGCGTCTCATTCATCTGCAATAGAGGATTCATCGAAGATTTGAGTAAATCTTTTTTTGATTTCTTGGATTTCGCTACTTTGGTTTTAAAGCCCTTAATAGCTTCAAGCCAGTGATCCACCACTAAGCCAGTTTGTGTTTCATAAGAAAGTACGGTCAGCTCATTCCCATTTTTTTGCGGATAACTAAATCTTAACTCAAAACCCTCGGCCAAAGGAAACGCAGAAATGTCGCATGGACCTGTAGAAAACTGCTCCACATCAATCCACTGCTCGGCCTCCGTTTTGTTGGCAAACCTTAAGACGAGGGCTAAAGCCCCCCCACTTGGACACCCATCAGGCGAGTTTTTGAGAATTGTTGTAGAGACTTTAGGGGCTGTCCCCGAAGGACCCTTTAGACGCCAAACCGAACCTACCGCCTCCAAAGAAGATGAGGCATAACTATTTGAAATCATAGAAAGTATAAATAAAGATATGGTAAAGAGCTTGAGTGTTGACGCAATGTGTCGATAGGCTAAATATGAAGATGGAAAAACTACAATTCGATTGGGTCCAGACGTATTTTGGCACCAGCCCATACGCTTTTTTAGATGATTTAAAGAATCAAAAATGGGATCGATCATATCTATTCAGCAGTCTCCACGAGCCCCTTTCACAATTAGCTCTTAGTTTCTATTGTAACAGCCATTCAAATCACGGAGTACAAATAGACAGTCAGGAAATTAGCTCGATTGTTAATTCTTTCTTAATTTACATGGAAGAACAGGACTCATGGTCAACGATTTGGCACCAATGCGAAAAGAATCCAGAGAACTTCGATCTTTTCCTCAGCTTAAGCCGATATTTTCTACGTTTTAACGAAACCAAACCAAAGCGAGAGAGGCACGAACCCTCTTATTCCAGCAAGCGAAGTCTTTTGGAACTGCCTCTGCCAGTCAACCATATCAAAGATGGAATCATGTATGCCATGAGTTCGGCCACAAACTCACTTCCAGAAAATTGCCGGCTGAGCTATCAGCTCCATCTTGAAGGGCTGCTAAACCACGAAATTGCCTTTCTTTTGCAAGAGAGTGAAAGCAGCATCGAAGATCACATTGAACAAGCAAAACAAAATCTAAAAACACCAGATGCGTGGAGAGTCGCCTCATGACAACAGAAAAAGAAAATGATTTTTACGACCCTAGCTGGGACAACAAACTTCAAAATTGGATTCAGGGAAGCCTGCCACCAGCAGAACTTTCTGCATTGAAAGAAAAGCTAAGCTTTGATGCTCAGTTTCGGGAATCATTTGGAGATTGGGTTCGAAACCTTAGAGAGCTTGGGTGGAATGTCCGCAAGAAAGAGGTCTTATGAAAACACAAATTACTGCTTCGGCTTTTTGGACGTTGTTTCAATCCGATCTTCAACACAACAAAACTATGCCCGTAGAAGAAGCCCTCAGGCATTCTGCTATTCTAGGATTTACGGCTATTGACGCCGCCATCAACACCTACTGGCAAGAAGTGATTGTTGCCGACTGGAGTGAATACATGAGCCTCGTCAACGTTGTATTGGAGGACGACGACGAGATGGACAAGCTTCACTCCGCCACGAAACACTTTATTAAAAAATCTCAGCTGGTGGCCACCTTGCGTTTCATTTCTCACACAGGTGATATCGAGAAATTTTCTCCAAACTTTATGGATCTTGCAACAATAAGTGTGTTGAGCAACGCATCTGAGAACAACCTAGAACTTGCATCGCTATTGGTATCACTTCAACATCATAGAAATCAAGCCCTTCATACGGGACGAGAATGGTCGGAACTTACCGCGCATAAGTGCATTAAAAACATAAAAGCTTGCTCAGATCACCTGAACAAGCTTCATTTTTGTTTTGCCGATATTTTTGGAGAATCCGCCCTTTATCAGGCCGGAATTCCCACCAAGAAAGCGGCTTAGTCTTCGCTCATTCCCTTGCGCAAAAACGCAGGGATGTCGAGATCATCAGAACTGGAAGGCTTAAGTCCCAACTCTTGTGCAATCTTCTTTGCTTGCAACAAGCTTAGACTTAGTTGTTCGCCCTCAGAGATGGGAGCTTCAACCGTTTCTTCGACTTCTTCAGAAACAGCATTACGCTGCATTTCTACCTCAGGAGTTTCAATACGATCATACCGAGGGGCAAAAGCCTCTCTAACAGGCTCTTGAACTTGCTCAACTTCCTCACGTCTCACGTCCATAGCTTTTTGTGCAAATGGGGCATGTTCCGCCGTCAGCAGCCCTTCTGAAACTTGAGTCTGTCTAAGGTCTTCCGCTGGCTTTTCAAACAAACCACGAATCTCTTTCTTCTTCTCAGTTGGGAATCCAGTCGCAATGACCGTGACTTTTACGGAATCCGCCAAGCCGTCATTCAACACACTACCGAAAATAACTTCCGCATCCGGATCAGCTTCTTCAGTAACAAGTGAAACTGCTTCGTGAATCTCATGGAGAGTCAAGCTATCAGGACCAGTGATGTTGATGATAATTCCAGTAGCTCCATTGATAGAAACGTCTTCAAGAAGCGGACTCGAGATCGCCATATGAGCTGCAGTTACGGCGCGATTTTCACCATCTGCGATACCAGTTCCCATCAATGCAAGACCTTTGTCCGTCATAACAGTACGAACGTCCGCAAAGTCGAGGTTGATATGACCAGAAATGTTGATGAGGTCAGAAATGCTTTGAACTGCATTCAGAAGAACTTCGTCCGCCTTGGTGAAGGCTTCAAGCATTGTTGTCTTCTTATCTACAATTGAGAGAAGTCGCTGGTTTGGAATCTGGATCAACGTATCAACATTGTCTCGAAGATTCGCGATACCGGCTTTTGCGTGACGAGTGCGCTTAGGCGCTTCGAAAATAAATGGCTTCGTTACGACAGCAACAGTCAAAGCGCCGAGCTCTCTTGCAATTTCTGCAATCACAGGAGCCGCACCAGTACCAGTTCCTCCGCCCATTCCGGCAGTCACAAAAACCATGTCAGCCCCCCTAAGAGCCTCTTCGATTTCTTCACGACTTTCCTCAGCTGAATTCTTTCCAACCGTAGGGTTTGCTCCTGCGCCTAACCCCTTGGTTAAAGTTTCACCGAGTTGAATTTTTACGGTAGCTAAGCTTTTAGAAAGTGCCTGACGATCTGTGTTTGCAGCAATAAACTCGACACCTGTTAGGCCAGACCTAACCATCGCATTCAAGGCATTACAACCACCGCCACCTACCCCGACGACTTTGATCTTTGCACCCAGAAGATCTTCCGCTTCAATAAAAGCTTGCTCCTGCGTTTGCTCGATTTCGAGTTCTTCCTTCACTTCATTCTCTTCAATAATTGGTTCAAAAGACATTTGTTTCCTCCCAGTATTTGACCTTACGAACTAGACGCTAAAATATATCTGCGAATAAGTTTTTAATCTGACTTCTTACCTTGCCAGAGCCTGCTCCATTTGCGGACGCTCTTCTTTGGACTCCTAATTTTGAATCAATCCCCCACTGACACAACCCAACGGCTGTGGAAAAGGCGGGACTTCTTACCATATCGGCAAAGCCCTCGATCTTATCTGGATAAGCGCGCTTAACCGGTA
>Ga0100403_1000473_pt1 | contig 39935 bp, 38 predicted proteins | sample CryGeymet201501t_FD_83663 | JGI IMG/M metagenome (GOLD analysis project Ga0100403, IMG submission 83663) | Groundwater microbial communities from Crystal Geyser aquifers in Utah, USA - Crystal Geyser metaG 2015-01t | ecosystem: Environmental > Aquatic > Deep subsurface > Groundwater | place... | reverse complement strand
GACTTCTGGCTCAAAATCATTGGATTGCTCTCTCGGAAATTCTTGGACATGAAATTCTCGTGGATGAGAATTCCAAAATTAGTGATCGAAAAGAGCTTCCTGCACTTTCTCAAAAGCGTAGAGGTTTTGATAAACACCAAAAGTCGAACTTGAAAAATTATGATAAAACCATCAAATGGGAGAAAAACAAAAAAGACTCTATCCCGTCTTGATTGGTCTGGTTGCCTTTGTGGCGATTTGGGTCGTATTTCTTTTTAACACTAGTGATTCTGACAAAGCTTCTGAAGCCTCACATTTTGTTGGGGCGAAAATCTCTAACGTAAATGTTTTGGATGGTGGTGGTCAGTCCATGACATTGTATTCCGCTTTAGAGTCGCCCGATGCCCCTTATACCCTGATCTCAATGTGGGCCACCTGGTGTGCACCATGTATCGAGGAACTTCCGCTTCTTGAGGCACGTGAACAATACTTTAAGAACAATGGAGTGGCGCTTATGCTGATGAACTATGACATTGGCACTCAAGATGTACCGACCCGTAAAAAAGTTACGGACTGGCTGAATGAAAATAGAATCAACTTAGCAACAAACTTTGATCCCGCGGAGGGGCTGCTTGAGTCCCTGTCTGTCTATGCACTCCCCTACAACGTTTTGCTTAGTAAAGACGGAGAAATTTTATACGTTAAAAACGGACTGTTCGAAGAGGATAAGATTATGGCAGCTATTCGAAATCACGGAGAAATGGCGAAAGAAAATTAGATTCCGCCAACGAAAACTTGATGTGGCGCAGGCGATTCTACAAAAAGCTCTTCCAAGAGCGCTTGGGCTGAAGTGTCTTTAGAGTCGCTTCCTAGCTTCCAAAGACAAATATCTGCATCAAAGCCGTTCTGAAGTATTCCCTTTGATCCTTCTAGGCCAAGAGAAGCAGCTGCATTGTAAGTGAGTGCGCAGAATATCTCCGTTGCATTTAATTTCATTTTTGAAGCTGCAAGTCTTGCGGTGAACCTGAGATCGGCATCTGGCGCTGTTCCGGGGTTGAAGTCAGTTGCAAGCGACACCCTAGCTCCAGCATCAACAAGCTTTCGTGCGGGAGCATACTCTAGGTCCAAGAAAAAACTCGTGGCGGGTAAAAAGGCAGCGACTGTTTGCTTCTTAACTAAGGCCTCTACTCCTGCGGGTGAAATCTTTTGCAGATGGTCAACGGACAAGGCACCAAGGGGAACTACCGACTCCACGCATGTCATAGGGCTCAGTTCGTCGGCATGAACCTTCGAGAGAAGTCCTAGATCTTTCGCCGCGCTTGCGAAGCGAAGACTCTCTTCAAGGCTAAAGAACCCTTTTTCTGGAAAGGCGTCGACAAAATCAGCAAGCCCGTTCTTTTTGACTTCAGGGAGAATGGCGATCATTTGATCGACGAAGGATTTTTCATTTTGCCCCTTGGGAAGAGCGTGTAGGGGAAGAAAAGTCTTCTTCACATTTATGGGACATCTCATATTGGAGGCGACATTTCCGATGATTCGCAAAAGCCGCAACTCTCCCTCGGGCGTGTCTGCATAACCACTTTTAACTTCAACTGTCGTCGTGCCAGTGCTCTTGAATCTTTGAAGTCTCGTGAAAAGTTCGAACTCGAGTTCTTGATCCGTGGAGTTCTTAATAGCTTGGAAGGTGTTATGGATGCCGCCACCAGCATCAGAAATTTCTTTGTAGCTTAAGCCTGCCCAGCGATTGAAGTATTCTTGGGCCCTTGTTCCTGAAAACAAGGAATGTGTATGTCCATCAATGAAACCTGGAGTCGCGGTCAATCCGCTGCCATCAAATTCAGCGTGGGCTTCCTCGAACACTTTAGAGGGGCCAGCGTAGAGAATTTTTCCAGTCTCGCGATCAAAGGCGATATCGGCGGGAGCAGAGATCAAGGACAACTGCTCCGCTTTTGGGAAACGGCCGTCAGACTTTAAAAACCCATGGCCAGAAATAATCACCTTGAGATTCTTGATGACAAAAATATTCTTCATTATTTATCCATCATTGGGATGTCGACCTTGTTGTCTCTTGCCCATTGTTGAGCCGTTTCGTAACCAGCGTCTGCATGTCTGAGGATTCCCATTCCTGGGTCAGCATTGAGAACTCTTGCGAGGCGTTCGTCCGCGTCCTTAGTGCCGTCGGCCACAATGACCATGCCTGCGTGTTGACTGAAGCCGAGCCCCACTCCGCCACCATGGTGAAAGCTCACCCACGAAGCACCATTCACACAGTTCATGAGGGCATTGAGAATTGGCCAATCAGAGACGGCATCGGAGCCGTCTTTCATCGCTTCTGTTTCTCTGTTAGGAGATGCGACGCTGCCACAGTCGAGATGGTCGCGGCCAATAACGATGGGGGCGGAAACTTTTCCTTCTCGAACGAGTTTGTTGAAGAGAAGTCCGGCCTTTTGCCTCTCACCATGGCGAAGCCAGCAGATTCTCGAAGGGAGCCCTTGGAATTTTACTTGAGGAGCGCCGTTGATGAGCCAATTTTTTAAGACAGCATTGTCGGGAAAAAGCTCGAGCAATGCTTTGTCGGTGACTTCAATGTCTTTGGGGTCGCCGCTCAAAGCCACCCAGCGGAAGGGGCCGTTGCCCTCACAAAACATCGGGCGAATGTATTCGGGAACGAAGCCTGGAATGTTGAAGGCTTCTTTCACTCCGCCTTTAACGGCCATCGCTCGAATGTTGTTGCCGTAGTCGAATACGATGGAGCCTTGATCCTTGAGTTTCAACATCGATTGAACGTGCTTTGCCATGGAGGCGATAGATTTTGAAACGTAGCTTTCCGGATCTGCCTTGCGTAGCTCGGCAGCGGATTCGATAGAGTAACCTTGAGGAATGTATCCGATCAGGGGATCGTGAGCACTTGTTTGGTCTGTGATGACGTCGGCCTTCAAACCTTTGTTTAGAAATTCTTCATAGAAGTCGACCGCATTTGTTACGAGACCAATAGAGATAGGATTCTCATTCTTTGCGTTTTCTTGAAGCAAAGAGATGGCTTCATCAAATGATTTCGCCTCAACGTCTAAATACTTCTCATCGATGCGGCGCTTGAGTCTCTTCGGGTCGACCTCAAGGCAGAGTGTCGATGCGCCAGCAAGTTTAGCGGCGAGAGGTTGAGCTCCACCCATTCCACCGAGACCTGCTGTGATCACGCTTCGCCCAAGTAATGGTTTGTCGGAGTTTGTGGTTTTGAAATGTTTGCGGCCGCAAGCAGCGAAAGTTTCGTAGGTTCCCTGCAAGATTCCTTGTGTGCCGATGTAGATCCAGCTTCCGGCTGTCATCTGCCCATACATCATCAAACCTTTTTTATCGAGCTCGTGAAAGTGCTCCCAGTTCGCCCAGTTAGGAACGAGGTTTGAATTTGCGATCAAAACTTTGGGAGCATTTTTATGCGTGGGCAAAATGCCCACAGGCTTTCCGCTCTGAACCAAAAGAGTTTCATCTTCTTCGAGTCTAGTTAGGCACTCGAGAATGGCGTCGTAGCACTCCCAATTTCTCGCGGCTTTTCCAAGTCCGCCATAAACGATGAGTTCTTCAGGAACTTCTGCTACTTCGGCATCGAGGTTGTTCTGAATCATTCTGTAGGCGGCTTCCGCGACCCAGTTTTTGCAAGTAAGTTTGTTCCCTCTTGGGGCTCTAATGTTTCTAGCCATGATTTGGAAGTCCTTTCAGTAATTTTTGAGACTTGATGATTTTTGAAATAGCAACGAGGTCACGATGAAGAACGCGATCTTTCTCTAAATAGTCGACGTCTTTACGGACAATAGCATGAGCTTTTTGAATTTGTTTGGTGCTTTTAAGTGGGAATCTGAGGTCTAGGGCTTGGCATGCAGACATGATCTCAATGGATAGGACGTGGTTCAAGTTTTCCAAACAAGTCATCAATTTTTGTCCAGCCAGAGGCCCCATTGATACGTGGTCCTCTTTGTCGTCACTTGTGGGAATGGAGTCGACACTCGCCGGGAAAGACATGGCCTTCGATTCGCTAACAAGTGCTGCTGCCGTAACTTGCGCCATCATAAGTCCAGAATTGAATCCGCCTTCAATGATCAGGAAAGGATAAAGCCGATTGCTCTCCCGGCTCATCATGTGAGCAATGCGCCTCTCGGAAATGTTGGCAAGAGTGGCAAAGGCCGACGCCAAATTGTCATTAACTCTTGCGGTATAGAGGGCGTGGAAGTTCCCGCCGCTGAGAGATTCTTCGTCATCGGGGAAAAGCAGGGGGTTGTCAGTGGATGAATTCAATTCGCGATTGATGATGGTTTCTGCGTGAGAGAGTTCGTCATGAATCGCACCGTGAACTTGGGGTGCACACCTTAATGAGTAAGGGTCTTGAACTCGGTCACAGTTCTCGTGATCGTGTTTGATTTCACTCTCGCCGCTGAGCCAGAACTTTAGATCTTTTGCGACTTCTACGGGACCAAGCTGGTTTCGAACTTCCAAAATTCTATCGTCAAAAAGAAGGTGGCTGGCCTGAAGGGCTTCAATGCTGAGTGCAAGAGATAGGTTGGCGTGTTTGAGCGCGCGTCGCCCTTCGATAAGTCCGATGACGGAATACGCCGTTGTGAGTTGTGTGCCGTTGATCAGGCTAAGGCCTTCTTTGGCGACGAGCTTCCAGGGAGAAAGTCCAAATTGTGAAAGGGCGTCTTTGCATGTTCCTTTGTGAAAGCTTCCGACGTGTGGATAGCTGCAATAGCCAACACCAAGAAGCGCGAGTGTTGCATGGGCCGATGGAGCAAGGTCTCCGCTTGCGCCAACGCTCCCTTTACAAGGAACGTCTGAGAGAATGCCACACTCAAGAAGCTTGATGAGTTGTTCAACTGTTTTTAGTCTGATTCCGCTGTTTCCGCGGCACATAACGTTCAGTCTGAGAATCCACATCATCATCACAATGTTGCGAGGCAAGTTCTCCCCCACCCCAACGGCGTGCGAAAGAATTAGGTTTGTTTGGAGCTTGTTGAGTTTGTCGTGGTCGATTCGAACTTCGGCAAATTTTCCAAAGCCGGTATTAATGCCATAAACGGCTTCATCGCCTTCGGTAATTTTCTTTACGAACTTTGCCGCTTTTTGAATGCGCTCTTTCGCATCGTCTGCGATGACAATTTTTAGAGAAGCATTGGGGTCGAGCGCGAGTTGTGAAGCTTCGTATAATTCTTCTGCTTTGAGGTTGAATCCGTCTAAAATTATTTCCATACCTGGCTCTCTAGCCAAGCACGAAAAAGAGCTGAGTCGCTCTCAAAAACCCTATAATTTACGGAGGGCTTTGATGGCTTGGCTATAGTCGTTTTGGCCAAAGACGGCCGTTCCTGCAACCAAAATATCGGCTCCAGCCTCAATTGCTTGCGAGGCCGTCTCAGCTGTAATTCCGCCATCAACCTGGAGCAATATTTGCTCGCGGATCCCTGCTTTTTGGAGGCCATTGTCGAGATCTGCGAGCTTTTGAATGGCTGAAGGGATGATGGATTGGCCACCAAAGCCAGGATTGACGGACATGATCAAGATGAGGTCCACATCTTCTAAAATATTTTCGATGCTGGCGAGTGAGGTCGCTGGATTGATGGATACCCCGGCTTTCATGCCGAGCGACTTGATGCGCTGCAGCGATCTGTGTAGGTGCTTGCAGGCTTCTTGATGAATGGTGATTCGATCCGCCCCAGCTTCTTTGAAACCTTCAAAGAGATGGTCTGGTTCTTCGACCATAAGATGACAGTCAAACTCTAGCTTTGAGTGGGCTTTGAGTTTTTTAATGACAGGAGCCCCGAAGCTGATGTTGGGAACGAATTGCCCGTCCATGACATCGAGGTGGATGCCATCGGCTCCGGCTTCGGCCACTTTCCTGAGTTCTTCGCCAAGGCATGAAAAGTCCGCGGCTAACAAAGACGGGTAAATTTTGGTGGTATTTGCGCTCATAATGACTCCAGCTTTAGGGTTGTTTTATCAAGACTATCGGAATTTTGTAGGAAGTTTCGAAAATAATCTGGGGCAAGAACGGCGGCTTTTCCTGCGGCTTGGACCTGAAGCAATTCGAGAATTCCGGGTTGGATCTTTTGAAATTCGCACGTGCGAATCTCTGCCGTGCTTTGCCTGGGTCCACACTCCAAAAACACCCGAGAGGCCCAGAAATGAAGAGCTCCAGCCCCTCTCGATGGATTCGCTTGTGCGAATTCCTCGGCTTCGGCAGTGCTAACAACCTCAGTTTCTAGTATCTTGAGCGCCTTGCCTTGCCAGTTTGCCACGACACCGGGCCAGGCAACAAAGGCACGAACGCGATTGTGAGTTTCAAGAGAGCCCCAGTCGGCAGACCAGTGGCCCTCTTCTTTGCTCATTTTCTTCGCGTAGCTGACTTCGCTAGGGTCTTGGGCCGAGCCTTGCCAGTTAGGCTTCTTTAGAAAGTTCAACAACAACAACTTGCCGGTCGACGCCATCCTTTCGGAAAGGTCGAAAACATTGCTTCTGAGGTCTATATCGAGTGAGCTCTCTGATAGGACATCGCCTGCATCCAATTCAAAAACCATTTTTTGAAGGCATACACCAGTTTCTATATCGCCAGCTTCGATGGAGCGTTGAATTGGGGCGGCACCACGCCACTTTGGAAGTAAACTTCCATGCAAATTAATTGAGCCATTAGGAGGCAGGTTGATCAAAGTTTCTGGAAGCAAATTGCCGTAGGCCGTCACTACGAAAAGTTCAGGAGCGTGATCCTTTAGAAATTCATGAAGTTCGGAAAGCTCGGGACTTTCTTTTTTTAAAGATGCGGGAGCAAAATTTGGAATGCCTTTGTCTTGTGCCCATTGTCTAACGGGGCATGGAGAAAGCTTTTGCCCGCGCCCCCGAGGTCTATCAGGCTGAGTGACAACAGCCAAAAGCTCACCAGCTTCACGGCAAGCCTCGGCGGAACTAAGCGCAAACTCTGGAGTTCCGAAAAAAACAATTTTCACGATTCAACGGGCTCAGCTTGAAGTTTTTTATACTTGTTCAAAATCATCATTTTTTGCATGGGGCCAAGACGATCTGGAAAAACGATACCGTCTAGGTGGTCCATCTCATGTTGAAGAACAATGCTTTTGAGCCCTTCGGTTTGGATGATGTGCTCATTGCCTTCAATGTCTTGATATTTGAGTTTTAGATTTCTTTTGCGATGAACTGTGGCTGTAACTCCAGGAACAGAGAGGCAGCCCTCTTCGTAGTCAATGTCGCCGGAAGACTCTAAGATCACGGGATTAACGAAAACTTCAACGTTAGATTGGCCACGCTTCTCAGAAAGTTTGCGCTCCGATTCCGCATCACCTTCAAGGTATTCTTCGTCCGCCGTGAGCTCACCAATGTCGACAATCAATAAGCGCTTATCCACAGCGACTTGAATGGCCGCAAGACCAATGCCTCTGGCTTCTTCCATGGTTTCTGCCATGTCTTTCACAAGAGTTTTGAGCTCGGGTCCAAACTCTGTCACAGGGGCACATTTGGTGCGCAGGATAGGATCAGGGTATTTCACGATATTCATCAGGGCCATAAAAGTATTATTACGGTGCTGGGACTGATTTTTCAATAAAAGACTTGGTTAGACTTTTGAGAACGAAAAAAAGATTAGTGATTAGATGATCCTTAGGCCGAAACGCTTCCAGCGTAGCATAGGGCCACCGTCTAGGCCTTCGCCTGAGAGTGTGTAGTCCCAATCATCTGGCATGGCCCGAGATTTCCAAGGAAGCCAGATAAATAGGGCTTTTCCTTTGAGGAGCGAGCGCGGAATAAAGCCCCAGGCGCGACTGTCTGAAGAGCCATCGCGGTTGTCTCCCATTCCAAAATAATGATCATCAGGGACGGTGAACTCACAAATCTGATTCATCATCCGAGAGTCTGAAGCGTCTCGGTTGAGAATGGCTTTGCCAACTTCCATACATTCCGCTTGATAAAGAACTTTCCACATTTTCACGGCATCATCGAGCTGCTCTAGTTCAAAGGTGTAGTGTTGAAGGATGTGGCTCTCTCGAGATCCGGGAAGGCGTTCTTGGTAGATATCTACCGACCGTGAATTGAAAGAATAATTGGGAGCCTTTTCTGTTGTGGCGAGATACCCCGGAAGTCCAGACTCTTTCGAATCGACGAGGGTTTTTACGACGGCCTCACCATTTATTGAAATTTCGCCTCGAACGATGGAAATCTTATCACCAGGAAGGCCTATTAATCGTTTGATAAAAAAAGTGTCCCGGTAGGTCGGGTCGTCCTCATAATTGGGATAGGTGAAGACAATCACATCGCCTCTTTTGGGTTCGGAGACTTTGGCGAATTGAATATTTGTGAAAGGAACCCTTAGGTCATAGGCGCTTTTGGAAACAAGAATATGGTCCCCGATCAAAAGAGTTGGGATCATGCTGCCACTGGGAATTTTGTAGGGCTCTGCAATAAAGGCTCTGGCAAACAAGATGAGGAGAAGAGTCCAAAACAATGACGACATTTCCCCTGACTTTTTGCCGGTGGCGTTTGCCTGGTTGCTAGCGTCAACTTCTGCGTCTTTAACATTTGCCATTTCTTCGTTAAATTAGCACTAGTTCATCAATATGGGAATTCTGAGCCGCTACGTCATCAAAGAAATCATGAAAATTCAGATCCCTCTGTGGCTCTCGCTTGGGTTCTTTATCTTTCTTCTGGAATGGATGGGTTCTGCCTTTGCTGGCAAGGGCGATGTATCTACCGTTCTACTCATCTACATCTATAAGCTGCCGTCACATCTTCAGCTCGTATTTCCAATCTCTGTGCTCTTTGCTTTCCTGCTGGTGTTTGGATCGATGTCAAAAAGTCGTGAGACGGTGGCCGCTCAATCTTTTGGATATACTCGCCGAAAAATATTTATTCCCTCACTTATGGCTTTGGGTATAGCGAGCATTCCGTTTTATTTCGTGATGAATTTCTTGGCTCCTATGGGCTACAAAAAACACTTAGATCTTTACGATATTCATGTTCGTGGCAGGCCGGCGGGGCGCGGGCAGTTCCAGCGTGAAAAAATCTGGTATCGCAATCAGGACGTGCTTTATACGATATCGTATTTTAGCCCAGAGTCTGCCGAGCTTCTGGGCGTGACGATCTATACCTTTGATGAAAGCTTCCACATCGCACAATCCGTTTATGCGGAGAAGGCGACTTGGAAAGGAAATCACTGGCTTCTCGAGGGCGGGAAGGTGTATGTCGCAGACAAGCGATTGCGAAGCCCTGTTCTTGAAACTTTTGCATCGAGAGAAACGAAGCTGATCGAGGCTCCGTCGGAATTGAAGAGAGTGGACTGGACCCCGGAAACATTGACGCAAACGGAATTGTGGCGAGCGATCGAGCATTCCAAAGCGTTGGGAATCAACACCGCGAAGTGGGAAACTTCCTATCATTCGAGATGGAGTTTTTTTACTGTGGCCTTTGTGTTTATCTTGCTCGCCTTTCCGAGAGTGACTCGCTTTCATAGGGGCGGAGGAGCAGCAAAAGACGGAGTCTTCGTTGCGGCAGTGTGTTTGATCTTCTGGGTGTTTTTTAATTTTGGAATCAATCTTGGGAACACAGGAAGGCTTTCGCCGCTAGTCGCAGCATGGCTTCCTACCCTGGTGTTCATGGCGGGGGTCTATATATACAATCGAAGCCTTACTCTGAAGTCGCTATCTGACTGATGAATTAATTGCGGCCAGTAATCGGCCCGCTTGTCGGACGGCGACCTTGGTTGATAGGGCTAGGCCCTGGACCGCTTCCAGTCCCTCCATTATTAGATCCTACAATCTGATCCAATAAGCCTTCGTTGATGTTGTCATCAAAGGTGTCGTTGAGGCCTTTGCGAATACCGGTGAGCTCACGAAGGCTCATGGTATCAAGATTGTAATTCTCAGGGTCACTGTCTTGAAGTTGTTTCACCTCGGCGATGGTTTCGTCGAGTTCTTTGAAATACTCTGGGTTGGTTCTTCGGTTGAAGTCTAAGCTGGTCACCGTTTTTTCGATCTGATTGACAGGAACGTTCTGCGCCTTTTGCATGGCAATGTAAATTAACTCGCGAGTGTCGTTGAAGACGGCGCCCGGGTCGCCGCTAACTTTCTCGAAAACCTCTGGGCCTTTGGCGGTGGTGCCGCTAGCGTTCTTGGGCTGCGCGGCGGCCGCGCTTTGAGGCGTGTGGCACCAGTTGTTGGCCTGCATGCAGTCGGCGGCTTTGGCAAAGGTTTTCTTCAAATCGTCGGACGGATTGGATGAGTGATAGTCAAGGATGGAACCTTTGACCTTATTGTATTCGTCAGAGCTAAGACTTCCGTATTTTACGAAGTCTTGGTAGCTAACATTACTCGGAGCGGAACTTCCAGGATTTGCATCTTTATAGGCCTTCTCAATTTTCTGTTTCGCCTTATTTTGGGCATCAGTTAGCTTGTTTTGGCGGCTGGTAGCGTCTAGACCTTTGTATTTTTCGTTGAACTCTGATTGAGAGATCCAGTTTCCTCCATCCAGAAGCATCGTCTCTCTTGTGATCTCCGCATTAAGCGCAATACGCTTTCCGACCTCAGCATCGCTTGCTCCGTTGGAAATCATTTCTTCAATGTCATGCATGAACTTGTCTCCGCCAGCATTTGCACCAGCAACTCGTTCTTCGGCATCTTCATAACCTGCAAGCCTTGCAGCGCGAAGTAGTTTCCATTGGCGTTCGTAGATCGCGCCTTTTTGCTCTTCAAGCCAGGCGTTTTCTGATCGTAGCAAGTGAATTGCGGCAAACTTCTCAGCATTAGGCATTTCCGCGCCGTAAGCATCTCGATAGGCGGATTGAATGTCTTCAAGTGTTTTGGCTCCATATTCCTTCGCCACTCGCTTGATGACCGCTAAGGCTTCGGGGCTTGTTGCATATTTTCTATGTTTCGTATCACCGTGTGATCCGCCTTTGTCGACGATAACGCCAGACATGTTGAAGCAAGTTAGAACTCCATCCGAATTCGTATCTCCGCCGGCCTTGCCGTTACAATTTTTCTTGTTGGCATCCTCGCGAGCTTTCTTCGCAAGCTCTTCAAGTTTTCCCGAGCCTTTCATGAGGCCTCGAAGTCCCCCTTCTAAGCCCCCATCGCCAGTTTCGTGATCGACGATTCCGTCGAGGTTGGAATCGTGAAATTCTAGAGATCCGGAAAATCTCGATGAGCGATCTTTGTTGGAAGAGAGGCGGCCTTTTTTGAATCGTTGCATGATTTCTTTGGCGCGTTGGGTGGTGGCTTCGTCGGAGTTGATTCCTCGTGCCTCGGGGCTCTCTTCGATCTCTCCGTTGGTCGTATCGATGAAACCCTGCGCATGAGCCGCAGACGTCCATAGTCCAAAGACTAGAACTAGCGCATAAGACCCATGTCTTGTAAGAAGCGGATTCATGATTCTATTGTAAGGAATTCCAGGTCTTGAAGCCCGTTAAGTTATCGTGAAGAAATGAGGCGCGCGTGTGCGTAGGCTCTCGTCTTTACGGAGGCTTAGCGCCATTTTTTCGAAGACTTCCGTTGGTAAAATGAACCCTTTGGCTTTATAAGTGGGGGCATGGAAGCAACGGCAATTGGCATTGACCTCGGAGGCACAAACCTTAGGGCTGCGTGGGTCAATCAAAACGGAAAAATCTTGGCCTCGGATAGGTGCAAAACACCAGTCGAAGAAGGCCCTGCCGCCACTGTTTTTGCTATGAAGGAATTGGTTGAGAAATTGATTCCTTCTGACAACCACTTACCTATTGGAATTGGCATTGGTTCGCCAGGACCGCTCTCGCGTAAGGGAAGGAAGATTTTTCAAACACCCAACCTTCCAGGTTTTGATTCCTATCCACTCGGAGAAAAGCTCGAAGAGCTTACGAAGATTCCCGTAAAAATTGATAACGACGCTAAGTGTGCCACTTATGGAGAGGCGAGATTTGGAGTGGCTAAAGGCTGCGACAATTTTATCTTAATGACTTTCGGCACCGGCATCGGCGGCGGAATTTTCAGTAACGGGAAAATGATTTATGGCAAAAGTGATGGCGCTTGTGAGATCGGCCACATGACTCTGTATCCCGGCGGCAAACAATGCAAGTGTGGCAATAAGGGATGTCTGGAACAATATATTTCTGCAACGGCCTTTAAGGCTCGTGCCTCCGCGATAGCAGGTCGTGAAGTCGGAGGTCGCGAGGTTTTTGATTCTTTCGAAGAGGGTCAGGCCTGGGCGACGGAGTTCATGCGTGAGTTTACGGTTGATGTTGCAACTGGAGTTGCAAGCCTTGTAAACATTTTCGATCCCGAGAAAGTTATTTTTGCAGGTGGGCTTTTTAGCTCTGGCGGTGGGCCGTTAGCTTCATGGGTGAGCGAGGCGATCAAAGATCGTTGCTTCAAAAGTTCTCAAGAAGGACTTGAAGTTGCGGTTTCCTCTTTGAAGGGTGATGCTGGCGTCCTGGGCGCAGCTAGCCTTTGCTTGTTTTAATTTTTGCCGCGCACGTGGGTCACATACTCTGTGGGTCGACGTCGACGAGCATGCGGGTTTTGAAGCGTTTTTCGAGTCCGCCCTTGTTCCATCCTTGAAGAATCCAGTCCAGTGCGGTGTCGAAGGATTCGCTATGGGAGCACTTCAAGAGAATCTGTGTGCGGTATCTTCCTCTTAGCTTGGCCATGGGTGAAACGACCGGTCCTAAGACTTGGAGTTTGTCGGAATTGATTTTCGACAAGGCATCACAAACATATCTCGAAGCCTGGTGAGCCAAATTGTTCTCGAGTGAATCGAATCTTAATAGCGCCATTCGAGAATAAGGCGCGTAACGAAGCACTTCACGCTTTGCGAGCTCTTCTTTTAAAAATGCGAAATAGCTCGTCATTGGGTCGGGAGAGAGAAGACTGGCGAAGATGGGGTTTTCCGGTTGAAAGCTTTGGATGATCACTTCGCCTGCGATGTCAGCCCTTCCCGCTCTTCCTGCAACTTGCATGAGAAGCTGAAGGGTTCTTTCAGATGCACGGAAGTCGGGCACGCTCAGGCCTAGATCTGCCAGTAAAATACCTACCAAACTTACAGAAGGAAAGTCGTGCCCTTTCGCAACCATTTGTGTGCCTACCAAGATGTCTGCTTCTTTGTTTGAGAATGCTGTGAGGATTTTTTCGAGGTCATCCTTTTTTTGAACGGTGTCCCTGTCGAGGCGAAGAACCTTCGCATCTGGGTAGTGAAAGGCTAAAATTTTCTCGAGACCTTCAGTTCCCACTCCTACCCTGGTGAATGGCTCGTCTTTGCTTCCGCAGGAATCACACTTGCTTGGAATGGCGATTTCATAGGCGCAGTAGTGACACAATAGTTTTTGAGAGTGAGGAGTGAGTCTAACGTCGCAGTTCGGGCACACGCATGATTCACCACAAGTTTTGCAAATGAATTGGCTGCCTACGCCCCGGCGGTTCACGAATAAAATCGCTTGTTCCTTTTTATCTAACGTTCGATCTAAGGAAACTCGAAGTTCTGGGCTCAGGAAAAAATCTCCGTCAATTTTGGGCAGGTCGAACTCATCTTTAATTTCGACGTGTGGAATTTTGTTTTCTTTTGCGAGACCTTTTTTCAGATCTACGACGTGTAGCTTCGGCAGTTTTGATCCGCTTGAAGCGCGGCGACTTAACTTGTTCAGCTCGAGCTCTCCTGACTCGACAAGCGCAATGCTTTCTGCGCGAGGCGTAGCACTTCCCAATACAAGTCGCGCGTTAGTCTGCACGCTTAGCAGCCGAGCTGCTTCTGCTGCGTGATAGCGAAAGCCTTCTTCTTGCTTGTAGGAGCCGTCGTGTTCTTCGTCGACGATGATCAGTCCAATGTTTTTGAGGGGCGCAAAGAGCGCGGAGCGCGCGCCGATTGCAACGCGGGCCCGGCCCGTCCAAACTTTGAACCAGGCCTCTCTAGTTTTCTTCGGAGTTTGGGCGCTGTGAAAGGTCGCAAGCTCACCAGGAAACCTCGCCTCAAAGCGTTCAGTGAGCTGGGGTGTGAGTGCGATTTCTGGAACAAGCACAAGGCAGGTTTGATTGCGCTTGAGCGCCTCTTCCACACACCGAAGATAGACTTCCGTTTTTCCTGATCCCGTTATGCCCCATAGCAGATGATGAGCCTTGTTTCCGTTCATGATGTTCTGAAAAGACTTTTCTTGATCTTCATTTAGCTCAAACGGGCTCGTCAAAACATTCGGCGCTTCCATCGATATGGGCCAAGTGTGTTTGAGAGTTCTTTCGGTGCCGTTTCGAATCGAGGAAGGAAGCGAGGCTTCGAAGACGAGGCCTATGGGATGCCTGTAATGTTTGCCCAGGGACTCAACAAAGGCCAAGCGTTCGGCAGAGAATACGGGCTCTTCAATACATATTTGATGAATGCTTTTGATCTTTATTTTCGGATCTGGGGCTTTTTGAGTTTCGCGAACGACGACCCCTCGAACCTTGCGCCGACCGAAGCTCACCTCGACTAGCTGTCCGGGCTTTGTCTCGATTTCGCCTTCAAATTCCTTGTAGCTAAATAGCGTGTTCCAGGGAAAAAAAGGAACAGGAACAGCTATGTCAAACAAACGCTGCATTCAGGATTTCAATGGGTGAGCAAAAGGCTGTCTAAAAGAAACTGACCCTCAACAGAAAGAGTATCTCTGAGGGTGTCGATCTGATGTAGGGTCTTCGCTTGTGGCGGCATTTCCTTGAGCGCGCCTGAAAACGTTGGAACGCTTCGACGAATAACGCTAGATAATTTTAAGTTCGAATCGACGCTGAGTTTTTCCGCAAAGACGTAGGTGTAACGAGTCCGTCCCCGTCGAATTTCTAAATCAGACTTGCCTTGAATGGTGAAAACCTCACCCTTGCGGCGAAGACGTAAAAGCACAGGCTTCAAAAATGTTTGATCGAATAAAATCTCTGGAAAGATGTTTCCGTCGCCATCTTCTTCAGTTTTTCTGCCTTGAAGGGAGAGAAGTGCTGCGGGCGCATTGCCATTGCTTGCAATGGAGATCGCGACTCGATTTTCTTTGCGGGATTCAACGTAGGTTTCACTGTCTGATTGAGTGAGGGGAATTTCTCCAACATCAATAAGCTCAGAAGTGTAAAGCCCTTGTGCCGCAGATTCTGGCATTCCCGATAGTTCGAGCAAGGCCCATGCTTGAGCCGGAGGGCAGGTCATCTTGATACTTCCAGCGGTCATCAAGCAGGAGGTTTTGTTGCGAACAAGGGTCCAGGTGTCGCCGCCTTGTCCGGCAGAATAAAAACGAGCAGGGATTCCCTTGATCTCTACGACGTATCTTTCCGGATCAACCCAATTTAGTGAGTAAGGGAAAGAGGCTTCTTTGAATTGCATGGAGCCGGTTGATTTGAACGGAGGCAAGCGAGTCATAAGGCCGGCTTGAAATCGAGCAAGCTGAGATGGATTGGGGAGAAAAGCCTGAGCTTGATTCGAAAATAGAAAGGTCACAGCTAGGAAGAGTATAGAGGTTAAAGTTCTTCGCATATTATTTTTCATTTTTGAGCATCTCCAATAAAGCTTTTCGTAGTGCGACTTGATGTTCGGGGTCTGCGAGTCCATAGGCCACGTTAGCAATGATGTAACCCAACTTGCTTCCCGTGTCGAAACGCTCTCCCTTAATGGCTTGCGCAAAAAAGGGTTGAGTTTTGAGCAATCTCACCATCGCATCGGTTAATTGGATTTCATTGCCCTTGCCTCGTGGCGTTTCTCGAATGGCATTTAAGATTCCGGGTTCAAAAACATATCTCCCAGGAAGAGCCCAGTTTGAGGGGGCATCTTCTGGTGCAGGCTTCTCGACAAAACCTTTTACTTCCCAAGGGCCAGGACCTTTTGCCCCGTCGTTTCCAAAGTCACAAACACCGTAAAGATAAGTTTCTTCTTTTGGAACTTCGATGACTCCGATAACTGAGCCACGCTCTTTGGATTGAAAGGCATCAACACATTGTTTGACTGAGGAAGGTCCGTGATTGTTTCGAACAATTTCGTCTCCCAGAAGAACGGCGAAGTTTTGTCCGGAGACAACGGGCTCAGCCATTAACACCGCATGGCCCAAGCCTTCAGGGTGTTGTTGTCTTACGCTTACAATATCAATTTTTTTGCTGAGTTCGATGGTTTCTTCGATGAGGTGGTGTTTGCCCGCTTCTGTTAATTTGTGAGAGGTTAAATCCGCAGGGTCGAAGTAGTCTTCGATGAGAATCTTGGGTCTGGACGTGATGAAGACAACGGTTTCAATTCCCGCGTCTACGGCCTCTTTGACGATGTGATGGATGATGGGCTTGTCGACAATCGGCAACAACTCTTTAGGAAGGGCTTTTGTTGCAGGCAAAAAACGTGATCCCAATCCTGCGACTGGAATCACGACCTTAGATATTTTTCGATCTGTCATAGCCGACTAATCTAGGTTAGCCGGCTGTTGAAATCAAATTATTGCGCAGCGTGTGGGCGAGGTTGTAGGTAAGTGTCTCGATCTCCAGTGTTATACATGAGATTGAGGTTCGTATACCCGTTACGAGGCCCAGTGAAAGGAAAGACGTTTGTAGTTGTCATTCCTAAGCCGAGAGCTGTTGACCACATGATGTCTGCAGTATCTTCAACCTCCCAAGCATTCTTGGATCTCATGTCAATGATGGTTGTGCCACCCATTCCGCCGTAATACGAATAGCCACTATTCACGTTTGCGCTAGCAATCATTCGTCCGCCACCGCCGCCACCGTGGTGAAACCCGCCACCGCCTTGGATGTATGGTCCACCAGCAACAGGTCCCATCATTGGAGGAGGGCCGTAAGCTGCGGGAACAAACCCGCCGCCACAAATTGTCTGGCAGCCACCCGGAGGCGGCATAGGCATTGGTCTAGGCATTGGGGGTGCAAATCCGCCACCGCCATGAAAACCGCCGCCAACTTGCCCGAAAACAGGTCCGCCGCCAGCGTGAGGCGGGATGAGAGGAGGAAAGCCACCGCCCATATGTCCACCGCCATTAAAGCCACCACCAACTATCGGTCCGGGCATAGGCATAGGCATCGGTCGAGGCATCGGTGCTGGCATGACGGGTCTCGGATAGCGAGATCCTACGAGTCCGCCTCCTCCTCCGATGTAACCACCACCGCCTCCATTGAAGCAACCGTTAATGGCGCCCCAGCTGTTCGCTGCTCCGCCATACCCAAACATAGAATTTCCGTAGTAATGAGGATAGCCATGTCGGCTGTCTCGATTACTATAGTTCAAGCTCAATCCGATGCCCCAATCCGAGGCCATCGCAGAGTCTACTGTGGCCATAAGTCCCATTAATGTTCCTAGGCCCAATAGATACTTTTGAAGCGTGTTAAATTTTTTCATAGTTCCCCCTAAAAAATCTTCCCTTGTCATTGAAGAAGCAAGGAGGGTGCCAGCCTATTACTGAGCCAGCGAAGAGGCCTTAGCCCATGAAACTAAAGGGTTTTTCTGCGTAGACCAAATTTGGAGCAGGTCGCAAAATTGTTGACCTTGTGGTAGTGTGTATAAAGTTTGGTCACTCTGTGACGTAAATTGCGTGCTGATTATTGGGGCGCAAATGGGGGAAATTATGGCAAAGAATCTGGCCCGCGTATCTATATTATATACAGTATTGCTCTCCGTTGCGGGATTTCAGTCTCAAGCGCGTGCTGCTAGCATTGTGCTTCCCGCGAATGACACACTAAATGGCCCCAAACTCATTCCTGGGTCGGACCGGATTAGTGCGGCTCAAAACAACTTGGCTACGGCTTCATTCGAAAAAGCGTATTCGCTAGGTCTTGGCTATTCGATGGCTGGAGATCAGATGAGTGCTGCGATTGTGGACACGAGTCGTCCAGGCGTTGGCGGAACGATGTATTACTTTCGCCGCGAGATCACGAATTTTGCGGATACGGAAGATTTAGCGTTGGGAAGTTTCACGAGAATGGAGCAAGTTGCGGGTGCTGGCCTTAGTGCCAAACTCGGCGATGAAGTCGCCGCCGGAGTCACCGCGAAGTATCGATACATTCGTCCTTATGATTCGGGCCTCATTGCGCAAGCTTTTTGGACGATAGATGTTGGTATTGCCGCAAAGCTCGCAAACCAATGGCTTTTGGGAATTGCCGCAAAAGATCTTGTCGCGAACGACCAGGGTTTAAATTTCAGAAGCTTTGAGGTTTCAATTGTCGGCCAAGTTGTGCAGGGGCTCGAGATACTTTCTCAGTTTGATTTTCACAAAATTCCAAGTGGATCGGCGGACACCGGTTTTGTGGGGAGTGAAAACAAACCAAGTTACAAGTTTGGTGCGAATTACTTCGTGTCGACAAACATTGAACTCTTCGCGCATTTTGCCAAACTAGCAAATTGGGATCAGAGCTATACAGCTCTTGGTCTTGGATACAAAAAAGACAACTATAACCTGCATTATGGGTTCCGGTTTTCGCCGCAGAATTCAAAAGCTCAATATCACATGCTCGCTCTTAACATGAGCATGTAGGGTTAGCGTTTTCTAAACGCAGCCATGCCCGCTTGGCATATAGAAAAGTCATATTTGATGGGGTCGTCGGGGTTTATTCTTTGAGCGGCAGCACTCAATTCCAAACAAAATTTCCAGCTCACAGACTTACGGTCGGTCAGGCCCTCGGTTAGTGCCCACTTTTGAATGTGAGTGTCCACAGGCCAAAGAAGTTGCTTTCTATATTGTGGAAGGTCCCAAAGGCCCAAATCAATCTCATCCTTTCTGAGCATCCACCTCATCCACATCAACATTCGCTTGCAGGTGCTGCCGTCTTGGGGACTTGCGAAGAACCACTGAGGACCAGTGCCTTTCCATGGACCTGTGCCCTTCTTCTCTCGACTCTTGATTCCGGAGGAATTTCCCAATTGCGACAAAGATGAAGAAAAAAGCTCGAGACTTTCTTGAAAAGTTCTGGAAGAGGCAAGCGTGAAAAGATTTGAAAGACTGCCGTTTTCTTTGAGTGCAAGGGAAAGAATTTGAAGAAGGTCCACAATATCATTTGAGGTATTGAGCCGGTGTTTCCATCCCCTAAAAGCCTTAGATGAATTTTTACGAAGCTCTGGTGTTGGGGTCTCAATGAGTAGCCCCGAAACCCCTGCACCATTGGCAGCGCATCCCAGCGCCTTTAGACTAATTTGAAGGTTTTCAAAAGAGCGATAGATTTGTTCGACTCTACCATAGGAAAGTCCCGCAATTAGAAATGAAAGGATCTCTAAGTCGGCAGGGTCAAGTACGCGATCTAATGCGCCAAGCGGATCCCGGCAGAGATGCTCCTCAACGGAAAACTCTTCATAGAGCAGCTCAAGCTTCCGGTGAATCGAGCGGAGCTTGTTTGGATGAATTTTCATTTTCAGAATTAGGAGTTGCTGGTGGAGTTATGTTCCAGTGTTTGATTTTTCGGCGAAGCTTACGAATGAATTCAAGGTCGCTGCTTAGCTTCGCAGGAGATGCGGGCTTCATTAGTTCATCGCCAGTTTGGGCAGCATTAAAATATTCTCTGTTTTGGGCAAGCTCAAGAAAGGCCTTAAAGGCTTGGGTGTTGATGCTCTCCGTTCGTTTGACATGGCCTTCGGCAAGAAAAACTTTTCCTTTTTTCATGAGCCTGGATAGCCATTCCTTTTTGCCAAGAATGAGATCTTGCATGTCGACCAAGCATCGAATTCCAACTTCAATAGTTTCGAGATAGTCATCAAGCAGAAAGGCATAGGGGGCGCAGTCGACTCTTTCAGCTAATTCATGAATGCTTTCGACAAAAAGTTCTTTTTCAGAAAAGAAGAATTCAAACTGAAGAAGCGCGCGGAGACGAAGTAGGTCGTGGTTGTCGACCTCAGTTCCTTCAATTTGGCAGAGACCTGCAATGGCAAAGTTTAAGAGTCCATGAATCGCGGAGTTTTTGTAGTAGAAAACGCTCAAACGTTGCTTTTGCGCAACTTGGTATCCAATGCCGCCATCTTGATTGTAGAACTTTTCGATCATCTTGTCGTCGATCAGTCTGACAAGGGCTCGTCTGCAAGCATGCATAAAGTTGTCTTCTAGCTCCGGAGAAAGCGGGATCTTCTCAGACTTGAGGTCTGTTTGCAGAAGCATCAATAAAATTTCAAACTCACTACGGGTCCACTTGGCGTCTGGCTTAAGTAGCATAGTCGCACATACGATGCCTACGCTGGTAATCGGGCTAGCGGCATTGATTCTGTGACAAATTTCGAAGGCAAGCTTTTGTACCGCAAGCCGATTGATGTTTGTTGATTGGGTGTCTGGGCCGACTTCTTTTTCAGCCCATGTCTCGATGGCAATCGGATCGCCAATTCGAACGTGAACTTTTCCGAAGTTCTTGACTAAGACCTTAGTCGCCTTGAAGAGTCCCGAGAAAGATTCGGGAACTTTGTCTCCGCCTTCTAATTCTCTACGATGAGCGGAGTCTTCGGTGACTCTGTCGTAAATGATCGACATAGGGACAAAACGAACCTTCTCCTGAAGGTTGCCCGCAAGGTAGTTGTCCGTGATCATTTTTAGAATTCCAAACTTTGGAGGCGCGAGTTTTCCATTTCGAGAACGCGCGCCTTCGATGAAGAATTCTAAGTTGATCTTGTTAGAAAGTAGAGCCGTGATGTATCTGCGAAGAACTTCTCCGTATAGGGGTTTGTCTTTAAAGCTTCTGCGAATGAAAATCGCGCCGCCGCGTTTGGCGATGCTTCCAAAGGGCCAGAAATTGAGGTTGATACCCGCAATAATATGGGGAGGTGCGATCTGTTTTTCTTGCATCAAGTGAGAAAGCATTAGGAAGTCTACATAACTTTTGTGTGTGGGGATAAAAACTAGGGGGCCCTCTTTAGAGGCTGCGCGGAGTTTGTCAAAGTCAGATTCTTTGATGGTCAAACCTTCAAAGATGTTTCCAAAAACCTTCTTCAAGAACCAAGAAAAAAGTTCCACAACAAAATAGCTATAGTTTGCGGCCATTTCATTGAAGTATTTTTGACTTTCTTTGAGGTATTGAAGGGAGCTTTTTCCTTGTTGCTCGGCATAGGCTTCAATGGCGGCGTGAAGATTGGGGTCGCGAAACACGGTTTCAGCGATGAATCTTGTCGATCGAAATGTTGGACCTAGCACGACCTTGCGTTCTTGTTGAACGGCCATCAAGACTTTGCGCCTTGCGCTTTTCGGAGATTCGCCATCTCCCATTCGAATCACGGGAGATGCTCTCAAGGTTGTATGGCGATAGCCAAGACTCAATAGAGCTAGCTTTCGATGAAAGTGGGGAACAAAAGGGTCGCCAAGCACCATATTCCACAACGCGATGAGAGGGCTCCATAGAGTATTCCAAACTTTCGCGGACATGTTCTTGGGAATTTCTTTTTCAAGAATCCGTTTTCGTTGCCATACAAAAGTTGTTGGTACGATACAGACGTCTGGGTGTTGCGATTGGAGATAGGCAATCTCACGTTCGCCGGTCGGAGTCTCGAAGGGTTTGCGGCGGTCCTTGTTCTCAAGGTTGAGAACAATGCATCGTCCGCCAGCAAGCTCTTGGCTGCAGATATCAATTCGAGAGACTTTTTTGGCTAGGCCAAACAGCGCCGCGGCGCGTCTTAGGTTGAGGCTAAAGGGTTCTGCGAAAAGGCCCCAAACTCTGGTGGCATATCTTGGGGCGTAAGAATCTCCGTAGGCGGCCTTCAAGAAGTGCCTAAGAACCCAAAATTCCACTACCCCAGCTCCTGGAATGGCAAAAACTAGGGGTTTTCCGCCGATTTCGCGGCGAATATCCTGAACTTGTTTCACAAAAAGCGGGCCCGCAGAAAAATTCCTATAAAGGAATCGCTCTATCGGCGCAGGGAGTCCATCTGTAAGCACGCCTCCATCATAACAAAGCTTCTGACTTTATCGACAATAATCGATTTCAGTTCTACGAATATTGCTATGAAAAGATCATTCATCATTATTGCCATTTTTGTATCAACATTCTTTTTAAGTCCTGGCGCCTCTGCTCAGAGTGTGGGCTTTGGTGTGCATGGTGGAGGTGTTGGAATTACGGGCACAGCTAATGGTGGAATTGGTTATGGTGCACATTTAATTGCACAGCCGTTTTCCCTGGCCGGATTCAAAGTCGACGCTACTTTTGCAGACTTAGACGGCGGAAGTTTCTTTTCGACTAGCCCGTCTTTCATTTTGTTCCCCGTTGATTTCCTCGAATTGAAAATGGGCTTTCTTGGCGGAGCAACGTTAGTAAAATTCGGAACGGGTGCTGATCTTGAGTTCGGACTCAACTTTGGAGCCCTTGGTGAATTAGGAATCACAGATAATTTTAGAGTGGGAATGGAGGCCAAATACCACTCTGTTTTTGAAACAGAGGACTTTTGGACGGTATTTCTTACAACAACATATCACTTTGAGTTAGGAGCATGGTAATGGCTGAAATTCTCGCAAATATGTCAGGTACGGTAATTGAAGTTTTGGTGAAGGTGGGCGACACCATTGCAGAAGATCAGGATGTTGTTTCAGTCGAAAGTATGAAAATGGAAATGATGATTCAAGCAACAGCTTCTGGCACCGTGAAAGAAATCAAGGTTAATGCCGAAGATTTCGTTCAAGAGGGTCAAGCCCTTTTGGTCGTTGAGTAGGATCTTCTTTTATCAAAATGAAAAAGTGCAGTTTTGTTGAGGTCGGGCCGAGAGATGGATTACAAAACCATTCTCGGGTTCTGACTCTTGCCGAAAGGGAGAGCTTCGTGCGCCGACTAGTCGCGGATGGCGTTCTTGAGGTCGAGGTCGGATCATTTGTTCGAGACGACCGGATTCCGCAACTCGCGCAAACAGCAAAGCTGGTTTCTAAACTTCAAAAATTTAAAACCTCAAAAGGACGTCAACCCTTCTTCTGGGCTTTTGTGCCCAATGTTCGAGGTATGGAGCTCGCTCTTGAAACCGCCATTGACGGAGTAGGGCTTTTTGTGGCGGCATCTGAAACGTTTTGTAACAAAAACGTAAACAGAACTCAGGCCGAGTTGCTTCTAGAGATAAAAAACATTCTTCCGATGGCAAAGGCCGCGAAGCGCAAAGTTAGAGTTTACCTCAGTACGATTACATTTTGTCCATACGAGGGGGCTGTTCGTCCAGCGAAGGTAAAGAAACTTGTGAGAAATTTGATCGACATGGGAGTTGATGAGGTTTCTCTTGGAGACACAACAGGACATGCAACACCGCTGGATATATCCAAACTACTGGCGGAAGTTTTGAAGGTGGCCCCAGCCGGAAAAATCACCATGCATTTGCATGACACTCGGGGCCTGGCGATGGCAAACGTCTGGGAGAGTATGAGGCACGGGCTGAATCGTTTCGACTCTTCCTTGGGCGGTCTTGGTGGTTGTCCCTATGCTCCAGGCGCCGCTGGAAATCTCGCGACAGAAGATCTCTTATTCGCGTTGAACTCTATGGGAGCCATGAAGTCTACAGTCGATCTCAATAAACTAACAAAGACTTCTCTTTGGTTGGAAAAACAAATTGGGGCAAAGTTGCCGTCTAAAGTCCTGGCGACTTTTCGAAAACAATCATGAGGAAATCTCTAAAATGAGTTACTTAATTATAGAAAAAAAAGACAATGGTGTTTGGTCTTGTTGTTTGAACCGCGTCGATAAATTGAACGCGCTTTCATTGGATTTCATCTCAGAAGCCACGCAGTTCTTCAAAACGGCGAAGGCTGCAGCAGATCAGGGCGTTCTCAGGACCTTGATCCTATCCTCTGCTAGTGAAAAAGCGTTTTGCGTAGGTGCGGATCTGAAAGAACGCAAGGGAATGAATGATGATGAAGTCGTAGCTACTTTAGATAAGCTCAAAGACCTTACGTGTGCTCTGGAAAATATTACGGCACCGACAATTGCTGTCATTGAAGGTGCTGCTTTCGGCGGTGGGTTGGAGTTGGCACTTTGCTGCGACATTAGAATTGTTTCGCCAAAAGCTGTGATGGGACTCACAGAAACTCGTTTGGCAATCATTCCTGGAGCTGGTGGAACGCAGAGACTCACTAAGCTCGTCGGTCCAGCAAAAGCAAAAGAGCTTATCTTCCGAGGCCTAAGATTTGATGGAAAACAGGCGGCGCTTTTGGGTGTTGCCAACCACTGTGTGGATAAGGCGGAAGAATTCGCAACCAATCTTGCGGATGAAATTGTTCAAGGTGGCCCCTTGGCTCTTCGTGCCGCCAAAGAAGCTGTGGATGGTGGAGCACACCTTGCAACTCCAGAAGGACTTCAGGTCGAGCGTAAAGCTTATTTGAAAACTTTAAAAAGCCAAGATCGCATGGAGGGCCTCAGGGCCTTTGAAGAAAAGCGCGAAGCGAAATACGAGGGTAAATAAATGAAAACAACTCAAGAGCTAAAGTCCTTAGAATCCAAAATTCTAAAAGGTGGAGCTGAAAAGTATCACGAAAAGAATAAGTCTGTAGGTAAATATTTCGCGAGAGAACGCATTGCAAAGCTCGTTGACAAAAATACCTTCGTTGAAGATGGCTTGTTTGCAAACTGCAATGCCGACGGGCTTCCTTCGGATGGTGTTGTAACGGGTTTCGGAAAAGTTTCTGGTAGAACCGTTGCCATCGTGGCTAACGACTCTACTGTGAAGGCAGGCTCTTGGGGCTGGCGAACCGTCGAGAAAATGATTCGGCTTCTAGAGCAAGCCGCTAAGCTTCACGTTCCCACCTATTATTTGATCGACTCAGCCGGTGCGAGAATCACGGATCAATTAGAAATGTTCCCGGGCCGCCGCGGGGCAGGAAAGATTTTTAATCTTCAGTGCCGAATGTCAGGACACGCCCCTCAGATCTGTTTGCTCTTTGGTCCGTCAGCTGCGGGTGGTGCTTACATCCCCGCATTTTGTGATGCTTTGATTATGGTCGATAAGAATGCCTCAATGTATCTTGGGAGTCCGCGAATGGCCGAAGCTGTTATTGGTGAGAAAGTGACTCTAGAAGAAATGGGCGGAGCGAGAATGCATTGCTCTATCAGCGGAGTCGGCGACGTTCTTGCTAAAGACGAAGATGAGGCTCTAGAACTCGCTAAGCAATACCTGTCCTACATGCCTCAGAATTTTGCGGCGCCGCACGCTGCAGTTGATGGTATTTCTGCCAAAGAAAAATTGGATATCGAAAGCATTCTTCCCGAGAGCGACGCTCGCGCTTATGACATGATGAAAGTCATTGATGGGATTGTAGATGCGGGAAGTTTCTTCGAGATGAAGAAGATGTTTGCGAAAGAATTGATTGCGGGTTTTGCACGAATCAACGGCAAGGCTGTCGGAATCGTAGCGAACCAGCCGAAGATGAAGGGTGGAGTGTTGTTTGTGGATTCTGCAGACAAAGCAGCCCGCTTCATCTTTTTGTGTGACGCTTACAATGTCCCTCTTCTTTTTCTTGCAGACGTTCCTGGTTTTATGATCGGAACTCAGGTCGAGAAACAGGGGATCATTCGCCACGGGGCCAAGATGGTCTATGCCATGTCTTCTGCTACAGTGCCTAAAATTTGTGTTGTCGTAAGAAAAGCATTCGGAGCAGGATTGTATGCCATGTGTGGACCGGGCTTTGATCCGGACGTCACGCTTGCTTTGCCCAGCGCTCAGATCGCCGTGATGGGACCAGATCCTGCTGTAAACGCCGTCTACGCGAACAAAATTGCAGAACTTCCAGAGGGTGAGCGAGCGGCATTTGTTGCTGAGAAAAAAGCGGAATATCAAAAAGACATCGACATTCAAAGACTCGCTTCAGAACTTATTGTTGATGGACTGGTTCCAGGAGATCGTCTTAGAGAAGAACTAGATCGTCGATTCGAAATTCTTAAAGCGAAAGACTTGGAATATTTACCCCGCAAACACGGTGTGATTCCGGTCTAGTTTTGGTTAAGATTTGATTAAGCTGGCTAGCTCTTAAAATTTGGGATGCTCTTTGTGGGCGGCCTAGTGGACGTAGAGTTTTAGTTCTGCAAAGAGTCTCGATTTCCACTAAAATTGTCAAAGTGACACGTGTTTTTGCATTCCTTTGTCTAAGTTTTGCCGCTACTTTTGTGGGGACTTTGCACGCGCAGAACACGGCTGTCATGGAGGCGGATCGTTGCGGACTTTTGCTCGGCGATTATGCCTCTCGCAGAGAGACGAACCCCCTTCATTCGGCAATGGGCAGCCTCACTGCGGTGTACCGAGTGGGTGCAAAAATTGACCGTCATTTTACAACATCATTTCGCTTGCCGCGGCCCGTGATCTCAATTGGCAATGCTGCCGTTGGAGGGCGGGCCAAGACACCTTTGACCACCAAGATTGCGGAAGAGTTAAGGGCATCTGGTTATGAGCCCGTTATTTTGACGAGGGGTTATGGCCGTGATTCCAAAGAAGCGAAATTTTTGTTGCCTGGACAAAAGCATGAACTTGATGACTTTAGTGCAGCGGGGGATGAGCCCACAGAACTTTATTTGCGAACCAACTCCCCCGTTTTAATCGGTGCTGATCGCAAGGCTAACGCTAAGAAGTTTTTAGCAGAGCACCCTGATCCCAGTAAGGTTGTTTTCCTTTTGGACGATGGATCACAACATTGGAAGCTCGACAAAGATTTTGAAGCCGTAAGCACAACTAAAGAAGACTGGTCGACAGACCTGGCCGGTCGAAGGTATCTGCGTGAAACCATTCCTGACATGCGAAGAAGAATGCAAGAGTCGGGCACCCGATCGGCATTTCTAGAAGTTGGAAAAGATTTTAAAAAGGAAACATTTTTTAAGGCACAGCCTTCAAGACAAGTGAAAACGATCTCGCTCACAGCAAGAGCTGCTAATCAAGCTCAGTCCAGTTCCTATAGCGGTCTTATGACGTCTTATTTTAAAGACTTGGATTCGGTTGCGCTTGGGGATCACGCAAAGCCCCAAAAACTATTGCAAGCCATAAGCTCGTCAAATGCCAAGCAAGTAGTTCTAGGACTTAAAGAGGCGGTCAAACTTTTTGATGAAGCAGGTCTAAGGCAACTCATCGATACGGGAACAATTACGAGGCGATTTGCTCCTTGGCAGGAGCCGAAGGATATTTACTTAGCGGATCTAGAAGTTGCCTTGCGTAACGAAAATCTAATCAATGATATTTTGATGCAAGTAGAGAATTTTGAATTGCCGGCTAACGCATCTGAAAACTAAGGTAAGAATTTATACCTGAGAACTTTTTGAACGAGTTTTGCTGCAAGATACTCAGAGCTAGAGTCACTTCGAGACGGGCATAGCTCACAGATATCCATTCCAATAACGTTTTTGGCTTTAAAGACTCTTTGCAACAAGTAGTTTAACCGTTCAAAACTAATCCCATTCGGCTCGGGATGACTTACGGCGGGACACTCGGATGGATCTAAAATGCTGAGATCTAAACTAATATAAACGTTTTCCTTCAGTGCTGAGAGTAGTTTGTCGATGCTCTCATTAGCCAGAAGATCTGAGCTAGAGAAAGTCGTAATCTTTTTACTTCTCTCAGAGTATAGCCACTCGTCTTCGGATGAGTTCCTAAGGCCAGCCAAGACGATAGAGTCTGAGCTTTCAGATAGCGCTCTAAGAGTGCACCGGTGAGATTGCCCTGAGCCTTGATAAGAGTTTTTCAAATCAGCGTGAGCGTCTAGATAAAGAATGGAGGTTTCGGAGGGATTCGCAAAGCGTTCAGAGACAAATTTGTAGGCAGCACGTGCGAGGGTTTGCTCGCCGCCCAGAAAAAGTGGCCACTGTCCGTTGGGAATTTTTTCTAGTTCATTGGAAATCATTTCTAGAGCTTCTGTATTGCTTGAAGGAAGCTCAGACATGTGAACGTGGTGGAGCTTTATGGCATGAAGACTGGTTTTGCTTTCGAAATCAAAACTCTCCAAAAGGTGGCTAGCTCTCAAGATCGCTTGCGGCCCTCGATGAGTGCCGTGTTGAAAGTGACTAGTGTTGTCGAGGCCAATGCTGACGATGCAAGCGAGGGCTTCGTCTGCCGGGGCGTCCAGTTTGTTAAAGCTGCTGTAGAAAAGTTTGTCTGGACTTTGACTCATGGGTGTATCTCACTTTCCAACTAGCGCTGGAAAGGCTTCGCCTAGGCCGTCGATAATAAACTGGGTTGCAACGGACGCCAGGACAAGTCCCATAAGTCTGGACATGATGTTTACTCCAGTTTGTCCAAGCAATTTACTAATACGCTCAGCCTGGACCAATACGAGATAGGCGACAAACATCACTAGTGCGATCGCGCCAAAAACAGCAGTCTTTTTCTCCAGAGACACGGCTTGTTCCATAAGCAAGAATGTGCTCAGGATTGATCCCGGACCAGCAAGCAATGGAATTGAGAGAGGAAAAATACCCGCAACCTCCCGGTTTCCAGCTTCTATCTCTTCTTCTGCAGTATGCTTAGTTCTTGAGGGTTTGGCGTGTAACATGTCGATCGAAACGAGCAAGACCAAGATGCCTCCAGAGATTTTTACCGCTGGCAGGGTAATGCCGTAGAACTGGAACAAGAACTGTCCCACCGCCGCACAACCAAAAAGAGCGAAACAGGCAATGATTGTTGCCTTTTTTGCCAAAGAAGTTTTTTGGGCCGGGTTAAGATCATGCGCCACCGAGAGAAATGGGGCAATGGCGCCAATGGGATTAACAATCGTGATTAATGTTCCAATGGCAACAATTAAAAATGAATCCATTTCAATTTATATTAACTCCAAAGGACAGGAAGCACTACAATGCTTTCTCGAGGGAGAAAGTTTCTTTGGTTCGGTGTGCTACTTTCTTGGCGCTAGCCTTTGTCTTGGGCTGAATGTCTTTGAAATTGCTGTGACCACTCTTCTCGCAGAAGGCTGTAGATTTTGAAATCCCAGTAGTGATCTCCGCGCTTGAAGAACTTTCTCAAGGTTCCTTCGCACTGCATGCCAATTTTTTCCATGATCTTCCATGATCCAATGTTCTCGGAGACACATCGAGCCTGAAGTCGATGAATGTCATAGTTTTCAAAGGCCCAGTCGCGAACGGCACAAGCGGCTTCAGAGACATAGCCCTTCCCCCAATGGTCTTGGGTCAAAATGTAGCCTAGTTCGACAATCTTTCTGTCATCTTTTGCAAAGAAACATCCAATGGTTCCCAGCATCTCGGCTCCAGGGCTGCCTTTGAGTTCGATGGCCCACTCGCCTTCGTGCCTTTCGTTGTAGCGGATGTTCAAAGTGTGTTCGACAAATTCAAGAGTGTCCTTGGCCGACTCTGCTCTGTCGAAACCGGTATAGCGGACATTCTCCGAGTTTTTGGCGTATTCGTAGATGCTCATCACATCATCAAGTGAAAGGGGCCGAAGTCGCAGCCTCTGCGTCTCAAGCACCGGAGGTCGCCACTGACTGGGCTCCTGACTGCCCGCTGCCTCACCATTTGCTTGTTTTGATGACGGACTCATCTGTTTACTCTCATCATGTTCCGATTTATACATAGGGACGTGGCAAAGTCTAAGACCGGTGCAAATTTCATCAAAAACATGATCGAGGGCGGCATTCGCTCAGGAAAGAGTGACGGCATTGTGGCTACGCGCTTTCCGCCTGAGCCGAATGGATACCTCCATATCGGTCATTCCAAATCAATCTGGCTGAACTTCACGATCGCAGAAGAGTTTAACGGCACATGTAACTTGCGCTTTGACGATACAAACCCTGAAAAAGAAGATGTGGAATTTGAAAATGCCATCAAAGAAGACGTTGAGTGGCTGGGATATAAGTGGAGCGGACTTTATTACGCTTCCGACTACTACGACAAATTTTATGAATGCGCGATCGAATTGATCAAACAAGGCAAGGCGTATGTTTGTGAGCTAACTGCGGAGCAGACTCGTGAATACCGCGGAAAGCTTGGTGAAGCCGGAAAAGAAAGTCCCTTCCGCAATCGCAGCGTTGAAGAAAATTTAGAGTTGTTTGAAAAAATGAGAAAAGGCGATGTCGAAGAAGGCAAAGCTATTTTGCGGGCCAAGATCGACATGGCGTCTCCAAACATGAACATGAGAGACCCTGCGATCTATCGTGTAAAGAAACTAAAGCATCATAGAACTGGTGATGCTTGGCCCATATATCCTATGTATGATTTCTCTCATTGTATCTCGGATGCGCTTGAGGGAATTACCAATTCCTTATGCACGCTTGAGTTCGAAGACCACCGGCCATTGTATGATTGGTTCCTGGATCAGCTTCAGCCCTTGGTTAACCATAAGCATCCACAACAAACTGAGTTTTCAAAGCTCAAGCTAACTTACAATATTGTAGGCAAGCGTGATCTTAGAAAGTTGATCGAGGAAAAGCATGTAGAAGGCTGGGACGATCCTCGTCTTCCGACTCTTCGTGCGCTTCGAAGGAGAGGCGTTAGCCCTCGTGCAATTCGTGGTCTGTCCGAACAAGTTGGAGTTACTAAGAAAGAGTCCGTTATTGATATGGGGACTTTCGAGGCCATCATTCGTGACGACTTAAACGTTCACGCTCCGAGGGCGATGTGTGTTCTGGATCCGGTTAAGGTCACGATCACGAATTGGGACGCTAGCAAAACTGAAGAGCTCGAGGCTCCCTCTCACCCCAATAATGAAGAAATGGGCGTTCGTAAGCTAAAGTTTTCGAAGACCGTCTATCTCGAACGTGAAGATTTCGAAGAAGTTCCCCCGGAAGGTTTTCGCAGGTTGATTCCTGGCGGCGAAGTTCGTTTGCGATATGCCTACATCATCAAATGCGAGGAAGTCATCAAAGATGCATCGGGGAAAGTAACTGAATTGAAATGTTCTTATGACCCTGACACTCGTAGTGGCACCGGAACAAGCACGAAAAAAGTTAGTGGTGTTATTCATTGGGTTGGTGAAGGCGATTGTGAAAAGGCAACCGTTCGAATTTATGATCGCCTATTCAGTGCGGAGTTTCCCGGCAAAGCCCATGATGGAGACTACCTCAAGGATTTGAACCCTGATTCGCTGTATGTTTTTGATAATGCCTTGGTAGAAAAATCAATCGCCAACACAAAACCTGAGCAGCAGTATCAATTTGAGCGCCATGGATACTTTGTGGCAGATCGAGTGGACACAAAGCCAGGTCAGCTAGTTTTCAATAGGGTCGTTACTCTGAAAGACGGTTGGAAGAAGTAGTTTCTAATTGCCGACGCGCAGTCCGAAAAGAAATGAGCTTGCTCCATAAGCCCTCAACAGGGAAAAGCGAAGACCAACAGGCAGCCCTCCCATCCCAACCTCTGCCGTGTATCCAACGGAGTGATATTCAGCAGGTGCTTGCTTCGGATTGTAACTCAAAGTTTCAATCTGAGGTTTAAAGTAGACGGGCACTTTGTTCGATAGGTTCCCTTGGAATTTCCAACCCAAGCCCCATGAAGAAAAGTTGATATTGTTGAGGCCGAAAGAGCTTTGGTAGTTGATGAAAAGTCGCTCGGCCATCGTGTATTCAAAGATAAAAGTGGTTCTATAGGTGGAGCTCATTCCGGAAAAGTTGTTTTGGACGGCATCCCAAGTTGGAGTGATTCCGATGGAGAATGTTGGCGCAATATCGCTAATTTCTGGGGACTGGAGCTTGCCTTGCTTGTATAGCGAGAGTGCAGCAAGGGCCGCATTGTGGCTTACGGCATAACCGACGTTGCCTACGAACTGTGTGATTAGCTTTCTTGAGATCACACCGATCACTCGGCCTTTGGAGTCGATTAGCGGACCACCAGAATTACCGGGGCTAATGCTGAGGTCAACAACAAGCTCTGTTCCTGTATTCTTCGAAATTTTTCCTGCAGAAAAAACGTGGGTGAGCTCTAGATCAAATGGTGGGTTCAAAAACACTTTTCCGCTCGTAGGGTGCCCTATCGTAGCAGCGTCTTCGCCTTCTTTTACATATTCGAGATCGCGCAGAGGGATAGGCGTGAGGTCGAGTTTTGGGTCCACCTTTATCAGAGCAAAGTCTAACTTTGAGTGCATGTAAATGACTTCAGCCGGCTCCCACTTTCCAGGGCTGCTGGGCCAGGCCACCCAAGTTTGACGGAGGCTATCGACGCAGTGCTTTGCTGTGAGAATTAAATTGGACTGGATAAGGGCTCCCGAACAAAGTCCTCCATTGGAATAGATGTAGGGAATGGACGGCTTTACTTGAGTGTATATTTTGTCCCATCGAGTGTCTTCAGCCCTGGATTGCGCACTCAAAAACAGAGCAAAAAATAAAGGAAGGTGTCGAAGAGATCTCAAAAGAGCCATACGATAATTATGGCAGAAAAATCACAAAGTCCTAGGCGTTTAGGTCAATGGCGTAGCAAATACTTTGACTTATTCTTGGTAGAACTTCTTTAACTCGTTGAAAATTCGCTCGTTCATGCGCCCCGCCCTGCTGCACATCAGGTCGGAGGTATCGAGCTGATAATTGACCATCTCCCGGGCGCTCGAGTCGTAAAATTCAATGTAACAATCAGGCAGTCCGAGAACATGCCCAAATTCGTGACGAATGGTCCACTGGGCATCCCACTCTTCGATCGACATGTTGGTGTCCATAACGATCTGATTGCCCGCTAATCCATTGACGTGTGGAGTTGCGCCGGGCTTGAATTCTACGTAGGGGATTCTTCCGGAATCTCTTAGTTCAAAAAGAAGTTTCCAGCCGTCCCATTGGAATTCTTCTTCAACATTGTCTTGTACGAAACTTGTGTAAACCGGATTGGAATTTCTTTTGAAGGGAATCCACGCTTGAAGAGGGTTCTGCGAGGACCAGCTGATATCACCTCTCGTCCGTCCTAATTCAAAAAACTTGTTCCAGTTTCTTTGGCCGCCAGCAAGGTACTCTTGGTAGAAGTTCCACACGGTGTTGTTTCGAATCGCAAGCTGCAGTTTGTTTCTGCAACTTTGCATGAAGGCTCCAGAATTTCCGCACAATTGCAATAACTGAGCACTGAGCTCTGTTCGGCGTTCTGCCGTTTGAGAGCCAAATGTTTTTAGTTCACTTTCAGTATTCTCATTCTTAGTTAGGTAGTAAAATCCGCGGGCATCGTATCTTGCACGAGACTCGTAGTAAGAAAGGTGTGGTGAAATGAGTTTCCAGCGAGCTGCTGTTTGGTAGTTGCGGTCGATACGTTTTCCAAGAACAACAAAGTCTTCATCAGAAAGAGTGAGGTCTTTTTGGAAGGGAGCTCCGTTTAGAAGAATTTTTCTACTTGTCTCGTCGAGGTCGGCAAGAATTTCTCGGTGTCTTGAGGCCACAATTTCTGGGCTATATCGAGAAGGTGAGTCGATGGGGATGCCTCGGAGCCCACCCTCGCGTGTTGTTAGTCGAATTTTATTGTCTTCAGCTCTGTAGAGGTTGATGTATTCGACCCACTGAAAGAGTCGCTCACCAAGGTTGATGGAGTCTTCGAGTTCGAGAAGGTTGAGCTCGACAAGTGGGACAACAAAATCGCTGCGGTCCAATCTACCAGAATAATTTTTGAGTCTGTTTTGGTACTCGCTTCGACTTAACTCGAGGTCCAAATGCGGTGCGGAATGGCTACTTTCAGCCATACTGCTTGCCGAGCTAGCAACGAGAAATAGAGTAAAGAAAAAAGAAGCAGCTTTGTAAGGACGAGTCGTCATAGGAAGGCCTTAGCAGCCCCGTAAAAACAGTCAAATATAAAGATCTTGCTCGGCCGAAAAAGCCTATTATTATAAGGGCCTATGAGCAATTCATCAAAGGCATTAAAACTCTATTCTTGGCCAACTCCCAACTCTTTCAAAGTCAGCATCGCTCTTAGGGAGATGGGGCTGGAATATGACTTTTTCATGGTCAACATCTCTGAGGGCGAGCAGTTTTCTCCAGAATTCTTAAAGTTGAACCCCAACAACAAGATCCCAGTTCTTGTCGATGCGAATGGGCCTGAGGGAGAGGAATTTCATATTTTTGAGTCAGGCGCGATTCTTGAATATCTTGCAGACAAAACAGGAATGTTTCTCGATCAGAAAAAATCATCGCAAAGATACAAAACACTTCAGTGGGTGTATTGGCAGATGGCTGGGCTTGGTCCGATGCTGGGTCAGAACCACCACTTCTCACAGTATGCTCCCGAAAAAATTCCTTACGCGATCGATCGTTATATCTCTGAAACGACAAGACTCTATAAGCTTCTAGATTGGCAGCTTAGATCAAACACGTATGTGGCAGGCGATGAGCTTAGCATTGCTGACTTTGCCTGCTATCCGTGGATTGTTTCGCATGAGAAGCAGAGCATGAAGCTTGAGGATTTTCCATCACTTCAAAAATGGTTTGTGGAGCTCGGAAAAAGAGAACATTTCATTGCTGCCTATAGAGAGGGTGATGAGTTGAAGGCTGGGCGCAATACCGTCACGGAAGAATCGAGAAAGTTTTTGTTCGGGCAAAAAGGCGATCATCTCAAGTGATCAGTTCAAATTAATCTTGAGGAATCTCGAGAGAGCTATCGCCCTTTTCTTCTACGATACGGGCGATGTTAGAAAGCCCCTTTTCAAAACTCTTGCCCATGACTTCTTGAAAAACCAATGCCATGTAGCCCCCAATGACTGGAATGGGAATGGTGCCGTTCATGGTCCATGTCACAGAACTCTGGCTTTCTGAAATATTTTCATAGTCAAAGCGAGCCCTGGCCTTGGGCCACTGATCGAACTGAAGCTCGTAAGCAATTCCTGCTTCTGGATCGACATGTGTGAAGGTGAGATGACCGGTGCCGGATTTTCCTGTCCACTGCTGTGTGGCACCAACGCCGCTACTTGCAGTTGAGGTAATTTTCATGTTGGGATCATCCTCCATCCAAGGGCCCCAGTTTGGCCATGTGCGAAGATTGCCGATCACTTTGTGAATATCTTTGATGGATCCTGATATGGTTTTTGTTCGTTTGACTTCATACTCGGAAGATAATGTGAGTCCGACCAGAATCAGGACAAAAAACGCCCCAGCAGTTCCTAAGAAAATCTTTTTCATATAGGACTATTCTAGACCTATGTTCTCATGGGGCAAGAGGAGATAGATTAAAGAAGTTCTGATTGCCGAAAAGTTTCAGGCTTATATTTTTTTCCAGAGCCAGGCACCCAGTTCAAGACACGGTCAGCGAAGTCACTAAAAATACCGTCGGCTTTGGCTTCTAGCTTCACAAAGTTAAGCAGCTCGTCATCTGTTTTGAATCCTCGAGGAAGACTATCTGATCTGTGGGTGTAAGGGTGGACGAGAAGTCCGGCTTTGTGGGCATCGTCTACAAAAGAAGTTTTTTCGATGGCACTTGTTTCGTCATTTAAGCTATAGAGGCGACCGAGATCTGGTCCGATCCCCTCTGCGTATTCTGCAACTTCCATCAGGCCCGCAGGAAGGATCATAAGGTCATAGTTCACGTCTGCTTCTAACCATTCATTTCTGGCGACGAGCTGGACGAGAGGAATCTGAGTCTTGATTTCAAACTTCAATTTCTTCAGAGCTGCAGGGTCAAAGCTCTGGATGTAGATAAGTTCAGGACGTTCTTCGTAGCCATATTTTCTCAATGTCGCGTAGACAATTTCTACGATGTTTTTTCCTTGAGTCTGGTGAAAGTGTGGTGCCTTGATCTCGGGATAAATGCCAAGCTTATAGCCAGTGGTTTGCCTTAGGCCTTCGACCATTTCTAGGTATTCTTCAAGGGTAGGAATTTGAAAAGCTGTTCTTGCTCTATTTCTCGGGAAACGTTTTGGAAATACTGTGGTGTCATTTGGGTCGAGCTTTCCACGTTCAAGAACGCGCAGTTCTTTGATTTCTTTCACCGTGAAGTCGATGACGTAAAATTTGCCGTCCTTTCTGCGTTTGTGCGCAAACTTTTTTGCGACATCGGTGCTGCTATCAAGGTGTATGTCGTGGATGATCACTGGCACGTCGTCTTTAGTGAGAACAATGTCGGGCTCAATAAAATCCACGTTCCAAGAGGCGGCCATGGCGACGCCTTCGAGAGTGTGTTCGGGAAGGTAGCCGGGAGCTGATCTGTGAGCGATGACCGTCCAGTTAGACTTGCTGCTACTGCATGCGGATAGTGTGGAAATTAAAACTAGAGCAATCAGGCTTTTGAGGAATAGAGATCCGTTCATGTCCTATATTGTTGTCGAGGCCCGAGAAGAAGTCACCGCGCCTCGTGTAATGAAACGTTGAGGGGCGAATAGCGACGCCCCATTGGAGCGTCATGATTCTGACGGGAAACTATGAGGGAATTATTGAAGGAATTTTGTGTTGTCGCGACCAACGCCCCAGCTTGCCCAAGCAGGGCAGCCAAGAACTTCGTCGTTGCGGCGTACTGTATACACTGCGCAGGAATCTTTGGTGCAGCCAAGAACGTCGTCGCTTCGTCTTACCGAGAAAACGTCACAAGAGCTTTCCGTGCATCCGAGTTGTTCGTAGTTCCGACGAAGATTGTAGATGTCGCAAGAGCTCGATGTGCATCCAACAACGTCTCTGTTGCTTCTTTTGCGAAGTACGGTGCAACTAGAGCTCGAACATGCGAGTACTTCTCTATTGCTTCGAATTCTATAAATGTCGCAAGAATTTGCTGTGCAACCGAGTTGCTCGTTATTGCGTCTGACGCGGTAAATGTCACAGCTAGTTTTGGTGCAACCAAGTTGCTCGTCATTGCGTCTGAGACGGTAAACGTCGCAAGAGTTTTCTGTACATCCTAAGACTTCATCATTGCGGCGTAGTCTGTAAACATCGCAGGAAGCGGCGGTGCATCCGAGGACTTCGTCATTTCTCTTAACTCTGTAGGAATCGCAGTCACTGCCTGTGCAGCCTAGAACGGAATCCGTTCTGTCTAGGCGAACGCTCCGGCATGTTGCCGTGGAAGATGCGACGGAAGATGCGACGGAAGATGCGACGGCTGATGTTGAGGTCAAAACAAATAGTACGAGTGACAATGTTTTTGTGAAGCTCATATTTCAAGGGCTAACACCGGGCGTTAGGGCGGTCAAGGTAGTTTCGCTCAGCCAATTGGTGCGGGAACATTTGCCGCTAAAATAAATCTTCAGAACGAGCTTCGCGGCGTTGCTCGCCGCGTTAGTTTTGTTTGGTGGGGAGAGAGAAGAGTGAAGATTTTTCAGAGATTTGAATTCTGGTTGCTGCTTTGGAGCGCGGCTATCGCATTTCAATTCCTATCGATAGATGATCATGACCCGCTCGCGTTTCACTACGATTTACATTCGCGCTCTCCTGCCTACTTTTCGAAACCCGTAAGTTGCGCGACGCCAAGCCCTCATTTGGTAATGGCCTACCTTCCAAAGGATCGATCGAGGCAAGGCATTCTGCACTTTGGGCCGCTCCAAGGAAAGTATTGGAAGTGTCCTGTTATGGGCCGGGGAAAAACTGAATATTCTTCCGAGAGAAAAGTAATAAAAGAATATACACCGTGGACCGTTTCCATGGGGGCTACGCCTCCAGTAATCTATCAAGCCCACCCCAATGCCATTATGAAAACGTTTCTTACTGGTAGATGGGGCACGGTGGTGCCTTTCGACATGCACATCCTGAAAGTTCCGGAGAACATGACGGAAGTTTTCGGGAGAAATGATTTTGCTATTCATTCTCGCAACGATGTCATTCTTGATAGTGGCGAAGTCTATGACAATTTTTCCCAGGTAAACACCGCAGGTTGTTTAAAGCCGGCTGAGGAGTGTTTGCAAAAATTGAATGAGTTCTATGAGGAATTTCGTGAGGTGCGTGAGGCGAGTTCTGATCAGGTGCCCGCACTCATTGAGCTTGCCCAGACGGTCTATCGCAACCTCAATCATGCGGAGCGAAAAGAGTTAAAGTTTTTAGATGTTCCAGAAGATCATAGGGATCACCCCTCTAACGCGCCCAATATGGATGACCAGAAAATTTCGGCCGCAGAGAATGTTTACTTCGTGGTTAGTGAGCACGACGATGTAGATTTTCGAAGTATGTCTGTAAAGAATGGGTCTGGCAGCCAAAGCCTATGCTTTCAGTAAAAACTCGGATAGCCTGTCATAGTATGAAATTTTTTTCTAAAGCATTTTTAGGTCTGACATTATTGTTTTCAGTGGGTGCTATGTCCGCAGAGGAAAACATCACTCTTATCGGGCAGCATCTTAATGAAGATTATATTTTTGTATTGAACCCGGTTTGGGAAGATGTGCAGGGTTCGTGGGGCCGCAGTCAATATAATCTAGAGTGGGATGATGGTTATAAAATCATCAAAGGTGAAACGGCTCGCGTCAGTCAAAAAGTTTCTTTTGATGAAGAGCTTAAGCAAATTTATGGAGACCTAGGTTGTGGTTGGGTGGATCTTTTTTACACTCTCGAAAGCCCATGGTTACTTAACGGAAGGTTTTGCCTAGATGACGGGCTCCGTCTGGAGTTTTCAACAGAGGCGGAAATGAAAAGTTGGGTTGAAGAAAAAGTTTCAACTGAGCTCTCGATCGAATTCCCTGAGCCTGCTCGCGCAGAAGTTCAAGGCTTTTTGAAGAAACTAATTAATTTCTAATTGATTCGCTGGATTACTTCTTTAGCGCAAACTTGCCTGGGCCAGTAATCGCAAGGGCGAGATAAATAGCGCCATACATCAAAGCGAGTTCTTGCCTTGCGAACGGATCTGCTCCATGAACAATAAACACAGCAACAGCCATAGTAAAAGCGAGAACGGCCGCTGAGAATCTTGAGAAGATTCCTAGAGTAAGCGCGATAGCGCAAAACACTTCAGCAAAAACAGTTAGCCCAAGTGAAACACTGGGACCAAGTCCGATGGGATCGGCAAAAGTTGCATGACGTTCAGAAAATGACGTCAGCTTAGGAAGGCCATGGGCAAGAAACATCGTTAGCCCCGACGCAATTCGAAGAATCAATAAACCTAGATCAGTGTGTGTGCCAATGCGAATAGAGCTCATTTCAGCCATCTAATATCGAAGTGGACTTTGTTGCAATTACAAATGCTTCTTTCGCTATTTTCCTTTAAGCTAAAGATCGGCAAGCCGATGTTTCAGAACAAAAAGACCATACTCCGAATCTCTAAGCTCAGCATTCTGGGCAGTATTGTCATTTTTGGTGTTAAGTCTTATGCGTTTTTGATTACGGGCTCCGTCGCCCTGAGGTCTGATGCCATTGAGAGTGTTGTGAATATCGTGGCAGCCTTGTTTGCTTTTGGTGCGTTGGTCTTTGCGCTGCGCCCTGCCGATGAGAACCACCCCTATGGTCATGGCAAGATGGAATATGTTTCTGCCGTTTTTGAGGGTGGACTTATTTCTCTGGCCTCGGTCTTTATTTTTCTAGAAGCAAGTTTTGCCATCATCGAAGGTCCACAGCTTAGGAATTTGGACATTGGTTTGGTGTGGGCTGCCGTTGGCGGCGCTTTAAATGGAGTGCTCGGATTGGTGATTCTAAATGGTGGACGCAAGCTTCACTCCAAGGCCTTGGAGGCCGATGGTCATCACATCATCACGGATTTTTGGACGAGTGTTGGAATAGTTATGGGTGTTCTGCTCGTGAAGATGACGGGCTATGTTTATCTCGATCCGATCATGGCGATTGTTGTCGCGGCTTTGCTTGCGCGCACAGGTTTTAAGATTATGAGACCTGCCTTCGATGCTTTGCTCGATGCCGAGGACCAAGACTTGCTCGCAAAAATTTTAGACAAAATAAACACAGGACCGGTGAATGAGGTCATCACCGTTCACAAGCTTCGCGCGATGCGCGCAGGGAGATTTGTTCACATTGATGTCCACATGATCATGCCCGAATACCTAGATGTAAAAGAAGCGCACAAATTGTCGCATGTCTTCGCCGAAGCGCTGCTCGATAGCACGGGACTTCAAGGCGAGTGGCACACTCACATGGAGCCCTGCCGCAAAAACTACTGCGCCGTCTGTCCCATGAAAGACTGCCCCATCCGCGAAGGCGCCTTCGTCGCCCGCAAAAAGCTCACCCTCGACGAAGCTACAAGCCCTACGGAAACGCTGCCTTAAAATGTGAAGTTATTTAATTGAATAATCTGGGGTGACTGAGG
>Ga0100403_1000471_pt1 | contig 39984 bp, 48 predicted proteins | sample CryGeymet201501t_FD_83663 | JGI IMG/M metagenome (GOLD analysis project Ga0100403, IMG submission 83663) | Groundwater microbial communities from Crystal Geyser aquifers in Utah, USA - Crystal Geyser metaG 2015-01t | ecosystem: Environmental > Aquatic > Deep subsurface > Groundwater | place... | reverse complement strand
TTGCCCCGCTTAATAAAAAAGCTGGGCGAAACAATACCGGAAACATTACCGTTCGACATAAGGGTGGTGGCCACAAACGCCGTTACCGTATCGTTGAGTTTAAGCGTTCACACGTTGGTGTTTCAGCCAACGTTGTTGGCTTTTACTATGATCCGAACAGAAGTGCTCGATTGGCGCTTTTGAATTACGCTAACGGGGACAAGTCTTATATCTTGGCTCCAGTTGGTCTCAAAAAAGGTGATCCTGTTGAGTGTGGCCCTCAAGCCGACATCAAGCCAGGGAATGCTCTGCCATTACAAAGCATTCCGGTTGGTTCAACGATTCATAATATTGAATTGAATCCTGGGAGTGGAGCTCAGCTTGTGAGAACAGCTGGTGCTTCTGCGATGCTTCTCGGAAAAGAGGGCAAAGACGCTCAGATTCGTTTGCCAAGTGGTGAAGTTAGAAGAATTAGTCAGCAGTGTTATGCAACACTCGGGCAAGTTGGAAACGTAGAACATGAAGGTCGGCAGCTTGGTAAAGCTGGTCGTAGGCGTTGGTTGGGTGTTCGTCCTGCTAACCGAGGTACGACAATGAACCCGGTCGATCACCCTCATGGTGGTGGTGAAGGTCGTACAGCTGGTGGACGTCACCCTGTAACTCCTTGGGGTAAACCAACTCGAGGCTTTAAAACAAGAAACAACAAACGAACTGACGGTCGTATCATTCGTCGTCGTTCTAAAGGCAAGAAGTAGGAATAGGGTGAGAAGATGGCTCGTTCATTAAAAAAAGGACCTTTCGTTCATAACTCTCTTCTTGAGAAGATCGCAAAAGCTCAAGATGGAAACAAAAAAGGCGTGATCAAAACATGGTCTCGCGCTTCAACAATTACTCCTGAATTCGTAGGACTTTCATTTGCAGTTCATAACGGGAAGAAATTCGTCCCTGTATATGTTTCTGACAATATGGTTGGTCACAAGTTTGGTGAGTTTGCATTGACTCGACAGTTCGGTGGTCACACCTCTGGCGATAAGAAAGGGAAGTAAGGAGTAGATCATGGCTAAACAAACTACTACTGAAATTGCTTCTAGTGCATATTTGAAAATGGTAACGGTTTCTCCTGTGAGATGCCGACAAGTTGCTGATCTTGTAAGAGGTAAATCTCTTGAAGCTGCACACCGCTCTTTGATTCTTGAAAAGGTTAAATCTGCAAAGATTGTTTTGAACCTGCTCAAGTCTGCAATGGCGAATGCCCAACAAAAAGGCGTCGCTGATTTGGATCGTTTATATATTAGCGAAATTCAAGTTAACGAAGGTCCTCGTATCAAACGCTTTATGCCTCGTGCTCAAGGTCGTGCTGATGTGAGATTGGGCCGTACTTCACACATTATTTTGAAGCTTTCTGAAAAGAAAGTAGCGAAGAAGCCTGCAAAGACAAAAGCAGTGAAGAAAACTTCTACTAAGGCTGGAGAATAAAAATGGGTCAAAAAACGCATCCTATTGGATTTAGAGTTGGTGTTACGAAGCCTTGGAGCTCAAAGTGGTACGCTGAAAAGAATTTCGGTCAGTTCCTAAAGGAAGACCTAGAGATTCGTAGATTTGTTAAAAAACGCTTATTTGCTGCTGGAGTTTCAAAAATTGAAGTTGAACGAACTGCATCTAAGGTTCGTATCAACGTTTTTGCTGCTCGTCCTGGTATCGCTATTGGGAAAAAAGGTGCAGGTATTGAAGCAGTTAAAGCTGATGCAGCAAAAGCTATCGGTAAAAAAGTTGAAGACGTTTATTTAAACGTTACTGAAGTGCGCAAAGCAGAGGCTGATGCTCAGTTGATCGCAGAAAGCATTTCAAACCAAATCACTCGTCGTATTTCTTACCGTCGCGCTATGAAAAAAGCGATGCAACAAGCAATGAAGTTTGGTGTTAAAGGTGTAAAAATTAAGTGTTCTGGCCGAATTGGCGGAGCTGAGATTGCTCGTGACGAAAAGTATTCTGAGGGATCTGTTCCTCTTCATACACTTCGTGCTGATATTGAGTACGGATTTGCAGAAGCATTAACAACTTACGGAATCATTGGAATTAAAGTTTGGGTTTACAAGGGTGAGATCGATATGAGAACTCGCCTAGGTCGTGGACGCCCAACAAACGTTCCTGTGATGCCTGCTTAAGGATTGAGGAGAAACTGGAATGTTAGCGCCTAAAAGAGTTAAACATAGAAAAGTCCAGACAGGCCGCATGCGTGGTCTTGCCTACCGTGGAAGCAAGCTTGCTTTCGGTGAATATGGACTTCAATCCGTCGAGTGCGGTTGGATTACGGCTCGTCAGATTGAGGCTAGTCGTATCGCAATGACTCGATTCATTAAACGCGGTGGTAAAGTTTGGATTCGAATTTTCCCACAAAAATCAATTACGAAAAAAGCTGCTGAAACTCGAATGGGTAGCGGTAAAGGTAACCCTGAGTACTGGGTTGCGGTTGTGAAGCCTGGAACCATTCTTTTTGAGATGGAAGGTGTAACAGTCGAGATTGCACAAGCAGCAATGAAGCTCGCTGAGCATAAACTTCCAGTCAAAACTAAGTTTATCAGTCGTGCGAATGAGTTGAGCTGAGGTGAATGATGGCTACTAAAGAAACAGTAAAAAAAGATACAAAAAAAGCTCCAGCGAAAAAAGCTCCTGCAAAAGCTAAAGCCGCCCCTAAAAAGGGCCTTAACTTGGCAGATCTTGATCGCAAAGGGTTGGCTGCAAGAGCTCGTCAGTTAAAGACTGAGTTACTCGCAATTCGTTTCAATCTTCAAGCTCCTAGCTTGCGTGATTATCGTTCTAAGAAAAAGGAATTGGCGTCTGTGTTGGGTCTTTTGGGATCCACTCAGTCTAGTGTCAATTAAGAGGTTTGGTTATGGCAGGTAAAGAATTTTTTGGAGTTGTAACAAGTGACAAGATGGAAAAGACTTTGGTCGTTTCTGTTGCTCGCCGATACAAAGAACGCAGAACAGGTAAAATCGTTTCTGCTCGTAAAAAGTACAAGATTCATTGCTTAGAGCAAGGAATCAACATTGGTGACACCGTAAGTTTTACGGAAAGCCGTGCTTATAGCAAAGATAAGAAATTTCGTTTCTTGAAATTGATCAAGAAAACTGAGATGGCTTTGGTAACGGAGTAGGATATGATTCAGCATCAATCTAAATTAACAGTTGCAGATAACAGCGGCGCTAAGAACCTTAAGTGTATCAAGGTTTTGGGTGGTTCTAAGAGGCGTTATGCGTCTGTTGGAGACATCATTGTTGCTTCAGTTAAGGCTGCGACTCCTGAAAGCAAAATTAAAAAAGGTGACGTTGTTAAGGCTGTCATTGTTAGAACAAAAGCTGTTCTTCGACGTGCAGACGGAAGCTATATCCGCTTCGATGACAATGCTGCTGTTATCTTGAATGCCAATAAAGAGCCAGTTGGAACTCGCGTATTCGGTCCAGTTGCTCGTGAGCTTAGAGGAAAAGCTTCTTTGAAGATCGTTTCCTTGGCTCCGGAGGTTTTGTAATTATGAGCAAAGTTAGCAAAGTAAAGCATCTCAAAAAAGATGACACTGTTGTTCTTTGGAGAGCAGACTCTTCAAAAAGACCAACTGGTAAAGTCTTAGAAATTGATCACGCTAAAGCACTCGTTAAAGTTGAAGGTATCGGCGAAACTAAACGCCACACAAAACCTTCTCAAACGAATCCACAAGGCGGAATTGTCGAAGGTCTTCGCTGGTGGCCAGCAAGTCGCTTTAGAGTTTGTGACTCTAAAGGAATTCCACTTGGTCGAGTTGGCTTTAAAGTAGACGGCAAGAAAAAGGAGCGAGTTTTTTCTAAAACTCGTTAATTTAGAGGTTTATTATGAGTACCGAGTCAAAATACATTCCTAGACTTAAAGAGCAATATACGAAAGAAATTGCTCCTAAAATGCTTAAAAGCGGGAAATACAAAAGTTCTATGCAGCTTCCTAAGTTGACTAAGATCAGTCTTTCTTGCTCAGTAAAAGATGCTTTGCTTAATCCTAAAGCTCTTGATGCGTTAGCTGCTGACATGTCTCAAATTGCTGGTCAAAAGGCGATGCTAACTAAGGCAAAAAATGCGATTGCGAACTTCAAACTTCGCGCTGGTATTAACCTTGGTTGCGTTGTCACTTTGCGTGGTGAGAAAATGTACGAGTTTTTGGATCGTTTTGTTGCGATTTCATCTCCTCGTATTCGAGACTTTAGAGGCTATCCGCAAAAGAGTTTTGATGGACGTGGTAACTATAGCTTTGGGATCAAGGAACATACCATTTTCCCTGAAGTAGATTACAACACCGTGGACAAAATTCGCGGCTTTAACATAACAATCGGTACAACTGCTGAGACGGACGAAGAAGCTCTTGGATTACTCAAAGAGTTCGGCTTTCCGTTCAGAAATTAAAGAGGTGATGTGATGGTTAATGATCAGTTGTCTGACTTTTTGACTAGAATTCGAAACGCAGGAATGGCACGCTCAACAAAAGTTGACGTATTCAACTGCAAAATGAACCGTAAGGTTGCTGAGATCTTAGCTAAAGAAGGCTATATCAAAGGCGCTAAAGAAGTGACTGGAGTAGCACTTCCTACTCTTCGTGTTTACCTTAAGTTCGAGAATGGTGACTTGAGAAAGCCACTTATCAACGGACTTCGTCGTATTTCACGTCCGGGTCTTCGTCAGTATGTGCAGTCTGACAAGCTTCCCCGTGTTATGAGTGGATTTGGTCTAGCGATCATTTCAACCTCTAGCGGTGTGTTGACTGGCAAAGAATGCAAAGAAAAGGGCATCGGTGGTGAACACCTTTGCTCGGTTTGGTAGGAGGTTGATATGTCTCGACTAGGAAAACTACCTGTTGATGTTCCAAATGGCGTTAAGACTGTGATTCAAAATGGTACCTTTAACGTTGAAGGACCTAAAGGCAAAATGAGCATGCCAATTCCAGAAGGAATTGATGTTGTTTTGGAAGGGTCTCAAGTTATTACAAACCGCAAGGGTGATTCAGCTCAAGAGAGAGCTTACCACGGTCTTGCAAGATCATTGGTTTTCAATTTGGTTAAAGGAGTTTCCGATGGATTCTCTAAAACTTTGATTATCACTGGTGTTGGTTATAGAGCTCAAGCAAAGGGCCAAACTTTAGGTCTTACACTTGGATTCTCTCACCCGGTTGATTTCCCTCTACCTGCGACAGTAACGGCAAAGGTTGAAGGAAATACAACTGTGATTTTGGAGTCGCCTGACAAAGCTTTGCTTGGTGATGTTGCTGCAAAAATTAGATCTCTTCGTCCACCTGAGCCGTATCAAGGTAAAGGTATCCGTTATTCTGATGAAGTTATTAAGCGTAAAGCTGGTAAAGCTGCGGCTAAATAATTGAGGTTATAGAAATGGCTCGAAAGTTAACAAAAAATACAAGTCCTAAAGAAGTAGTTAAAGTAAAACGTCGTTTGCGTATACGCAAAAAGATTGAGGGTACTGCAGAACGTCCTCGTCTTTGCGTGACTAAAACTAACCGTGCTTTGAGTATTCAAGTGATCGACGATAACGAAGCAAAGACTTTGTTTTCTCTGAGAACTCCTGCTGGAAAATCAGCAAACAAAGAATCCGCCACTCAATTGGGCAAAGATGTTGCCGCAAAAGCGATTGAGAAGGGCATTAACAACGTCGTTTTTGACAGAAGCGGAAACCTTTACCACGGACGTGTAGCAGCTCTTGCTGCCGGTGCTCGTGAAGCTGGTTTGAAGTTTTAAAGAGGATAGGGAAGATACATGGCAGGTCTTGATAGTCGTACAAAAGATGACAATGGAATAATTGACCGCGTAGTTCACATCGGTCGCGTAGCGAAAGTTGTGAAGGGTGGACGTCGATTTAGTTTCAACGCAATTGTGGTTGTTGGCGATCGCAAAGGTAAAGTTGGAATTGGCTTGGGTAAAGCTGGTGAAGTTCCTGAAGCGATTCGCAAAGCCGGTGAAGCTGCAAAGAAAGATATGTTTCTTGTGTCGCTTAAAGATGGAACGATTCCACACCAAGTTCAAGGACGTTTCGGAGCGGGTAAAGTTGTGTTACTTCCTGCTGGAACAGGTACTGGTGTGATCGCTGGTGGAACCATTCGCGCTGTTATGGAATGTGTGGGCGTTAATAACGTTTTGACGAAATGTCTTGGAACCAACAACCCGCATAACGTTTTGAAAGCAACAATTGAAGGCTTACGTGGTTTGAAATCTATAGACCAATATAAGTCTCGTCTTAAAGCAGAATAAAGGAAGCCGCGGTTAAGTCACAAATTTTCGGATTTGTAGAACCTGGCAAGGAGTAGAAAATGGCCGATAAGAAAATATTTGTCCGTCAAATTAGAAGCACAACAAGAACGAAGGAAGTTCATGTCCGAACTCTTAGTGCTCTAGGACTTGGAAAAATTGGTAATGTTAATTTATTGACTGACAACAAGGCAGTACGCGGAATGATTCGCAAGTGTTTGCAATGGCTTGAGGTGAAACATGTTTAAATTAGATGGATTGAAAGCTGCCGCAGGAGCAAAAAAAGCACCTAAGCGTAAAGGTCGAGGTATCGGATCTAAGCTTGGTAAGACTGCTGGTAAAGGTCACAAAGGACAAAAAGCTCGTTCCGGTGGTGGACCAGGTCCTCGTCATGCCTTCGAAGGTGGTCAAACCCCTTTGAATAGAAAAATTCCGAAAGTTGGTTTCAATAGCCCACTTAAGGCTTTGCAAGTTAAGGTCAATGTATCTGAACTTTCTAAGTTTGCGGGCAAAGAACTGAGCTTGAAAGACGTGATGCCTGGAGCGAAAGTCGCTAATCCTCGTATCAAGGTTTCTATCTTCGGAACAAAAGCTCCGAAAACTTGGCCAAAATCTATCGAAGCTCATCGTGTGGCTCCAGCTGCTAAGAAGTTGCTCGAAGACAACGGCGTTAAAGTTGAAATTAAAGAGTACATGAGTGGTGCTCTTGGTAAGAAGAAGACTGCAAAAACTGCTTCTTAAAAAGTAGAGTTTTAGTGAAGTACTTCCTTCAAACTTAAATGACAACGCGGAGCGCCACCCTCTTTTAGGGCTGGCGCTCTTTCATTGTTGGATGCTCTTTAGCAAGGCATGATATATACCTCAGTGCGGCCTCAAAAATTCCAAATTTGAATAGAGCCGGATTGAGTTAGCTAGGTGGAAAATAGATCACTTAGCTAGTCGTTACGAAAGGCAGTTATGGATAGCAACTTAAGAAGTCGTCTGTTTTGGATGTTTGGATTGATCTTGGTTTATAAGATCGGAGTTCACATTCCCACTCCTGGTATTGATGGCCAGGCATTGAGTGAATTTTTTCAACAGCGTGCATCTGGAACTGTTTTCGGATTGCTGAACTTATTCTCGGGCGGAGCGCTTGAGCAACTTTCACTTTTAGGTCTCGGTATCGCGCCGTACATTTCTGCAAGTATCATTATGCAACTGGCAACTGTCATGAGTCCGAAGATCGAGAAGCTCCAAAAAGAAGGCGAGCAAGGCCGTCGTCAAATCACACAAATTACAAGGTATATGACTGTTGGTATTGCCCTTGTACAGGGCTTCTTTATTACACAGAGTATTCAGACTTTAACGAGCCCTATATCTGGTATTCCAGTCGTAGCAGAGGGTGGAATTTCGTTTACTGCGATGACTGTTATTCTTTTGTCGGCTGGTGCGGTTTTCACGATGTGGTTAGGTGAGCAAATCACGGAACGTGGTATTGGAAACGGATCAAGTTTGATCATCTTCGTTGGTATTGCTTCCTCTTTGTTTGCTGGCGTAGGTTCTCTTCAGCTTTCATTAGAGAATGAAACGATTTCAATCGGCCAAGGTTTATTCTTGTTGGCAATCATGGTTGGTGTGATCGCGTTCATTGTATTTTTTGAGCAAGGTCAGCGCCGGGTTCCGATCCAATATGCGAGACGTATGGTTGGGCGTAAGGTCTATGGTGGACAGGATACACACCTTCCATTGAAGATTAACTCTGCGGGAGTTATTCCTCCAATTTTCGCATCGACACTCATATTGTTCCCTGCAACGGTTTTGTCTTTCTTTGGAGCTGAGTGGGCGGCGAAGGCGCAAGAGTGGTTTGTTCCAAGTGGATACGGTTACAACATTGTCTTTGTTACTGGTATTGTGTTCTTCTGTTTCTTCTATACAGCAGTAAGCACGAATCCAAACGAATTGGCTGATAACTTGAAAAAGTCTGGTGGTTATGTTCCTGGGATTAGACCAGGAAAACATACGTCGAACTTCTTTAACTCTATCATCACGAGACTTACTTTCTCTGGTGCTATCTACTTAAGTCTTGTTTGTATTTTACCAACAATTTTGATTGCGACGTTTAATGTGAATTTTTACTTTGGTGGAACAACGCTTTTGATCTTGGTGGGTGTTGCTCTCGATACCATGAGCCAATTGCAAGCTCACTTGATCAATCAAAACTATGACAGTTTCTTGAAGGAAGCTAGGTTAAGAGGTCGTCGCGCATAATGACGGCAAAGATTCCTTTGATTGTTTTGCTTGGGCCTCCCGGATCAGGAAAAGGCACTCAAGCTGCGAAGCTCCAGGAGGTTCACCCCTCCTGGCTTCACGTTTCTACGGGCAACTTGTTTCGTGCAGAAATTTCGTCAGGGTCTGAATTAGGTACTTCCGTTAAAGATATTCTTTCTGAAGGAAAGCTGGTTTCTGATGATGTGACAAATAAGGTTTTTGAGTCTCAACTGCTTAAGTTGTTAGACGAAAGTGCTCCAGAGGCCCTGATCTTGGATGGCTATCCTCGCACGAAGCCTCAGGCGGAGTATCTGGTTGGGCTTGTAGCTAGAGAGAGTCGTTTGAGCGAGCCTCTACCGGTTGAGCTTAAGGTCCCCGAGGAAGAGGTTGTTCGTCGTTTAGCCGGAAGGTGGGTAAACCCTCGAACTGGTAAAGTTTACCATTCTGAAGTGAATCCTCCTAAAGTGGCTGGGATTTGTGACGAGGATGGGGCGGAACTTATCCAAAGGTCTGATGATAGGCCAGATGTGATCCGATCTCGTTACCAGCTCTATCGTGAGCAGCGTAACGGTATCGTAGAGGGGTTGGGAGCTAAAGATCGCTTGGTTATTGTGCCTGGAGAAGGAAGCCTGGACAGTATTCGAGCTAAATTAGAGGGTATTCTGAGCCGGGATGCTACACCCTAAAATGCAGTCAAGTTCTAAGTTGAAAAAGTTAAAAAAACCCATCCTTTTCGCATTGACTCAGTGAAAAAAGGGAATAGAAAACCAGGGACTTAAAATTTGGGTCATTTTTAAAGAAATAATAGGCATCTAATTGTTTCGGATGACAGACAATTAGATGAAAACCGTAGTTTCGGATGAAAGACAGTTAGGTAAAAGAACAATGAAAGTAAGAGCTTCTGTAAAGAAAATTTGCGACAAATGTAAAATCATCAAGCGTGCGGGAATCGTACGTGTGATTTGTGACAATCCAAAACACAAACAACGTCAGGGATAATTTCCCTTAGGAAATTTGTGTTGGAAGTTAGATTTTAAAGAGAAAGACGGAAAGAGATAAACTATGCCTCGTATAGCCGGAGTTGATATTCCACGTAATAAGAAAATTGAAATAGCATTAAGCTACGTTCATGGTCTTGGAAAAACAAGCATTGGAAAAATGCTCGAAGCCCTTAAGATCGATCCTAACCTCAAAGCTGATAATTTAGACGAAGCTTCTGCGGCCAACATTCGTGACTATCTTGATGAAAATCAAATCGCAGTTGAGGGTGATCTTCGCCGTAAAGTTGGAATGGATATCAAGCGATTGATTGAACTTCAAACTTACCGTGGGATCCGTCACCGCAAAGGTTTACCAACACGTGGTCAAAGAACACGTTCAAACTCTCGTACTCGTAAGGGTCCACGTAAAACAGTTGCTGGTAAGGCTTCAGTTAAATCGCTTAAGTAATGCGTGTTGAAATAGGATTTTAGAATGGCTGTAGAAAAAAAGAAAAAATCAAATAAAAAAGTTCCTTCTCAAGGTGTGGCTCACGTATTCTCGAGTTTCAATAACACGATTATCACGTTGTCAGATCCTGCTGGAAATTCTCTTTTCTGGTCCACATGTGGCAAGAAGGGATTTCGTGGAGCTCGTAAAAGTACTCCGTTCGCAGCTCAGGTAGCGGCAACAGAAGTTGCTCAAGCAGCTTATGATGCTGGAATGCGGTCTCTTGCAGTTGAGATCAAGGGTCCTGGTGCTGGTCGTGAATCAACACTGAGAGCTTTTGCTTCTGTTGGTTTGAGAATCACTCAAATTAAAGATGTAACTCCGATCCCTCATAACGGTTGTCGCCCTCCTAAACGTCGTCGCGTTTAGTTCTTTGGCTCGCATAATCGTTACTGTGTAATAAGAAAGCTACTTTTAAAAGCTAAGAAATTTAGGAGAATATTTGCTCATGATTCAAGAAAACTGGACAACATTGATTCGCCCCAAAATGATCGAAGTGGATCGTTCTACATTGACCCCTGTTTATGGTCGTTTTGTTGCGAAACCTTTGGAGCGCGGCTTTGGTCACACCATTGGTAACGGACTTCGTCGTATTTTGCTTAGCTCACTTCAGGGTTGTGCAATTACAAGCGTTAAGTTCGAAGGTGTGCTTCATGAGTTCTCTTCTATCAACGACGTTGTAGAAGATATGGCAGACATCATTTTGAATTTGAAAGGCGTTCGTCTTCGTTTGGATGGCGTTTCTCAAAAAACTATTATGGTTGATAAAAAAGGTCCTGGTGCACTAACTGGCGCTGACCTCGCAATTGATGAGTCGATTCAAGTTTTGAATCCTTCTCACCACATTGCAACTTTAGGCAAAGATGCTCACATCCGTGGCGAGCTTACGGTTCGCTGGGGACGTGGTTATGTTTCTGCAGACCGCAACAAGGCTGAGAACAGCCCAATCGGAACAATTGCTGTAGATAGCATTTTCTCTCCTGTGACTCGCGTAAACTACAACGTATCAAACGCTCGTGTTGGTCAGCACACTGACTATGACAAGCTGGCGGTTGATCTTTGGACTGATGGAAGCATCACTCCAGAGCAAGCTTTAGCTTACTCAGCGAAGATCTTGAAAGATCAAGTATCAATTTTCATTAACTTCGATGAAGGCATTGAAGTTGTTGAGACCAAAAAAGACACTAACAAAAGTGATGTTAACGAAAACCTCTTCAAGAGTGTTGAAGAACTTGAGCTTTCTGTTCGTAGTGCAAACTGCTTGCAAAACGCTAACATTCGCTACATCTACGAGTTGGTTCAAAAGTCAGAGGCAGAAATGCTTCGCACTAAGAACTTTGGCCGTAAGTCTTTGAATGAAATTAAAGATATCTTGAGCCAAATGGGCCTAGGATTGGGAATCAAGTTGGACTTGTCTCCAGAAATGATTTCAGAAAAAACTAAAGAATTGAAACAGGGAGCTGAAGTTTAATCAGCTTATAGGAATAGGAAGAAGTCATGAGACACCGTAAGAAATCGTTAAGATTAGGCGTAAAAACTGATCACCGTTTGGCAATGATGAGAAACTTAACCATGAGTTTGGTTGAGCACGGTCGCATTAAAACGACTGTTTCACGTGCAAAGCGTTTGAGACCTTTTGTTGAGAAGCTTGTAACAAGACTTAAGGATCCTTCACTTGCGAACCTTCGTATTGCAAATGCGAAATTGTCTAACCGTGACGTAGCTTTGAAAATTGCTAACGAAATTTCTCCGAAGTTTTCAGATCGTCCAGGTGGATACACTCGTATCATGAGACTTGCGACTCCACGTGCTGGTGATGCTGCTGATATGGCTTTCATTGAGTGGACTGAAGAGTCTTTGGTCGCTGCTTATTCTGGAATGGTTGCAGCTCCTAAGAAACCTGCGAAAAAAGGTGCAAAGAAAACAGCTAAGAAGGCTGGAAAGAAAGCTGCACCTAAAAAGGCTGCTGAATCTAAGTCTGCTGAGCCCAAATCTGTTGAATCTAAAGCCACCGAAGTGAAAAAAACCGCTAAAACTGCAGCTCCTAAAAAAGCAGCTTCAAAAGCAGTTAAAAAGACGACTAAAAAAGCTGCTAAGTAATTTGCTAGCTGAAGACTGTAAGTTGAAAGACTGTAAGTCGAAAGTCCTTGGTTGATATCTAATTTGAACATTAGATTAAACAAAGTTCGTCTTGAAGTAAAAATGGTAATACAAGGGCTGTGAAGCAAATTAGCTTCACAGCTTTTTTTTGGGAATTTTTTGAAAGATGACAAAGTTACATTGGATCAAGTTGATTGTACTTATTGCTGTTCCTGCTCTGGGGGCCTTGTATGCCTATCAGTTCACGGGGCAGGCACGTGAGATCATCGAGCCATTTAAACCGTTTCGAGTCCTTCTGGGGCCGGTAAAGGCTTCTCAAGAAGGCTTGAGAGAGGCTCCGATTCCCGGAGCAATTGAACTTCGGAGCCCGGTGACTTTAGTAAATTTTTGGGCCACTTGGTGCCCTCCCTGCGTTGAGGAGTTTCCGGCTATGTTGGAACTTCAGAGAAGACTGGGGGATAAAGGACTAGAAGTTGTTTTTGTTAGTGTTGATGAGAATTGGGCTGATGTGGGTGCCTTTTTTGAGAAACATGGCCTTCAGGTCGATAGTTCGAGGTTGTATTGGGATCCAGATCGAAGCCTTACGGAAAGCTGGGGATCTGAGAAATATCCTGAGTCTTACGTCGTTCGAAGGGACGGCTGGGCGGTGGAAAAGATCATTGGATTGCAGCAATGGACGAGGCCGGCAGTGCTGGAATATTTTGAGAATTTAACTGTCAAGTTCGCAGACTTGGGGCTTGACGCCAAGGGGCAGAAACAGTAGCTCTAGTCGTCTGAAAACTTAAGTTTATAGGAAATTATTGAGGTCTAAAAATGGCAAAAACTAGTGTTGTAAATCGTAACGAAAAACGTCGCAAAATGGCGCAAAACCAATCTGCAAAACGTAAAGAGTTACGCTCTATTCAAATTGATGAAAACCGCTCTTGGGAAGAAAGAGCTGAAGCGCAAAAGCGTCTTCAAGCCCTTCCTCGCAATGGAGCTGCAAACCGCGTTGTTAGTCGTTGTGTGCTTACAGGCCGTGGCCGTGGTGTTTACAAAAAGTTTGGCTTGAGCCGCATCAAGTTCCGTGAACTTGCCCTTGAAGGCATGATTCCGGGCGTGACTAAAGCGAGCTGGTAGTACGGTCAGTTCTTCTGGGGGCTCTCCATTGAGTCTTAAGCGCGGGTCTAAATGGCTAGTCCTTAAGAAAAAGTCGGAATGAGTTTCAGAAGAAAAAAGGGTCGAGCAATCTTCAGTCGAAGTATTGAAGAAAGCTTGGAAAGTTCGCCCTAGGGAATTTTAAACTACACAATCGAAATTTGGATACATGCCCTGTGAAATTTTCACGGGGCTTTTTTTTTGAAAAAATCATAAGTCAAAAACAATAACTAAAGAAGGAACAACGATATGATTGAATTTTGGACAATGGCAGGACCGGTACTTTCGGTTGTAGCTCTCATTGTGGCATTTATTTTGTTGGTAAAAGTGAAAGCTTTGCCTGCAGGCAACGCTCGAATGGTCGCGATCTCTGAGCAGATTCGTGAAGGATCCATGGCTTTCTTGAATCGCGAATTCAAACTTTTGGGAGTCTTCTCGATCGTTATGTTTGTGGTTTTATATTTCGCACTTGGAGTTGCAACGGCAGCTTCTTTCTTGCTCGGTGCTTTCTTAAGTATGACTGCTGGTTACATCGGAATGAATTCCGCTACAGCTGCAAACACTAGAACTGCCGAAGCAGCTCGTACCTCTGGAAAAGGTGCTGCACTCATTGCGGCCTTTGATGGCGGTGCGGTTATGGGCTTGTGTGTGGCAGGTCTTGGTCTTCTAGGAATGGGTCTTCTTCATATGTTCTATGCTGATAGTGGGCATTTCACTCACATCATTCACGGTTTTGGAGCTGGGGCTTCATCGATCGCGCTCTTCGCGCGTATTGGTGGTGGTATCTATACGAAAGCTGCTGATGTTGGTGCTGACCTTGCTGGTAAAGTCATCGCGGGGATTCCTGAGGATGACCCTCGTAACCCTGGTGTTATTGCTGACAACGTTGGAGACAACGTAGGTGACGTTGCCGGTATGGGAGCGGATATCTTTGAATCTTTTGCTGCTGCAAGTATCGCAGCTATTGCGATTGCGGCGACAAGCCCAGACGCTTTCCTTCAGACGCTTGTTGCGGCTGGTGGAAGTATGGACCTTTCAACGCTTCGTCAGTTCGGTATTTTATTGCCGTTAGTTCTCGCGACGATAGGCCTTGCGGTTAGTTTGTTCTCAATCATCATCTTCAGATTCTTTAAGAACTCTAAGCCAGCAGTAGCCCTTCGCTTCTGTTTGCTACTTCCTCCGGTTGCCTTCATTGTAATTGCGGCTGTGGTTGTGAACTCTTTCGGCCTCACAAGTGGAATCACTTGGGCTTTGGCTGCTGGTGCTATTGGTGGTGGAATCATTGGTCTTCTCACTGACTATTACACAAGTGCTGGCCCTGTTATGAAGATTGCGAAAGCTTCTCAAAGTGGTGGAGCTGGAACGAACGTGATCGCTGGTTTGGCTGTTGGTCTTGAGAGTGTGATCTCTGCGATCTTCGTGATCGCAGTTGTTGCTGGTGTGGCACATCACTACCTAGGACTATACGGAATTGCACTTGCAGCGGTTTCTATGCTTTCTGTGACGGCGATGGTCATGACGATTGATGCTTACGGGCCGATCTCTGACAATGCTGGTGGATTGGCTGAGATGGCTGAGCTTGGCAAAGAAGTTCGCGATATCACTGACGAGCTAGACTCAGTTGGAAACACGACTGCGGCTATCGGTAAAGGGTTTGCGATTGGTTCTGCGATCCTGACTGTGATTGCACTATTCGCAGCTTACAAATTGGAAATCGATTTCATTCGTATGCAAAAAGGTGGCGAACCCCTTTCTTTGGATTTGACCAATGGAAGCGTGTTGATCGGAATTCTACTTGGTGGAATCCTTCCTTGTATCGTTGGAGCTAGCACTATGAACGCTGTAGGCGTTGCTGCTGGAACGATCGTTGAGGAAATTGGTCGTCAGTTCCGTGAGATCAAAGGCCTTCTAGAGGGCGTTGAAGGCGTGAAACCGGATGCTAAAGCTGTTGTTGATATTGCGACGAAAGCGGCTCTTTCTCAGATGATTCTTCCGGGTATGGCGGCTGTTGTGGCTCCTCCAGTGATTGGACTTCTTTTGGGGGCTGAGGCTTTGGCTGGTGCTCTTGCTGGTGCGATGATCGTTGGCGCTGTGATGTCACTCTTCATGGCGAATGCTGGTGGTGCTTGGGACAACGCGAAGAAGACGATTGAAGCTGGCGGGCTTCCTGGAGAGAAAAAAGGTTCGGACGCACACAAGGCGGCTGTTGTTGGTGACACCGTTGGTGACCCGTTCAAAGACACTTCAGGTCCTGGCGTTTCAATTCTCATTAAAGTGATGAGCGTTGTAAGCTTGATGATCGCTCCGTTGTTGGCGTAGCAAAGCTAACGCATTTGTTGGCTTGGCTGTTTGCTGGGCCAACGGGCGCGGCACTCGCGAATAAAAAATAAATTGGACCTTCCGAGATTTGTTTCTCGGGAGGTTTTTTGTTTTAAGTAGGGTGTGTCTGAATTTTGGAAACCTTCTGCGAATCAGGTTGTGAGAAGAATTGTTCTTGAGGGGCAGGTGCAGGGTGTGGGTTGTAGAGCTCAAGTGATGGAGTTAGCTCTTGGCATTGGTCACATTCATGGCTTCGTGAGAAATCTTTCAGATGGGCGTGTGGAAATTTGTGTGAAGGGGGATGATTGGCGGATTGATGATCTGGCAAAAATCATCCGCACTCAAATGCATCCACCAGTTGTGGTTGAACGCGTAATGATGGAATCGCTTGAAAAAGAAGCCATTGAGAAGCTGGATATCAATAATGGCTTTGTGATACGCCGGAATTTGCATTGATCTTGCTCAAAATTTCTCTTTGCAGCGTAATTTTCATACTTTAGCGCTATCCCTTAACCAAAGCTTCATCTCTAAAGCTTTCATGTACTGATATTATAAAGGCAATATGAAACCGGTGTTTTTCTATGTCTTTATCCTAACTTTTGCAGTTGGAATAAATGTTGCTTTTGCGGCGGATGAAAAAGTAACCATAGTGAATGTCGACGGGCATGGTTCAACAAATCCTGGAGGTTCACCGGTGAAACCAGAGCAGCCGATCTCAAAAGTTGAGCGTCTAAGACAAGAAGCAAAAAGGCAACTAGATGCCGAAGCTGAAGAACTAAAAAAGGCGGGGAGAGATCAAGAAGCCCAAGAAAATATCTTAGCGGGTCAAAAGGTGATGAATGGTGAAATGGATAACACTGTGTTGTTGTCTTCTAAAATTCGAGGAGAAGGATCTACCGCTGTAGTCATCGATGCGACTAAGGCTTCCAATAGTGGGGAGATTGGTGTTGTTCTTGCGAATAGTAGTCAAAATGATAGCCAAAAGTTAAAGATTCAGACTACGAGAGAGAAGGGGGCAGAAGTTCAATCCCAAGCTTCTGATGTGGGAGATTCTATTGAGAGTTCACGTAGCTCTCCCTCGGAAGTCGTGACCACCAACACTAATACTGACGCAAAAAAGTTAGCCAATATGACGGCGAACTTGCTCTTGGTTAGTCAGGCGATGAAAAAGTCTGCAGCTGAACAAGCTCAAGAACAAGGGGTGGAATCTTCACAGAGTGGATTGAATCGGGCGCGGAGTGATGTAGGGGGAGCGGCGTCTCGAACTGGTGGAGATGCTGGTGGAGCGCAAAACGGATCAGGAAGAAAGTCTATTGTTGATTCCATGAATGAAGCTGCAGCTTCTAGTATCGGTATTGGTAATGGTGACTTTAATTTGGCGAATTTTGAAGGTGCCAGTCCTGAAATCAGGTCGTCACTATCTAATTTGGCTTTGAATTCGACGGCGGGCTACAATGGCTTGGCTGGTGTTGATGCGCTTACGGCAAAAACAAACGAACTATTAAATCTTGCGGGTGATAGGAATTTTCAGGACTTGATCTCTTCGCGTTTTTCTAAAGAAGCCGTGCGAGACTTTAACCTAGCTACGGCTGGTGCTGAGATTTTTGGAAATCCAGATTTGCCGGAGATTGGTGTGGCGGCTGCCAAAAGCTATATTTTGAACAATCTTAGTTCATCTCAAATCTTAGGAAGTTCTCCGGGGCTTAAATCATTAGCGGGCAAAATAGGCGGGAATGGAGGGCTTCTATTACAGGACCCGTTAACTCTGAGATGGCTCGCTCTCGCGAATGAACTCGGTAATGGCGACGAAACTAAAATTCCTAAATTTTTGGCCATAAATAAAGAGACCTACAAAAAGGCTTACCCGAAGCTAGTGGGGTGGCTAAAAGGACTTAATGAAAATGAGTCCATGAGTTTCCTCAGTAAATGGAAGCTAACTTGGTCTAAAGGGCAGTATCTAGAAGTATGGCAAGATACGATAAAATCCTTTGCTGGCATTCACAAGCAAACAGCTTCGAACGAAAAACAGCTTTTGAAAGAAGCAGCAGGTCTACTTCCCGATGGAAAAGTAGAAGAGTCCCAAATGTTTGTTTCGGATTTGGAAAAGATTGCGAAATGGATTCAGCAAAACTCAACAATGAAGTCCGGATCTTTGAAGGCCTGGAATAAGAATGCCGGACCCAAGTCAAAGTTAGGACAAATTTGGTATCAGAATTACAAAGATGAATATCAATGGGCTAATTACTATAAGTCGAAAATGTTTTTTGCGGCGAGTACTTACGAAAAAGTGGCGCAGGATCCAGATATTAAGCGATTGATATTGGACGCACAAGAATGGGCTTTATTCCTTGAGGAAACAAAGCCCACTATGGCAAAACCCTTAGCGCAAAGCTCGGGCAATTAAAAATCTATAGAAATTAATGCTTACTTTTTGCTTTTGAAGCCGCTTTTTCACTTACTTTTTGAACAAATCCACGACCTTTAGTCATAACATCATGAACACCATCGACGACTTCATCGACATTTTTGTTGATGGCTTTTTGGATGGAATCAAAGACGTTTTCTTGGAGAGACTTTTGAAGTTTTTTGATTTCTTCACGAATGGTGTCGGCAATGAGATCTGGAAGGTCCGCATAGGAAGATTTTGTTTGAGCTTGTTTGATGATGTTCTGAACAAACTCTGCCTGCGTGATGCCTTGAGTGCTTGACTGAGATACAACCCATTCTTTTTGAGACTTAAGAACGCTCACTCGTAATGTCGCGGTAGCGCCTGCCTTAGTCGCGGTAGCGCCTGCTTTAGTCGCGGTAGCTTTAGAAGTAGCTCCAGATTCGGATTTTTCGGTGGTTGTTTTGGCTTTTGTATTTTTGGAACTTGTCATGGATTTAGTCCTTTCGGTTGAATTGTTGGTATTGTTGTTTCCTTGCTCTTATATTCTATCTGTAGGCGAGATCAAGATGCATTTACTAATGGTGTCAGGTCGGGGGGGGAGCTGTTACTTTGGGGGCGAAGGCGTCAATATTACGTTCGTTTTCACAGCAGTTCGCTCAAGAGTTGAATCATTTGACCGACTTTTCTTCCAACACTTGGGAAATATTCAAAAATTTTTGATGGTGTCACTCTGTCAACGTTGGCCTTTCGGGGGGCTGCTTATAAACTTAGGGAGATGCAAGGACCTGTGATTGAGCTCGATTTGGGGGCTTACGCCGCCAATCTAAGACTTTTGTCGACGCTTGGCGGAGCTATACCTTTGATGCCAGTCATCAAGGCGAATGCGTATGGTCATGGAGCCGTTATTCTTGCGAAATTTTTAGAATCAGAATTCACTTTGGCAGATATGCCCAAAATTTGTGTGGCAAGGTGGTCGGAGGCAGAAAAGCTTCGCTTGGCGGGGGTCAAATGGCCGATACTTGTGTTGAGCCAGTTTTCAAAGGAAGAAATACTCGCAAGTTCTGCAAAAGAAATCTTCTGTTACCTTTCGAGTGAACAAGATTTTCGAATGCTCCTGTCGGTGGGCGCGGCAAAGAGTAAAAACGTCGCTGGAGTTTATTGGCACATCAATAGCGGGATGAATCGATTGGGTTTGAATAGTGGGGCTGTCTCGGAGAGGCCTGATTCACTTAGATCCTGGATTCAGGAATTAGGCCAGATTGGCATTAAGACCTTTGGTTTTTCCTCCCATTTAGCTCGTGGGGAAGAGGAACAGGAAATATTTAGTTCTGAGCAATCGCGTAGGTTTCAGTTGGCCCTGCATGCCCTTAGGTCTGTATGGGAAGGAGAGGATCCGTTTCCTCAAGAGTTACATTTTAGTAACTCAGCGGGCGTTGTTTGGAAGCTGTTGGAAGGTGAAACAGCTTTTCGTCCAGGGATTCTTTCCTACGGAACATTTCAAGATTTGGATTCAAAAAAATATTTGCTCTCTAAATTTCCTGCTTTGTCTGGCTTAAAGCCTGTGATGCAAGTTCGGGCTCCTATTCGTTCCATTCATCTCGTAAAAAAAGGTGAAGGAGTCAGCTACGGGCATCGTTTTGTAGCAGACAAGGACAGACATGTAGCCTGTATTTCAATTGGCTATGCAGACGGCATTCGTCGCAGCTTGAGTCGCAAGATTGATGAAGCATCAAAGTTGAAATTTTATGTCGATGGAGTGGGGGTTGATATCATTGGGACTGTGACCATGGATATGGTTTTGGTGGATATCCAGTCGCACCCAAAACTCGCTGAACTTCAGAAAAAAGTAGCCGAAGGTCAAACCGTCTGGGCTAATTGGCTTTGCAAGGAGCAGCCCGCAGAAGTTCATGCTACGGAACTTGGAACCATTAGCTATGAAATTTTGTGCGACTTTACGGAACGATTGACAAGGCGTCCTTTAGGGGGCGACGCATGAAAAAAAATATGCAGTCGCTGGGACGATTTACGATGTTTACGATCGAATCACTTCGATGGATGGTGCGGAGGCCCTTCAGGGGGCGACTTCTTCTGGATGAAATGCAATTTATTGGGAATGAGAGTTTGGCGATCGTCGCGCTCACTTCTGTTTTTACGGGAGCGGTTTTTGCTTACCAAAGTTGGTTGGCTTTTGTCATGGTCGGGACAGAATCCTTGGTGGGGGTCAGTGTATCTCTTGCGTTGGTTCGGGAACTTGCTCCTGTGATGACTGGGCTCGTAGTGACGGGAAGGGCGGGAGCAGCCATGGCAGCCCAGCTTGGAAACATGAGAGTCTCTGAGCAGATTGATGCTTTGGAGGTGATGGCTGTTTCACCACTTCAATATTTGGTTGGTCCAAAGATCATTGCTTCGACAATTTCGCTGCCTTTGCTAGCTGCAATTTTCGGTATGATTGGAAATCTTGGGGGATATGCCGTGGCGGTATATGTATGCGGAATTGACCCAGGAATTTATGTGGCGAAACTTCGATACTTTATGGATCCTTGGGATTTTTACCACGGACTTATAAAGGCAGGATTTTTTGGGTTTCTTTTGGCGGCCATTAGTACATACCAAGGATATCGTGCGAAGAATGGGGCGCTGGGAGTTGGAAAAGCCACCAATGATGCCGTGGTTTACTCCTTTGTTGTGATATTAGTATTGGATTACTTTTTAAGTGTCCTCATCCCCACAGGAATAAGGACTCAGTGATGACAGCAACACTTCCTATCTCAATTCAAGATGTTTATAAGCACTTCGAGGGAGCTGAGAAGCCCACGCTAAGAGGCATGACACTTGATGTGAAGCCAGGATCTATTCACGTATTGTTAGGTCATTCGGGAAGCGGAAAGTCAGTTACGTTGAGGCATGTGCTGGGACTCGTAAAGCCAGATCAAGGCCGGGTATTGATTCATGGGCAAAATATTGACGAATGCGACCCCTTTGAACTCGTGAAACTCAGAAGAAAATTTGGAATGCTGTTTCAAAACTCTGCACTTTTTGACAGTCTCACCGTACAAGGAAACATTGCATTCCCCCTGCGCGAACACATGCCTGAATTGGGGGATGAGGAGATACTACGCCGTGTCGAATCTCTTTTGGAAAGTGTAAACTTGTCAAACTGTTTAACTAAGTTGCCGAGCGAGCTTTCGGGAGGCATGAAGAAGCGCGTAGGCCTAGCTAGAGCGATAGCTTTGGATCCAGAAATTCTTCTCTTTGATGAACCGACTACCGGATTGGATCCACAGAATGCTCGAGTGATTGACGATCTTATAGCCAGCACGAGTCGCAGGCTTGGTGCCAGTTCACTGATTATTTCCCATGATATTGTGGCAGCGCTGCGAATTGCTGATTTTGTGAGTATGATATGGGAAGGTCGCGTTGTAGAGACGGCGACGCCAGATCAGTTTGTTAAAAGTGACAAAGCCATGGTGCGTGAGTTTCTGGAGAGTGCGGGTGTAATATGAGGGAAGCAACAAAAGGACATGCCAAAGAATTCCAAGTTGGATTTTTTGTATTTATAGCATTACTTGTTATTGCTGCCTTCTCGTTTCGTATTACCGAGACGCCTATTTTCTATTCTGGAACAGACATTACAGCTTATCTAGACGATGCCACTGGTTTGTTTAAAAAATCAAAAGTAAAAATGGCCGGAATTGATGTGGGTCTCGTAACAGATATTCGCCTAGAAGACGGACGGGCTAAAGTTACATTAACCATTTCAAACGAACATCAGATACCCGAGGGTGCACAGGTGATTCCACGTCCACTGGGAATTCTTGGAGATAAGTACCTGGAAATCATTTTGCCGGAGGGGGAACAAGGTCGACTTCCTTCGGTAAAAGAAGATCGAGAGCCAAACTCTGTTCTGATCAAACCGGGTGCCTCTAGCAGTCGCAATGCTGAAGCCAAATCGTTTAGCTTGGCCATAATTGATTTTTCAGGTATTTGGAATTTGATGGTTCCATCGGTCAAGGCTCAAGAGAATGCTCAAGAACCAAGCCGAAAACTGAAAAGCGGTGATGTGATCGCGACAAAGAATACTGCAGCAACCATGGATGACATGGCTAGAGAGCTTGCTGATGTGACCGCGGATTTAAAGATTATTTCCTCACTTCTAAGGCAAATGCTAGAGGGGAAGGATCAGAAATCTCCATTGGGTAAGACCCTTAAAAACACGGAAGAGCTTACTGAAAATTTAAATTTGGTGGTTAAAGAAAACCGGACGGATATGAGGCAGGTGATTCAGTCTCTTGCAAAGGTGAGTCGCTCGCTTGACGATGTGACCAATAAGAAACAACAAAGTGGGCTAGGTAAAGACATTCAAGATCTTGCTCAAGCAACTAATAAATTATCCAAAACAATTAAGCATATTGAAAGCATCGCATCCAAGATTGATAGTGGAACTGGAACACTTGGGAAATTGGTCAATGACACGGATACCATTTCTCAATTCAACAAGGCTTTGGTTACCGTTAATGCGGCATTGGATAGGGCGGAACGCACTCGAATTTATCTCGAGGCAATTCCAGAAATCTCTGTGAACAATCAGGAGACAAAAACCTACATTGGGATGAGGTTGGCTCCGCGAGATAACACAGCCTACATCGGCCAAATGGTTGTAACGCCTGAAGGGTCGACCACACGGAAGGTCACTCGAACAACTGTTGATGGCGGGACAGCAACGGTGACTGAGACTGAGGAGACGAACCCCTCTGGGTTGAAATTTTCAGCTCAATACATGAAAAAGTTCTGGAATACTGGTTTTAGGGTTGGGCTTTTTGAAAGCACGGGTGGATTAGCCGTGGATCAGTATATGTTTAAAGATCGCTTCGTTTTCAGTGCAGAAGTCTTTGACCTTTCGGATAGCCCAAATTTAAAAGTAAAAGCTAGCTTTAAACTGCTGGATATTTTCATGATAAGCGCCGGAGCAGAACGGGTTTTAAATTCAAATGTATTTGCATTTGTTGGGTTTGGCCTAAGTTTCTCTGACGAGGATCTAAAGACAGTACTACTTTTCCCGGGGGTGCCTTAACCTATGGCTAAGAATCCCAAAGACAATCAAACAGAATCAGATGTGACGGCGACCTTTACAGATATTGGGTACAAAGACACAGATGCAGATGTTAAAAAACTGTTGAAAAAATTACTGGGCTCAAAGTCTTTGAAGACTGTAAAAGACAGGTCCATCTTGTTGATGCTCCATGATCCTCTGTCGAGAAGAGATTTTTTAGATGCGGAGTCTTTAAAGTTGCCAGATGCCTACGTTGGGGGATTCTTAGTTCTTGGGCCTTTCGGAGTGGATGATTTATATAACAAAGTGAAGGCGGGGCTTCTGATGAAGGAAGATCGCTTGCAGCATTCCGGTAGCCGGTGGAAGATGGTCGCCGAAAGTTACCCTGAGTGGGTTGTGTTTTTACGATCTGGAGATGAGTTAGGTGGGCGTTCTGAGTTCACACAATCACTAACTATGACGGAGGAGCAAACTCGAACCGATATGGCGATCGACGCTCCTCCAGGTATAGACTCAGGACTTGAGTTGGAAGATTTCATGGTGGCAGACTTTGGGAAGGTTGAAAAGACTCCCGCTGAATTGCCGCCAGTCGTGGATGACGAAATCGAAAAAGATTTAGTCTTAGATATGGATGACATCGCAGTTAAAGAGTCGTTGACGCCTCGAATGGCTCCAGCCAGACGCGATGCCGCCAGGCATCGAGCTCAAACATCTAATAAGATCAACCCTGTCCCTTTTGTATTGGGAATAGGAATTATTATTGGCGTTGGATTTTGGTACTCGAAGAAGGCCGGAAATGCGATTCAGGATGCGAAGAGTCCTGAATATACGGGCTATGTTGCCGAAGCTCAGATTCGGGACCGTTTAGAGTGGGCAGATAAAGTTAGGCCTTTGAAGCCCGATAGTTTGTACGTTGATGACGATCCTCTGATGAAAAAGATTCGTCCAATTCTGAGAGCTTACGAGGCGGGTGTTCATGCTTTGTCTCGGCAAGATGAATATTTGCTTAGAAGGCTGGCTTCACCGGCAAGTGCGAGTTGGAAGGTTCGAAAGATTGCTTCGAACCAATTGGCTGTCTATTTGCTTTCTCGTTCAAAGACACAAGAAGCAAAAGCCGTGTTGCGCCCGATATTACAGGCAGACTCCTCTGATTTTATTACTTTGGTTAACAACGCCATAATTGATTTATCAGAGCTAAACCTTCAGCAAGCACGAGATTCATTGAAAGTTTCTCTGCGCATGAACCAGAGTTTGCAATGGGTATCATTAAGTTTACTAGGGTATCTTGAGGGTCTTGATGGACGTTGGGAAGAATCAAGCAAATATTTCCAAGATGCTTTGAATAGAAATCAGAACAACCCTTTTATCAGTGGGCTTTGGTTGAAGGTGTTGACTCGCCAAAATATGGGATCAAATTTTCAGATTCAAAAATTGGTCGATGATGCGCTTTGGGCTGACCCTGACACTTTGATTGACTCCCCGCTGCCAGCGCCGCTAGCGGGTGGAGTGATTCAGTCGGAGGCCTTGGAGGGGATTGTAAAAGGGGTTGAACAATTAGGTAGCAAGGTTTCTAAGGGAAAACTACTATTCGCTCGTTGGCTTCAGGGACGAGTCGTAAGCTTTAGTGCATTGACTTCTCCACTTTCAGAAGTAGCTCAGGTTTTGTCGCTTGAGGAATCACTCCAATCCCAAGCTCTTTATGCCTACGCGCTACAAAGAAAGGGGCAATCTGATCGGGCTTCAGAAGTCCTTTCAAAAGTTTTGCCATTGGTTGAAAAAGAGCAGATGAATTCCTCGTGGCTTTGGACTTTTGCGGGTGATGTCCAAGCCGAAAGAAGTCAGATTGATCAGGCCATTTTGTACTATCAAGCCGCTTTAAACAAAAATAGTTATGATCATGCCGCTGTTCACGGACTTGGTTTGATGCTTCGTGAGCGTGGTCAGTATGATGTGGCAGCTCAAAAAATCCAGGAATCTATGAACATTCGTCCGCATTTTATTCCCGGGCAACTAAGAATTTCTAGATTTGAATGGCAAGCTCTTCTTGGGGTTCAGTGAAATTTCTTTTGGAATCTCAGAATCCGGAATTCCAAATTTTCTGAGTTCAATTCTATAAAGATCCAGAAGGGTGTCTTTTTGATAAAGCAATTCTTGCTTCCAGATAGGATCTGAGAGATCAAGGACAAGGACATTCGTTGATCCACGTTGTTCAATGCCGTAAAAGCGCACTTTTTCGCCGAAAATGGGACCGGAGGCTGCTTTCCAGGCCCTGATCCAGGTAAGAGCTTTGAGGCCTCCCATGAGGTCTCCGACGCTTGAAATAGAACTTGGCTTGGACATTGACTAGAAGGCTACCTTTGGCGCATGCTTGAGGCAAGTCTTATGAGAAAGTGGATTTTAAGTTTTGGTGCCGTATTATTCTTAAGTGCCTGTTCTTACAGCCTGAGGAAAGGTGATCAACCCTTGGCAAAGTTGGACGGCAAGGCAGCTGCTAGCGGCATACAAAGTATCTACATTCCCGTCATCGAAAACTTGAGTTCTACTGTAGCCCCAGAGTCTGTGTTAACGGAAGCTCTACGGGAAGTATTTTCCACTCAACCGGGCCTAAAGGTTGTTAGTGACGAGTCTAAGGCGGAATATGTGTTGCTTGGAAGGGTCAGCCATTATGGCACTAGGTTTTTTAACCCGACATCGCCTTCAAGTCGTGCCGCAGAAGATGCTGGAGGTTTGGTAGAAAATCAGGTTACTGCAGCGGATATTAAAGTTTATCTTCAGGCCGATTTTGAGTTGTTGGAAAATACATCCGCCGATATGAGGCGGAGTTTGTGGTCGAAGGGGATTCAAGAAGAAACGTCTTTTGAAGCCTTCAATCGCCAGAACGAACTGTTGGGGTCCAGCTCGGCTCCTCACATTAATCGATCTAGAGAATATCTACAGCTTCGGAAAATGTCCCGGAATATGGCAAGAAAAATTCTGGACCAAGTTAGTCAGGACTTTTGAAGGGTAGTTGGGGATAGACGATGCTTTCACCTCAAGATCTTTTTAAGGCGATTCATGAATCCAGATGGCCTCCGGTGTTAATTCTTGAGGGCAATGATACGTATTTGCGTAGAGAATTTCGAAATGCGTTGAAGTCTTCAGGATTCGATTATCAGCACAAAGATCTAAAGAAAAAAGGGCCTCAGCCTCATGATGAAGATTTGAGTTTTTCAACTTCATTGTTTTCGCAGGCATCATTTGTGTGGCTTGAGTCTCAGGCTAAGCCGGATCGATGGTCTGCGGAATCAAAAAAAATTTGGGAGCGCATGATTGATAGGGCCGATGGACATAGCTTGATCATTTGTTTGCAACTTCCTGCTCCCGTGAAGGCAACGAAAAATGTTTCAAAGTCCCCAATTGATTCGTACCGATTTGAAACGGTTCCGGGGGACTTCCCAGCTTGGATTAAGCGAATGAACAAAATCCACGATGCGAATTTGTCGGAAGAAAAGTTGAAATTCCTCCAGGGCTTTGATGCTGACTTGATTACGATTGATGGTTGGATTGAATTGTGGTCCCTCGGTGGTGATGTTTGGGCAGAGATTGCGTTGGGGTGGGGCGAGAAGAAGCAGGGGGGCCCACATTCCGGATATGTGTCCAGTAATCCTGCTTATGCATGGGTAGATTCTATTCTTTCGGGTGATGCTCGCCTGGCTAGTTTTAAGTTGCACGAGCTTATGAGTGATTCCAAGGATCCTTTGCCTTTGTTGGGACTGATATCGAAGACTTTAAAAATTTGGGCGGCTCTTGAACAGGGTGTCCAACCGAGTGGAGAAGCTCCCTTTCTAATTGATAAAATTAAAAAAGCACTTAGCCGCAATGCTAAAGTGCGAGGTCGGGGAACTCAGCTTCTTAAAGTTGCCTCAGAACTTGATGTGTTATTAAAATCTAAACCAATCGACCCTCAAGGCGCGTTGGTGAAACTTAGTTCTATAAGTTTTTAAATTGAAAGTTTCTAAATAGAAAAACCGCGGCCAACCAAGAGGTTAGCAGCGGCATCATCTAAAAATTATTTAGGATTATTATTTCGAAGCAATAGCTTGAGCTTGTTTAGCCAAACGAGAAACGCGTCTTGCAACAGCGTTCTTGTGCATCAAGCCTTTGTTGGCTGCTGAGTTCAAAGAGCTAGTCGCCTTAGCAAGAGCTTCAGTAAGATTCTCAGACTTTGCAGCAATCGCTTCACGAGCAGCGCGAACTGCTGTTTTTACAGTGCTGCGAGCACGAGTGTTGATTTCAGTCTTTTTGATAGTCTGACGGATACGTTTTTTTGAAGACTTTTTATTTGCCATTGGACGCGTCTTAGTGAATTTCAGGGCATTCTGTCAAGAAATGAAAGCTGATGAGCTAAAAAAATCAACGACCTAAGCGTCTAGATTTCGAGCTGAGGCTGCACTTGCAAACTTGGCGTAAGGTCCTGTTTTTACTTGCTAGATTTGAGCTTAATTTTGGCTTCTAACCAGAGAGCTTCTCTCTGAGTAGAGTTAAGCTCTTTCCAAGGCAGCTGACGTTCTTTGGCTAAAGATTCAGTCGCGCGAAAGCGGCGGATAAACTTCTCGTTGGCCTGATAGCTGAGTTCCTCAGGACAATGGCCGAGATGCCGAGCTAGTTGGGCGAGACTGAAAAAGACATCGCCAAGTTCTTCGGCAATATCCTTTGGATTGATGGGCGAGCGTTTTAGTTCTTCTTCCAGCTCACTCATCTCTTCTTTGACTTTTTGAAGAACTTCGCCAGGGTTTTCCCAGTCAAATTCGAAAGAATGAGTTTTCTCGCCAATGCGAGCCGCTCGCTGAAGAGACGGAATCGCTTTGGGGATCCGGTCGATTTTGTCGGCCATGCTTTCTGTAAGCTCCGTATGACGGTTGGCCTCTTTGGCTTCCTTTGCTTTGAGTTCTTCCCAGGCTTTGCCGGCTTCTTCTGCCGTCTTATAGGGGGTATGATTTTTATCAAAGACGTGAGGGTGCCTCCGCATGAGCTTCTTCACGACGTCGCTCGCGATCATTTCAAGATCGCTCTCAGGGGCCTGTTCCTTCATGAGTGCTGTGTGAAGAAGAACTTGGAATACTAGATCTGCGAGCTCTTGGCGGGCTTCTGGGCTCTGGGGGCCTTGAGTCTGATAGGCCTCTTTGTATTCGTATAGCTCCTCCAGGAAGTAAGGAAAGAGGTCCTCAAAGCTTCTGCTGGATAGCCAAGGACATCCTTTCTCGGAATCTCGAAGAGTCTCAATTAGTTGAAGCGCTGCATTAATTTGAGTGTTCTTGGCCAATGTTTCTCGAGACATGCTCATTCTTTGCTCTCTTTATGCCGAAAAATCAATAAGGAATTGCCATAAGGCAAATGAGACTAAAATGCCAGAAGCACTTGAAAGCGATATCAAAGACCTAAGCCCGTCCAAGTGGATGAGGTTTCGGGCGATATGGAGAAAGTGGGATCGTCGCCTCTACATGAGTGACGCCTTCGCTTCGTTGGCGCTGGTCGCGTTTATTTCCCTGATGCTTCGTCAGAGATGGAGCCCGCAAAACCTGGATCTCTCTCGTTACGAATCTTCAACATGGATTTATCTTCTGATGTCATTCGCTTTTTGGGCGCTGCAGATATTCTTGAGAAGAGAAGCACCTGAGTTTGTAGCCAAAAGAAAAGATGCTTTGGTTGGAATGTTCGTTCTGGCGACTTCGCTCGCTTGCTTTAAGTTGATATTGATCTTCCAAATGGACTTGCTCGCAGGATATTTTGTGGGTGTTCCTGCGACGCTGTTTTTGTTTCTAATTCCCGTAGCCGCTCCAACCATGATTCTTAGATTGCTTATGAAGCCACCGCAAGTGCTACTCTTTGCTTTCGTTCATGCACTTTGTCTTGCGTATCTTTTGGAGGCGGCTTTCTTGTTCGGAGTTTATGTTTTTGTCGCGTCTGCTGCTGGGGCTATGTTTATTTCTCAAGCTACGACGAGAAGCACATTGCATTTGGCCGGGTTTAAAACGGCACTGGTTTGTGGGTTTATGGGGGTGCTACTAGCTTTGAGCTGGGAGGGGGCGATGCCCAACATCTCAATCATGGACCCGCGACTTGCGGCTCAAGGATTTGAATCTTGGGAAACAGCTTTGTGGTGTTTGTTTGGAGGAGCTGTTGGAGGGTGGATGTCGGCTATGGTTGCCTTGACTTTGACACCACTGATTGAGTCTCTTTTGGATTACACGACTGACCTAAAGTTACTTGAGCTTGCGAGAATGGATCATCCATTGCTTCGTGAGTTGGTCTTGAAGGCACCAGGAACTTATCATCACTCTATTATTGTGGGATCATTGTGTGAAGCCGCTGCTGAAGCAGTAGGGGCTAATGCTCTTATGTGCCGTGTTGCTGCTTATTATCATGACATCGGAAAAATCGGGAGAGCGGAATACTTTGTGGAGAATCAGGGACCGGTGAACCCACACGACAAAATGAAACCGCATTTGTCAGCAAAATTGATCATAGCCCATGTCAAAGAAGGCAAAAAGATTGCTAAAGAGTACAAGCTGGGTGAGGCGATTACTGATTTTATTATGGAGCACCATGGACGATCCATGGTGAGATACTTCTATAACAGGGCTCAACAAGAAGCGGCTCAACCTGGCTCGGGACAAAATCCAGATTCTATTTCTGAAGATGATTTTCGCTATCCGGGGCCGAATCCTAGATCGAAAGAAACCGCGATTATGGCGCTAGCTGACTCATGTGAGGCGGCAACGCGCTCTTTGGTCGACCCAACTCCAGCACGTATCGAGGCTATGGTTCACAAGATCATCAACAAATCGTTGAACGAAGGTATCTTGGACCAGGCAGAGATTACGCTTCGAGAAGTTCGTCTTGCTGGGAAGGCCTTTACACGAATTTTAATGGGGCTACATCACCATCGGGTGGAGTATCCCGATCAAGAAGAAGGCTTGCCAGAGAGATCTGCGCCTCAGGCAACAATGGATCTAGTGCAAGTCATCGAAACGGCTCAGAAGTTGAATGGCGAACTGTCGCTGAATCTCGACGAAGAAGACTCAGGGATCTCAGATGAGGGATCCGCAAAAGTTCACTCCATTAAACGGAAAAAGTGATAAGAACTAGGCATGAGAGTTGATTTTTCTACAGGGGAACATGTTTCTACTTGGAAACTATGTCCGCTGAGCTTGTCGAAAATTCGGGTGCTATTTCGATTGCTGGCTTCGGAAATGAAGCATGAGGTTGAATGGACAAAGGCACTAAAAGTCCTTGGGGTCAAAAGTGTTGGCTCAGTTCAGATTCACTTGTGTGAAGATTTGGAAATGCGTGCCATTCAAAAGCAGTATCGTAAGCTTGATAGAACGACGGATGTTTTGAGTTTTCCTAGTCTTGAAATTCCAGACATTCAGAATCAGTTCAAAGTGCTCGATCGTGCCGATCGAAGTTGGGGCTCGCTTGTCTTGTCGCATCCAACAATTGCTCGCGGGGCAGCGAGAGGCAGACGCAAAGTTGAACTAGAGTATGTGGATGTGTTGATTCACGGTTTTTTGCACCTTTTGGGCTTTGATCATGTCATTGGCAAGGGTGTGACAGCTTCAGATGCCAAGAGAATGAAGAGCTTACAGGCAAAGCTTTTCAAAAAAGCTCAAAAAATACTGTAGTTCCGTCGTACTTGCTTAGAAAAATAGGACAGGCTAGGATTCTAGACTTCTATGGCACAGACAAATGATGAGCAAGAACTTCCCAATAGTCCTCGAGAGCTTCTAAGTATTTTGAACGATATGATGTCTCAGGTTGATGATCTATGGGGGTTCCTTTGACGTCGAAGGCAAAGAGCGACGAATTGCTGAAATAGCGGCTCAGGAAGAAGATCCAAGTCTTTGGTCTGACAACCAAAAAGCAGCAGCCATCCTTAAAGAAAAGAAAGCACTACAACTCGTTTTAGAGCCATGCCTTGATACCAAGCACAAGGTTGAAGATGCCTTAACTCTTCTTGAGCTTTGCAGGGAAAGTGGCGATCAACTAGATAAAGACTCACTTTCTGAAATTCATCATTCAATTCTTAAGGGCCGAGAAGGCTTTAAGAAACTTCGACTACAGAAAATGCTTAGCGGCGAATTGGATTCTTGTGATTGCTACTTGTCTGTTAATGCTGGCGCTGGCGGAACTGAGGCTTGTGACTGGGCGGGTATGCTGGCTCGGATGTATACTCGCTATGCCAACGACAAAGACTTCAAAGTTACGACGATGGATTTTACGGAAGGCGACGGAGCTGGTTTCCGCGGGGTGACTTTTGAGATCACAGGTCTTTATGCGTATGGTTATTTGAAAGCGGAAATTGGAGTTCATCGGTTGGTGAGAATTTCGCCGTTTGATTCCAATGCTCGAAGACACACAAGCTTTGCAAGTGTTTTTGTATATCCAGTCATTGATGACACCATTGAAGTTGAATTGAAAATGGAAGATGTGCGAGTCGATACTTACCGATCAAGTGGAGCGGGGGGGCAGCACGTCAACAAGGTGGAATCGGCTGTGAGAATGACTCATGAACCTACCGGAATTGTGGTTCAGTGTCAGGCGGAGAGATCTCAGATTCAAAACCGTGAAAAATGTTTGAAGATGCTTCGGGCTAGATTGTATGAACTTGAACTCAAGAAGCGTCAAGATGAAGCAGACAAGATGAATGCGACAAAAAAGTCCATTTCATGGGGATCGCAAATTAGAAACTACGTTTTTCAGCCGTATCAAATGGTGAAAGACGTGAGAACAGGTGCTGAAACGAGTTCCATTCAAAGAGTTATGGATGGTGACATTCAAGAGTTTATTGAAAATTATTTGATGCAGGTTTCTGAAGGGACCCTGGGGCAAAATGCTTCTGCGGAAGATGATCTCTAGCTTAAGCCGCTTCGTCGGTTGATTCTTCAGAACCGTCTTCAGAATTTTTTTCAGTTAATTCTCCGCCTGAATCGCGTTTAGCTGGATCCAAAAACAGCACTACAAAACGCTCGAAGAAGTGAGGGTCGAACTTTTTGTCGATGTTTTCCTTCATGAGCTTTAGAGCTGTGAGGGCATCTTTGCCTTTGGAATAGCTGCGATTTGTGGTCAGCGCGGAAAAAGCGTCTGCAATGGTAATGATTTGTACGGATGAATCTAGCTTCGAGGCAATGATGCCCTTTGGATATCCAAGGCCTCTTAGGTCTTCGTGGTGAGCTTCTGCGCACAGGGGGATGATGTCCTTTAGGTTCTTGTGGTCTCTTAGGAGGGCAGCGCCATCCGAAGGATGTTTTTTCATTCTCTGCCATTCGTCGTCATTGAGTGGTCCCGCTTTGTTGAGGATGGCCGGATCAACAAGTGATTTGCCAATGTCATGGAGTAGTCCTGCGACACCAATATCTGAAATTTCTGCTTTGCTCCAAAGACCAAGACTTTGAGCGAGAGCAACACCGTAAGCCGAAACGCCAACTGAGTGGGCGTAGGTGTAGTGGTCGTGACTGCTGAGCTCCACCAAATGAATGAAGGCATGTCGACTGCTGGCAATAAAATTTACACACTCCTGTGCAAAATTTTGGGCAGACGCAATAGCAACTTTTGAAGAGGGGTCTCTCATCATTTGATCAACGATTTCTACAGCGTAATCTGTCAGGACAGACGCCTTTTGGCGATCATTGTGCTGAGTGCTCTTTATGATTCGGCTAACATTGTTTTCTAGGTGACTGTAGTATTTGTCTTTAGAAGATTTGTGAATATATAGGTAGGGAAATTTCCCCCAGAAGCGACTCATTAGAGAGCTGCTGAGTTCCATGTTCTTGGGTTTGACTAAGAAAAATGCCGTTCCTGCTCTCACATACAATTCGATATCTCTAACGAATGCTGGTTGTAGACCCTCTATGGATACGGGGACGTATTCCCCTTTGGGGTCGCGATAGTCTACAGGATTAAAATTCTTAGTATTTTGGCTCATTTCCCTACTCCCTTATTGTATCGGTTTTTACTCAAACGATCTTGAAACTCTTTTTAAGCTATTGAATTTATGGGGCAAAACCGGAAATTTCGCCTGAAGTTGGGCTAGAGTCTTGAAATCTTTAGTTCTTGTTGGTGCATTCCGATAGGTAAGGTGTGAAGAAGAAAATTCAAGCTTTGAGGAAAGAGGCGCGGTTTCGGTACCAATCCGCAAAGCTTCGCTTTAAAAAGCTTTGGCATGATCCGTATGAAGCTCTTTTGTTTCGAACGCTAGTCGTCACCTTTGTTTCTGTGGGGTCATTTCTCACCTGTATGGCATTTGTTTTTGTCTTTTCTCTTGGCGGACACGGTGGAGATGCTCAGCGGTCAATCGCAAGTGAAGGAGGGGCTCTCGAAGTGGTGGATGATGACGCGGAAAAAGTAGGAGGCGGCGGAGTTCCAGGTTTGGGAGTTCGTGCCGTTCCCAAGGCTATTCTAAATAGACAAGACGGCGTGCAAGAAAAAGATAAGGACCTTGTAGAACCTGAGATCACACGAAGTCGTGGTCTTTCATCATTGGGGGAAGTTCCCAAGGTGGCTCCTTACAATCCGTATGTTATCTATGGTGGAATCTTCGGAAGTACGGCGGAAAAATCAGCCAATGTAGGACGCGTCGCAATGGATGTTGCCTTTGAGGTTGATAGTCACCTCGTGAAGAAAGAGCTTGAAGATAGAGAAAAAGAAATCAGCTCTATGATTAGTAATCTCGTAGCTGAGCAGGAGTATGAATTTCTGCGAAATGAGAGAGGGCGACTTTTTCTAAAAAAGCGGATCTTTGACGAGGTCAATTTCAAGCTGAAAAAAGGGAAAGTCAAAGACGTTCTCTATTCTGAATTCATCATGAGATAGCGTCAGAATCGAATGAGGCTTTTCTATTTGTCTTCGGACTTGTCTAAAATTTTAAAAGAAAAATTAGCCTCTACGTAACGAACGCCTTTTGATCCTTTGAGGGATTCGATTTTTGCTTCTGAGTCTTTGCCGGCTATTAGAATAAGATAGAGGGGGCTTGAGCCAACTTTTTCCAATTCCTTCACTCCGACTTTTTCAAACAACAAAGTTCGTTCCTCCTTCGAGACCTGGGGCTCGAAAGATATGAGATACTCCCCCTCAATAGAGGTTCCGGTTTTAGGGCCTTCTTTGGTTTTAGGGGCTTTGCTCATAGAGGGGCTCATTCTTTCTGCGGATAGATTCGGGACTTGTTTTGAGGGCTGCTCCGGAGGGTTGGAGGATGACGCCTCCGCAATTCCTGACGTGATGAGAGACAAAACGAGGATTTTACGCAGTTTCATGACTTCGTTCTAAGTTTTTCGGCGATCAGACTCAAGTTTGCGTTAGACAGTAGTTGACCCGGGGCGACTAGGGTGGGAAACCTTCATAGAAATGCAGGGTTTAGCCAGTTTAGTGGATAGAATGTGGGACGCCGTTGCCTCGGTCAAATTGACGATGGTGATGCTGTTATCGCTATTGTTGTTGTCCATCCCGGGAACCGTCGTCATGCAGTACAACATCAGTAATGTTGATCCAGGCATCCAGTATGGATATGGGTTCTGGAACTTTGGAACTCAATTGCAGCTTTTTACCGCGTATCACTCATTTTGGTATGTCGGCTTAATGGTCATTTTAAGTTTGAATCTCATTGCCTGTTCTGTGAATCGTTGGCCCCAGATGTGGAAGCTTGCTGTTGCGAAGCCGGTGAAATGGTCTCGGGCAACTTTTGGAGTTCAGCCTGAGACTCTGCGCTTCCATTGGGATACCAAATTAACTAAGGACGAAGTTCAGTCCTTGGTCTTGAAGTGGGCCGCTTCTCCCTTTGGAGATAGGCCCAAGGTTCTCGATTCTGGAGAGAACAAAGTCCAAGTGTTTTGGCAGAAGGGGCGTTGGTCTCGAATTGCAAACTATCTGGTCCACACGTCGCTCCTTGTGATTTTTGCGGGTGCGATTGTTACGGCCCTTTACGGTTTTGAGGGTGCAGCTAATATTCCGACGGGCGGCGCTGTAGATACCTTGATCGTATTCAAAGAAGGAAAAGAATCTGGCTTGGTAAAGGCTCCCGGCGGTCTCGTCAACGAAAAGCTTCTTGGGTTTCGAATTAAGGTCAAAGATTTTCGCGTGAACTTTTATGAAGATTTCCCGGGCCGGCCAGAGTCTTTCGTCAGCCGACTTCAAATTCTTGAAGATGGTGTTCCGATGATGGAGCAAAGCATTCGGGTGAACGATCCCATGGAATACAAAGGTATTCGAATGTATCAGGCCAGTTATGGCCCCTTGGGTGATTCTGAGATCCAGATGCGGATTGTAGATAAGAAAGACGCTGTTAGAGGCCAAGTCTATCGGAAGATTCGCCTCGGAGAGGTGCTGCCTCTTGAAAGGTATAATCAGAGCGTTGTCGCGCTTCAGGCTCTGAAAGACGTTCAGGGTTTCGGTCCCGGTGTTCAGATGCAAGCCCTGGATGGGGATCAGCCAACAGGCAAACCATTTTGGATTTTGAAGAATCATCCCGATTTTGATTTTTCCAATCGGACTGAGGCTCCTTACGGAATCGTGGTAGATGAAGTGGAAGAACTTTACTTTACGGGGCTACAAATTGGCTATGACCCAGGAGCGCCTATTTATTGGTGGGGGTGCTTTGGGATGTTACTAGGAACTTTCTACGCACTTCTTGTGGCGCATAGAAAATATTACGTACACTTTGAAGATGGTCGAATTGATTTTGCGGGGTCGATACACCGACTACCGTTTGGGTTCGAGGCGGCATTGGCTAAACAAGCTGCGGAACTTAAGGAATTAACAAAAGGATAGAATATGGAAAATTTATTTGATTCAACATTGTTCGCTTTGAATACGTCTGCCTATTTGTATTTGCTGGCGTGCTTTCTCTATATCATTAGCATTTCGCGAGCGGATACGTTAAAAATTGATAAGTGGGCGAAGCGAGCCTCTTGGGTTGTTTTGGTGGGCTTTGTGTTGCATTCTTTGGGGCTGCTGGGACGCTGGTGGATCGGAGGGATCAGCCGCCCACCGTGGACGAATCTATATGAATCTTTGATCGCCTTCGCTTGGGGTGTTGTTCTTATTCAGATTTACGTTCAAAGAAAATGGAAACTTCCATTGCTTGGGGTTTTTGCAACGCCGCTAGTATTCATTCTGATGGGCATGAGTGTCATGACGCCGAATAAAGAGATTGAGCCTCTGATCCCCGCACTTCAGAGTCATTGGTTGAAGATTCATGTGCTTTTTGGCTTGGTTAGTTATGCTGGTTTTACTGTGGCGGCTTGTCTGTCTTTTCTCTACCTCATGCGCAGGGGCGTGACGCTTTCTAGGGTCGGCACAGGTCTAGCTTTGATTATGGTTCTGAATCTTTCTATGGCAGGTGGTTATGAAGTTTTTCAGACTGGTGATTTTGTGATGGCAAAAACAACAACCAAGACTCTGCCGAGTGGAAAGAAGGTTGAGACTAAAGATACTTATCGAGAGTATGAGGGGGGGCCGGTCGTTACAAGGATGGAAAAAGTTCCATATGCTCACATCCCTTTTTGGTGGGCTTTTGTTAGTTTCTTGCTCTCGTCGGTTGTCTTCTGGAGAGGACGTCGTAAGAATGGGGAGGAGTCAAAGGAGTCTTTGAGCGCGGAAGACGCTACGAGGTTGGGCCATGATTTATCTCCGTTGATGAAGGGTGTCTTTGCTTCTGGTCTAGTGGCGTTTATTGCATTGTTAGGAAATGTTTTTTGGGCCAAGCACTTGAGTCCAACCTTGAGCTTGGCGTCGAATCCGTACTTGGTGATATTGCTTATTATGAGTTTCTTCTTGGCTCTGGTCTTTTATATTATTCAGGCTCGGTATGGGACCTTCTTGAAGGCGTTGCCTTCTGCTAGCCGTATCGATGAATTTTCTTACAAAAATATTTTGTTTGCCTTCCCTTTTCAAACACTCTTGTTGGTGACTGGGGCGATCTGGGCTTATGGAGCTTGGGGAAGAAGTTGGGGCTGGGATCCAAAAGAGACGTGGGCATTGATCACTTGGTTTGCTTATTTGATTTATCTTCATGGCCGATTGTTGATGAAGTGGTCGGGAACATTGCTCTCTGTTGTTTCAATCATAGGTTTTGTGATAATGGTATTCGCATTTTTAGGTGTGAATTTAGTGCTCAGCGGACTTCATAGTTATGGAGCTGCCTAATGGGATTAGGCATTAAGGCAGAAGTTTCTTTCGCGACTCTTCAGTCTCAAAAGGTGCCTCTTTCTAGCTGCCCGCGTTGGGCTGTATTGGGGCGTTCAAACGTTGGAAAGAGTTCTCTCTTAAATTCGTTAGTGCATCCGAAGAAATTGTTTCGTACGGGAGCAAAACCCGGGGTCACAACGGGGCTAGTCGCAGCGAAAGTGCAGTTGGCAAAGTCTGAAGATTCGTATCTCGAAATTGTAGATTTGCCGGGGTTTGGATACGCACGATACTCGAAAAATATTCTATCTGGGTGGGAAGAGCTTATCATTACGCTTAGAGAGCAAAGCGAAGAGAGGGGCCTGCTGTGGGTGTGGCTTGCCGATCCTAAGCGAAAGCCCGCCGAAGAGGAAGTGGCCCTGCTTTCGTGGCTCAAGATGTCGCCATATATGTTTGTGTTCACCAAATCTGACCAAGTGAAAACAGGTCAGCGCAAAGAGGCAGAAAAGGCTTGGAAGAGTTTTATCGAACGCTCAACTGAGGGGCCGTATTGGGTCAGTTCTTTGAAGGGTGAAGGCTTTCAGAGTCTTCAAAAATCAGCTAGAAATTATGTAAGGATGTGTTCTGATGAGGCGAAGCTAGCAAAAGAGGGAGACGAGGGGTGAAGAAGCGCTTTTTTCTTTTGTGGGCGCTGGGGATGTTTGTATGGAGTCCTGCGGTTTTGAACGCGGCCACTGAGTCGGTGGTGACATTGAAGATCTTGGCTCGCGTCGCCAATCGATCTCTAAGCAATCGAGACCTATATATATATTCTGCAATCCTCAACCCAAGAGCTTATGTTCCTTCCGAAAGAAATTTTCTAAGGGAAGATGAATCGAAACAGCTTCTCCAAGAGCTTCTTGTTCAAATTTTGGTTGAAGAAGAAAATAAAATTATAGGCACGGCTACAGTCTCGGATCGCACCATTGATGCTGAGCTGAAAAAATTGGAAAAGAATTTTGGCCGAACTAGATGGAAACAGTTTAGAGAAGATTTTGAACTAGCTGATAGCGAGATTAGGTCTCTCGTGAGGCGGAGCTTGCTTGTTGAGAATACCTTGTCAGTTCGCTTGAGAGATTCCATGAATGATCTTTCCTTAAAGGGGCAGCCGCAAGATAAAAAGATTAAGGCGGCAGAGACGTCGCTTCAAAATTGGCTTCAGCAGCTTAGGTCGCGATATAAAGTTCAGATATTCAGCGAGATAGATGCTCCGGTCACCTTTTCTTCAGGCAGTGTTTCACGCTAAAGAGTGCTTTTTGAGATGCCTCTGGATAGCCTAAAAACCTTTGTTGCCGGCTTATACTCAGAGCTTATTCGTAAGTCCGAAAGGCAATTCCTATGGTCCGAAGCTGAGTTGTTGTTGGAGCTGTCTCGTCCTGACGTTTGGGCCTTGTTCGTGTATTCAGAATCAGAGTTTAGTTTTTTCTCCGGCTCACACTTTGAAGTGGAGACCGAGGCTGGGAGGCTCAGGGCTTTGAAGTCTTTCGTGCTTTTCCGGAAGTCAGATCGGTCAGTTTTTGATCTTATGTTTGTGGCTTCCGTTGAGCCTGAGGCGGGCTGGGCCGTTAAAGCTTTGAATCGATCGATCTTGGAGATTCAAAAGAAAGAAGCAAGTCAATCCATTCAGATATTGCTTGAGGTTCGAGAGTCCAACCGTCGTGCTGTGGAATTTTATAGGAAGTTTGGCTTTAGGCAGATCGCTGTTCGAAAAGACTACTATCCAGCCTTTGAAGCTTTTGTCCCAGGCAAAAAAAATCCCCGAGAAGATGCGCTCGTGATGAGCTATCGACTCGGGGAGGAAGAAGTTAAAAACTAAGGACTATTCGCTTCGAGCGCCTGTGGTCTTAGAGGTTGTTCGTTTCTTTTTCTTTTGTTCTTCTTCAGCCTTATCGCTCGCCATTGGGAGGGTGGGGTTGAAGTCGAGATCAAGAGCGACCTTAAGAACTTCTGACATTTCTTTCACAAAATGGAAAGTCATCGTATCGCGAAGTTCTTTGGGGATGTCTTCAAGATCTTTTTCGTTTTTGTTGCACATCATGATCGTATCAATTCCGGCGCGTTTCGCGGCTAGAACCTTCTCTTTGATTCCACCTACGGGAAGCACGCTTCCGCGTAAGGTGATCTCACCAGTCATCGCCAATTTCGGATTGATCGCTCTTCCTGTGAGAAGTGAAACTAGGGCTGTGAGGATCGTGATCCCAGCGCTTGGTCCATCTTTAGGAATAGCTCCTGCCGGAAAGTGAACGTGGTAATCCCATTCCGTGAAGGCTGTATCTGCAATTCCTAATGTTGGAGCCATGCTTCGGATCCAAGACTCGGCAGCTTTTACAGATTCTTTCATCACATCGCCCAATTGCCCTGTTGTGATCATCTGTCCTTTTCCTTTGAAGCGAGTCGCTTCAATGAATAGGATGTCACCGCCAACGGAGGTCCAGGCGAGTCCTGTCGCAACGCCCGTGCGAGCAACGCGCTCTGCAATGTCCATCTCTACTTTTTCTTTTCCGAGAATCTCAAGGACGGCTTTCGGACCAACCGTTTTAGTTTTTAGCTTTTCAGATGCCACATCTTTAGCAACAGAGCGGCAAATGGCGGCAATCTCTCTCTTCAAGTTACGGACTCCTGATTCACGAGTGTAATCAGAAATGAGTTTCTTGAGGCCTTCGTCGTTGATCGTAAGGTTTTCTTCCTTAAGACCATGCGATTCACGTTGCTCAGGGACAAGGTACTGTTTGGCGATGTGAAGCTTTTCTTCTTGGGTGTATCCAGGAAGGTTAATAATCTCCATGCGGTCGCGAAGTGCAGGTT
>Ga0100403_1000468_pt1 | contig 40049 bp, 53 predicted proteins | sample CryGeymet201501t_FD_83663 | JGI IMG/M metagenome (GOLD analysis project Ga0100403, IMG submission 83663) | Groundwater microbial communities from Crystal Geyser aquifers in Utah, USA - Crystal Geyser metaG 2015-01t | ecosystem: Environmental > Aquatic > Deep subsurface > Groundwater | place... | reverse complement strand
TAGACCAAGTCCTAACTCTTTAGCCAATCTAGAGGCTTCACCAAACGCATACTGTCTCTTTGTACCAAGTACTTTATGGCCTGCATAATCTAGAGTAGATAGTACAAGTCTGTGCCCAATTATATAAGAGGCTTGTGCTACATTACTCACTATGTTACCAACCTGAATTCCTGGGTTAATCAGGATTGAGTTATACCAAGCACTTACGAATACTTCAGATAGGGATAGACCACTAAGGGCTTTTTTCTTAATAACTGAGTATCTATCCTTAATCTTATTCGCAAGATCTTGTATCTGATACAAAGATAATTCATGCATCATCTCCATTGAGCGTACTTCATCTTCTGTCATAACACCAGCTTGATAGGCCTCTGCCAAATAGGCGTGAGCATGATGGAGCTTTAGTGCATACAGGTTCCTTCCTGCCTCACTAGCTTGTTTCAGTCCACCCTGCTGCATTTCCCTAAACCTAGCATGTGCATCTAGCACATCTTGACTAATATTACTACCTATTAGTCCTTCCATAAATTGTACGTCCATGTCAATAATAGTTGCTGCGGCCATCATTTCATAAGGAAGAGGAGTTTGACCACTCTTAAACCGCCTGGCCATTCTATCAACCCTCTCTGCGCTCTTCAAGATGTTTTGCTCCTGAACAACCCAGTCCTCAATATCAGAATCATCTAACTCTCTAACATCATGATACCTCTCACGTCCGGTAGCAGTCAGAGTTCTTTTTCTCCCACCCCCTTCTTGGCCCTGATACAATTCTCCAATAGCAATTGCGTGGTTTTTCATAACATCAGCTGCACCAGTACCAAAGAAGATAGCATCAAACATTGGTTCCAGCTCAACATTATATGCGTCTTTCCCCAGAATACCTTTCACACCATTCTTGTAAATCTTCCCCAATTTCTGCCTAATAACCTCGAACATGCTCTCAAGCTTTTTATCCCCAAGCTTTCTTGTAATAAAGTAAGCTTCTCCCATCTTAGCCGCATACTCATGCTGTTCTCGTGTCCAGTTCACAATCTCCCTTTTCCCACCATGTCTCTTGAACGCAGGACTTTTGCTCAACCTCTCTTCGATTAACTCCCTCAGTTTTGGGGATGAGGTTAAGATTGCAAAGTGTGTGAGCTCATGTAGCGCTGTACTTAGGTCTGGCGCATTTAGTCCTCTAAACAAATACTTCATTGGTCCATCCGCAGAGCCAATATGCACAGAGCTGATAGAACCTTTCGGAACTCCACTTTTCACCTCTGTCTGGAGCAGAGGACCACCCTCTTTTGAGAGAAAGCTGTGAAGGGTTTCTTTAACCTTAGTGTCAGAAAAAACTTCATTTAAGAATGTCTCAACACTCTTCACCGGTAACACATTATTCCTACGCCCTAGTAGTTCGTTCAAAGCATCAGCTATCTCAGAGAAGAACTTCTCTACCACTGTTTTTGGCACCTGCTGTGTCTGTGACCAACGAACTACTTGACTAGCAAACCATTCTTCTTTATTCAAAAGGTAGATTCGTTCCTTACTAGAGTAGTGTGAGAAAAGATCCCATTCATCCTCCCTTAAGCCTATGCCAAAAACACCTTCGTATTCAGCAAAAAACTCTTCCTTAGTTAATCGTTTTAAGTTACTAAGTACTCCTTTCTTCCAATCCTTGTAGTCTTTATCAATAGCTTTATAAATTGGATCATCTACTCTTTTTTCAAGTAGACTCCACAAAATATGATGTCCTACCTCATGGACTAATGTTTCCATAATATTAGCCTTAGGAAGACCCTTTTTATATATTATACCCTTAAAGGCAATCGCGTTAGTTTTAGTAAAAATGGCAGAACCGCCTGCGGTTCCTTTCAATATCCCTCTTATCTCTGATCTAGCACTATCTGATACAAGTGAACTTGTAAGATACTCTTCATACGACATATCACCAATATCAGCAGCATCAGACATAACCCTTATTCCAGATATTCCAAAACCTTCAGTTAGAGTATTTACAAAGTTTTGTACATCCATTGGTACTTCTTTTGAGAAAGTATTTTTAGTTAACTTTAGGCTGTGAGATAAATTAACATTATCCCTTAGCATATATGCAGCTTTTTCAGCTGCTTTGAACGCATCATTTGTACTGCGCCTTGTTTTGAAAATGAAAGAGTTAAGACTCATTGATATTCCATTAACATTCACATTAATTGCGTCAGCCTTACGTAATCGTACTCCAGTATACATAAATTTAATATTGTTAGTTGCATCAGAAAATTCACCAATAACATCACCTTTAACCTTTCCCTTAGTAATATCTATTGTTCCAACAACTGATCCAGAGCTAAACTCTACACTATTACCAACACCCTTCTTTGCACCATATTCTGGTAATAAGCCTTGCGAGGTTATTTTCTCATTATAGGTTTTTACAAGAAAAGAAGTTAGCTCATCCCCAACTGTTTCCTGATTCAAGGTCTCTCCAACTTCAAAGAAGTTATCAGGAAGTGCTTCTCCACCCGTCAAAAAGCCAGCGATATTCTCCATCTCCTCTTTCACAGTAGTTCCACTAGAGATAGCTCTATTCCTAAGAACCTGTTCAAACATCCCAACAGCAATATCTTTCGCCATTGGATCAGTCAGAGTAACACCTTTAACATCACTACCTTTAGTCTCCTCACCAAATGCATGTACTAAACCAGTTGCTAGTTCCTCCCTCTGTTCAGGTGTAAGAACAATGTCCTCCTCTCTCAGAATTCTCACCTTACTCTTCTCTTTTATCTTTAACATCATCTCAAGTTCAGTAGCAGCGTGAAAGGTATCTTTGCTGAAATCAGGGATTGGTCTATTCTCATCGTTAGCGCGTTTAATCTCAGCCTTCTTAAACTCTTCTACCCGAGCAGCTACAAGGGGAATATCATCTTCGTGGATAACCCCAATATTTCTAATCCTACGCTGTGCAGCCTTAAGCGGTTTATCACTCTCCTTCTTATCATACTTCAAGAAGGAGTCTAGCATATCCTTACTCATACGGGATGACAGATGTTTGGACATCTGCAATCCTTCGGACACTGCTTTAGCCTTTAGATCCTCAAGCTCTTTCCTCACCTCAGATTCATTCCCACCAAGTGATCCAATTCCACTAAGCAGACTAGCGCTCAACATAGATGGTATAATAACATCTGCGGCCTGCTTTAATTTTTCTGGAAAGTCTTGAGGGAATCCAGCAGCCTGAAGTGCGGCAGTGCTCCCTGCTTCTTCTAACCACTCAGTTAATCCCTCTAATCCACTTGCCCCTAACATTCTAATCATTTTCTGATTAATAGTTGTTGACTTATTAACAAGTTCTTTAATCCCTATCTTGTTTATCAGTGGCCCAGCAGCGTATTCAAAAGATATTGTATTTAACAGACCTATCCAGATTGCTGATCCTAGGAATGCAGCTTGTTTCTGTAACTCAGTTCCACCTGCCTCTTCTGCTTCCCTGTAGACCCCTGTAGCTTCTAGGGAGCCATCAATAACTCCACCGGTAATCATACGAATGGCTTTAATCTGCTTTAGTGCCTTCGTAGCGGTGAGTCCACCCTCAGCAAGTTTAGCCGCTCTAGACACTGTTGCTACTTTGGTTATTGCCGCCTCAGGTATTAGAAGAGAAGCAACAAATGGGAGTACCTCACCAATTTGATACGCAACTCTAGTTGGGTCAAAACCATGTTTTAGTGCTGACTTAAGTCCTTCTTTCCTATACATATCAATTAGAGAAGAAGAGTCCTCTGGGTTCATATTGAAGTTGGCCGCCCACTCTGTTCCTTTATCCTCAAGGTATTGGCCAACCTTATTATGAAGTCTATCCTTATATGATCTTATAAATGGAGCTTGGATCATTCCAATCGGAGTTGTTATATCATACGGAGCTGTCACCCTAATCAATGTTCCGAGATCCCTAACAATCCCTGCGCCACCAGCAACTATTCCACGCCCAAAGGAACGGACTACTCCAGCTGACTCTGGTGGCGGAGGAGCGTACTTCTGCTTTAAATAATCAATATGAGTAGGATACTTGTTATTCACATACTTAATTATACTCTCCTTAGATGTAGCATCAGGAAAGTTTAGTGTAGTGTCTGTATCTTCCATATAGTAAGATGGCATTATCAGTATCCTTATTTAAGCACTTCTACTTTTTCTGCCTTACGGATTATATCAGTAAAGCCTGCACCCATTTGAGTAATTATCTCAGGAGTATAAGTTACGGTAGAATCACCTAAAGTGACATTAACACTTCTCTTATTTGTCCTTATATCCATCATCAGTCTAAGTAGACTATTCTTACTAGGTTGGGGAGTAATAGATAAGTTAGAACTACTAGATGGAATATTTTTGTCAGTAGTTACAGCAATAGAACTAGGTGCAGCAATAAGACTAGGTGCAGCAGTTGAACCTCTTAGTCTCCTAAAACTCCCTTTAATTCTCCTAACGTCTCTGTCATTTGATTTGAGCCTTAGATCACTGCTGTTAACTATAAGAGTGTAAACGTCAATACCCTCTTTCTCTGCATCTTCGACAGTTACCCATTCATTCCCAACGAGTCCAGAGATAACTAGATCCGTATGGTCCTTAGCGTATGAGAATAAAGCCGCTTTACTCGCCCAATCTGCTACTTCTTCTACAACTCCACCTACAGATACAGCCGCTTTAGTAATTCTATCTATTTTTCTAGCTCTTTCAGCTTTTAGAAATTCAATACCTGAAAGTTGAGCAGTCGGAGTAGTTGGAGCAGTTGGCGGTTCAATAGTTGAACCAGCCTTTGGAGCAGCTCCACTAGGTGCAGCAGCACCACTAGGTGCAAAAGAGGACCCAATCATTTCTTCTGGACTAACATTTACGACCTTCCCAGTTGGAGCCGGAGCTGGAGTACTCTTTCCCTTAATATTATTTATATAACGATTGGTATATTCCTCTACAGTCAGTTCTACACCAGTAACATCACTTATCGGAAGAGTACCCTCCCTTTGAAGGTTTAGGTAATTGTCTGCTGCTTGGTTTACAGCACTTTGATAGTTAGCAATTCGTTGGTTAGTCTCCATTGTTAGTAATTGAACAAGTCTTGATGCTCTATTCCTAAGTCCATTATTTATACTAGGATTAGTGGAGCTAACAGCCCTGGCTAGAATTAACTGTCCAGCTTTCTCATTATCTCCATTCTCCATTAACTTAGCAGCATCTTTAATCCAGCCAACCGCGGAGCCTGTTTGATACACAAGGTCACCTAAGACAGTTTGTTGTGTACCTGTAAGATTTTCAAAGTTAGGAATTTGTGTCGCGGCTATCCTCTTATGCTCAGATAAGGCTAGAGTATATAGCTGTTCTCCTTGCGCTACAGTGGCTTTACCAGCCCTCGCCACTTCTTTTCCTAGCTCACCTAAGTACTCAGGAACTACTCCTGATGGACTAATAACCATAACCCCACCTGCTGTGTTAATTTGTCCATTGTTACTAACGTCTTTAGTGTTTGGAACATATCCATTTTCGTCTGGCTTAAAACCTTCTTCGTTAAATCTAGTGAGTACCTCTAGTGCTTTATCTGGATCACCACTTCCTATATAGGCATTGACTAGAGCTAGTGTATCCGCTTCATTTTTGTTTTGAGCTTCTTGCTGCGCAGACTTTCCGGCAGGAGTACCTTGAGTATACGCATCAATCTCCTTCGCAGCTCCCACTTGAGCTTTAGCACTCTCTGCTATTCTATTACTCGCTGCGATGTCATTTTGTCTAGATTGCTCAAGTGAAGCTAGAGCGCCAACCGCAGCTCTCCTATCAGCTCCACGCTCACTTTTCATATCAGATGATTGCTGTGCAGCAATACCTAATTCCTGTAAATCTTTAGCATTCTTCTGACGGAGCTTCTCCAAATCAATTGCCTGCTTCCGTTCTTTCTCCATCTCAGTCTCTTTGCTAATCCGCTCTAGCTCTACCTGCTTCAACTCATTAGCTTTCTGAGCGCGGTCATTAAAGTCCCTGTTCATTTGAGCTACAACATCAGGGGGCAAACCAAATCCGTAGGATGCACCTATCCTGGGAGAACTCTCAGGTCTTTGTAGCTCCCGTTGTCTGTTTCCTCCAAAAGATGAAAGTAGACTACTAACATTTTCAGGAGTCAACACACTTTTCCAAGTATTCTCCTGAGGGGCTACTGGAGCTCGTGCGGCTAATGCCGCTTGTTGGGCCCTATAAACTTTTAGTGGGTCAGGTTGCTGTGGGGGATTCAGGAGATCCCGTAGCATAATTTCAGTGTTTATATTACCCATCAGTTGTAACCTCCCATCATTGCTCGTCTACGCATTTCCTCTTCATCTATACCAGATAGTATTGGGACAGGTCTATTCAGTGAGGTAGGAGTAGTCAGTTGTGGCTGAGCACCCATGAATGATTGTTGAAGTGTTGCCGTTTGTGGAGCTTGGCTTTGCATCTGCTTTGAGAATAGCTCACCACTCTTTGGTAAACTAAGAGAGCCAGAACCAGCCATAGCTTGTTTACTCAACTGATGTGCCTCTGACATCCCAGGATAGGCACTAGCTAAACTTCCTATACCTCCAGCAACATCTCCTTGTGCAAAGCTTTTTCCAGAACTAGAGCCCATCTGCGCACCAATTGCAGCACCGGCTGGTCCACCTAACATAAAACCAGCAGTGCCACCAACTACACCTCCTGCTATACTACCAATATTTCCCTTCTTCTTAAACTTCTTTTCCTCCTCCTCTCTGCGGCGTTTCTCCTCTTCCTGTGCTGCCTGAGCTATCATCCCCCTATTAGACTCGATTATACTATTAAAAGCTGCGGGGTCTACATACCCTGGAATGATTTGCCCAAGACTGGCTGCTGTCGTCCCAAACTGTCCTAACAAGGCCATTAGTTGATTCTGATTCATTTTAGATCTCCACTCAGTTGTTTCTCCAACCGATCTACTTTATCGCTAAGTTCTTGTATCGCCTTAACTGCAACAGCCTCAAACCCGTAGGGGTGAACATATAAAGTTCCGTCAATAGATATAATCCACTCAGGAATTACTTCTCTCAACTCTTGAGCGATGAACCCAACTTGGTTGACACCTTGCAACTCTTTATACTGATACCTCACTGGTCTCAATTTATTCAGAACATCAAGACCATTTTCGAGTGGTACTATTTCAGTCTTAAGATTTTCATCAGACTTAAATGCAACCATACCAAGAAATGGTACAATAGCACCTATAACACCGGAGCCAATTTGAGCAACGGTCGCAAGAAGCATCAACTGCTGTTGCTTTTCGCTCAACCCTCTCGTCATCCCTTGTGCTTGGATATTCATAGCTTTTCCCCCCTCCGTAAGCAAATCCATATCCCACTTAATCTCCATCGAATCAAGGTCGGCGTTCAAAGCTATTTCATTACCAAACGCGTCAATGCGGACCTTACTAACTCCATCCTGTAAAGTTACTGCTTGAGCCTCACTCATTATCTTCGTCTTAACAATGTTGTGTATCTCCTGAGTGCTCTGCATATAATACCCAAGGCGTGCTTTCAACTCCTCAAGCTCAACAAGATTTTTATCCTTCTCAGCATTCAATATATCCCTCTCAAGAACTACTAAAGATTGACGAGCTTGAGTAATTACGTTGAGAGATTCTCTCTTTTGCTGATTCAACTGAAATTCTCTATCTTGTTGGAAGCGCTGCATGTCTCTGTTAAACTCTGCTTCGAGGTTCGCAAAAGCTACGTGTGAAACAGATGAGACTACTCCATTAATATCAAATAAACCACCAGCAATGTGATTATAAGACCTGGCTAAGTTCTGAAGGAGTTCGGACCGATGCGCTGATACCTCCACAGAGAGCCCATCCAGAACAACCTCAAAGTTATCCAAAAACCCTTCAAAGGAACCCATCTTTAGTCTTAGCTCAGTCAAGTTATTCACATTACTTAAGTCACTCAACCCAGGTAGGTAGGTCTCAACATGTTGTAATGCCAACTGCATTGAGTCAGTCCAAAGGTCTTGTTCATCAATAAGATCAGCTAATTGAGAAAAGATTTCCATACGATTACTTAGATTAGACAAATCATTGTATGGGTCAAACGCGTTTACCCCAGTATACGGGTTTTGCAGATCCAACGCGGCCTTTACCAAATACTCCATATTATAAGCACCGGAGAAGTCTGGATAGATATTAGCAACACCATCTGAATCGAGAGGCTCATAAGTTTCTCCCATTAAAAGTTGGGAGTGGAAATTCCCAATGTAGGCTGGATATGCGACTTCACCAGATTGAGCACCCATTTTATATCTCCATCTCAGCTCGTACAGAACTTGCAGTTCCACCGAACCGTTTTATGACCGCCAACATTCTGTCGTTACTCGTAAAAGTTACTATCTTAACACAACCTTTCTTTCTCCCATACGCTCGTAACCTCTCCAAACAGAAGCTCCAAACATCCAAGTTGACTGAGCCAAACATAGTGGTCGTATAGATATAGAGAAACTTAACCCGTGCAAATGTATCCTCAACTACTGATGTCGTACACACTCCTAGTAATGTCCCTTTTGTTGCCTCTTTAATCTCAGCGAGCATCCAACATTGTAGGCGCCCATCCATAAGAGAGGTCTGAATATTAGCTAGTACTTCCTCATCCACTTTCATCAGTGGTGGCATTGTCTTTAAGATTGCCAATCTGATTATTGGCCAATTATAGCACACTCCCTCAGGATAGCTCAGACAAAACCTGTGATCTTCTAGTTTGTGCTCCTCTTGGCCCTCTGGTATATCTCTCACTAGTCCATTCAAACTTGACTTTGATGTCATTAATTCTTGGGTCATCCCCGACAACTCCTTCTAACCTAACAACAAATTCCACACCCGAACATTTTACGAACGCAATACCTTCTGGACTTACTGGAACAAGTGGTCCATTTATCAACGCACTGGTCATTCCCCTCTTATATTTTACTTGCACCTTCAAACTTGTTATCCCACTATAATTGATATCTACCCACATAAGAGTTTTCATATCACTATAGCCAATATCAAAATTGTGGGTCTCTATCACAAAACTGGTTGGTGCAACTTCATCTTTAGCAACTCCAATTCGTCCACCCTCAACAAAATAGAGACTATTAATCACATAAGGGGCACGAGACAAATGTAGGTCTTTATCCAAAACATAGGTGCCGTTAACAGATGAGATATAGAAATCCCGTCTTTGTGGATCCAAACTAATTGTGAACTCCTCACCTAGTGAGCCCTCAAAGTACTCTTGGTATCCAATCCTTTGAATCTTTCCATCACCTAGTATAAGCCAAATTACTCCTGACTCATCAACTAGGAGAGCTTGATTCTTATCTCCACCTATAGCAGTTCTTGTAGCAATCCCCACATGAAGTAGGTCATCCACAAGTCCAAAAGTCGGAAACGGATTGGAGGAGGGAATTAGGTAGCTGACTCCATCTTCTCCAGCTACCAGCACACCTTCTCGAAGAGGGAAAAGAACTTGGACATTCCCTCTCCAGTCCATAGGCATAAACCCACTTTGGTTCCTAATAACCTGCTCTAAAAACAACGGGTCATTTTCACTATGAACATTTTCGACTGCCCTAAACTCTGTATCCTCAATTCCAAGTTGGGCCAGCTCAGGTAGGAAGAAGTTCAAGGTGTCACCACCAGCAATCCTGCCCCACCATACCCAGTTTTGGTTAGCAACTCCAGGTGTAAATCCCCACTTAGTTCCTTCCTCTAAAAGATTTGTCCATATCGCCAACCATTCAGCGCTCATAAAATTTGCTGGGTCAAAGCCAGCCATTAGCATCCGACCTCGATAATTAACTCCAGTGTTTACTGTCATCGTATCTTGGACAAACACCTTATTGGAGTCTACCCATCCAGTTTTTATGACTTGACAAACTCCGTTAAAGAGAAACCAGTTGGAGTGCATATCACAAAATTGCCATGGCCCACCAGCTGGTATAGCCTTTGTATTTGCTGGATTATAAAGGTCGTAGGTTATTAACTGAGTTATTGACCAAGTAGTTTCATTCACGCTATAAACTGCTGTCTCCGTACACAGAAGTGTAACCTCAGATCCACGGAAGAGTTGAGGATATGGGTGTGAAATAGCTATGGAGGCAGAGGTCAACTTAGCTAAGCTAATCGCTTGTGTTACACTCTCATGGGAGCGGGCACCGCGTTCTGTAGCTTTCAAGAACTGGTAGGTTTTACAGACTGGAGTATTCACATCCATATCTGGTTCCATCCTAAGCCCATTTTTCAACATCAACTTGAAATCAACTGGAACTTGGTATTCAGGCATAAAGAGTTGCCTCTCTACTCCGAGTTAAAGTAAATCCATACCAGAGGGTACAATCAGATTGGGTTAAGAGAGAGACTCGACTACCACTACTAATCTGTAGCTCACTTTTAACTCTGTTTAGGCCAGGTTGCAGTTCAATATCTCGACTAATTTCCTCTAACCCTTTCGTTCGATTTATGAACAAGTCGATTAGCACCTTATCAGTTCCCTCTAAATAAAGTGTGATAGAGGAAAGAACAAGATCGCATGGTGCCAGAAAGTAATAACACGGAACCTTAGCTAATGCCTCAACTCGACCTCCAACAATCGTTGGTCTAGGTCTAACAGCCATTCTTGGTTCCCGTTCTCGTGGTGCAAGTCCGTTTCTCTTACCCATATCTTAGTGCTCCAAGTCCAATCCAATTAACTCTCTGTCAACCGTCACATTATCAAGTGCTGACAAGTCTCTCTCCAGCGTCGCTAAGAGGGCTACTGCTCTAGCCATATTGCCAAACTCACTCTCCATCTTGTATCTAGCAGCATTTATCAAGATAGACATCTTGTGTTGGGTCCAAAAGCTGACATCCGAATCCTCTTCTAGTTTCACACTATAGAAGCGGCCTATCACCTCTAAGTTGTAATCTACATCAGCCCTTGGGGCAAAGAGAATACCGGAGTAACCCCAGTCAGGCCCAAATCTCACATCTTCATAATCCAAAACACCATCAGTAACAAAGTCAGCGCTAGTTAATCCTATTTGTTCTGGTGCCAGTCCAGTCCTATTCATAGTCCAGTAAGTAGGAGTACCTGACTCCCATCCAGAAGTTAGAGTCGTATACTCCTTCCTCATCGCGTCAGGAGTTAGGTAACTATCAGTTAGATCTGTACGTCCATCAGCAGTAGTAATTATCCAAAGCCTATTAACCGACATAAGTCGTTGTATCTCAACTTGGATTTGACCAGTGGCCAATACTCCCTTCCACCTACGAATTGAGCTAGGAATCTCAACTAGTTCATCCAAAAAGTCTTGTCCCTCTTGCAGATAGTAGTTAGCTCCATTATCAATGTTACCACTGATATCTCCATCCACAACAAGGTCGTAGCGGCCACTCGATGTTACGAGTTTAATTCTTGCCGCGGCCAAATCCCTTGTTCCAGCAGCAGCAACTGGTGTACCTACCACTGTCATATCGTTATCTCCAAGTTGTCAGGACCATAGACTCCAGACTTGTAAAAGACTACTGTATAGGTAAGTCCTGTGTTGAGATAAACTGGTCCCCAGGTTCCATCTGTCCCTGTTACTGACGAAGCACGTAGAGTATAGACGCCAACGTCATATTCACTCTTCAAGTACACCTTAACAGTGGCATCATCAATACCAACTCCGCCCGTAGTCAAATACCTCCAGTCATTCCCATCATATTCACTATCAATCTCAACATTTCCTATTCCAACAAGGCTCCCAAATTGGTCAAATGAGATTGCTGGAATCACAAGTAATGGAAGAACTACCTGTCTGCATACATCATCATCAGTGAATACAAGAGTTGCACGTCCAAGGAAGTTTAGATCGTTTGCGGTTAGCTCAAAAGAGTAGAAACCAGCTATATCACTTGTGATATGCACCATGTCATTACTACCACCACTGGCGGTAAGTGTCAAAGCTGTCCGTGTTGGAGCACTGCCAGTATCCGTTTCTTTGTACATTTCACAAGTGATATTCGTCACTGTCATTGCTGTCTCAGGGGTCACACCATCTGTTAAATCTAGGAAGGGCCCAATGGCTATTACAACAGCCGTGTTTGTCTTAAGGACCTTTGTTTCCACTAAAAGATTCCTCTTACAATTACAATAGTTGTGCTAGATGCAATCTTCGCCAAGAACTTAATGGAGTAGGCTTTGTAGACATCAATGACTAAACTCACCACTGCTCCACTTGCCATTGTTGCGGGTGTTGCACTCACATGTTTTAGTCTATCTAAAGTGTCTGCCCATTGACTACCTGAGATATAGTCAACAAAAGCTGCGTTTTCATCAAACTTAATTTGTACCTTGAAGTCAGTGAGCACATGTCCTGTGTTTGTTACCTCAAAACTTACGTACCTATTAAGTCCCTTTAGGATAACCTCAGTTCCAACATCATTATAGTCTGTGTCTGAGATTGTAACTGTTCTATCAAAAGAGCCTACCATCTGTTCCTCCTCTTCACCACTAATTGTTTGTGGAATGCCGTATATGGCTATGTCAAAGTCAGTATTAGATATGCCGTTTATTGGAGCGTCTGAGTCGAAGGTACTAACAAGTTGAAGGGCCTCAGTGTACACTTTTATCTGTAAAGCTGCCCCATTAAGTCTACCAACCCACAGCCAATTGTTATGCCTATCCCAACTTAGTCCATAGATGTCAGTCAAGGCTAATGTTAAAAGGGTGTTGCCTTCCTCATCTGCTTTTGTAATACCTGTCGGTGTGGCGAGATACATGTTATTTGCATAGTCAGCAGCAATTGTTTGTACCCCTTCAATACCACCAGCAAAACTGTCCACGACAGTTAAATCTTTATTCCGTCTATATATGACGCCAGTTGTTGCGTTTAGGCAAAACACGTAATTGCCTGAGACAGCCACTCTTGTTACACTCTGCCCAATTTGGGCAAAGCTATACAACTGCACACCCGCCTGTGTGTAGCAGTATAAGCCACCTGTACAGGCCACATAAATGTTGTCAGAATCCCAATCTCCATCAGCATCCCACGCGTTAGCTGGAACTGTTACAGTTGCCTCAACGGCCAAAGCTGTGTTGTAAATGGTAACTGAGTTAGCGGGGCCACCAGCAGCTACCAATGTTTTCCCATTCCTGTCAAATCCAACACCTATTACTGGGTCAACGCCTTGTTCCAGCCCCACTATCTTCAAACCAGTTAATGGGTTTATGTCAAAGATGACTGGGTTTCCATCATCCCTGTTTATTGTCCTAACCTTAATAGCCATTACTTATTCCTATATGGGGAGAGGAAGTCACTCCTCCCTCTCCCCATTTACCCAACTGGTTACGCAGTACCATTACTTCCGATAGAGGTCAAAAGCATCATAGTCTCAGGGAAGTGTATCTCAAATCCAGCTTCAGTGAGAAATTCCTCTTTTGTACCATCATACCCTACTTTACCAGCTTTAGCTTCTTCGTCGTCCCGCTTGAAGTGCGTATCATCAATGTACATATACCGAAGATTTTCCGGTTCAAAGATAAGCATATCCTGCCGACGATAGGACTTGAAAGTAAAGAGTGGGTGGCGCTTGAGTAAGAGTTCCCCAAACGGGGTTACCCAACGGGCAACTTTTACACCATAAGCGCCAGTTTCAGGGGTAAGCTGAAATTGCCCACTCATCTTAACCAGTTTCATGATTCCGAGCAAAGCACCGGAACCGCAGACAGCCATCTTGGTCTCACGACCATAACGGAAGAGGACTTCCAACTTTTCATCAAGCCAATCCTCTCCGCCTTGCCTCCAAGTTAGGGAGGTACTAGAGGCGTAATCGAGAATATTCCCTGGCTCATTCTCACGAAGGAATGGGATCAGACCTTGAGTGGTTCTTTCAGTCGAACCATTCTCACTAATCTCAGTTTTCCAACCATTGATAAGTGCCATCTCAATCTCGATTCCATGGTACAGCATGGAATCAGCTTTCGCTTCCAGATAAGGGTCACCTGTACGCATACGTGTTTTCCGCTGAGTACGGCTGATGTCGAGCGGAGTACGAAAGATTTGCGTATAGTTGTAGAACTTGTTCGGTGTGTAGTTGATAGAGTCAACAGCCGTTCCACCTTCTGGATTACTATTACCAACAATGTCGATGTAGTTAACAGCGTTCATTGTAGAAGCGGCACTTTCGGCACGAAGAATGACGCCAATCTGAGAGTTGTCGCCATTCGACGTAACTGAGATTACCTTACCAAACGCTTCAAGCGCACGATTCGTGGTGGATACAAACAAAGCTGTGTGGCCACGACGGAAGTGACTCGCTGTCTCCGCATTCACCTTAACATAAAAGTTCTGGCCAACAGCATATATTCCTGCACCCGCAGCCGCTGTCATAGCCAAATCTGTGTAGACCCCAGTAATGGAGCCACCCTGCACTGCGAGGTCTTTGGAGTAGTATTTGAACTCAGGGTCATCAGTCCGCTCAGACTTTCCTTTTGAAGTAATAGCCGTTATAGGCATATTGCCATTCGGATACATCTTAAGCAGACCTTGACGGAAGTTCTTTGGACGTTCTTCGTTCGTCCAATCACCTGTCCCGATCATTCCAAGAAAAGAACTCATTTATCAATCTCCTACTAACCTAATCTCAAAGCGTGCCAAAAGGCTCGTATGAGAATACGATTGTTCCGTTAACGATTAAGTTACATGCAGTACCAGTTACATCATGGTCTGTATCATCTACGTTGACGTTTATCCACACTTCGGCAGGACTAGCCGTTGTGCCATGGACAGCGCCACTTTCAGCCCCTGTGCTTTTAGCATCACCAGTTGTTACACCAGCAACGGCTTGGGGAGTTGCAGTTGACGGGGCCAAGTTCTGCTCAGATGCAGTCAGGTTGGCGTCGCCATCATTGGTGACTGTACCAAACCCAATGTCTCCGTCCCAATCTGCATTTACCCCAACACTACTCTTCGTAATGTCAAGGTCTGCTTTCAACCCTCTGAAAAGCACCGCACCAGCGGGCATCGTGTACAGTTTAAGGGCTGCCCACGCTACTACACCAACTGCATCAGTTAGAGCAAGGTCAACATTTGTCAGTGTCAACGTAATCTGGATTCCTCGTCCATCACCCTTCGCCGCTGTCACAGCTACACCTGTCCCATTAACTGTACCAAGATTCTGGTTTGTTGCAGGAACTGCTCCCCACGTCTTAATAGCGGAGAAGGTTTGAGCTGTTGCTAGGGTGACAAGAGTGTCATCGGCTCCCAAAGCGGGAATGTTCAGACTACGATTCGCTGCTTCATCAGAAGTAGCCTTGAAGGTTATATAGTGGTCATCAGCAGTATCATAGATACGAAGGTCAGCGGCATCAACTGCCACTGCACCCTCCATATCTACTGAATTTGAGAATGTAGCTGGATCGAAGATAGTAACTTGGTCACCATCAGCATCAATCCCAAACTTCATTAACATTCCTCTAAAACTCATGTTTTATCTCCTATCACGTGGATACTTCGGCAAGTATCACGTACCGATTACCAGTTGAGTAGAGAAGCACATAGTCGTTATCAGCAGTCAAATTACCGATAGACACAGATCCAGAGGGGTCAGTAATAGTTGTGTCACCACCAGCTCCGACTGCACGGATATAGATGATGCGATGTGCAACTAAGGCTGGTGGAGCCAATGTTAGTGTCATCGCACCGGCTGCGACCTGAATATCAACTTCAAAATGATAAGGTTGAAGCTGAAACGCAGTCTCTGTGGCTAAACCCTGTGGACGATAGATATCTCCAGTCCAGCTCAGGTTTTGGCCAATCGGCAAGGCATATCCAAATCCCATCTTATTAACCTCCAGCGTTTAACGCTCTTTCCATTCGTTCTATTTCATCAGCTACGGTAGTTCCTTCATCTCGATTCGCTACCTTAACTGCGCCCTTCCTTTTCGGAGGACTTGCAAACCGACCAGCCTTAGCCCGAGCAGAGTTTTTCTTCTCCTCTACTTCTCTGGACCTACGACTAGAGCTTGCCTTTATCTGCTCACGGAACTCTTTCGCACTTTGAGATAATGCATCCTCTGGTTTAATACCAGGTTTGTCGGACTCAATATCTACCGCGCGTCTCAAAATGAATTCCCTAATAGCTGTTAGATCTGAGTTCTCTGGCTTTTTGAAGAAGCCATCAACTCGTTGACGAGTCTCTATAATCCCCTGCACAATTACGCCGGTACTCTGGAGAGTTTGTTGCCGCGCCCTCTGAGCAACGTCATTAATGTAGGAGTTGAACTTGTCTTTGTCCTCAAACAGCTCCTCGAATTCCTCATCTGAGAGTTCCTTCATACCTTCGATTGGCTTCGGCAGTACGCGTTCGACTACCGCAGTTGTCCGGTTGGCAACTTCCTTGGCTTCTTCACTAATAGTGGGTTCTATCGTTTCACCACGGGCCAATCTATTCAGCATGTCCTCAAGAGCAGCATTACGTTCCTTCAACGTAGTTAGTTCATCAACTTCTTCCCCCTCATCACTTTCTTCATCCTCATCACTTTCTTCTTCCCCCTCATCACTTTCTTTTGTAGGGTCAGAGGATTTTTCGTCCTCTTCACCCTCTTCCTCTTCCCCAACAACTTTCTTTTTCCTCACCTCAGGGGGGACTACTCCGGTGATTTTACCTGAATCTTTATCTGCCTTATACTGTTCATATTCACTCAACACTTCGGTACTATCAGGTGGGGGACCAGTGAACGCGGACTCCATTTCGGAGAGTTGATCAGTCACTTTATCCCCGTAGAATTCTGACGAATCTACAAGTTTTCGCTCATTTTTTTCTTTCTTCTCATTCGTTTCCATTACTCGTCTCCTCTTCTTGAACATCCTTTAGTTCTAACACTGTTTCTTCTAACTCTAACAAACGACGGATTTGAAAGAGCCGACCCCGCAAAAATGCAGTTTCTTCTATCCCAAGTTCTTTAGATTCCAATTCTTCTTGTCCATCACTAATCCCATCTTTCAACAACCCTATGATGTCTTTCCAAATTTCACTCTTAAAGAACACCTCAAGTTGTCTACGTTCTGTCTTTATAACATGTTCTTCCATTACACAGCCTCGTTTAAGGACACAAGATTTCCAGCCTGCACACCTTGTTGAATCTGCTCTGTGGATTGCTCCTGAACCCCAACAGGTGGACCCTTCTTGAGGAATTCCTCAGCATTCTTTGCTTTCATCATTCTGGCGACGTGCAGGATCAATCGTGTATAGTCAAAGGTTTGCAGGGTTTCTGGATTTTGCATCATAATCTGTAGTAGCTGAATCCAGTTGTCTGTAAACTCACTACTGTCTACACTACCATCTTTTATCTTGATATCAAATAGTACATTGAGATCAGATGGACGTACCTTAATAGTCGGATCAGTAATCCCATACTCTCCCCTTAAAGTCTCTTCCCACCTACCCAATGTCTTGACATATGTATCTTCTGACATAAATTGCTGAGTGTTCATGGCATACATCAGGGCAATGTCGTACATAGATTGAAGTGAGATAAGCTGTGCAGATTTCTGCAATCTGCTTAATGCCGAACCCATTGTGGATTGGAATTCAGCCTTTGTTACTCTCTCCCCTTTGGTGCGCTGCAACCCTTGGAGAGCATCCGTGGCACCAGTTACATTACGGCTCATCTCTCTCGACATAAGCATCTCTTGAGTAAAATCCTGTGTGATATTACTAACTTGGAGTTGCTCCATAATATCTTTGATGCCACGACCCCAGACTGGGCGCCTAGTACGAATGAAGCGGTTCCTATTTATTACATCGTGCATATTAACTGATTTTGGATCAACCAGGAAGGCCATCCAAAGCATCTGTCTAATATTCTCAACTTTTGAGTTATACCAAAAGTTCATGCCCTTCTGCAAACCGTACATAGTTTCAAGACGGGAGATAGGCATTATCTCATGCCCACCATAATCTGGTGCACACACAGCCACTGGGAACATATTATGGTAGAGGTCCAAGCTATGGCAAGCGATAATGATTCCATCTCCAGCTAGGCAAAAGAGATATAAGACTGGTTCATTTGTTGAACCCAAGTTCCATTCACTGGGAATTATCCACTCGTGCATCCAGATCTTATCAACTGCCTGAGTTGCAGAATAACCACCACTACTGTCTCTACCAGTAATCCCTCTGTTTATCGCACCATGGCCAGTTGTATACAGTGCGGAGGTGGTTGCTCTACCTTCTAAATACCCAACATTAAAGTACATAGAGCCTTGTTCCGCCTCAGACCTTTTTAATGAAAGAAGTGTGTCCTCTTCCAACCAACCAACACGATCTCCACCTTGCGGGTTGTAAAGTTCAGTGTTCGGATCAGGTAGGTAGTAGTAGGGGCTAATGTTGTAGATTTGGCTTCCCTCGAAGTAGACATAATCTTCGATTACCTTCTCAGTTCCTGTTTTAATAAAAGCTCCACTAGACGGGTCATAGAGTCCTAAATCATTAAGAACAGGACGTTTACCACTCTTCGTTGTCCAAGCAACAGCTACTATACCAATCCCATAGGTGAATGCATCCCGCCATTGAGTGTGCAAAGCCAATAGTGCCTTCGACCGTCTGGTTTGAACCTCAACTACTTTCTCCATCAGAATTGAGCCTATCAAATCCTCTGGCCCCATTCCCTCGTATTCGAACATTGGACTCTCACTGTATGCGGCCATCATGTAGGTGAGTAACGTCTCAAGGGTAGAGTAAGATTCGGGGACTACAATACTTATTGGAGTGTTTGGATCAGCATTTTCCAGCTTTTTCTCGTAATCACTAGTCGGTATATACCCAGTCAACATGTCGTCAATCAAATTCCATTGTCGGAACTTTTGACTCATGAACCTCTCTGATTCGAAGGACAACTCCAGAATGTGTCTAGCCAACCTATCATGAACTTCCGTTCCTGGAGTTAAGTCCACATTTGGTGGATAGAACTCCCTGTATTTGCTTCTGAGTTTTCCGAACTCAATAGCTTCTCGGTTATCCACATTCCCGTAGGGAGTTGTAATCATTATTGGCATTTCATCTACCTTCTGTCAAATCGAATGTGGGAAGGAATTGAGTTGGATCTTCACCCAACTTATTGGCCAATACAATAAGGCTTCGTCTCATCAACATCTTGTACTGCTCTTCCATAACTGAGGCATTTACCACCAGGGATAAGTTACTCAACGCGATTAGTGGGGTCAACTTCTGCTGGTTGTTTGAAGTCTTCTGCTCTGAGTTGGTTGTTCCACTTCTCTGTGAATTTGTCTCCGTAAGCTGCTCGTTCTTCATTAGTTAGTGCCCCTTCTTTACTTCTGTTGTTATGGAGAAGTTCTTTCTCCCGTCTTAGTCTTGCAATCAAGTAGTTCTCAAACTCAACATTGGTCAAGTCTTCCAGTGGATTCATTTTGTCACCCTCTTATTAATTCCATCTTCGGTAACGCCAGTTTTGAAGTCACTTCTCAACTTTTCAATAATTAAATTAAGTTCTTTTATAAGTTCATTATGGGTAGTGACATTCAGTTGTGCTCTATCTTCAAGTAGATTTATACGGTCACTCATTCGCATTTCCCTAGACCAAGCCTGTTTCAAGATGGCCCAAGCAACTACAATTGATGGGCCTAATGAACTGATGGTCGTCTCAATAATGGAAGAATAGCCAACATCAGTTCCTACCACCGCGTTCATCTGTCCTACAGCAGTTTGCATAGCTGGCCATATAGTGGCAGTCATCACAGAGGAGAGAATCCAAAATTTAGATGTGATGAAGATATACATAAGGAACTCCATTTTATGGTGTGACATTCAGAACAATTGGTGGTTCAGGTGGTCTTGTCGCATCAATTGCAGCCCTATTCGTCTTTTCAACTTGGCCCGTCTCATAGGCCGCTCGCAACTCCCCTAGCAAAGCCCGTATCAGGTCCACAATGACCGTCTGCCCGGTGTTGTCCAGCCCTTGAGCAGCTTGGCCGGTCCCAATAACATTCTCTTCTCCACCCCAGCGGTATGTCCATTGCTGGTTGGCTGTCTCAAGTTTTCCAAGAGGGGCTGCTTGGCTTTTCGCCTCATAGATCGTATTGGTCACGATAGAACCATCAACATTCTCCGTGATCTGTTCGTCGAAGTGAGTACTGACAGTTGTACAACCACCTAGTAAAGCTAGTAACAAAGCCGATGCTCCCGCAAGCACATCGCGATTTTTGTCTATCATTTCTTTATCCTCTCTTATGCAGCTAGTTTAACTGCAATTAACAAAGCCGCGCCACCCAGTGTGTCATCTGCATCCGCGCCTATCCTTGCCACTCTCATGTATCCCATCTCACCGGCAGCAGGCGTTCCACTTGGCGTTATTGCTCCACTAACCGCAGTTGTCTCATTCTTATAGTCTGTTGACCCGCCACCGTAACTTCCTGTCTCCAAGACAGCCGTGCCCCATGCCGCTTTCAGGCTATCCGCCTGCCCAACAGACGCCAGTTCAATCTGCCACCGGCAGTCACGGCTACCTGCTGTGCCACTTGCCGTTGTCCAGATTATGGTTGCAGTCAATGTGCCACCGCCATAGCCAGGCGGCCACACAAACTGAAACTCGTAATAAGTTGTGGAGTTGTCAGCGAAGCTAATCGTCTTAATCTTTCTGTTGGTTATACTCACAATGCTTTCAGATGCGGCGGACGCCGCAGGGGCGTAGCCATCTATGGCAGTTAGCCATATGTAGTTGACCGCTGAGCCAGAAGGTGTTGACCATTGAACTGTGTCAGCATCAACATACTCAAGGAACTTCGCAGCAGCGCCACCTGCCGCTAACGCAGCACCCCTTATCAAGCCTGTTGACTTCGTAACCTGGATGTTACTGGACCCAGCATAATAGACGCCACTAGCATCAACGTTAACCACGTTTATACTGCCAACAAAATCTGCATCTCCATTGGGCCACAACAGTATTTTATTGTAGCCATATGTTCCTGCTACCCTGCCGCCCAATGCGAAATGAGCATCCTCACTTCCCGCTGTTGTATCATCCAAGATACAGAACCACGATAAATACTGTACCGTCGATGGAGTGCTGTTATTTGCCCACCAGCTTTGACTCATGTTAGCTGTGCCAGATTGCAAAATGCGATAGGCTGCTGTGTTAAGGTTGCAATAGGTCGCGTCCAGACTGAAGTTTATGGAGTGGCCTGTTGCTCGTAAGGTTGCCACAGCCGCTCTGCTATACAGGGTGCTGTTGAAGTAGTGGGTGGTGCCCTCTGTTGTTGCACTAGCTTTAATATCCCCAACTACATCAAGTTTGACAGTTGGGACTGTTATCCCAATACCAATTTTCCCATCTCCGGTTATTCTCATCTTCTCGCTGAGCGAGCCAGCGGCAGTGAACGTCCTGAAAACAAGATGGCGCTCTGCTGTGAGAGAATCCATCAGGTTAGTAATTCTACCTGTTATCGTATTTGAGGCGTGTACACGAAAGTCGAATGATACACCTGTATCAGCAACAGAGAACGGGTTTTCCAGACGTGCAGCTGTTGATGTACCCCCACTATTACTTTTTACAATATGCAATAGGTTCAACGGAGTGTCTGTGCCTATACCAAGATTTGTCCCGTCAAACACAAACGTGTTGACGCTAGTAAGTTTACCTGTCGTGGCGTGTTGGTAGATAACCCTGTTTGTGCCAAACGCCGTTTCACCTGTTCCGCCATTTCCAATGGGTAGCGTTCCAGTCACATCCGCAGCAAGGTCTATCTGCCCCCTTGTCAACACCTGACCAACTAAGGTCAGATAGTCATAAACGCCACCAAGACTTATATCACCGGTATTTGTTCCGGACAAGTTACTACTGCTGACTGCGCCATTAATTGTTAGACTATCAAGAGCTAGTTGTAAAAGGTCAGAGTCAGCGGCCACACCAATATTACCACCAGTTACCAAGCTTCCACCAGTCAACACACCAGTGGCTGTTAAGTCAAGTACACCAGTCACAATTCCAGTTAACCCAATATAGACTGGACTTGCAATAATCGTTGTTTGGTCAGGGCTGAATACTGGTACTTGTCTGTTAAGTGCTGTACCACTGTAGAGGACTCCACCAAGACTGGTTAGGGAAACAGGTTGGCCATTTCCATTAGCATCTATTGAAAAGATATTTCCAGCTGTAATAGCTGAGAGCCCACTCTCCAAGAGAAGTGAGAACCACGGATGCTTTGCTGTATCAAAGATATGGAAGTTCTTCATATCGCCTAGTGATACTCTCACTTTAGCCATAAAGCACTTCCTCTTCTCCCAACAGATAGGAGTCTTTCGCATCCTCCGCGAGCATACGATCTAGTTCGCGGAGCTCCATCTCTTCAACACTACTAATCTTTGATGTACCATCCATCTGTTGTGTCTCTGAGAAATAGCGATCACCAAGGTCAAACATCTCAATCAAATAGGCAGTTCCATCCATAACGTCCCAATGTCTAGCCCTTGGGAAGTTAAGCAATTGATGTTCGAGAACCTCACATGTGTGAGGATTGTGATAGATATGGCCCATTCGGTAATAAGGGGCTAACTGTGCAATGCGTCCAGACTTACCCTTTGTGCGTAGACTGAATTCTCCAATCCCTCTACGTGCTTTGAGCCAAACCAATTCGTAGTGGCGGCCCTTCTTTAGCATATAGTCAGTTAGAGGTTTCTTAACAAACTCTTCCAACCCAGTAACTTCTATTCCAATAACTCTAGCATTGAGCCTCTCAGCCATGTCGAAAATACGCTCGTAGAGGTCATCAGTTGTAACGCGCTCATTCACAATGTCGCGTATATAGAAGTTGTTGCGCTGCGAATCATAGGCAACTCCAATAATTGCGCTGAATGCAGTATGGCTTTTCTCAGACTTAGTTGGGTCTACTATAATAACATTCTCGTACTGGTCACCATTTAGGTTTAGCTCACCTTCGTCATAGTACTTGAACATCTCTTTACGGAAAACAGCGTCTTGTTTAGGATTAGCTACGTTGCAAAACTCAAGGAAGAATTCCTCAAGTAGTCCTTGTTTCTCATATCCTTGAGCGAGATCAGATACAGCCGCATCATCCATAAAAGCAGGCCAATAGCTTTTGTACTCATCATCACAGAGGGGGAATTCAAGCTTCTGCCAACTAGAATCTTCTCTCAAATCTTGCAAGAGAGAGGCTTCATGCAGAACAGTCCCAATCACAAAGATTCGATACGTATTAGAGCTGAGATTAACAGCATTACAGAAGTCTGAGAAGAACCACTTCTTCAACTTCTCTCTCTGCTCCTCACTTAGTACACCGTCTTTAGTTTCTAGGTCATCACAAATTCCAAGTTCCAACCGACTGTTGTCGTGCAAAACTCCTCGAATCTGCTGTCCAACTCCTCGGGGCAACACAAAGCAGCCATTCCCAGTAGTCCATTCCTCTTTCGAGAAACTGTCACTATCAATCTTCCCAATCACCGATTTGAAGCGACTCTCAGATGTTAGTATTCGTTTCAAGTTTTCGCTGTGCATAATAGCTACGGTGGCTGACGCACTGACGGGAGCGATAAATTTGGCTTTATCAAACACAATTGCCCAACTTGGAAGGGCGAAGTTGAAGATTGAGGATTTCCCAAATCCCCTGTGTGCTAGTACCAAAACCCTCTTTATAGTTGGATCATCGACCATTTCAAACAGCTGGTAATGGGCCTTACTGAATGGGCGAGTAAATCGTTCTGGATGAAACACTTTGCAGTAGTTCTCAAAGCTGAATTGGCATTTGGCCATTATTTCGACCCACCAATCAGATCTTATGTCAACATCGTTTGGCATTAGAGCAAATCTATCCGACTGAATAAGACCACTGAGAGATTTGAGTTCTTCGTAACTGCTTGTGCTAAGGTAGTTGTTAGTACTAACGCGGCTCGTGTAACCCCACCATAATCGACGGTGTTATATACAGTTTTTTGTTCACTGGTTCCATCTGGGTAGAAAATTGTTATGGTGTCAGTTGTGCTAGAGCTGATAGGAGGACCAGACTCATATAGGTAGGGATACCAGACTCCAGTTAGAGGATCACCGTTTTCATCGTATGCAATTATTGCACCGTGACCAGAGGCTAGATAATCTACAACTGTGGAGAAACTACCAATTGTGGTATTAATAGCAGGGTTTGCTACGAATGGAATTTTGTATGGATTAGCAATTACCTCAGTACTAGATACTTGAGTTCTGAAGTTGTCGAGTGTCTCATTATAGGCGTCGACCTCACTCCAGATTACACCAGGGAGTTTTCCCCTCTCATTTTTTATTAGATACATAGATTGGAAGGTGTTCACAACATTTATCTGATTATTCAGAATTCGTCGTAAAGCAGTTAGTTCATTCACATACCCTTTTATCGACTTATAGTAGGTTGTTGCCATCTTTATCTCCGTTCACTTTTTGAACAAAAGTTGAGCATAACTCAACCTCTTGGATCACCGACCAAGTAGTGGCCGAGTACCATCTTTGTAGCATCCGAGGTCTTTTTTCCAGCCCATCCATCAATTAGGAGAAACTGGTTTCGGCTATCCAAAATGACATTGAGCGTGTTCTGATAGGTTCTCACATCTTGTGTTATATGCTCACCCTCTTTGTCATAGAAGATCACAGGGAGCTTCTCATCAATTTTAAGCGTAGGGGTAGACGCTTGAAGTTGGGCTCTTAACTTATCCATATCACATTTAGTGCCTGGACAAGTCTTATAAACCTCTAAATGGGGTGGAAGGTATTGAGAAGCTTCCCTGTGACCAATAACTTTTTCTACTGGAATATTGTAGTTGCTCATCATCTGTTGTGTAAGTGTAAGAAGAGAGGCCCACTGCTCAGGGGGTGGTGCTGAGATATCTCCGTGACCAGACAAGCAGATTCCCAATGACCTATCATTTAAGCCAAGTACATGAGCACCAACCTCATTTTGTGGTCTACCAACTTCGATAGCACCACCCATCCGAATTACATAATGATATCCGATATCAGACCAACCATTGTGAATTTCATGATAGAGTTTGATTGTTTCTGCACTTTGATCAATTGGCATTTTGTTGTAGGCGGCAGCAGCAGTGTGGATTACAATGAACTCTGTTTTCTCCCTATTCATCTTTAATCTCCAACTGTGTTGTGCATAGCTCATTACTTGAGCACTCAATAACTGGTTTGATTAGACCAAGCTCAACTGCCCTCTTCCGAATTTCCTCTTTCCCCCTCTGAACGTCTTTCTCATGTTTCATGTGCGCCTCAACTCTGGTTACACGACCAAAGCCACCGCGGTCCAAAATACTGTCTGCGGACTTCTGACGGATTCGAGGATCCATATTCTCATCCTTAACAATATCTCCGTGAACCTGGAGCGCATGGGGAATAAGATCATGGATTTCTCTAATAACTGAGGCTGTATCCAAATCTCCTATTACCTGGAGCTCTTCTATCTTCTCCCTTCCGATATCGGAGTTCAGTGTGTAGGAGACAGCAACAGGAGTAATGGAAAGGTCTTGGGCAATTCGCTCATTGGATTGGCCCTCCAAGTTTCTCCTCAAAATCTCTTGGTGGCGCGACCGAAGTTCTTTGAGCTGATACTTCCTTCTTCCATCCCCACTCGGATGGCGTCTATCAAAGGATTTTAGTGAAGAAAACATTTGTGGAGACATGCAAGTTCCCTTTTATACCGCCCTGATTGTAGCAGGTAAAAGGGAAGATGTCAAGTTATTTCGAACTGCGATTGTAGTCTGTGGGGGAGTTATTCAATCTTGTGCTACTCCCAACTGGAGGTAAGCGCTCCTGTATATAGTATATAGAAGAAGGGCGCAGCGGCCCCGCGCTGATTCGTTCAATCTCTTCTTTTTCTTCTCACCTCTCATCTTCTCACCTTCTCACCTCTTAGTACCACACAAAAGCGCTGCGTTCAGGAGGACAGCGCAAGCGCTGCGTTTCTCACCTCTCATCTTCTCACCTCTCATCTTCTCACAGTCTCTCCGGAAGCCGAGCAGAGCTTGCGCCGCACAAAAGCACAAATTTGTGTGTAGCACAAAAGCACAAAGAAGTGCTATTAAAATATATTTGTTAAGCACTAGATGGGATGTTACGTATGTATTGGTGTGCTAGTATCCCCCCTTAGGGGGGGTAGTAGCTGTGTAGTGTACCATCACATTAGTACACCATAGGCATAGAAAAGGGGAGGCTTTCGCCTCCCCTAAGCTGTACTACTTATCTAAAGTCCTCCTCTTCACTCCGCCTTTTGCACTCGTCGAGCAGTTCCCTACGCTTCTCCTGCGCCTCCACCGGAAGATTGGTGTACCACTCTTCTGGTATACTGAAACCATTCTGTACCAGTTCCTTACTCATTTCGCGAGTGACTTCGTAAGCTGGTATTCCTCTGCTCCATCCCAGTAGTTCAATCAGTTTACTAACGACCGCGTACATCTCAAGTTCGCTAAGGGAACGGCAGCAGTCAATCTCCGAAATAGTAGAGTCTGCTATGTCCTCCAGCACAGAAGTATTAATCACCTGCTGTACTAGTGGAAGGTAGTCCCAGTTAAAATCATTCTTCTCAAAAACCATTTTTTCTCTCCCGTTTTCAGGCAGGGAAGTTGGCCATTTGACCTAACTTCCCTGCCTAGCTAGTGTACTACTTCCCGAGCATAGCAAGGAGCACTGCTTTTTCGGCTGCTGTCATACCATTTACCAAAAGCGCGGCTTTTTCAGCAATTGGCATCCCCTTCGCCAAATCGGTGATTTTTTCCGATTTAGACTTACCTGTCTTAGAGGTCCGAATCACTCCATTATATAACTGTCCCGGTTTCTCAGCACTGTACTGGCGTAGTATGAATGCGCACCCTAAACCTAGTACATACTTTTTCGCTTCCGCGGACAATTTTGACAGGTCCAGCGTCCTTACTCCGTATTTTGTCGGACAGGAGTAGACTGTCCCCAACCATTTCCCAGACTTTGAGTTCTTCGCCATGTCCCAAACTCCTTTTTTTTCGGTCCTCCAGACAGTCTGGTGAACCATTGACACATGAAGTTTAGCACATTTTAGTGCTAAAGTCAAATCTATTTTTCGCCCATGCGGGCGGAAGCGCCCATGGGCGGAAGCGCCCATCTGTCTATTATACTCCATATCGGCGTAGCCGACAACAGTGGTTAGCTACTCAAATGGTTAGCTACTCAAATGCTTAGCTACTCAAATGGTTAGCTCCACCACCAGCTGAATAGTGTACTCCCAAATTAGCGGAGCTGACCTCATATGTGTGTGTGTGTGTAAGCTTGGTGGCGCTTCGCGCCATCTTGGTAGTTACCCAACACTCCTGTTCAGTAAATGAACGGAGATCTGCGCAAGGCGCTCTCTTAGTAGCTAACTACTAGTAGCTAACTACTAGTAGCTAACTACTAGTAGCTAACTGATTGAGTCTAGTGATAGCACAATTTAGTATTAGTGTAGTTTTGTACTTTCTGTATACTACTGTGGGCATATGGGCGTCTGTATACTAGGGTCCCCCCCCCATTGGCCGTACGGGGACACATCTGGCCCCCTGTGGGGACATCTTTATATATACACATATAGAGAAAAAAAATCTCTATGAAAAAAATTTTTGAGCTGGTTTGTGCTACTCCCATGGTTAGCCATACCCAGTTGGTTAGCCATACCCAGTTGGTTAGCCATACCCAGATGGGCGGGATGCCCCTCCCAACCCTAGGGGGGCCCTAGTATACGAGTGCCCATACGCCCATAGTACTAGTTCCCTATGTTAGCACAAACTAATGCTACTCTCCTCTTAATGTCAGCGTTTCAGCTGTTCGGCTACTCCGAATGTTCGGCTACACCGATCTTCGGCGTAGCCGAAAAGGTGCTAGGCACCAACGGATCGGTCTACGACCGCGTTGGGCGTATCCCAACCTTGTTGGGCGTATCCCAACCTCCGTTCATTTACTGAACGGAGATGGGAGTTAGTCCACAACTTGGAGCGCAGGCTCCCAGCCTGATCCCACACCCTCCAATCTGATTTCACACCCCCCAATTGGTCTACGACCAACCAGATTGGTCTACGACCAATCAGTCTACGACCAATCACCTTGAAAAAAGTACTTGACATCTGGCCCTTATTATGCTATAATGGGATAGTAAAAGTTTAATGGTTGGGGGCGGATTCCATCTGGGATCTACCACCCCCAAAATGTGGTAAGGCACAAGGTGAACTTCTGAGCTAAGCTCAAAGACACCGGCGTTGAGGTGGTACTAACGCTAACCTTAGCAAAGCCCCTCTCAATTAGTAATTGAGACAAGCTTCTGAGATTCTAATAATTGGTCGGCCCCGCTGACATGAGCTAGATGAATGGTTTATGGGCGTTCATCTAAAAGTTCCACTTTCCAGGTTTTGGATGATAACTAAGCTCAGTCCCTCCCCCCATTTTGGTGCTTCGCACCATAATTAGTCTAACCAGCTATTACCAATAGCAATCTTCTCACTGTCCCAAGTTCGTCGGCCCTCCAACGGCCCGCGACTCCCCACTTTGTAGTGAGATACCCAGTTGGAAGGTTCTTACAATCTGCTGTCCTCTATCCCATTTTTCTGGCTCATCTCAGGTTCGTAACACCAACGAGATGAGCAACTGAGAAAATATGGGTCTTGTGACTAGATGATCGCAGCTACTAAGAATTTCTCACCAACCAAGTGCTTTGGGCTTGACCCAAAGATTGAGAAGATTACTAAGCTGGTCGGCTGCGCCGAATTGCCGAAACAGCCCCCTCAGCTGTGCTTTGCACAGCTGGGGGCTGTCTGTCAGGTTGAGCAACTGACACTGATGAGGTAAGCTCAAAAGAACTGTCAGCTACGCTGACGTTAAGGAGAAAGAAGATGAGAAGTATCAGAAGGTATGGATTGTTCAAAAGAGTTAGGGGGGAAAAAAGATGGACGCGCTGCTATCCATCAGAGTCATACCCCTTAGATAATGCCCGCAGAATCTTCCAGGATGCTCTCTTAGATGGGACACTCCACCTAGGTCTTGAGATGGCCCTAAGACCAGTCAGCTCCGCTAACGTTAAGGAGAAAGAAGATGAGTAACTACCCAGACAATTTCAGCCCAGAAGATTACGACTATGTCGAAGGTCGTAGTGACAACGAACATGAGATAGACCCAAACGACTTTCCAAAAGGCTCAGAGGAGAATCCAATCGAGTTTTTCTCAGAAGCCGATGTTGAAGAATCCCCATTTAGTCCTAAGAGAAAGTTCTTATGGCCCTTCATCTACTTTCATGGAAGAGCTGTGGATGTAGTTGATTTCTGGATTGCCAACAACGATCTTTCTGGCTCCCCCGATCTTGTTAGAGCTGAAATTATTGATGACTTACCAGATGGTCGGTACTGTGGCGACCTTTATGGGCATGAGGTCATTTTGTACTTCTGGAAGGTTGTTACCGACACCAAATATGAGCAGCCCCGTGGGCTCATTGTCCTCTCCCATGATTATCAGGCTAAAGCTAGTGCTGAGACCAAGTTTCAGGGCCGCGCTCGTTACTTTTGAGATTACCGGACGTTGTTCAGTTTTTGAACGCCAACTTGGTTGGCAAAAGGAGATGAAGATGGAGAAGAAGATGAATGGTGGTAAGAAGATCTTAACCGACATCATTGATGAGGCCTTTTCACATCAAGAGAACTTTCACCTAGGTGTTTGCTTTAGCCTCTCACTGATTATTGCCACCATACAAAAAGAGATACAATCAGAGGGGTATAATGCTCTAATGGCTGAGGTAGTATCCAAAGCTGCTCAAACCATCATAGGTGATCGAGGTGCCATTATTCGGGCAATGGCCATAGATGTTATGGCACTCTCAACATTGCTGGCCCAAGACCCAGATGAGCTCCTCTCCATCTTAAGCGAGACCAAATAACAGGTCTAGTGTCTCTCAGGTAGGGCACCTCTCAAGGTGCCCCTCCTAAGATGCATTGGGCATCTTGCAATTCTGGATTAATCCAGAAGAAGGAGTCGCAAAATGTCAATCTATGAGCTAAACAACCGTGAGAAGAGAAGACGCCCATCTTTGAAACAGATTGGGAGCGCCATCAACGTTCTTGAGAACCTCTCATTAGCGGTGCCAGAGGAGCTGTCCAACATATTTCAAGAGACGGCCCACCGTGAGATGATAATAATGGAAAAGAAGATGGATCGTATCACTCGCACCTTGGAGAAGTACGAAAAATGAGCTGGTATCTACTCAACTACAAGAACCAAACAGCTATTCACCTCAAAAACAAGGTGGATAAGGACAATGTGGAATGGCTGATTTCATCTGAGATCGACCTACTCATTCGGTGTGGTTGGCGAGTTCATCACCACTATCACCAGACAGATAAGTATCCAACTAACTATGTGGATAGGAAAGAGTCATTTTGACTCAACTAATTGGGCGCAGCCTAAGGGCTGCGCCCAGAAAGGTGAAGCATGAAACTCAAACTGACGAAACACGAAGAGCTTTTTATCCGTACAACACGGAAGATTCTCCCAAACAACAGCGGGAAACGCGATGACTTTTTAGCGGCATTTCTTATAGTAATGGCCCAATGTAGGGAGCTCACCCTCCGGCTTGGTTCAGAGAAGGTTTCTCTCTCTCTAAGTGAGAAATGTATCGCAGCTCAATTGAACCAAGATGAATTCATGGACAACCTGTGTATGAACACACTATTAGCAGCCTATCTAATGAGTGATTCCGAAGAACTCTTTAACTCTTTGGAGAATCTTACAGATGGATCTAACAATTGACGTTCTCAAGAAGACGGCAACTGTGACAGATGAGAAAAGGGGGCCAATCAACTTCGATTGGTCCCTTCTTTCAGAAACTCACATCCGTTTATTCGCCCTTCATTGGATGGCGCAGAAAGTGCTTTCTCACCCCAGTAAGGAGCGCCACTACACCTTTGATACGGATGGGAAGGTGGTTCCCAAATCCCTCTTGAATGTAACCAATCTCGATAACCGATCTTATAGGACTCCCATAAAGAAGTGGAATCCAAACAAATCGGTGGTCGAGGGGAAGAAGGTTAAAGGGAAGAAAAAATCTTCTACAGAACTAATCCGTGATATATTTAACCAAATGAGTCCGGAACAACAAGAGTTCTTCCTGCACAATCTTGAGAAGGACCAAATCTTTGGGGACTAAACACATGGAGAAACTAACATGAGCTCAAGGTTAAATCAAGCTTGTCAGCTTATGATGAAGCTGAACGAGAAAACTGGAGCTGAGTACTCCCTTCTCCCAGAGGAGAACGGCTGGACACTGGATAAAGACGACTTCTTTTGTCATCACACATCTACAATGAAAGAGATGGTCTTGTTTCTCAGAGAAAAGCTTGCACAATCACACTCAGTGAGGAGACTTAATGAAGCTTAGTAGAACCTTCAAAACTTCTAATGAAGCAAAGAAGGCATATTCTGCTGGAGCTGTCCTGTACATCTTAGATGAGGTGGGCCATCGAGTTATCGGTGGTCCACTCTTTGTTGCCAGCTCAAACTGGGATTGGCGTCTAACAGCTTGGACAGACTCTAAAGGTAGAGTGACCAAGCTAAAGTGAAGTGAAAAAGGAGAACAAAGAGGAGAACAAAGATGTTAAGAAAGACAGAGCTAAGGGTGCGCTCAACTAAGGTTGGCCCGCATATCCGTTCCCTATTCTGGGCTGGACCCACAGGCCAGACAAAAGCAAACTTAGGTATGCTGTCAGCCAGAGTTGAAGAATACTCAGCTTTACGCTATCTCCTAAGTGACCACACACTAATATCTGAGCATATCTCAATCATGACATCGCTCCTCCAGACGTTTATCAAAACGCAAGAGGGGACTTACTGTAAGTTCTGCGATGCTCCAATTGAGGAGCACACTGAGAACTGTCCAGTTCAGGAAGCTCAGGAAGAGATACATTGGTTGAATCTAACCAAGATCAGTTTGAACCAAATAACCGTGAACTTTGAAGAGGAGGGATTTTAGATGAAGAGTATCGAGGAAATCAAAATGATGCAGAACTCAGTTCTGAAATCGCTGATTGCACTTTTTCACGAGCGCGGAACCTGGTCATTAGCTAATGAGGCGTGGTGGACATCCCATATTAAGTCCATGTCCCATGTGGACTTGGAGAAATTTGCGGAGGCTCTCTTCAAATGATCAAATCTCAAAGAGCTGTTTTCCTCTGCAAATCTATTAGGGAACTCCACAAATTGGTGGATAGAAAGGAGGATTTGTCACTACAACTGAGCAATATCATACCAAATGAGTTGAGAGAACAGATTTCTCTGTGCCCACCTTCCTTATGGCACCTCGTAGATAAGGAGTTCCAAAACGAGTTGAATGACATCTTCCTCTTGGATATACTTCTCAAAGAGGGTATTGAATGGTTCATATGGAAGTGGCACATTCTCCGAGTTATCAACAAAGAAGAGTTTGACCTTTCCCCTAAGAACATCGAAAGAGCGTTGAGCCTAACAAGGGAAGCGCAAAACGCAGCCGAACGGGATATCCAGATCAAAACTAACTAACAACCGGCCATAGGCCGAAAGGAGATGAAGATGAAAGTTAAGATGGATGGGGACAAACTGGTGATTGAAATTCCAATTAACAAACCCCTCAAAGCTTCCAAGACCGGAAAGAGCTTGGTAGTGGCCTCAACTGGCGGCAACGTCCCAACTGGGGTTATCGTCGAAGGTCATGAGCTTGTACTCGGACTGAACGCGTACGTCAAACGGTAGTATTACAACCAATGTGCTTCGCACAAAAGGATTAACTATGTACACGCTTAAGGCAAACATCACTTTGACAACTGGCTACTCAGATAGCTACTCCATCAGTCTCCCCATCGACCAGATTGAGAACTCTGAGAAGCTTTCGGAGTGGATTAAAGATCAGGAGAATGCCACAGCTCTTCACGAAGAGATCTTGAAGTTCACCAGTCGTATTGTCCTCCTCTTCAACCTGTCGGCTGTCGAAGCTGAGTAGGGGCTGAATCTGAGTTCTGGTGGCGGATCTGAGTTTTGAAGAAAGCTTGGATCCGCCACCCAATTTGGGTAATGAACCAAGATTATTAGTGGAAAAAAGAAGATTAGTGGAAAAAAAGATTATTAGTGGAAAAAATATGATAAGTGTGTGAGATGATGAATAGCACAAATTAATATCTTGACTTTTCGCCCGCAATAGCGTATAATGGCATTAGACTTAACAAGGGGTAATCCAAAAGACGTATTTCCAAACACAAAGGTGGTGATTTAATGGGCAGAGAGAAAGGAAACTCCGCGGTGATTGAATGTCGAGTTGATATCCGAACACTAGCTGAGTTAGCTACCTTCTATAAGGAGAGAGACCAAACTCTTCATTCCAGAAGTGAGCTGGGGCGTCAAATCTGTGAGGACTTACGAGGAGTTTTAATGGCAAACAATCTTATTAAGGAGATAGAGTTCACTGATGAGGCCCTATCTGTTATGGTAAAACTAGGCTATGGTAATTGTAACAGAAGTGGTCGTGGTCGACACAGCTTGGAAGAGGCACTTAGTAGGGAGCTAGAACTACCTGAGTCCGTAACCAAGATAAAACATCTAAACAAGAGATTGGAAGAGGCACTGAACGCGATGGAAGATCGATAGGGGACTAAAAGATCGGTAAGGGACTAAAAGATGATGGAGCTACACAATCTTTGTATCCAATACAAGATTTGTTCTGATAAGAGAACGGTTATATCTTTCCAAATTCTCATCTTCCAAAAAGATGAGCTAATAAAGATACCGTCTCTAAAAGTAGCTGATAAGTATGACCCATCTTTGGTGTCACAATTACTTAACAGCTATAATGAGAACTTTCTTGATATCCCCAAAGCTTATTGGGTTCTCCAGTCAGGTTCAATTACTGAACCAAAAGTGGGGAGAAACAAAGATGGTGGCCTACCTTCACCTTATGTACTTCACCACTTCGGTACTCTAATCACCAATGTAACCATAAAGGAGTTTTGTCGTGACCTAACTTTTGAGTTGAACACCCAGCTGATGAATCACCTTGAAAGAGAGTGGTGGTCCAAAAAGATGGGCTGCCCTCCAGAACATGTCCATGTCGGATATTTTAATCATCTAACGACTAAAGGAAAAGAACTATGTCTAATGAGAACGTCGGCTCTGGCAAAATCTCAGTGAAGCACGCTGACGAAAGCACCGTCGTGTGCACGTATGATGTTGGCTCCAACTTGCAGGATGCACTCCAGAAGTGGGGTGAGGATGTCGTCTTTTACAACTTCGTAATCGGGGCAAAGACCTCTAAGCGGAACAAACTCTTCTCCCTGACTCATGGCAAAGAGCCGAAGAGCGCAGAGGAAGCTTTATTGGCTCTCGAAGATTGGGTCCCATCCGTAGGTCAAGTAAAGGGCAAGGACAAGGCCGACAAAGCTATGGAGCTCTTCAACAGCATGACGGACGAAGAACGTCAGGCTTTCCTCGATTCGCTGAACAGCTAACCAGTTATTCGCTGAACAGCTAACCAGTTATTCGCTGAACAGCTAATTCGCTGAACAGCTAACCAGCTGAGCAATGGGCAGGAGTTCAGTTTTCAAACTCCGCTGGGCTCCTGCCCAGATTCTTGTTGTTAAGAACTGAGAGAAAGGAATATATGAGATGGATGGACATCAACTAAAGCTTGATCCCGCCGTAATGGTTAGGGACTCTAGTAAGCTGAACGATTTCCAAAAATGTCCGCGCTACTTCTTCTTTCGCCACATTCTCGGATGGACCTCGGACCAACCTAATATTCACCTTGAGTTTGGTACGGCAATCCATCTGGGGATGGAAAAGCTGATGGAAGGGCTAACAAACTCCCACTACCCAATAGAGTGTGTGAGACAAGCAATTGACGCTTTCAAGAACCATTATCTCAAACACTTTTCTATTGAGGAAGAGGGTCAATGGTCCCCAAAGAACTTGTCTAATGGCTCACTGGCGTTAGAACAATACTGTGAGCACTACAACGGTTCTGAGAACTTCGAAGTTCTTTATACAGAGGTCGCTGGGTCAGTCCCAATAAGTGAGTATGAATTCCTCCATTTTAAGATGGACACAATCTGTCGTGGCGCCGAAGGAATCTTCTCCATAGACCACAAAACATCTAGCCGTGACAGTACTCAATGGAGACGTCAGTTTGACCTCTCCCTTCAGATGTCCGCTTACACTCATGCACTTAAGTGCATCTTTCCAAATGAGCCAGTCTTTGGGATGAAAGTAAATGGGATTTTGCTTAGAAAGACTGGAAATGGCTTTATCAGACTTCCAATCCAAAAGAACGATGAGCACCTACTGAGCTGGTTGTTCGATATCCAATATATTTTGAAAGAACTAGATTGGAACTTCGACCAGCTTATGGAATGTAAAGAAGGTGACCAAATCCTAGAGAGTTTTCCACGAAGAACTGACTCATGTACTCAATATGGTGTATGTCCATACCTTGATTTGTGCGCCGCTTGGGTTAATCCTCTCAGAAGTGCAGATTCCCCACCTTTGGGGATGACCACTAATTTCTGGAATCCCCGCTCACATGATAAAGAGGCAAAATACTTGTTGAAAGACGGAGCTATGCTTCTCAACAAAGAGAGAGTGGAGCCAGAGGTTGTTGAGAGGAAAGAGTTGAGTAGTGCCGACTTCCCATTTCCAACGTAAAAACTTGTTAGGAGCTAAAAAATGGCCTTTGATGTCAAGACTAAGTTTGCCGAGATAAAGAAACGAATGGAGGAAAGTTCCACCATTAACTTCTTTCATGGCTGTGTTATTGGTGAAAAAGGTGTTGGAAAGACCTCTTTAGCTAAGACCTGTCCAGCACCAGTGCTCATCCACAGCTTTGATAGTGGTGGAACTGTTACACTACGAAAGGAGATTAAAGAGGGAAAAATCTTTGTCGATACCCGATTTGAGGAAGATGACCGAGTTCATCCCACCGCCTACAGCTTATGGGAGAAAGAATATCATGAACTCGGAAATAATGGCTTCTTCAATTCACTTGGAACGTACATCTTGGATAGTACTACAACCTTCTGCGATGCACTAATCCGTCAGATTATGCACAAAGAAGGTAGAAGCCCCTCCAATATGAGCTCTAAATCAGGTGAAGGGCAAGGAATGCGGATTCAGGATTGGATGACCTTGTACCATCAGATGACCAATGTTGTAATCTCACTCAGTGCTCTCCCATGTCACACTCTTATATTGGGACACCTTGAAAGGGACAAAGATGAGGCTCTCGGCAACATTATAAAAAAGCTGATGTTGCCAGGTCAATCAGGTGAGAGATTACCAGTCCACTTTCAGGAGTACTACACTCTTATTAATAAAGAGAGTAGTAGTGGCTCAGAAAGAGTGTTTATAACCGAGAACTTCTCCGAATACAGAGCTGCTACCCGTATTGGATCTGGTATTTTCTCACGTGAAGAGAAACCAGACATCAGGTATCTCATAAAAAAGGCGGGGCTCAATGCAGATGATAAAGTGTGAGACAACTGGTTCAAATAATGAACCGAAACTGAGCATAGCTCAAAGACTAAAAGGGAACTGATTATGGAAGACTTTCTCAATGTGAACCTCGATGACATTCCGGAGCAAATCGCACTGGAGAACGCGACGGAAGCGAAGATTGAAGTACTCTCCGCTGTCCCCAATGAAGAACGGCGTTATGTCCTCCTCACTTGCAAAGTCATACAGCTTGCCAGTGGTGAGAACTTTGACAATGTGAAAAACTTCACTACGTTCCTCAATTATCCTCGGCCAGAAGATGAAGAGTTGAAGAAGAACAACAAACTTCGTCGCCTTAAAACAGCTCATGAAGCACTCGGGATCAGCGGTGCAATCTCCGACGCTGAGGATTACCAAGGTAAGACGGCGTGGGTCATTCTTAGCCAATCCGAAGATGATGTCTACGGAACGCAGAATGATGTGAAGCGCTGGGTCAAGTCAAAGTAACCTTTTTCCAGTACTAACCTGCTATGTTAGCACTGGGTGTTGTCTGTGGCCACTGTTACCTACACCACCACAGATGACGGTGGCTGCTATAGTTAAATAATCCCAAGTTGTAAGGCTATAGCAGCCATCTTTTAGCAAATAGCAAAAGAGGATTGAGAAGATGAAAATAATTGACCCGCGCCAAGAATGGCGTACGCCGCCGGAGTTCTGGGCTGTGCTCAACGACGAATTTCGCTTCGACATTGACGTGGCTGCGTCTGTCGCCCAGGGTGCAGTTTGTGCCAGCACCTAGCGTAGCGCGGTCCAGTAACAGCCGCGAGAACGCGCTGATAGTATTCGATTCAGCGTTCCCGACCAAGGAATATGGTGCGACGATCAAGCAATGGAGGTGGAAGAAATGAGCGACTACAACTATGATTCCGTCAAGCAATGGGATGCGACAAATCAATGGTGTAAAAAGGTAACACAGATAAAAAAGGGCAGGTACGAGTTATGGTGAAAATGTCAGTCACAATCCCGACGCTGGCTGAACGGCAGAAATCCAGTGGATACGAGGCCCCTGTGTACATACTACAATTGGGCGTTGGCTATGGCTGGGAGACAGGCATAGTGTTTTTGAGCTACGAAGAAGCGTTGGCCTACGCGCAGATGTTCCCCGACTTGTACCGAATACCGATGCTCCGCGAGTGGCGCATAGTCGCAACACGGGCCGCCGGAGAGTTGGCAAACAGGCTGGAGTGAGATCCATGAACTCTCTGGGTTTGGCGAAAGTTCTGACAGTTGAAAGTTCTGACAGTTGAAAGTTTTTGTGCGGCGCGGAACGCTGTAGCGTTAGTTGATAAATGAACGGCGCACAGCGGATTGCCCGCGCCGCACAAGCTTTTACCAGCCCTAGCCCATTATGCCGGGGCTGGATGTTGCTCCAGTGGTTGTATTAGACAAATAACCGCGAATAACTGGGGCAACAACCCCGCAGCTGTAGCGTTAAGTACAAAACTGCGCTGCGGTTGCGGGGGTTATTGAGACATAAAGGATTGCAAAGAGCCATGACTACTGTTCTTCAAGTCCGCTGTGTCCGTGACAACGGCCTGCGGCTTTACGAGGCCACGGACGGGTTCTACACAACCTATGCGCTCTCTCCATGGATAGCGATAGATGCACTGTGGGCGTGGCGAAAAATGACCGTGTATTACAAGTGGGATTCTGAGCTGTCAATTAGCGCTACCCGTTGAATTAACAAAAGGAGAAATTCTCAGGTGAACAACCAAAAGGAGAAGAAAATGATAGAGGAACTAGGTGGAATTTGTGAAGAAGCTAAAAAGCTTATAACAAAAGACAGGCATGATGTGTACGGAGACCCAAAATACGACTTCCAACGTACAGTAGATCTCTTCCGTATTGTCTCAGGACACACTTTAACAGCCGCAGAAGGTGCCTTATTCATGATGTGTGTTAAGTTAAGCAGGGAGACAGCAGTACACAGTCAAGACAACCTAATTGACCTTTGTGGCTACGCAGATATACTAAACTACATACTGCGTAGTAATCCATCTGTACTATATACTGGCAACATTAAATGAGTAAAAGAAGGAGTAAAAGAATGAGGAGTTACAAAGCTAAGTTAAGTAACTTAGAGATACGAGTATCAAGAGCCATCTATGGGCTCAACGGCTATAAAGTGTATGTTACAGCCACTTATGAGTGTGTACACACCTCTGATGGACAGGAAACAACTAGGGAGATACAAACAAAAGTTAATAAGTACTACAACACGTATCAGGAAGCACTAACTGAGGTAGAAACCTTCACAAAAAGGATATCAGAAAAGATGACCTTAAGCACAACCTCAGAGGAGGAAAAAGATGAGTGAGAAAAAGCAGAATTGGGAGTACGTCCCACGTTTGAGCGTTGAAATCAGGGAGGATCAGCTGCAATCTATGCAGAAACTAATCCCTTTTGGTTTCCGAAAACTGCTGTTCCAACGACTTATTGACGATGTTCTAAAGGTCACGGAGGACCACGGACAAGTTGGTCTATCCGCAATCTGTACGGGAGCAATCGGAGTTGGTTACAACAAACTACAAGAGTACATAGAAAAGAGCTCAGCGAAAAAGGAGAAGAAAGATGACCAGTGAAGAACTTCAAATGGTCGAGGATCAGGTACGCTTCAGCTGTGAACAAATACTAAAGAGTGTCGGACTTGGTTATCTTGGCCGCGACATCGCTTATGATGTTAGCTTAGCTCTTAAGAAACTTAAGGAGAAAGATGATGGACCTAAACGAAATGCAGACACCAATCTCGGAGATGTCGGACGAGGAACTAACTCGGAAGATAGCCGAGATCAGAAAATCCCGCAGGGACAACCCAACCTACAGGGAAAAGAAAAAATCCACTACCCGAAAGGCAAAGACAAAGAGAGCAGTAAGTGATTTGACCGTTGAAGAGCTTGAGAAGTTCAAACGTTTGTTACAGGAGAACAAGAAATGAGGGAGAAACACATTGTTGCCATATTCCTACTGATGGCTGGCACTGCACTGTTCTTTTTGCCAGACCATATTAAACTGATGAACTGTGTTATACTTACTCTCTACCTGGTATGTGCTGCATGGTGGTTGTATAACAACAAACCATGGGACGCGGCGTACTGGATGTCGGCAGCCTGTATTACGTTTGTCGTAACGTTTGGTTATCAAAGATAAGGAGTGTGAGAAAGATGAGTGCAGTTAAAGAAGGTGATATTGAAGCCGCCATTGTTCCGATTGAACAAATCTATGTGGGAGACCGAGCTCGGAAAGATATGGGAGATTTGGAGGATCTCTCAAACTCTTCCAAAACCTTCATGGGTCAGATTCAATCTCTAGCAGTGTGTCGCCGCGACAACAGTGAGCAACCCTACGAGCTGTTGGCTGGTGGCCGACGGATTGAGGGATTTAAGATGGCCTCTCGAAAGTCTGTGCTAGTCCGAATCTATCCTTCCACCCTCACTGATGAGCAGAAAAAGAGTGTTGAGCTAGTAGAAAACATTTCTCGCCTCGACATGAGTTGGCAAGAAG
>Ga0100403_1000467_pt1 | contig 40085 bp, 56 predicted proteins | sample CryGeymet201501t_FD_83663 | JGI IMG/M metagenome (GOLD analysis project Ga0100403, IMG submission 83663) | Groundwater microbial communities from Crystal Geyser aquifers in Utah, USA - Crystal Geyser metaG 2015-01t | ecosystem: Environmental > Aquatic > Deep subsurface > Groundwater | place... | reverse complement strand
TCAAGATATTGCGACTGCTTCTAGTCCGACGTTCGCTAACCTAACGGACTCTGGCCTTACTGCCACGCGTGTAACTTACGCTGGAACAGCCGGTATTCTTCAAGACTCAGCCAATATGACCTACGATGGCACTACAGAGACGCTAGTAGCTACTTCTGCTGGAGCGTCAACCATTCCGCTATCTCTACATAACGCCAGTAGTAACGCCTCGACAGCAGTCGAATTAAGGTTTGGGGCTTCGAGCACACCAACAACCCGCTACGCTTCGATTGGAGCAATACAAGGGGGAGCTACTAACGCTAACTGGCTAGATTTAATCTTCAAGGTATCTCGTGCGGGTGCGGCAACAGAGAGAATGCGCCTAACCAACTTGGGGCAACTGCTAATAAATAACGGAACTTCTACAGGTGGTATTGTCTTTGGAGATGCTTCAACTACCTACGATACCAACCTCTACCGATCAGCAGCTAATACGTTGAAAACTGATGACTCTTTGGTTGTTGCTGGTTCCACCACTACGGCAGGACTGACACTATCAAATGCGTCACAGAATTATATCTTTGGTAATAGAGGGACATATTTAACCCTACAGAGTCAGAACTCTGCTGGTCTAAGCGCTCTTGAGCTGTATACAAAAGACGGTGACGGTACCGATAATGTATATTTCAATATGTGGGCGGTTGGAACACCAACAGCTTTGACCAATGCCGAGTATGTCACTTTTTTCTACGATTCAGCGGCTACGGCATTCAAGATAAATACAGAGGCGATAGGGACAGGGACTATCCGCTCACTTATCTTACAGACTAACTCTGCAAATGCTCTTGAAATAGACCTAAACCAGAAAGCAACATTCTCTGGTGAGGTAGCCATGAATGGTAACACCACTCTTGGTAACGCTTCAACAGACACCATCACCCATACTGGTCGAGCGATATTCCGAACAGCCGCCTCAGACCCGCAACACGCTACGCCAGGAAGTAGACCAGCGGGATCAGTTGGTGAGATTGCGTACTATGCTGGCAAGATGTACTTTTGTACGAACGCAGCTACCCCGACATGGGAGAAGATAACATCAACATAAACTAATAATAATCATGGAAACGGTAACAATCGAAATCCCAGCGGGTTACGGCAAGATGGCAGCTAACTACGCTTTAGAAGCAGTTAAGATTGCTATTCGGGAAGATGAGCAGAAGAAAGTACAGGTAGCGTTAGACGCCGAGGCAGAGACAAAGGTGGAGGCCATGACAGCGGTGGACAGTAAAGGTGTAGACCTACTAAGGTCTGATCCTGATATTATAGACCCAATAGTAAAATAGAATATGAAATTGAGCGTCAAGGACCGATTTGCCCTGTTAAATCTCCTCCCCACAGAGGGGAATATTATGACCATCCGTTCTTTAACAAAGCTTAGGAGTGAGCTAGGGTTCTCTGATAAAGAGATTAAGAAGATCGGGATGGTATCAGCAGAGGGGTCCGTCACATGGGAAGACAAGGACTATGTGAAAGATGTCGAGTTCGGTGAGATTGCCACGGAGATTGTTAAGGATTCCTTAACCAAGAGCAATAACGAGTCCAAACTAACCGCAGAGATGATCCCTCTTTACGAGGCGTTTATCGAAGGTGGTACAATAGATAAAAAGGAGAGTAAGGGGACGGCCTAATCCCTATAACATTCCTAGAGCTACAACAATACGTCCAGCAACAGACAGATGACTATGAGGGAATCTCCCTTGGGAAGATTAAGGTCGCTCTAAACAGGGGGCTCAATGACTTCTACTCTCGCTATGACTGGGATTTCTCTGAGATTCATGACGCTTCAATATCGGCAACAGCAAATGATAATACATATTCCCTAGCTTCAGATTTTAAGAAGTTGATGGGTGGAATTATTAGGGACACAACTAACGAGGTTGTTCTCCCTGTTGTCAACTATCGGGACTTTGTTAAAGTCTACCCGGCAGTAGACACCACAGCAGATACAGGCAACCCTACTGTGGCTTACTATCATGGTCTGGATTCTTCTGGGTACTATCAGATCGGTATTTATCCAGTGCCCTCCTCCTCCATTACTCTGAAGTATGACTACTATGGCAACCCAACGTCTATGTCGGCTGAGTCAGACGTCCCGAAGATTCCAACAGCCTACCACCTTGCCTTGGCCAACTTTGCTCTATGGAAATACTACGAGTCTGAAGAGAACAACACAGCTAACTATTACAAATCCCTTTACGAAGAGGATGTAACCAAAGCAATCTCATATGCAAATGAGTTCTCAGAGGGAGAAGGGCAGTTCAGGAGTGGGACACTTTACCCGCTAGAGAACTACTCAGACAGGTTCTATAACCGCCTCTGATGGCTCCAACCCTAAGAACAATCTCAGAGGTCAACGAGTTTTTGTTTTCCTTTGAGAAGATGAACCTGGGGAAGACGGACGTCCAGCTCGATAAGAACACACTCTCTAACGCGCAGAACATTGTTCTAACCTCACTAGCCCCTGAGACCCGTCCTGGCTTTACAAGAGTTTCTGCAACATCAGGGACCACCACAGGCATCCTTAACCAGTTTGTTTGGACAGATGAGACATCGACAACCAAGTGGTTGAGAACTTATGGGCCCTACCTCCAGAACTACTCAGGAGGGTACTTCTCTAATATCCTCTCTACTCTAACTTCTGGGCTCTACGGGACATTCGCTTACCACCCGATAACCAACTACACGTACTTCAGCAACGGAGTGGATAACGTTATTGCATATGTGTCTGGATCCCACTACGAGTCTCTGTCTTCTCTAAAGAAGGGGCAGGTGTACGAACACTTTGAGGGGAGACTATTTGCTGGGGTCAACAATGTGTTGTGGTACACAGACGATAATACTGATCGATTTGGTGACTCTAATTATGGAATCCTAGAGGGCTATATCAGGGCTATTAGATCACAGTACAACAAGCTGATTATCTGGACGGATAATGGCAAGATCTACACTCTGTATAACTTTGACTATTCACAGGGAGCGGCAGGCCCTGAAGCTGTGTACACACTAGCTTCGAACATTCAGTGTCTTTCAGAGAAGTCTGTGAAGATGGGACCTGATGGGTTGATCTACTTCTTAGGGAGAGACGAGACTCACAAGGCGGGTCTATTCGTCACAGATGGACAGTCGGTACAGCCAGTGGCCAACTCAGAAGACGCTGGAGTATTCTTTGATAACTGTGGCGCTGCTCAACTCTCGAAGGCGGCAGCAGGTTTCAGAGGAAATGAGTATTGGCTATCCGTGTCAGATGCTTCTGGGGCGCACAATAACATTGGAATCATCTACGATACTCGTACAAAGGTTTTTATCTCCAAAGTTACCAACCTGTGGGCCTCCGACTTTGTCAGCTTCAAGACCTCTGGGCGATGGGAAACATACTTCGGGCATTCTCTCTCAGGGGTGACTCTAAAGATCAACGGAGACGTCGCTTATGACGAGACCTCCGCTGGAACACGCCTCCCAATCGAATCCTTTGCTGTTACTGGGGCTATTCCACTAGCAACCATTGGACAGGAATCAAGGATCAACAAGGTTTTCCTTATGGCTGATGCTACCGACTCTAATGTCAAGCTGGACTTTGGTATTGCAGATGGTGTGGGAGACGCTTGGTACAATAGACAAGTGACGATGCAGCAAGGTGGACAGATATGGGGAGCATCGTCTGTCTGGGGATCTAGTGCCTCCACATGGGGAGCTACGACACGAAGGATCCAAGAATGGGTTAGACCGCCGTCAGCTATCAGAAAAGCTCGGTTCCACAAGTTCAGATTCTACATGAATGAAGCAGAGAAGTTTAAAATCTATGGCATCCGCACAGTTGCCAGACAAGTAAATCCACTACGATGAGTATTATCACCGTTACCCAACCGTCAGATGGGACAACCATCGATGCTGCTGATGTCAACGATCAGGTAAACACAATCCTGCAAGACTACAACGGCAATATCGACTCTGACAACCTAGCTACTAGCGCTGTTATTGCAGCGAAGATTGCTAGCAATTCTGTTGAAACAGCAAAGATTAAAGATGCAAATGTAACAGCAGGCAAGCTTGCGACCAGTGCAATCTTTCTGGATCACGTTGCGGTGACTACAAGTCAAACTGGTATTACAACAGAAACAGACCTTACAAACCTTACGTCTACGGTTACGGTTCCAGCAGGGGGGAGGTCGTTAGAAATCACCGTCTATCTTCCAGCTATCTCCACCACAGTATCTGGAGACCCAGTTATTTTCTCCCTTGTAAAGGGTTCAGATGTCGTGCAGAAAGCCTACTTCACAGTGACTGGTGCATACGCTACTGGCCCAATCAATATCCATCTACTTGAGGAGGCTGTGGCGGCTGGTTCTTATACCTATAAGGTCACTGCAGCTAGGGCTGCTGGTACAGCCTCCTTTGGAGTGATCTGCGACGTTGGCTACCCTGCAACTATGGACATTAAGCTTATCTGATGACCCCTTACTCCCAGAGAGACAACCGCTGGAAAAATCATCTTCTAGCCACGGGGCCAGATAACATTTATGCGTCTGGTTGCTTTCTGGTGAGCCTAAGTATGCTGGCGGACATTGACCCTCTGACAGCCAACGATAGACTGCTTAGTGCTGGAGCGTTCAAGGGGCAGATGCTCAGTAACTACACAGCCGCCGCAGAAGCTCTTGGTTTGACGTATGAGGGCAAGGTAACGGCTAAGCCGAGTAAGTTCCCGTGTATCGCTGAAACCAACGCCTACGCTTCTAAGGGCGTCCCACAGCATTTCTTCGTTGTGCTAGGCAGTAGTATCATAGACCCGTTAGATGGGAAGGAGTACCCAGCTAACAAATACCTAATCAAGAGTTACAGACTGTTCTATAAACCAGAAGTAAACACCAAAATGTTAAAGAATCTGTTCCAGCTTGGGAACGATATTGTGTGGAACGTTCGAAGCCACAACATAGTGATTGACAGCCAGGAGACATTAGACACGCTCTTCGGTGCAGACCAGATTAACCCTAACCCAGACCCAGCATTACTGAAGGACGCAAAGACATACCGACTAACTTGGCAGAACCAGGTTGATCTTGAGTCCTACAGAAAGACTGCCATGGAGGCTCCAACAGATATTGCGGATGCCTTTACATTAGGAGTGAAGCAAGGCGTGAAGGACGCTCCAGTGAAAGAGGTAATTAAAGAAGTTACTAAAGAAGTCAAAGTACCAGCAGAACAACTGACAGCCCTAGAGCATCTGAAGCTTGCTCTCAAAGGATTGTTTAGCTGGGTTGGAAAATAAAACAACGTTATGGCCGTAGCAGATTTAGCACAACAAAATATCGCGGAGATTAAGCAGGCTGCTCTTTCGGAGCAGGCGGCTAGTCTCCAAGAACAACGGGGAGGACTAACCTCTGCTTTGGCCCTAGCTCAAGCAAAGAGGGAACAGGCACTAGGAGAGCTTGGGATTGCCAGTAGCGACACAGCTGCCACATACGGGGCGGCCATCTCAGACGTGAACGTAGCAACAAAAGAGAATGTAGGAGCACTTCAAACCAAAGCCAACGAGCTTGGTCTTGCTCGCTTCGGCGTGACTGGAGTAAGAGAGGCTGGCATAAGAGAGGCTGCAGTTAAGAGTATTGGTGAGTTAAGCAGAGAGAGAGCCAATAAGTTAGCCAGCATCGCCTTGCAGAAAGCCACTACTGGAGCAGAGTTCGGGCAGCAAATATCGGAGATTGAGACCAATCTTGCTACTCTTCCAACAGAAGCTCGGCTGTCTTCTGAGCAACTGATGTCTCTGTCTGATATTGAAAGGCAGTACTACCAGTTGGGTCTTCAGGAGACGCAGATCACTGCGCAGATTGAGCAGGCTAAACAGGAGATGCAGTTAGCTAGAGAGCAGTTTGATTACAGCAAGGCCAAGGCCGCTCAAGATCGCATCGATGCGCTGGAGCAGCAGAAGATTGAGAACGCTCTTAACGCTCGTCAGGTGGCCGCTCAGGAGCTTTCAGCGCGTAAGCAGGGAGTAACCCAAACTACGGACTTTGACCAAGCAGCTCGGCAGTCCGCCCTTTCTCTGATGACAGATGCGGGGGCTGGAGCTTACACAAACGATCAGTACGATCCGAAGAAAGCATACGACTACTTAAGTAGGGTTTACTCTGGCAAGATCTCAGAGCAGTCTATCCAGACTTATACGGGCTATACTCCACCGTCAGCCAGTCCACAGCAGTCTTCTCCACCATCTTCAGTACAGAAACTAGACATCAACTTTACTCCGAACAAACCATACTTTGCCGCAACGATGAACAGCTGGCTTAAATCAATACAGTAATGGCTTTTGGAGATATAGGACAATCTGCAGGAACAGGATTCGATACTGGGTCATCGCCGTCATCTTCCCTATCACAAAGCGGGTCTTCTTTTGGAAGCATAAGTAAGAAGTCTGTAAACCCGTTTGATCTTGAAGATGAAGATTTACTGCGACGATTGCTTGAGGCACAGGACGTAAAGATCCCAGAGAAGCCAGAAGAGAAGAAGGGGGTTGTCGGGAGATTCTTTGATCTCCTACTATCTGGAGAACAGCTAACAGCTGGAATCATTAGTGGGATCAGGAACAAGCAGTCTCTTTTGACCTCTGTTCCAGAGGCATTTAAGACTGATTCCTCTCCTTCGAAGGAGCTTGGCATTAAGAACAAGGTTGGGGCCTTCGCTGTTGATGTCCTACTCGACCCACTAACCTACCTCGGATTTGGTGTAGGATCAGGAGTCGCAAAGACCGGCACCAAGGTAGCTGGGAAGGCTGTCAGTAAGGTGGGCGAGGAGTTAATCGCCAAGACTACAGCAGAGGGGCTTGCTAAAGGGCTGTCAGAGGAAGCAGCCTCGGCCGCTGCGAGAAAGCTAGTTGCTGGACAAATCGATAAAGGAGCAGTCGACCTTCTAGCAAAGAAGGGGGTCACGGTTGGCGTTCCCTTCTTAACAGAGAGCGCAGTTATCCCTGGAGCATCTAGGGTGATGGATATTATAGCTGACGGTGTGGCCAAGCCAGTGAGATCAGTGGCGGCTGCTTTAGAACCGACAGCTGTTGGCGGGGTGATATCTAAACTTGGTGAGCTTGGAACTGAAGTGAAGACGCTTGCCACGAATATCTTTGGTTCGGTAGAGAATAGGTTGTTAGCTCAAGGAGCCCCAATGGAGGTGGTGGAGAGCTACTCGACGGCTCTCAGAAAATATAAGAACACTCTCAACTACGATGCAGTTAAGGCTGTAAAGGATATATCTAGAACGGCAGCTGACGCCTACGCAACTGATCCTGCTGCTGCGACAATTATCCGAAGGGCTCTAGAGGAAGGCGCAATCCCGTCAGACAAAAAGTTGGCTGCAGTGGCTGATATCCTTAGACAGGAGAACAAGCGCATCTTTGACTTAGACAGCAAAGCTCTTGGTTATGCTAATGGATCAGATGTTGTAAAAATTAAAACAGAACTTGGGTCTTTGTATAAGGCTAATAGGGCAAAGCTAAGGGAGTTGAAGTCTGCGACTAAAATAGACAGCAACGCCATTAAGGCGCTGAACGAATCCCAGAAGGAACTCGAAGGACTGATGAGGCAAGTCAAGGAGCTTGGGACAATTCAGATGTCGGAGTCTGATGTAGCAGGGGTTATGAGAAGGGTCGTCGGAGACTTCACGGTTGGTGATCCGAAGATGGAAACTCAGATCACGTTTAAGTCTCCAGTTAAGAGCAAGGATTTAGACGACATCATCAAGACCATCAAGTCGGCAGACCATCTATCTGATGAGGCTGTGACAAAGATCATTTCACGGACACCGAGCGGCTATAAACAGAAGGTGCTTGATGTTGTCGACGCAATTGATGAGGGATTCAGCGAAGAGCAAGCGCTTAAATCGCTGGGCCTGAATAACGATGGCCTGTTTAAGTCCTTCTACAAGGCGATCAAGGATCGCTCAGAGAAGATCCTCGATGGCAGCCTGGTCAAGAATACCGCCGAGCAAGCCGTCGCTTCTCAAAGGAAGACTTTTGACCTACTAGATAAAGCCCAGAGTACGACAGATTTTAGGAAGGTGGTCCAAACAGAAAAGGATAAGATCGCTTCTAAAATTGGCCAGTTAGCAGAAGATCTTAAGCCACTCTCTGGCAAGAAGCTTGCCTTTGAGAGGCAGAACTACCTGACCCATATGCTAACCCCAGAGGCCAGGGACTTCCTCGAAAAGAAAGGGGGTACAACTAACTTCTTCTCCAAATCAGTGGGCTTGAAGAACTCGTTCCTGTCCAACCACCGCAATATCGAGGGGACAATTGAGGAACTAAACGCTGCCTTTAAGGAGATCCCAGGTGCTGAGAAGATAGATCTATTCGAAGCGGACCCGTTCAAGGCGTTCGCCGCACGGAAGTTGTCTTCTGTTAAAACAGTTGCAACCAGGAATATGTTTGATGAGCTGACTAGGGAGGTTGGGGAAGCTATCCCGAAGGGGATGGACGAGATGGTGGTTGATGGCATTAAATATGTTAAGCCACAGGTTGCTGGGTTTGGTGACTTTGCGCTACCAGAGGTTGTCGCTAGAGACTTAGAAAAAGCCCAATCAATTATCACGAACTCCCAGGAAACAAAGAAGTTGCTTAATTTGTACGACAAGACCATCTCGCTCTGGAAGAGGTCGGTTACAGGTATTTGGCCCGCCTTCCACGGGAGAAATATTATTGGTGGACTGTTTAACAACACTCTCGCAGATGTTAATCCGGCGAGGTACTTGGATTCCGAGACGATTCTTCAGGCAGCTAAAGGGGGAAAGAAGGCGCTTGAAGAAACCACGATCGATCTAGGTAGCCGTTATGGTAAGAGATCTGCTAAAGAGGTTCTGGAGCAGTACTACAAGCAAGGTGGGTACGATCAGATTGGATTCTTCGATGTTGCAAAGACTGTCGAGGATGAGATCCAGCAGATAACGGGAACACGGCCACTTATTAAAAAGATTTTTGAGGACCTCCCAATGAACCTTATGCAATCCATTGAAGCTAGGCTTCGACTCCCGTTGTTCATCGATACCCTTAAGAAGGGTGGGGACTGGAAGGGAGCTATGGATCAGGTATTTAGGTATCACTTCGACTACAATCCTGGAGCGATGAGCCAGTTTGAGGTGTCTGTTATTAGACGGATTTTCCCATTCTATAGGTGGATGAAAGGCAACGTGGCTCTCCAACTTGGAAAGATCGCGGAACAACCTGGTAAATATAAAATACTATCTGACGTTGTTAAGTCATTCCAGTCAGAGAACCCAGCAGATACAAACCTTCTACCTGAATATATGCAGGAGGGTCTTAACCTGAGGGTTAAAACATCCGGTGACACCTCAACATACTTGAGGTCTCTTGGGCTACCAGTTGAAGATCTATTCCAGTTTATCAATGCCGATGGTGCAGTGAGAGTGCTAGAGAAGCTAATGGCTAAAACTTCCCCATTGATTACAGTTCCGTTGCAGATAGGGTTTCAAAGAGATTTCTATCGTGGCAAGCCTTTAGCAGAGAGCCAGTGGGTGTACCCCTATATCAATAAGATTCCTGGCCTTAGAGACTTCCTGAAAGTGCAGGACTATGGGAAGCTCCCAGATGGTACAGAGAACTATCGAGCTGATCCAGAGAGACTCATGCTTGTCAATGGTTTGGCAGGAAGATTTTACACGACGGTTGGAAATATTATGACCAAGGAAGCAAAAGCAGATGGCAGGTTCGACCTGTGGAGTAAGATTCTAAATGGAACATTCGGAGCTAAACTATCCACGTTCAATATCAAGGAAGAGGGAGCCAAGCGTAAGAAGGAAGATGTCCGAAAGCTTCAGGATGAGCTTGCAAATACTCCAGTCGGAGCGGCTATGACAAGGACGTTTATTCCAAAAGAGAAGAGAGCGCAGGCGAGTAGCCTACTACAACAGTAATAAATAAGTATGTGGGGAAAGATTATGTCGAAGTTGGCAACAGCGTGGGAGTGGTGTAAGGGAAAGAAGACCTATTTGGTTGGTGTTATCGGACTAGCCTATGGGCTTATCCATAGAGACCAGGAGATTATTATGACTAGCTTGGTTGCTTTGGGTCTGCGAGACGCCATCGCTTCTAAGTAGGTAGGTTCTGTAGATGAGTCCAGATATAGTGTCTGCCCTAGCAAACGTCGGTACTGGTTTCGGGGTAGCCTCTATCCTGGCCTACATCATCCTCCTGATCGTTCGTGAGGGACGGAAAGACGTGAAAGAGATGCAGAACATTTTAATCGAGCTGGTTAAGAAGAACACCAAAGCCTCCACTATCAACACCGAGGTCACGAGGCAGGCGGCAGACGTTAATAAGGAGCTGGTAGCAAAAGTAACCGAAGTACTAATCCGTAACACACGCAAATCATGAATGCCCCAATAATCGGCCTCTATCTCTGGGGCATCATCACAGTCCTCTACCTGGTCGCTGTCTGGAAACTATCGTTCTGGCGAGATGGCCCAGGCTTGAAAGTGCTGCGGCTTCTGTACGTTGCTATCCTCATTCACTCCATTCAATCAATGGTGATGCGCTTCCTGCTTATCAAAGGACAGACCGTTGATGATTGGGCTCCGTGGGCGATGCTTGGACAGCTTGTGCTTCTCTATGCAGGGCTACGGGCACTAGTTATTCTCTACGGGCACTTCGAGAAAGACCCGACGGTTCCATCTAAATAAAAACTGCCCTCTCAGGCAGTCATCTGCTTTCTCATCGGCAAGGATGGAGACAGATTCGATCTCTAAAGATATCCCCATGTTTATAACACTGGGGATTACGCAGGAAATGTACGACACAATTGTCACAGAGGAACAGGCCCGACAGGGGTCTCTAGAGAGCCAGCTCAAGCAGCTTGATACCCCACCAGATGACTTTGACGTAAGTGTTTCCTATCTGTTAGACCTCTTGGATCGCTTGCCAGAGCTATACACCCGTTCGAAACACTCGGAAAAACTGGAATGGCATCGCATGATGTTTTCGAACGCTTCTTTGAAGCAAGAAAGACTGCACTGGAACCTGAAAAGTCCCTTCGATGCAGTCCTTCACGCTAACGAAACTAAAGTTTGGCTCCCCTTAGCGGAGGTATTTAGAACACAATGGAGAGAGACTATATCGATGGTCAATCAGCTGAGCCACAATGGCCTAATTTCTACCGTAGCGTCGCCTGATTTGGTCATGGTTGCCAATATCAGCAAGTATGATTAGTTTCTCGTTTTCACGAACGTAAAAAATACACCTGTACTCTTTTCGATTAACATAGAACTCCCAAACAGAATCGACTTCCAGATCTTTTAGTGTCTTACCTGATACACGGAGGCATTTTGTATTCAGACTAGGATAGTATGCATCAGTGGAAAAAAACTTCAGCTTACTGTCTAAAGCTTTCAGCACATCTTGAGGAAGTGTCTTTCGACGTCTTTCGAATTGGCTTGAGGATTTAAGCGCAAACCCATCATTCAGGTTGATAGTCATGCAACTCTTCAGATTTTAGATGGGGCAATTTTCTCGGATCGATCTCTTCCTCACTGCTGGCATCATCTGAAAAGATTGTTTCTAAAAGTGCTAATTGTTTATCAATAATCCCACCCATGAACTGCTCACTCTTGGTGGTAATTAAATACGAGTCAGTAGCATGAGAAAGTGCTATCAGCTCCGAGGTGGTCAGATCACCATATTTTTCAATCAACTGTCTTGTGGCGCTCTTGATCTCCTCAGGTAAATCAAAGTTTTTTTGTTTAATAAGCGCCAGATGATGGTTTGAGGTGATATTGATCCAACCTTCATCCTTCAGCTCCTGGAAAAGGACTGCGTAATCATTAATGACCGGCCCCTTGTTGATCGCAGCATAGGTATTTGCGGAGAGCTCTTTATTATAGAGATGATAGAAGCCAAACTCCACAAAGAATGCCAACTTATTTAGAAAAAGCTTGTCAGCCTTCTCAGGTGGCACCTGTTGAAGCAGATATATTATGTAGTCTTTACGACTAAATTTGTAGTTCATTACAGTAGACACTGTTTATCATATGTTACCAGACATCGCAAATATTGTCCCGATCATCCCGCTCGTAATCTGTTGATGATCTGAACAATAGAGTAAACTATAGCATATAAAAGTCTACTAAAGTGGTAAAAGACCTCATCACACAATTAGCCGAAACACGCCCTCGTCTAGAGAGCGCACTGAAGCGCCTCGACAAGCAATATGACTATTGCGTTTCGCATGTGAGCGACCAGTCTTTTTTCTCTGGCATCATTGAGTACTTCAATATTATTGCGACAAACTCAGGCCTCGTGGCATTGGTCGAAGCGAATATAATGCCCGAGAAAGAGCTCTACAGAAAAGCCATGAACGATGCCGCTGTGGCATATCGTAATGTTTTAACAGAGGGCTGGGAAAAGGTTTGCGTCTACATAGACAAGCACGAACCTGATAATAAGCCCCTCGCATTATTACGAGATGAGGTTGAAAAACATCTGGACGGGAGAACGATGATGATTGAAGGGGATGAGAACGAGCCACGTTATAGAAGGCGGCTCCCAAAGGATAAGTGACCTTCAACTCAGCGTCAAATTGCCCCTCTGCCTCTGCGCTCTTCTGGAGCAAAGCGTAAAAACGTGCGGGAACACGGAACTTGTATGATTCAGCCACTCGACCGTTTTTATAGAACTTTAGCGACATACCGATTCTCTTTTTCATAACCCTAGTCTAGCATCACCCCAACTGGCCTTCTGTTGATAACTTATTCCCAACAACTTCTGGAGGCGTTGAATGGCGTAGTCCCCTGCCACGCCATCAGACTTACGCCTGCATCTATCTCATCTATGAGGTTGCCACGTTTATAATCTCGGTTATCGTGCTTACTCACAGAGGCTAGTGTGCCGTCTAACAGCTGGAACACAGAGTAGGCAGTAGAGTTCGGGTTTTTCCGCTGCTTGCCGTTAAGCACGCCCCCCTCACACTCCGCTATCACCACAGTTAGGTCTTCATCTAAGTTGTACCCCCTAGCCCTCATGCGGATATACTCCTCGATAGTCCAAGAAGGGGTCTCGCTGCCCCTAGAAACGCTTTCTCGCGGTAAGATGGGGTCTGCATTAAGATTGCGCAGATCGTCGTTTGTAGCCTGCATGATGAGGTGGATGCGCTGTCTGGATAATTCATCAGCTCGATTAGCAGCAGGGGCTAGAAAATAAAAGATCAGTCCTAATAGAACTGAGAGGGTCAGCAGATAGAGGACTAGCTGCACGTTGTCGGATAGTGGTTTGATTTGCATCGTCGCTCGGTAGCATCGGTCTGCTCGTAACTTCCGAGCCACACCAAGATAACATAAAATCCCCATAGTGTCTGGGGATATCTATTATGTAACTTGGCAGCAGATGATTATGTAACACTCCAATCTGTTGGCTGGCAATAATTATGTAACACCAGCGAAAACAGGATGTAACAAAATGCCCCCTCTAGCTATCCAGCAGGAGGCGGCACTTTATCATCCGCTAGTTTGGGATGGGCAGGGTTTGACCTGCAAGTCGCTCGTTATCGCTATTCATCTGGCTTGTAGCCAGGCTCCAACTTTGTGGGCGACATATTCGTTGGCACGTTCCTACGAACAGTGTGCTAGGTTTCTCACCTATCAGTTATCGGCTCACTGTCCACCACCACCCCATCTAACGGACGAGTTGTTATTGATAGGCTATTGGCGGGAGCGTATACCGTTCCGCCACACCCCGCCTGTACGGGGAGGCAGGAGTTGAACCTGCGATGTAGTTATTTAGCTAGCGTTATTACCTACGCCCGCCCCAATAACCTATCAATGTGTCTGAAGGAGCCAGCGTTAGCCTCGGCCCATTTCGTTATTTCGCCGATATTTTGGTAATCACGGCAGCTGAGAGAATACGTCTCTTTCGCACTCTTCTGTTAATAGCTGGGCTGGTGAACGAAGTTACTCCACCCAAGCTAATACTCCTTAGACAATTAGAGTTTAGCACTTTTTCTCAGTCTTCAGTTTTTTTCGTCGTATGGAACGACCATCTTTAATATGGTCAATTCTAACCTGACACCACTCGGCCAGTTCTTTGGGACTTCGACCAGCCAGCAGAAAGTTTTTAACCTTTTTATAGGTGACTATCCTGGCGTGTTCCTGCATCTCAACGAGGTTCTCAGCAATTCGTTCTATCGTTATCACTCATCCTCCAACAGTTTCTTAGCGTTGTCGTCCATCTGGTCGATGCAGTTCCCCCACCCCATCTGGTACTCAGTGGGGTCGCCATCGTCTAGGAACTCTGGCCTCACAGACTGCCAGAACTCACGCTGGATGTCTCTCTTGTAAGTAGCCATTAACTTCATCGCCCGTCCTGCTCCAACTTTAACGGCTAGCCTGGCAAATATCTCTTTCTCCTCAGTGGTTTTCATCTGTTTCGGTTACTTCTTCAGGTATCACTGGCAACTGCATCGACCCGACGGCCACGAATGAGTCATCAGTCTTTAGCTCGTTAGCGTTGACGTGTTGTATGGTGTGGTCACCACCGAACCCCACAGCGTTACAATCTTTACATATCCAGACATGGTTATGGTTTTGACAGTCTGGGTACGATGCCTCCCGACGCTCCCTATCAATCATCTTCAGTAAGTGCTGGACGAAGAACTTTGTCGAGCCTCCACCTGCTTTGTGGGCTTCTAGGGCTTGGGCTATCCGCTCCTCTAGCGTGTCAGTCTTGGTCATCTTCCCCTCCTAGTAATGCTTCAGCGGACTCGATAAGAGCTATCAAATCAAGCAAACCGAACACATAGCGCTCTCTTTCTCCTTGGTAGTGTTCTTTGACTACTCCTTTGTATTTCAGCAGCCTCTTAATCCAGCTCACTGGTACGGTCACGGTTTTATTGGTCATACCCATTCAATTTATTTATTGCCGCAACGAGTTCGTTCAGCTTGTCTTCAATCAATTTATGGGCAGTGTGCTTATACATACCACTTAAAATCGGCAGCTCCTCAATCCTCTCTGGCTGAGTGGTTATCTGGGATTTCCGGTCTACCACTGGTAGGCTCTCGGGCTGGGCTGGTTCCATAACTTTAGATTTTGTTTCCAATGTGTTTACATTCTCTAGCTCGCTAATTCGTTCGTCTAAGTCCTGCCATAGGCTGACTACGCTATCCCAAACGGACTGTAGTCGTTTTGGTGATACCTTCTCTATCTTACCCGTCGGGCGTGTTTTACTAAAATCACGCTCTACGGGTTCCTCTTCTGTTGCATACTGGATATCAGACACATACTTACCGTTGAACTCTTCTTTTCCGTATCTGTACCAAGTAGCCCCACCCTTAACAAATGGTTCGATATCGTGCATGAGTGCTGCGGCTTTCGGGAAGGTTTTACTAAAGCCTGGGATTGCTCTGAGGTCCTTAATATAGCCAACTCCTTCTACCAATATATGTACAATACGTCGCTCTTTCTCCTCCGTAGTAGCTTCCACAGATATGGAACTAATGTCTCCAACTGTCTTAACCACCATTATTTTTTTACAGTTAGGGCACATAATAGTTAGTCGACTTACATCTTCGTCATCATCTTGGCGGGGGGTGAAGCGGAAGCAGTCAACCTTATGTACAGAACATCCGTAACAAGCCCCTCTACCATTGTAGTTGTGGGATGATTCCTCGTGCCCACAAACGCAAACGTCTGTATTATTCATCTCTATTCGTTAGGTTTATCACTCTCCTTTACTTCTAGCTCTCTCTTAGGCTGGAATATCGGCTGGCCACACCGATAACATAGGCTGTCGTATTCCTCATCTAGCACCTCCCCCTTAATGGCGAGAGCGTAGGAGTCTAGGTTGTCCTTCATATCTTCAGTCCGTTTGCTTAACTTGTTGGCGGCGTGGATTGCACTTATAACCACTGCGTTACCAGCAAGCGACTCATCTTCATAAAGAGTGTCTGCTATGCCAGCACAATCAGCCCAGACAGCTAATACCTGTTTGTCTATCTCCTCTCGTATCTCGGCGGATGGTTTAGAGGTCATAAAATTCCCCCATCCCCATACCCATACCCATTCCCATACCCATACCCATTCCCATCCCCATTCCCATCCCCATTCCCATACCCATACCCATTCCCATACCCATACCCATTCCCATTCCCATATTCGCTCGGCACTAACGCAATAGGCTGAGCATAATCTGCCGTATTAGCGTTCTTTGAGTAGCTCATGACTTACCAGTTAAGATCAACCGTAGCGATAACGGCTTCATTAGGGAGTCGGACTGTACCAATCGGGTCTAACGTGTACTCGGACTTATTAGCCTTGTCTTTCAGGCCACCAATCCCTTTCCCGTTCGACCAACTGCGTACCACATTAGAGTTAAGCAAAACGATCTCGTCTTTCTTACTCTTGTCTTTGTACCCCTCAAATATCCAGCCTCTCTGAGCGATTACTACAATGTGGTCAGTATCTACTGCGGGCTTAATCTCAGTCGCATTCGGGTCTACTTTCTGGTAGGTTTCACCGTTAATCTCAATCATGTCTTTGTTCATCACACTGTTATTTAGTTTTTTCATCGTGGTTGGTTAGTCACTTAATGTAACCGATTAGCTGCGTAATACGATCCTTTATTCCTTGGGTAAGTACACCCCTCTTAGCGGCCACCTCCTCAATAGTCATGTTGGGGTTCTTAATGTACAGGTCGTAAATAAGCATCAGGTCTTTCACTCTGAAATTGCGCCACTTCTTACTTCTGAACTCATAAATCCCCTGAACTTGCGGGACTGTTAGAGTCTTTCTCCAGAAGTCTCTTCTGTTTCTTTTCATTAGAAGGGTACTCCATTGACCTCATTCTCGGTCGGGGCACTGTCCTCAGACGGTAGTGGCTCTTCTGATGCCCTGGGAGCCTCTGTGGGCTCTTCTAGCTTCTTAGATGTGATCTTAGCTGCGTCTTCCTTACTGAATGGGTCGAGGCCATCATAGAGAGCTTCAAGATTAACGAACGTATTCTCAAGCTGTTGCTTCATCTCAGGGGTGATTGGTAGCTTATTACTCGGCAGAACAGAGTAGCGAGTAGTTAGGGCCGCCCCTGTTTTGGTAATTGTCAGATCATACTGCGACAGGTCTCGCCCCCAATCTTCGTTATTCAACACCTCTAGTATCTGTTTCTGAATACTCTTTTGCGTCAGCTCCAGCACCTTGATTGAGTGAGTCTCGTACTCCCAGACCACCATAACCCAGAAGTCTTTGAGTCCCTCTTCGAGGTTTAATTCGGGGCTGTTTACGGCTTCACTAGCTGTTCTAAACCGACGCGGCTTGCGTGTACCGTCCTCTAGTGTTACCCAGAACTCACAACCATAAATGGCTGGTGACAGGATACGGAACTTTGTCTTGCCGTCATTGAGACGTAGGTACTTTGAGGGGGCAGCGGGCAACTGGTAACCCATTGGTAGAAAATCCATATCTATTATTTATTTGTTGAATCCCATCCGGTTGCGTAGTAGAGAACGATGAACGTCGGGATATTGAATACCACAGACGTATAGTCGCCATCTACCAGTAGTAACAATGAGCCAATAAAGAATAGCCAGAACAACACTTTAGCTAGTAGAATCACCCCGTTTGGGATATGCACGTTTTTCATAATGTAAACCTGTTTTTAGTTACCTTATTAATATCTGTCGTTCGATATATTGTCCTAACCTTTACTCGTGGCGGTCTATTTTTACTAAATATCCCGTCTATAATGTCCTGTACTGTCGAGAACTTTCGGGCTGCATCCATCTCAGTCTCTCTAACGATTGTGTTTCCTTCTCGGTAGTATTTAGTTATTGATTTCATCTGTATCAGTTAGTGTTTCTTCATCTAGTATTTGATCTCGGCCCAAGTCTTCTTGGTGAGCCTCCCACTTGGCTTCTGCTCTATCTTGAAGGGTAGCGATAGCATCTTGCTCGGTCATCCCCTCCTCCATAAGTTCCATGATCTCGTCCTCCATGTCTGCTGGCTCCAATGGTCGTGGGTATCCCATAATCTTTGATCTACTTATTGTTTGGTGTCGGGAGGGGAAGTATGGTGGCCGCCCCTCCGACTATGTTTCCGTCCCGAAAGACAGGGGCAGCGGCCAAAGACGTTTCCGCGCCATAAGTCAACACTAGCAAAATAATATACTTATGTAAATAGTCTAACCTGTTGATAACTTTATAAACCATATTGCTGCCCTAATGGGTGCGGCTTTCATCTTAGGTATGATCGGCGGCATCATCGGAGCCCTCTGATATAATGGACTGGTGAAAGCCAGCCAAACAAGGAAACTAGACAAGATCTGGAGTGCCAAGATTAGATCTCTTGGAAGATGCGAGCGGTGCGGGAAGACTGAAACCTTGCAAGCCGCTCATATTTTTAGTCGTGTCTATCGTTCTACTAGATGGGATACTAACAATGGTCTCTGCCTATGTGCGAGCTGTCACTTCTGGGGACATCGCAACCCAGTAGAGTTTACAGATTTTGTTAGACAGATTAGGGGAGACGCAGTAGAAGAGTTACTCCATAAGAGAAACAAAGTTTATAAACCAGTATACGAGGACATCCTCAATGAACTCCAAGATTAGTTTTATTGCTCAAGTCAAGAAAGTTGAAGCCAAACCAGAGACTAATGGCCTTGATATCTCAGCTAAGGTGCTGCTTGAAACCCCTCAGCTAGAGATTTTGTCCGCATTAGCGAGCCTATCCACTAAATCCGTTATTGTAACGATAGAGCCCGAATAGGTTTACGCTTGCCCTCTGACTTTTTTCGACGTCCCGGCCTCAATAGCGAGATTCTGTTAAGATCCGCCTCATACCTAAAATTAGGATTTTTCGACTTGCCCGCGTTCTGTTTGGCGTAGCGTATAATCTCAGCGATAGGAATCAGGACATTCATTGTCTGACCGTCCACCTTTGTCCCCCCTACTAATACTGTTATCTTACCTTTCCGCACCTGTTCTCTTATTGTCTTTTCTGATAGTCCAAGCGCCTCAGCCATTTCGCCAGTGGTGAAATAACTTTGCCGTTGGGGGATGTTTGGTAGTGGTTTGTGCTTTCTGTTTTTATGCCAGTAGCTAGACCACCGCTTGCGCCACGGTTTATTATCCATCATTAAATGATAGGTTACTGCTTAATAAAAATACGACGCAGTACACGGGCGTACAGTGCGTCGCACAATGTTTGACACTTGAGATAGCGTCATCTACTCGTTAAGTTTAGTTGTTTGCTACCGCCGGACACAAGCACGGGCGCTCCTGTCCGGTTGGTAGTTTACATCCACGCATGATGGAGGACATAGCCCGCGTCCTCGAACCCCAACGCTTCCGCCCGCGGCTTAAACACCGCGCGCTCCTCTTTTTTTGTGAGCTTGCGCAAGCCCGCCATAATAGAGGCGGCTTTGATCTTTTCTAGTACGCTCTGGTCACGCGTGCCATCTGGTAGATTACTATACGCGACGTAGAGACAATCGAAGTCTTTATATTCGCCGCTGGCTAGTGTTAGTACACTCATTTTGTTTTGGTTACTAATCCACAGGTTGTTCGATCTTGTCGAAGAACCGCGCGCAATCTTTGCAACTAAAAAGCTCGTCCAGTGACGTATGAACGCCTGAACACTCAAGCCCCAGTAGTACCCGCAACCGCCAGACAAGCAACCGCACCCGTCCGGTCAATGTATGTTGTCCCATACTGTCCCATGACTAGTTGTAATAGATACAGCCTATAATGTATAGAATAACAATACAATACTATGAGTATATTATCTAACAGTATTACAGATCATATTCCAATATTTCATACTGTAACCAGCACCGAAATCAAGCCATTAAGCCAACTTAAAGCGTTGGTTTAGTATCAAAGCCATCGATCAGATGCCATGTGGATATGTGGACAAAGTTGTGGACAACCCTTGTGGCTAGTTTTGCCGCGTCTGTTGCGATTGTTCTATTAGGTCGAGAACCGAAAGGATCGCAGACCCAGGGCTGTGTAGAGTAGTAATCCCTAATAACTACCCAGAGCAATCCAAATAACTGTCCAGTGACTACCAGGACAACTGCCTTAATAACTGTAACCATTACACTTACACCTTCACCTGTAAGATTAAAGCTATAAAGTACCGTCTTTCTACGCTAAAAAGGATTACAGGGCATTGTAGTGCGTCTGAAAATGTATGTTGTGCGACGCAGAGGCTATCCCAATCTGTTGATATGGCAACATAGCACAAAAATAAAGAGAACATACCACTACAGCGCTACAGTGCCTAGAAGAGAACAGACCGATACAGCCCCCACCCCCGACCTTTTTCTCCCAACTTGGTATTACAGTACTCTGCGCAAGTGGGGGAGATTGTAAGAGGGATTAAGCCAGGACGGCTAGGAGGGAGGCTTTAGCCAAGGGAGGCTTTAGCCAAGGGAGGCTTTAGCCAAGGGAGGCTTTAGCCAAGGGAGGCTTTAGCCAAGGGAGGCTTTAGCCAAGGGAGGGTTGCCTGCCAATTTTTTAATCTAACTAGGACCTTAATAAAACAGGCTAGTCTTTACCCTAAAGGTTCTTGTTCTTTGTAGCTAAGCTCCTTTATCTACCCAGGAGTTAGGTGTGCTTTTTACCATCGTAGTGTTTGCTCTATCGTAGTGTTTGCTCTATCGTAGTGTTTGCTCTATCGTAGTGTTTGCTCTGTAGACTATTCTGTTTATAGCTAGCCCCTCCTAGCCTAAAGGATAGGTTCTGTGACGAGGTGTGTCGCAATCGTGGCGACGCTCGTTGTGAGTTATTTTCTACCTCCGGCATACGCGAGCGAAGTGTGGTGGCCTCGCCTTATTTCACTGAAGGCTCCTCGGTAGAACTAATCGGATAGGGCAGACTCACCCCACTCTGTCGTGGTCAACTTAACTGCCTATCTCGATGGGGATCTGTCCATAGACGCCTATTCCCGTAGCTTAGGCGCAAGCAGTACCCCCGCTATCATTTAATGGCATCCAGTGGGGGGCTGATAGCTTCGCCTACCCTATCCCACCAGTAATCTTCAAGTAGCACGCAAACGAGCTACCCTTTCGGGAAGCCCGTCTACGAATGTCTTCAAATTGTCGCAGCGACGTTTAATGGCATTAGGTAAACTATAACACACTTTTCTACATGATACAATACCCCCATATGGATAACAGTATTACCGCCAAGACAAAGGCTCTAGTTGCCGCTGTAGCTGCTACTGAGACGGGAGACATAGAAACTGGCCGGTTTAGTATTCAGAGGGTCTCTGCGATCACTGGAGTGCCCGCTAAGACCATCAGCTACTTGAAGAGCAGTGGTCAGTTAGACAAATACTTTGAGGATATTAAGCCTGAGCTGATGCTTCAGTTTAATACTGTGGCTAATCTTGTTCTTGAAGAGCAGGTTACTCGGTTGTCTGATGCTGAAAGAAGAAAAAGGATTCCAGATAATGTTCTTTCCCTATGGGGAGGGATAGCTACAGATAAGATGATTGGGCTGATGAATAACGGGAACCAGGTTCAGATCAATACTAATATTGTTATCTCACCAGATGATATTCTTAAGAAGTACAGAAAAGTAAATGTCCGAAATGATTCAGATCAAGAGTCTGGAGGAAGTGAAGACGATCCTCAAGAGGCATCCTAAGGCCGGTGGCGTTGGGTATGTGATTGCTCCGCAGTTAATTAAGATCGCTAATGAGGTTGGTTTATTTGGGTATGATCGGGCCCTTATAGATTGGAATAATTGTGGGGTTATTAATGAGACTGTCTCTCAACCTGGGGAGAGTGTTGTGGATAAACGGTTCTCAATTAGTTGGGAGGGACCAGCCCTATCACTCTTCTCTGCTGGGGTGAAGGTTGGCTTAGAAGAGACTATCCATCAGATTGAACTAAAGCTAGATGAAATGAACAAAGGCATAGATGTGGCATCCAAAGCACAAGCAGGTAGTTGAACTCTTCCAAGAACATCCAGATGATCCTGATCTGCAGGCGGCAGTTGTTGAAGTAGATAAGAGGGAGAAGTGGGCGGTATCTTCCTACCGTCCTTATCCAATCCAAGAGACTGTCCATAAGTCTGATAAGTCTATTGTCTTCTTCTTTGGAGGAAATAGAGTTGGGAAAACTCAAATGGGGGCTGCCGAAATGGTCTGGTATCTATTGGGAGACCACCCCTTCAAGGAGATAAAGCCACCCATATCTGCCTGGGCTTGTTGTCTTTCTACAGATGTACAGATGGAGGCATCACAACCTAAGATAATGGCGTTGCTTCCCCAGGAAGAGATACGGAAGATCTACTATCTGCGGAATGGGATTATCCAAAGGATAGAGCTTAAAAACGGGTCTAACCTAACGTTTAAGTCTTATGAACAGGGAGCTGAGAAGTTCCAATCTGCTGGAAAGGACATCATCTGGTTTGACGAGGAGCCTCCTCAGGATATCTTTAAGGAGTCTATTATTCGTCGGGAGGCTGGTAAAGATTTAAAGGTTATCTGTACGATGACTCCTGTTAATGGATTAACCTGGACATATTATGATGTTTTTCGGAACCCAGCTAAGAACACAGAATGGTACTTGGCTTCGTGGAATGACAATATTTATCTAACCGAGGAGCAGAAGGAAGAGATGAGGTCTCAGTATTCTGAGGATGAATTAGTCTATCGTGAAAAAGGAGGGTTTATTCATCTGTCTGGACAGGTGTACAAGTCGTTTGATCCTTCTAAGCACATCATAGAGGATTATAATGTCGAGCCAGATGATGAGATCTATCGGTCGATGGACTTTGGGGCAACTAGAGAGCATCCGTTCGCCTGTGCCTGGGTGGCTCTTCGTCCTAATGGGCAGTACGTCGTTTTTCAAGAAGAAGTTATATACGGGTCTATTGGGTTTGAACAGCTCATTGGGCGCGTCTCAGAGCTTTCTGAGGGCTTTATAGTGCGTAGTTCGTATGGAGACCCAGCTAGACCAGACTGGATTGATGAGTTTAATCGGGCGGGTGTCTATATGGTGAAGCCACAGAAGGATGTCCCTCTTGGCATATCCAAAGTTCAACAGGTATTAGATGACAGAACTCCGCAAGGAGAGCCAAGATTAGTGTTTACTAAAAACTGTCCTATCGCAATTGAGGAGATGATAAACTATCGTTGGGACAAGAAGCTGACTGCACAGGGGCAGCAGAGACCACTTAAGAAGAACGACCACGTTATCGACGCCATAAGGTATCTTCTATACACGATCTCTCAACCTCTTCAGTATGATGACTATGAAGAAGTAAATCAGAGATATGACCCCTACACGGGGATTATCCTGTAAAAAAATGAACATTGTTATAACGGGGGGGTGCGGTAGCGTTGGGAAAGCATTCGTTGACCTGCTGCATAGAGATCATAGCCTGGTAGTTATTGATAATAACGAGTGGGCTATGGCTGAGATGAAGTCTAGTTATCCACAGGTAAAGTTCTTACTACAAGATTTCTCTAAATACAGCTTTGGGAGCCAGAAAATAGACGGTATAAAGTTCAAAGAGGATCTAGTTATCCATCTTGCCGCCTACAAGCACGTCTCTTTGGGGGAAACAAACGTTGTCTCGTTCATTGATAACAACATTGTCAAGACAGATCGTATCTTCAAGCGAGCCAGTATGGCTGGTGCGAGGATACTCTTTGTATCTACTGACAAATCTGTTGAGTCCGTATCTACCTACGGGGCGACTAAGTTTTTAGGAGAGAAGCTGGCCGAGGCTTATGGAGGGGTTGTGGCCAGAATGGGGAACATTATCTCCTCTAGTGGGTCCGTAATCCCTGTTTGGGAGAAGCAGATTGAACAGGCCGAGCCAATCACTGTTACTGATCTAAGTATGACCAGGTATATGATCGAGGCTGACGATGCAGCTAAACAAATCTGGGAGAAATATCTATCAGGAGAGAAGCTAATCATCCCCGATATGGGTGATCCGATAACCCTAAAGGAGTTATTGGTCAGAGTTTTAGCTAGGCATGGTTTTCTTGGGCTGGACAGTTACCCAGAAGGAATAAAGATAATTGGTATTCAACCTGGTGAAAAAATAAGAGAAAAACTGCGATGGCCAGAAGAAAATTAAAAAACTGCATAGTTTGAGGTGAAGAGTTTCTACCACACGTTAATGGTCAGAAAAGGTGTGGTTCTAGGCGTAAAAAAACGGGGTGTGCCTACATTTACGATCTTAGTGTCCACCATGGAAAGTATTGGGAAGGGAGAGAAAACGAGTTGTCCTCTTTGAGGGAGGCAAGGGGAAAGGTTCTTAGAAAGAAGAGAGAGGGTTACCTAAGAAAGAAGTACGGGATTGGTATATGGGAGTATGAGATTTTGTCAGAGATTCAGAAAGGATTATGTGCAATATGTGGGTTAAAACCGAAGTCGACATGGAGTGAAAACTTATATGTCGACCATAACCATGAGACCAATACGGTTAGAGGACTGCTGTGCAATAGCTGTAATAAGGGTCTTGGGATGTTGGGAGATAGCGTGGTTATATTAGAGTCTGCTATAGAATATTTAAATAACAGTAAACAATGAAGAGAAAAAAGGCAGCTAAACCGCTAAAGATCCTAGTTACGGGGTCCAGTGGGTTCGTTGGGAGCAAGACTGTTAAGATGCTCCGTGCCAGAGGGCATGAAGTGACCGAGTTCGACCTAATTAATAGCGGCCACGACGACATCCGCTTTGATGGGATGTACGAACGCTTCTTATTGAGGGGTCACGACGTGATCCTTCACCTAGCGGCTATCGCTAGATTCTCTGACGCAGACCGTGACCCAGTTCTTGCGCTGGAAACCAACGTGATAGGGACTCGCAACGTAGTTAGGTTGGCTGAGGAGATTGGGGCTCGCCTGGTCTACGCCTCAACGGGATCGGTCTATATGCCGATCAACCAGGAACCGCCAATCAAGGAGGACTTCAAATGTACTGGTAACTCCGTCTATGGGGTAACTAAGTATCTAGGAGAACTAGCTGTGAGAGCCAGCAAAACACCGTGGATAGTCCTCAGATACGCCCACCTCTACGGCAAGGAGAAGCGAGGACACGGGCTGGTGGGGGCTTTCGTAGATCGTATCCAGAGAGGGCTAGTCCCCACCTACTACGGCGGACAGCAGTCCAACGACTTCACTTACATTGACGACGTAGCTAGGGCTAATGTAATTGCCTGTGAAGCCTCATGGGATAAGTGGTATGACATCTACAACATCGGCACGGGAGAGGAGCTGACTGCTGAAGAAGCTGGGGCGATCCTGTTTGAGGAGATGGGCTATAAGGGAGAGGTAAAGCACGAGAAGGCCAGAGAGGTAGATGCCTCAAGATTTGTCTTTGATACCTCGAAGGCCGAGAGTAAACTTGTGTTTAAGGCCAAATATGACTTCCGATCTGGTATTAGGAAAATGCTAAAAGAAAAGTAGATTACATAAATGGACAATGAATTTATAGAAAGGCTTAAGGAATTTGATCGCTATATTGACGATGCTAAAGAGAAAAAAAACGGGTTCTTAAAAAATGCTGAATTATACTGCGGTCACTGTGGGACTAGACTAAAGGTAATTTCTGATGCTGAACTTTCTGTCAGTGGGTGGACAAGGGATTTTCTAGACGAAGAGAGGATCTTTGTAAACTCTCCCGACAACGAATACTGTTACAAATGTCTTAATATTTCTGTACCAAAATCAGAAGAGGAAATGAATACGGTTGAATTAAGAGGATTTATAACATACGACAATGTGGAGGGTCTGTTTATAGGCACAGACAATATTGTCAAAGAAGTGAGGGATAATCTCTGCTGGAGGAAGAACATTAAAGGAGATAAGGTTGGGTCAGACATGGTCCCACTGGCCAATGTGTCTCTCTTTGTCTACAAATCGGAGGTAACAGATGAACAGATATTAGAGAGGATCCTGACTGGGGATATTGCAGCCAAGCATGAAGATGCTGGTGGTTATTCTGAATACACACGGTGGGACATGACGGAAGGCCTGGTGGTTGGCGGCCACGACCTTCACGCCATAATAAAATCCTTTGTCGGGATGTATGCAGTTCTAAAGATAACAGGGTAAGATGTTCAATTACGTCTCCTACTGGGAAAATAGAGGGTGGTCTGGAGGAGAGCCTGAGTGGATCGATGAGATATTCCCCCATATCCCACGTGGTGCTAAAACTGTTTTAGACGTTGGGTGTTCGGACGGACGGTATGCCCCATTGTTTAGTAAGATGGACTATACGGGGGTAGATATAAACGCTGGTCAGATAGCGATTGCCAAGAAGAAATGTCCAGGGTGTGACTTCTATGTTGGAGATATTATTGATTGGCTAGATAACTTCCAGTATGATCTGTTCTTTTCCTCCAAGTTCTTGCAGCATATCCCACCTGAGTACATTGAAGAGGTATCAGAGTCTTTGAAGTTTAGGTGCAAGAATGGAATAATGATCGAATGTGTTGGGGACGGAAAGGGATTGGCCGAACATAACTGGCATCACGATTATCGCAAGTTATTCAACGTAGTCCACGAAGAAGTCCTAGAAGGACCAGTAAGACTCATGGTCCATGGGAAAAAATAAGATCGTTTTAATTCTTGGGGGCGGTGGACCTGCGGGGATAGGGATGGAGAGATGCCTAAGGGCCACTGGTATAGATGTCTACAGTACAGACGACAGTCTATGGTCTAAGCAGATGATCGACGGGAAGTCTGGTTGGCCAGAAGAAAATCCTGATCTATATTTACCTATCCCAGATTCACTTGTATGGAGGTGGGTTAATACGCCGGAGTACCCTATTTTCCTCCCTGACAAGAAACAAGTTGAACTGTGCCAGGACAAAGCTATGTGTGCCTCAATCTTAGGGGATCTTGCTCCCAAGACATATTGGATTCGAGATACCAAGGGAGCAGGAGGGAAGGGGGCACAGATGGCTTCAGAGTATCTACCTGGTAGGAACTTCTCTGTGGAGTTCGTCTATAAGGATGGGGAAGAGCTGGCACGGTTCCAAAAAGAGCGGATCTCTTATCTGGTCAAAGCTAAAGAGATGGATGTAACGAAGTCTGGCTCGAGTGCAGTATCTATCTGCCGAAAGAACAGGCGGATCACAGAGATAGCTCGCTTAGCCATCACTAAGATAGCCCGCCACACACAGACACCGCTGCACGGGTTCTACGGGGTGGATCTGAAAGAGTCTGAGGACGGTTCTTTTAAGGTAACGGAGATCAACGCTGGGAGGCTGCTGACGGCCTCGTACAGCTACTACTGGCTCACAGGGTATAACTTGCCGCTCATCGGCATAAACGCTGCCCTGGGGCTCCCTAAGCCCAAGCGGACGCGGTATCCGCTTAGGTATGGCATCATTAGGCAGATAGACCAGGAACCAAAACTATTTACACCAGAACAAACGGAGGATTGGGAATGAGCAGAATAGCGGTTGACTTCGATGGGGTGATCTTTGATAAGAAGACTGGGAAAATAATCGACGGGTGTGTTGAGAAAATGAACGAATGGTTCAGTGATGGGCATGAAGTTACTATCTTCACCAACCGCCCAGATTATGACTACTCAACGGTCAAGGGCCTACTAGACGCTCACGACATCCATTACGACAGGATCATCTGTGGTAAGCCCAGCTACGACCTATTCATTGATGATCATGCTACGAAGTTTAACAATTGGGATGAATTATAAAGAAGTATACGAACAAGTCAAAGACATATCGGGGTGGCTAGACGAGTTAGATGTTGAACAATTCTCAAAGCTAGACCTCCCAGACAATGCGACCATATTGGAGCTGGGAACATTCTGTGGCAAGTCAACGCGCGCTCTACAGATGTTGTTTCCTACTGCAGAAATAACCACCTGTGATACGACTACTAATAATCCAGAAATAGAGGGTGTTTCTTTCCAGAAGATAAGTAGTATGGAGATTCAGTGGGACAAGGAAATTGATTTATTGTTTGTCGATTCCAGTCATGACTATGAGGGGACAGTATTGGAGATAAAGAGGTTTAAGCCCTTTATTAAGAAGGGTGGATACATTGTTCTTCACGACTATTACTTAACAGGAGTTGGGCAGGCAGTAGACGAGATGCTCCCAGAGTCTGAAAAGGTCCATACAGGAGACTTCAGCCAAGCAATATGGAGAAACGAATGAACATACCATTCTCTAAACCAACCATCGGCCAAGAGGAGACCGACGCCGTAATAAGAACTATGCGGTCGGGCTGGCTGGCTGCTGGCCCTGAGACTGAAGCGTTTGAGCAGGAGTTCTCAGACTACATCTCACCTCCTGGGGAGCATTACTACTGCATCTTCACCAACAGCTGTACCAGTGCGCTGAAGATGGCGTATAAGATAATGGTCGAAGAAGCCTACGCTGGGTGGGTAGATGATAGGTGGGAGGCTCCAAGGCGTATTCGTTATCCTGCCAATACCTTTTGTGCCACCTATTCAGCTGGTAGAGAGATAACAGACCAGTGGTTCAAGATGGAGCCATACACTACAGAAGATGAAGATGGTAGTGGTTGGCGTAGCGTGGCTGTTGCCTACGGTGGTCTAAAGCTGGGAGAAAACGGGTGGCTCCCACAGCTGTACCCAAAACTAGAGACTCTCGCACCACTATACCTAGAAGACTCAGCCCACCGGATAGAGCCTAACGACCTGCTCGTGGGGAAGATCCGCTGCTACTCGTTCTATGCCACCAAGAATATGACCACTGGTTCAGGCGGCATGTTCGTAACTAACGATAAGGAGATATATGAAAAGGCACGACTGTATTGGAGAGACGGGCTGTCTACTTCTACCCATGATAGGTTGAATGGCAAGGGGCACAACTATAAGGTTGAGGTTTTTTCTGGCGGCTATGATGGGAATGATATTGCAGCAGCTATCGGGAGAGAGCAGCTAAAGAAGCTCCCCTCGTTTACAGCAAGGAGAAATGATATTAGGGACAGATTTAATGCTGCCTTTGGGAAGGATTGGCAGGGGACCCATCTCTATCCTTTCTTTGTCAACACAGTCGAAGATGTTGACGATTTTATCGCTCATATGAAAGAGGGCGGTGTTTCTTGTGGCTACCACTACCCAGGTACTGGCTGGAAGGGAGTATCATTACCGATATACCCACTACTTACCAACGAAGAGGTAGATTACATAATTAAAATCGTTAAATCATGGAAGAAGTATCCACTTCAGATTTCGGTCTAATAGCTTGGGCAACATATAATCACTTCCAGATTATTCGTGGGAAGAAGGTTGATGACAAAAGAGTCGAACTAACGTTCAAAGTGCCCGATGAAAACGCTATGACCTCATCGTTTTTCCTTGATAGTGGCGATAACTGTAACGCAAAGCGAATGTTTCAAGCCATTAGAGAGGCAAAAGAGTTGGTAAAGAGGTTCGTTGCGTAGGTTTGTGCTATAATTCGTAGTGAAATGTAAATGGATATGAAGATGATGACAAATCTAAGTATCCATTGTGGCACGATTACAAAATCAGAAGCTTCTTCAAACAGTTCTAGCGGATTATCAGGCGTCAAAGCGTTGGAGACAAGGTGGTTGGGATCAGAAAGCTGAGGAGTTTTACTCTCTCTACAGAAGTCAACAGGAAGAGAGAGGTGAGAGTACTCGCCATCTTTCTAATCTTAATATCCCCTACACTTTTCAGGTAATCGAGACAGTTGTCCCACGTTTAGTTGGAGCCCGCCCTGAGATTAAAGCCCAACCACGAGAGGAATCTGATGCCGAGAAGGCACAGTATGTGGGAGAGATGTTCAGCTATGCCTGGGAATTGGAGAGGCTTAACGATGAACTTGAGAAGGTTGTCCGAGATGCTCTAATGTACGGGACTGGGTTTGCTCGATGCTCATGGGACAAAGAGCTTGGTTTGCCCACATTTATCTCTGTTGACCCTGCAGATGCCTATCCAGACATCACCGCTACTTGTGATCGTGATTTGCAGTACTTCATTCACGAGTATGACATGACAGCTGATGATCTTATCAGCACTGGTAAATACGATGATGTTGTAATCAAGAAGCTTAAGGCGATTGAATCTAAGAAGATCAATGAGCGTTTAGTGAACAGTCAGAGAGCGATGTCTGCCAGCCTAGCCAACACTGACACGGCGGTTACTGATACCAATACCAAGATCAACATTAAGGAGTGGTGGACAAAAGATCGCGTAGTGGCTGTTGCTGAGGGAGAGAAGATTATTCGAGATGAAGAGAACCCGTGGGGGTTCATCCCGTTTGTTTCGATGAGAGATTATCTTGTCCCTCACGAGTATTACGGTATTGGGGAGGTTGAACATATTAGATCCCTGCAGCACGAAGCCAACTCTCTGCGCAATCAGATCATGGACAACCTCAAGAGTATTGTCCACCGAATGTGGAAGAGACGTCGAGCAGGTGGCGTGAATAAGAACACCCTAGTCACTAAGGCAGGCGGTGTAATTGACGTCAACGATATTAACGATATTGTCCCACTGGACACTCAGGCGATTCCTTCTCAGGCTTTCGAGATGGACCAGATCATTAAGAACAACATTCAGGCAACCACTTCAGTTACTGACTTCCAGATCGGAACAAGTACAGACTCATTGAACGACACAGCTACTGGGGTGACGTTGATTCAGGAGGCTGGGAACCAGAGATTCCGAATGAAGATTCGCCATCTGGAAGATTTCATTAATGACATTGGCAACAAGATGCTTTACGGTCTCCAGAAGTGGATGCCAGCGAAAAAGGTTGTACGAATCATCGGGCAGGATGCCGCGCCTGTTTTTAAGACGATCTCCCGTGCTGATATTCAGGGAAGGTTTGACATTGTGATCGAGGCGGGGTCAACTCAGCCTGTAGATAGAATCACAGAGAGAAGAAATCTTGTTGACATCCTCAACTTATCTCAGACTCCAGTCATCGAACCCTACGTCAATATCCCAGAGCTGTACAAGAGAGTGCTGATTAAGTACAACATCAAAGATCCAGAGAACATCCTCAAGCAGCCACAGGAGGCAAGCGGTGTTGAACAGATGATGACTCAGATGAGCCCCGAAGAGATTGATGCTCAGTTGGCCCAGATGGATCCTAAGGAGGCTCAGATGATTCGAGATGAAATGGGCAGGTTGTTGCAGGACCAGCAACCAGAATCAATGAGCCAGCCAGCACAGGCGGCTCCAGGAGGGCAGGTTGCTAGATAACATGTGGGTCAAGTTAAAGGTGTTCCTGACCGAGATGGCTAAGACAGACCAGCTCCTAGATTGTGATAAGGATGAAGTGGAGCGCATTAGAGGAAGGGTAAGTGCAGCCAGAGACATCTTAGATTTTATTGAGGGTCCTGCATCGGAAAGTGAGTAGGAGTAAAGCCGTCCCCTCCTGCTCGCCTTCCGGCATAGAACCGGGGTACAACTAAAGGATACTATGGCAGACGAGAACCTCACCTCGTCCCCTGACCTCCAATCTTTCGAGGCTTTTGCCGAGGAGAATGGTGAGACAGGACAAGACGAACAGGCCGTTACCACAGAACCAGAAGTTTCCGAAGAAGAGGTTAAGGCGGAGGCATCCGACGATACCAAATCAGAAGAGGCAGATGAAACTGATGTGATGGCGAAGATTGCGAAGGGAGAAAAACTCTCTGAAGAAGAGATGAAGCAGGTTAAGGAATGGAAGGACAGTGGGCTGCGTCGTGATGATTACACGCGCAAAACACAAGAACTCTCAGACCTTAAGAAGACCTTCCAGGAAGAGTACTCTCCGGAGGAAAAGCCAGCGAAGGTTGCTGAGTCTAAAGAAACAGAAGAGCCGACCAATATAGATGCGTTGGCCGAGAAGCTGGGCGAAAAGTTCCTTACTAAGGATGAAGTCTCCAACCTCGTTTCCGAGTTACGGGAGAGCAAGTTCGACAGAAAGATGGACGAATTGCGCAGTAGATACGGTGACTCATTTGCAGAGGTTTCAGAGAAAGCGAAAGCTATCTTTAACAAGGACAAATCCCTCCTGCGAGATTTCTCTAAATACGAACTGGTATTTGAGGCAGCCTCAGCATCGGTAATGTCTGATCGTGCTAGGGAAGAAGGAGCAAAGACCGAGCGGGAAACCACTAAGGCAACCGCTGATACCACGAGAGCCTCTTCAGGCAATCAGGGGTATACGAAAGAGGACATTGACAAAATGACTCCTGCGGAGCTACTTCAGAACTTCCCTGAATTACAAGGATAAAATCCAGTTTCTAAAATAGGTCGAATAGTGGGACGGTAGCTGGAAGGAAAAGGAGATTATTATGGCTGTAACAGGAATTACAAACGCGGCGTTCAGTGCCCTACGAGGTCAATACTTTGAGAAGGTTGGTCTACAGGTTCTAACACCACGTTTAACCCTATATGAACTGGCTACCAAAAAGGGCCTGCCTGCTGGCTTGGGTGATGTTGTCAAATGGCATCGCTATGCGCTAGGAAGCACGACCGTATCTGCTTACGTTCTGACAGAAGGCACAACGCCAACTCCAGAAGCTCTATCCGCGACATCCGTCTCTGCGACAGTTTTGCAGATCGGACGTTCGGTGCGAGTCTCTGACATGGTTGAGTGGACCGCTGCCTCGATGAGCGTTATCTCAGACGCTGTCCGTTTGGTGTCAGATCGAGCGGGTATCATGATCGACAAGTATCTCTTCGAAGTTGCGTACGGCACATCGTCAGTCCCATCGGGAGCTGGCTTCCCCATCATGTACGGTAACGATGCTACCACAAAGGGTACATTGTCCACCGTTACATCTGGTGACAAGCTAACTGCTGCTGGCCTGCGTGCTGCTCGCGCCGAGTTGGAGCGTAAGTTTGTTATGCCTCACACCGGTAGCGACTTTATTGCTGTATTGCACCCGAATACGATTTTCAACGGTTTGATGGATGATAGTGAGTGGCAGAACGCTAATCAGTACACTGGCGAACAGGTGAAACTGTTCAATGGTGAGGCTGGTAAGTTTGCTGGCATCCGCATCGTTTCGTCACCAAACGTGTACAACTCGACTTCGGGTACTTCTACTGCGGTCACTGCTTACTACGGGTTAATTTTCGGAAACGAATCACTCGGTGTAACAGAGATTAGCGGTACGAATGGCGGCTTCAAGATTTACGTCGTGAAACCGAACCCGTACGACACGAACAACCTTCTTCAACAGTTCTCCGACGTCGGATCCAAGGCCACCCTGGCCGCGCAGATTCTCAATGCTTCTGCTGGTTTGACGCTCGCGACTGCTGACTGATAGGATTCGTAACAATTGGGAGGAGTTCGTTCCTCCCTTTTGTGTTACAATTTAGAAAAACACATATGAAGAAGGGGCAATTCAGTGTCATAACTCCGATCTATAAGGACGCGTATAAGACGTTTGGGACATTCTATAACGCATTGAAGAATCAAGACTACGACAACTTCGAGATCGTAGTCGTTTTAGATGGCCCCAACAAAAGTGCTAGATCGTTTCTAAAGAAGTATAGTGACATCAGAATATTGGAGAAGGAATGGGGAGGGGCTCCTTCTGCAAGAAACTACGGAGCAGACAACTCTGATGGGGAGTACCTAACGTTCCTCGACCCAGATGTATATCTGAACATTGGTACGCTGTCTCACTGGGCGAATGCCTTTGAGGAGAACCCAGAAGTTGACTTTGTCTATGGGGATTACGCGCTAATGGGGGGAGGAGTTCTGCAATCCAGGCCGTTCGGATATCTCAAGAGGGCAATCAAGTACACCAACTTCATTTCAGGCGCATTCCCTCTAAGACGTAAGGCTTACTACGGTTGGGATCCTGACTGTAAGTCTTTGCAGGATTGGGACATGAGACTAACGGTTATTGAGCATGGGCATGAGGGGCTCTACTTCCCAAGGGTTGACTTCTATACTGACCCACCACAAGAGGGCGGTATTTCGATGGACTCTCACAACAACTGGATTGAGAGAACCAATTATGTCCGCAATAAGCACGGCAACCCAAAGTCTGATATCTGTGTTACTTCTGTGGGAGCCAAGGAACACGCACTGAATATTGCTGAGAATATTGGGGCTGACTTCCTAGAGAACCCAATGTTCAAACCAAATGAGTACAAGATGGTCTACCTGATTGGGCTCTACCCAGAGGACTACACTGGGCATCTATCGTTGTTCTCAGACAATAGCAACGGCACTCCAAAGAAGGGGATCAAGAAAGTCATCCACTGGGTAGGTGGTGATGTGGCAAAGCTGATGACCAACGTGTCGTATAAAACAATTCAGGAGTTAAGAGGGTTCCTGGAGAAGAACAAGTTTATTCTTCTGTCTGAGGTGGACTACATCCAGAAAGAACTCTTGAGTCGAGGGGTGGATATTAAGACTGGTGTTGTTCCAATCCCACCAAGAGTAATGCACGAGATAGCGCCGCTCCCTAAGAAGTTCGTTGTCGCCAACTATATCAATCCAACCCAAGACGTTTACAACGAAGGCTTGATGACTCTAGTAGCCAAGGCGATGCCAGATATTGAGTTTAAGTTCTTCGGAGGGGATGAGAAGAAGGTAGACGACAATATTGAGTACGTTGGCTGGGTAGATATGAAGCAGTTTGTCCCAAAGTGTTCAGCACTGACCAGATTCACTGACCATGATGGTCTCCCTATTGGCCCAGTGGAGTTCATGCAGGCTGGAAGAAACGTTGTAACTAACGTAAACATCCCTCATACAATTCAATGTAGCCCCGATAGGGAAAGTATCGTAAAAGCCATTAGAGAGGCTCAGGCTGCGTCGCAAAATATTATTGGTAGCGAATACTGGAGGGAAGAGATGGATCCAGAGAAGTTCAAGAACAAAATAAGAAATCTACTCTAATGCCTAAGTATTCTTTTTGCGTACCAACCTTTAATAAGGAGCCATATATCGCTGACTGTATTAGGTCAGTCCAAAGTCAATCTGTCAAAGACTGGGAGATGATTATCGTCGATGATGGGTCTACTGACTGCACGTCGTGGGTGGTAGAGTATTTCCGGAAGAAGGACAAGAGGATTAAATACTACCGAAGGGGAGAGAATGAGGGCATTGGGTTTACTAGGAACGAGGCCATCTCCAAAGCCTCTGGTGAGTGGATTGTCACCCTGGATTCAGATGATGTCTGCTATAACAATAGATTAGAGATCATCAACAAGGCGATGGAACAGTTCCCTAAAGCTGACCTTTTCTATACAGATATCGATTGGGGATCAACGAATGCTGCTGGTGTTATGGAGACGTGGATTGCCAAACCTGTTACAGAGGAAGAACTCAAGAAGGGGAATCAGTGTCTTACTCACGGGACGATGGTCGCCAATAAGAGTGTGTTCAATAAAGTACCATACAACCCAGATAAACGGATGAATGACGATATGGACTTCACAATCAGGGCGTTCAAAGAGGGGCTTAAGATGCAGCCAGTTCGAGAGAGAACCGTTATCTATCGCATCAACCCCTCATCTACATCAAAAATCAACTACGACGATATTCAGAAGGACACAAAGAAAATGGTCAAGGAGATGCTGTGAAGCGACTAAAGATTGGGGCGATTAGCTTCGAAGATAATGGTGTCGGATGGTGGAGAGTGATCCACCCCCTAAAAGGGATGACCTTGGACGGGACAGATCTGCTAGTGGAGGTTAGACATACCCCGTTTTCAGGCCATTTCCAAGTTATTGAGGACGTTACAGATGAGGATACATTCCGTGAGATGGGGGAATGGGCAGACATTATTTACTCGACTGCTCCAAAGAACCACAATCAGTTTTCTCTTCTTCTTGCTATTAAAGTTGCTTTCAAGAGGAAGGTGGTAATTGATATTGATGACTATCTGTCGATGCTCAACTACGATCATCCCAACAGAGCGATGTATGAAAGGGAAGACGTAAATAATCCAGCGTATATCGCCTACAACTCTCTTAAGATGGCTGATGCCGTTGTTACAACGAATGAGTTTTTGAAAGATGCGTATAGCAGGTTCAACAAGAACGTCTACATCAACAAGAATACAATGCACCCGCTTGACTGGGACAAGCTACCGAAGCCACGACCACACAAGAAGATTCGGATTGGCTGGGCTGGTGCGGCTGGGCATCTATCGGATCTCAAGATGGTCTCAAGGGCGATGAACGATGTCAGGGCGAAATACAAGGGAAAGGTTGAGGTCTGTTTATTTGGGGATAGGAATGAGGAGTTCAAGATTGATCGTTACCAGAAGTTCGTTTGGGTTACAGAGTATCTTAAGACGTATAAGAAGCAAGGGTTTGATATCGCAATCGCCCCGATGGTTGATTCGGCCTATAACCGAGGGAAGTCGAATCTTAGGTTGCTTGAGGCTGGTGTCAACAGAATACCGATTGTGGCCTCCCCAGTGGGCCCGTACAAGGACTTCCCCTGCCTACACGCTAAGACATACGATGAGTGGGTAAAACACCTCTCACGCCTTGTAGAAAGCCCACAGCTACGAAGACAGGTGGGGGATGCCTGCCGAAAAGAGGTCGAGAATAAGTACAGCCTAGAGAGAGAGTCAAAGAACCTTTATAACTTTCTTGTTAAACTTAGTAAAAAGAAAACCAGGACGGCTACCCTAGATGAGTACACAACCCTTCAGACTTCCGATCACTCCGACACCATCATCTGAGCAAGGTAATCAACCACTCTCACTAGAAGAGATGGATATGCTCACAATTGGGGAGGCGGAGCAGGTTCTAAATGGAGAGACACCAAGGGCGGTAGACCTACTTAGAGACTTTGATATACCAGAGGAGATTATTGACCCAACTATAAAGGAGCAGATTAGGGGTATAATAGACCTGTTAGTCGAAGGGGGAGACTTCTTTGAAGACGTTGTGGCCATGCACGAAGAAAACCAACTGAAACGGTTGGAGAAAACCATGGTCAATATGGAAAGGAAAATGTTTAAGTATGAAGGCCAGTTCAAGAGATTGGCTGAAAAAAATAAACGTCTCCTTGATCTAAGGAAAAAGCTAAAGTCTTATGTCTAGTGTTCCACAGAGTGCTTCCCCAACTAGAAAGAATGTCCAGGACATCTTCAACCAGTCCGTCGATCAAGACTTCGAGGTTGTTGTTGTTGAGATACTTGGTCATGACGGGACAAACCTTCGAAGGATTAGTGTAGATAGCAACGGGTCGTTGCAGAGCCTAGAGAAAGACGAGGCATCTAAGATAACTATTTCTGGTGGAGTAGCCTATGAGGCTTACGCCCCTGTGGGTTCTCTACAGGCGTCTGCTGTTTGGAAAGCGATGGCCACAGACCTAACAACCCTTGTCACCACATACGCGGATGGCGATGCTTCTTATGACAATGTGGCTACTGATCTAACAGCTCTCTCATACTCATGAGTAAGGTACGCATAGTTCAACTGGTTGACCCGCAAGTAGTAGTTACTGGCGGGCTAATTCCTAATGGGGAGTATGATAATGCTACAGATTACTCTGTGGGGGCTGTGGTTGGGTATAACGGATCCAGCTATATCATGTACAGCGATGCTGCGGCTGGTACTCTACCCACAGACACAACCTACTGGCAGGTTCTAGCGGCCCAAGGGGCTATTGGCCCTACTGGGGCCACCGGTCTAACAGGCTCCACTGGAGCCACGGGAGCTACAGGGGCTACGGGAGCTACAGGAGACCCAGGGCCTCGTATTATCCAAACGTCCGTCACCGATCCTAATGGGGATGTCTTATCGTCTGGTGATGGGAAGGCTTACATCCGTGTGAACTCAGTCTTAAATGGGTACAACCTAATTGCTATTGCTGCTCATGTAACAACAGTCTCATCTTCAGGGTTGCCATCTGTAGCAATTTATAACGTTACTAAGGCAGTGGATATGCTGACCACCAACGTCACAATAGACGTAGGAGAAAACGACTCAAAGGACGCCACCACTCCAGCTGTTATTGACACAGCGAGCGATGACGTCTCCACAGGTGACGAGCTTAGGGTTGACATTGATGGGACTGGTACTGGTACAAAAGGGCTGATAGTAGATCTAACTTTTGAGGCTCCATAATGGCTTCTAAATACTGGGTTGGTGGAGGCTCATCAACAAACTGGAACGCCATAACCCCAACTAATTGGTCGCTTACTGACGGTGGGGCAAACAATGCTGCTGTTCCTGTAGCTGGGGACGATGTCTTTATGAAGTCTAACGCTGATTGCAACATAAACGTAAACACCGCTAACCTTAGGTCGTTTGATATGACTGGTTACACTGGGACGTTTGCCACCACCAACAAGGTAATCAATGTCATTGGTGGGGCGTCTGGGCAGACGACAGACGTAAAGATGGGGGTTTCGACTCCGTGGTATGGGACTCTTCTGTTAAAACCAGGAGCGAACAGAACAATTAACCTAACCACCAACTCCAATTCAGTACATGACCTAGAGTTAAACGGGGCTGGGAAAGTTGTCCTCCAGGACGACCTTCTTCTTGAGACAACCCTGGATATTGTTAAGGGGACATTTGATAGCAACGAGAAGACTCTTAATATATTCTTTTTCCACTGTAGCTCCAGTTCGGTTATAGTCATTGACATTACTAACTCAACCATAAATCTTAATTGGTCTGATTCCAGGTGGTATCTATACGATGAGTCTGCTGTCACCCTGTATGCGAGTGGTTCCGAGATTATTTTTACAGCTGCTACTTCCTCTGCGTTCTTCATGTCGGGGGCGGTCTCATCGGTGGGCCTGACTTACGGGAAACTAACAATAGTTGGTGTTGGGAGTCTCGCCACAATAACGCCAGTAGGGACAACGTTTTCTGATTTTGAAGCAACAGCAGGCCAGACTGTTGAGTTGCAGGTTGGTGAGACCATGACTGTGACTGGGAGCATAACAATGATCGGATCATCAGGCAGCCCTATAGTGCTATCCTCTAGGACACTTGGGGCACAGGCGACAATATCCTGCCCAAGTGGGACTGTCTTATGTGACTATCTGACTGTTAGTGATAGTATCGCGGCTGGTGGGGTGACGTTCTATGCAGGAGATAACTCGACCAACGCTGGGAACAACTACGGCTGGGTGTTCTACGCTACTCCAACAACCTTCTTTCCTAAAGCAATACTCATCTAATGTCTAAACTAAGAGTAGTTAAGCTGCTAAATCCGGCAACAACGATAATTACAGATATCAGGGTGTCCGCTAACGATACCACGGCGGGCTACCTTAACGGCAAACTGGTATCTGGCACTGGTATTACCCTAACTGAGAACAATGACGGCGGTAATGAAACCTTAACAGTTGCTACAACAATCACGCAGTATACCGACGAATTAGCCCAAGACGCTGTTGGTAACGCTGTTGGTAATGGACTGGACTACGATGACGGAACGGGTGCGATAAGTGTTGATGAGTCAGAGCTTGCTCACAACTCAATTGGTAGTTTACAAGGCGGACAAGCAGCGGAATACTACCACTTAACCTCTGCCCAACATACGATTGCTACGCAGGCGGCTAGTACCACTCTGTCAGGATACTTAACCGATACCGATTGGGATACGTTTAATAACAAACAACCTCAATTAAACGGTACTGGATTTGTCAAGGCTACGGGTACAACAATCTCGTATGACAACTCAACTTACCTAACTTCAGTAACTCCCCACGACCTCCTGTCTGCTACTCATGGTGATACTACGGCTTCTGCAGTCGCACGAGGTGATCTAATTGTTGGTACAGGTGCTACGCCTAAGTGGGACAACCTAGCTATTGGCACAGCTGGTAAAGCGTTGGTCAGTGACGGTACAGATGTTAGCTGGTCAACTTCGGCTCTGGGGACAGCGGCTTTCACGGCAGCAACGGCTTATGAGCCAGCAGTCACCTGGGGTGATGGCTTAGAGATCACAGGCTCAACAGCGGCGGTAGACTTTAACACCACTAACCTGAAGATTACCTCGACTGAGTTAAACACTATTCAAGATATTGCGACTGCTTCTAGTCCGACGTTCGCTAACCTAACGGACTCTGGCCTTACTGCCACGCGTGTAACTTACGCTGGAACAGCCGGTATTCTTCAAGACTCAGCCAATATGACCTA
>Ga0100403_1000464_pt1 | contig 40204 bp, 59 predicted proteins | sample CryGeymet201501t_FD_83663 | JGI IMG/M metagenome (GOLD analysis project Ga0100403, IMG submission 83663) | Groundwater microbial communities from Crystal Geyser aquifers in Utah, USA - Crystal Geyser metaG 2015-01t | ecosystem: Environmental > Aquatic > Deep subsurface > Groundwater | place... | reverse complement strand
TTTCAGTAGAAGATTGAAAATTCTTCAAAAAATCTTAGCAATAAATAAATAAACAAGACACTATAAGATTTTTACAGAATTTTTGATCTTCTAAGTTAGACTAATATCTAACGATTACCTGACCTCCTAGGTATAAGACTAAGATTTGATTTAGTCTTTCAGGTATCACAGCCTTAAATTATATTTTATAAACTTATAACAGGCATACACTTGAAGTAGATGAGATGAGTAACAGCAATTGGTTAACTTGTAAATGTTAACAGTTGTCCTAATTGGTTGTTTTTTTAGGTAGTTGCAATCCATAGCCTTCAAAATTAAAACAGATAAAGAAATGAATCAAAATATATTTAACTGTAAGCCAAGGTACAGATTTATTAACATTCCTAAACCCTCTGGTGGAGTGAGAAAACTGTCTGTGCCAAACAATCCTACCAAGAAAGTTCAGCGTTATCTTCTAGAAGAACTTTTCAAGAAGCTCTCTTATCCCTCCTGGTTATATGGACTAGGAGGAGAAGATCGTAATCATATATACAATGCAGCATTTCATCAAAATGCTCGTTGGGTTTTAACCTTAGATTTAAAAGATTTTTTCAATATGGTTACGCGATCTATGGCTAAAAAAGCTATTATACAGATGCGCATAGACTATCCAAATCTTGAAATACTAAAGCATTCTCTCAATAAAATTGTATCTTTTCTTGTACATCCTCAGACGGGGGTAGTCCCCATGGGCTCCCCTACCTCTTCTCATATTGCCTCTTATTGTGGAATAGAGATGGATAAAGAGATTATAAATTTAGTAGGAAGCGAATGTACTTACACTAGATATATTGACGACATAACAATTTCTAGCAATGGTTTATATCCTCAGGGAATACAGTTAAAAATTTGGAAAATAATTAGGAAGCATGGATTCTTAGTTAATGATAAGAAAACAGCCCTTTCGTTTAACAATGGAAACAAACAAACGGTTACAGGTGTGCTTTTAAACGGAGAAAAAAAAGTACTTAAAGTAGAGAGAAAAAAGATTCAAAAGTACAGGGCAATTATCCATAGGGACTTAACAATGACTTGGAATTCCTTGGGAAGAGTTCCTTTAAAGTTAAATGAAATTCAAGGATCTAACCAAGAATCTTGTCGTATTCTTGGTATCCTTAATTATTTAAGTGAAATAAACAAGACACAATCGTTTAAGATGCTATCTTATGTAAATAAATTATTGGATAAAAATCAGCAAAGGAGCACTGATGAATAAAAGAAGCAAAGGGCTTAAACAAGGAACAGAGGTGTTCTTGTTTGGGAACGTTAGAGGGCAATCGTGGCCTCTAGTATGTAAGGGTATTGTTGTAGAGCAAATAGGTAAAGATGTTTACAAAGTGTTTGTTCATAAAGTTTCAACTACTAAAAGAGATGGTAGCTGTATCAATGTAAACATAGCAAAGTCTTTGCTTACTAAAAAGTTCAATAGAAACACTAGTGAAATTTTCTTAGAGTTACCTTCTTGGATGCAAGAGAAACTAGATAAAAACACAGGAGGTTGGGTGGCAATTAAACACGAAACACTACTTCATAAAATTAATACTAGGTTATGCTCAAAGCAGTTATCTTAGCCTGTGTCTTGGTCAAATCTGGTGCCTCTCAATACAATGCAAACAAAATAGCTCCAATTGTTATAAAGTATTCTAAGAAGAGACAGTTAGATCCAATCCTTATCGCTTCTCTTATTTACAGAGAATCAAGATACAGACAACGGGCAACAAGTAAAACAAATGACTATGGTTTAATGCAAGTCCACTGTCCTTACAGTAAGTACGCTTGGTGGTGTAAGAGTGTTAAAAGACTATATGGTATAGATTTTAATATTGCTGTTGGCACCTTAATTTGCACTTACAAAAGAAAAAGAATGAAAAAACAAGATAAAACTTGGTTAAAATATTACAATCCTGGTAGTAAAACTTACACCAGTAAGGTATTGAAAACATATAAGTTTTTGAAAAAACTAGAAGGTCAGTGTAAAAAACAGATTGCTTTTTAAGGGTTTACTAGTAACATGGATTACATTCCTGTTCTAGCGAGTTTTTAATGGCATCCAACAAACATAGAACTAATCAACCAATTCCAATCTCTACAGATTATCTTCAAAAAGAACTAGGCGGGTTTCTCTTATGTCCTAAGAGAAATTGCAATGGTTCGCTTGTAGAAGTATTTGTTCGCTATGAAAAAGGACAAGAGGCAAGAAGAGAGATGGAGTGTTCAACTTGCGGAAAGGTCGTTAGACCAAGATCCACGAAAGATAGGAGATCTAATGTATATTGATTCTGAGCATGAAGAATTTGATAACATTGTTATTTTGTTTAATGGTAAGGTAATTAATGCAGTTGCTGCTGATGATCAAGATGGCTGGGTGGATATCGTAGACCTTACAAAGCTTGCACCACTACCAGATTTTGATTCTATTAAACAAGGAAAAACTGAAGACCATATGTTTAATACACCGGGAGAAGAAGTAGAATTGGCCGAATGGGAAGAGCTTCCTCTTAAAAGACTATTTGGGGAAGTAAAAATTGTAAATGTTAAAGAATCTTTTGGTCAAAGTGCGAGTAAGGTGGAGTAAAGTCTTTAGAAGAGAGGTTTAATAATGCAAGTTCATAAAACATCCAGAACAAGTTTCTTTTCGATTTTTCTTATCTTGAGTTCTTGGCTGTTTATGACAATGAGTTGTAATTCTTTTCGACCTATTAAACCATCGGTTCCACTAGCTGCTCATGTAGTTCCTGAACTGCGCAATCCTTATCTTGCTACATATTCTGTTGTTTTTCAAAGTACTAGGGCTTCGGCTGTAGCTATTTCTTGCGAAGCGGAAAAGCCTGCTCTTTTTCTAACTGCTGCTCATGTGGTTCATGGTATATCTAAAATGATTGGTATTCCAAACGCTCCTATTCTTCTAAAGGGTAGCGGCGGATTCATGATTGCTAGAGCCATTAAGATTGATGAGAAAGCAGATTTAGCTCTTTTAAAAACAATGCATATTGTAAAAAATGGTTGTGTGTCTGTTTCTATTGCCAACAGCCATCCTTTTCTTGGAGAGAGAGTGTTTGCGGTATCGTCCCCTAAAGGTTTTGATAAATATATTACTTCTGGAGTTATCTCAAAATATATTTTAAATCCATTCAATAAAAAGTTCTATATGACTGATATCGTTATTCACAGAGGCTCTTCTGGTGGTGGAGTTTATAACACTAGAGGAGAACTTGTGGCTATTGTTTCCTCTATGGTCGCTGAAGATCTAAGAATTAATATTGGAATTGGTATTCTTGTTTTAGAGAAAAAGTATGATGGTTTAGGAAATATAGTTAGTGTTTTTGAAATTCAAAAGTTTCTTGAAAAACAATAGGAGCATACATGTGTGATCAACCCTCCAGTCAGGACGAACGTTCTGTGGAAAGAATAATTGGAGTTCCTCCTGAGGAGATTATGAGAGCAAATGGAATTTATTACATTAACAGCGGTATCGAAGAAGGGACCTTAACTACTATTACCCAGGATGTTATACTTAAACATATGGATATGTCTTGGGGCGACAATGATATTACTGTTTTTGTTAATTCTCCAGGAGGAAATCTTTCTGAAGGCTGGATGTTAATCGACATCCTCGACTTCATTAGATTAGATGTTAGAACTTACGGAGTTGGCTTCTGTGCTTCTCTGGGAGCTATGATCTTAGCAGCAGGCACACCAGGTAAGCGCTACTGTATGCCCAATACAACCATCATGACACACCTCCCTTCTTTTTATGGACTAGAAGGAAATGTTCATCAATTGGGACCAGAAATGAAACATGTCAATATTGAATACAAGAGGGCTATTGAATTCTGGAAGAAACATTCTAATTGTAAAACTGAAAAACAAGTAGTAGCTAAACTAATTGGATCGAAAGATAACTATATGACTCCAGAAGAAGCTCTTAAGCTTGGTATTATTGACAATATCCTTCCTGACAAATATGTGAAGAAATAGGAGTAGACATGGAAGAAGAACTTTATTCAGACAAAGAAACAGAAGAGGAAGAAATTGAAGTAGAAATTTGTATGTGTTCAGAGTGTAAGGGAGAGTTTGTTAAACTTCCTTTTGAGGAACCTGAGCGATGTCCTCTTTGTTTCCTGCCTTTCGATGGACAGGGTAAATAGACTATTCCATAAATAGTCACAATCTAATCTCTTGCTTCGCTCCTGTAGGAGCACAATTTTATGGAAAAACCTGTTTTAGAACTGTACAGCGTTCATTGCGACAAGTGTAAACAAAATCACTGGAATGTTTCTATTGGTCATGTCTCTACTGGAGGTACTCGTCTGGTAGTTATTTGTGGAAATCCACAATGCGAAGGAGAAAAAGACGAAGACGGTGATACCATCTTTATCTCTAGGGAATTTGATATTACCGGTCAAGGATATGACGATGAAGACCCTACCTTTTACCAAGATCTCTCCAGAGATACAGTTAATTAATGATTATTTAAAAGAAAACTTAGATCAATTTTTTAATCAACCATTAACAGGCCAATCGAAATCTTCAATTAAAAAACTAATAGAGAAAAAATTAGAGACAGTTTTTCCGAAAGAATATATGCCTGAGGTGGTGGTACATGAATTTTCTAATGGAAACATAGATATTGAATATCAAATGACCCATCCTGCTCAGCAGAATGTAAAAACGTCTTTTGGTTTGCTTGATGTCAAAATGCCTACGGATTTGCCTATGAAATTTGATCCACCTACGAAGCTTCCATTTGTAGAACCTCAAACAATATCTTCAGCTTCTTTAGTAAAATTACCTATTTTTAAAGATTCTTTAGAAAGGCAAACAATTAAAGAGATTAGACAAATAGTAGATGATGTAATGATGAATTGTGGGCTTTTTAGTTTGAAAGATACGCTTGATATATATAACGGCTATCTTTTTTCTCCACATAAAACTGAACTAACAAAGATAATTGCTTACAACCCTCTTGATTATGTCACTATTTTATTAGTAGAAGGAAAGCCTCTTAGTATACTTTATTTTTTAAATGGAGAACTTTGGTCTTTCTGTGAATATTATTCAAAACTAGGTTACAATCCAAACTTCACTAATAATCTTATTTTGGGCAAGAATATTAGTTTACAAAAATTAATTGAAGAAAATGTAGAGGACTACTTATCAATGAAAAACAATATTCCTCAAATGGATAATTCGTATAAAAAAACCTGTGTTCTTTGTGGGCATGAAATGCTTAAGCGTTCAGGAACTTATGGAGAATTTTATGCTTGTTCTCAATGGGGAACTACCGGTTGCGAAGGAAAAGCAAACACAAGTGGCAAGTTATCTCCAAAGGCATATTCTGCCTATTTAAAGAAGGTTGCCAGCACAAAAGAAAGCGTTAATCTTGAATCATCTGAAAACGGCACTACAAATACTGTTGCAACTTCACAGTTAAAAACAGCAAAGCAAAAGACAATTAAGCATCAACCTAAGCTTAAGATTCCAGATAGATTGATGGGAGTTGAACTAGAATAGACGTTAGATTTTCACACATTCTTGAATCAGATTTCTATTGGATCTGCGAATGCGGATGCAAAAATCCAATAGAAGAAAGTAATTTACAAGAGGCGCAACTTAGGTTATGTTTCTTGTGTAAAAGATACACCTACGGATCACAGATTAGGATAGATAATGACAAAAGTAATCGAAGCAGATCAGCAAAAGATTAAAAAAGTACTCCTCTCAGTTAGTAAGGTTATTAATAAGGCTGAACTAACCATCCCAGAACTAATATATTTTTATGGCAATTTAGGCTATATGCTTGGAAGCTCTATTGGAGGTTTCAATCAATTAGAGACTAAGCCTGATGAGATAACTCTTGAAAGAGAGTATAGAATAAATCCAACAATTGATTTAGGTTTCATGTTGCAAGGTCTTTTGATCACAACGTGGGTAGATAGCTTTATTCAAAAGCCAGTTGTTTCTACCCTTGCGCAGAAGCTACAAAAAACAACAGAAGAAGAATTAGGAGGAAACAAAAATGAGTAACGGTATTAGACCCCTGCAATTGGCATTTTATAAGGGAATGGGCGGCAAGCATGGTGCAGTTCAATTTAATGTACAGCCACCACACTATTATGTTGCTGGCACAAAACTAAAGAACTATGAAGGTAAGTGGATTCCATCTTCATGGCTACAAGATAATCCAAATCTAAAGCCAGAGGATCTTGTTTCCAGAGAGGGATGTTTATTTCTAACCATTACCTCTGCTACCGGAAAGAATATTTACGACTGGGAACAGAAAATCACTGTTGCTCTTTCTGTTACAGACATGGCTCAGATGCTAACTGTGATTCAAGGTCAACAACCGGAAATGAAATTGGTTCATGACCCAGGCGCAGGTACCGAAAGCAAGGGCAAGATTCATAAGGTATTAAATATTAGTTCACCACAAGGACATAGAGCAGGAGTTATATTGAATGCCACAGAAAAGTCTCCAGATGGAACCTTTCGTAGCCATACCGTTCCCCTTTCTGGTGCAGAAACACTTATGCTGGGTGTGTGTTTAAGGCATGAGATTCCAAAAGCATTGGGTTGGTAAAATGGGCGACGACTTAAAGCCTTCGTTTTCTACTGACTGTACTTTTAAGTTAACAGAAGCGGTGGAAAAAATTGAAGAATTGATTAGTCGATTTGATGTATTTAGCACAAAACTAGACCTTCTTTTAAACAGTGGACTTAAGGATCATAAAGAAAAAACTATTGCCAAGGTAGAAAAGAAAGATGTATTCCTTTATGATTTTGTTGCTTATGTAAAAGGTAGAGAAATGGAAGGAACAGATTGTGTTTCTTACAGTATCGATATCTACAGAGCAGACAAAAAAGACCGTGCACTAACCTTAATAACAAGCTTTGAATACAAAGCTGGTTTTGATGTAGAAGGTATTACTTCAGCAGTGATTGTAAATAAGGTTACTTATGCAATTGCTTTTATGAACCCAACTGCATCTATTTTAATATCTGGTTTAGATAATCAACCCAACCCAATCCATTTTCACGAGAGTGATAAAACCACAGTTGATTATGAATAGAGAAACAATATGTTTACATCACATGGCATTGGACTTATAGCTCCTGGCGCAGAGATAACAATGCGCCCCTATAGTAATGGACAATATTTTTCTTTTCCAATGATAACTAAGGATCCTTACATAGAAGATGGAAAACAATGGGTACGCATTTCTGTTCAGGTTCCTCATAAGGATGTTGAAGAGGCTGTTAAAACCTTTAAACCAATGAAAGGTTTGTATATAAGATTGTCAGAGGTAAAAGGATTTAAAACAGAAAAAGGTAGTATCATTATGAACATTGACACTAAGTGGAGATGGGTTGAACCTCTATCTCAAATGCCAACCAAAGAAAGAAAGACAGAAGAATAGGAGAAGATAATGGATATTGAAAAGCTACTTGAAGCTGTTAAACCTGTAGACACTAGAACAAGAAAAGCATTTACCACTCTTCTTGTTAATTCTAAGGGAGAAAAGTATTCTGCTCGTGAGTTAATCAAAAAGGTTAATACTCTTGTTTCAGAACAACTTGAAGATGAATCTTCTGATCTATTTAAAAACTATCCTCTTTTTCTTGACCTAGCTCTAACTGGATTCATTTATTTTCTAAACAGGGAATCTGATATCTTAGAGTTTTTATCTAATTCAACTGCTCATATTGATATGACCAGAATGTTTCTTCTTGGATATTCAGTTCGTGACGCTTTGTTAACACTAGACAGTAAGTTTATTACCGAAGATGCTGGAGAAGAAGAACAGAAAAAAGTAGCCGAGGAACTAAGGCTTCAGGAACTAGCAAATAAGATTGCTCCAATATATTTGACTACGGGCAGCCTTACCATGGCATTAGCTCAGCTACTTAGCCAGGGAGAAATTAGCAAAACAGAATACGAAGAAGTTCTGGAGTCGGTTGCAGATGTCGAAAATCGACAGAAAGTAGATGAGGCAGTACAGAAGATCTTAAAAAGCATTAAGAAAAAAAGCGCTGCATCTAACTAGGAGAATTAATGGCCCTCGTAATCGCGATCCTACCTAAAGAAGAGAGCGATAAAGATTCAATTCAAACAGCTAGAAAATGGTTAAAATTAACTGAACAAGAATTTGATCTAATTAGTCCTAGCTCTCATCAATTAGAAGACTACGTCAAATCAGGAAAAATCATATTCACATTCGGAGAAGTAAATTCTAAATCTTTACAGAGTCCTGATTTAAATATTGTAAAACTTCCGTCCTTAAAAGACCTTGCAAAGGTAAAAGAGAATGTAGAAAGAAGAAAAGAAACATCTGAACTATTAATTTCCTACAGAGATAAAATAGAGAAAATTAAAGAAAAACTGGTAACAAAAGTTAAGGTAATGAAAGACTCTGACTTACCTGATTTTTCACCTAAACAGCTGATAGAATTAAGGAATTTTATTTCAGAGTTAGATAAAAAAAGCTATGTACTGAAAGCTAAGAATGGTAAGCTAGTTGAAATCAACGAGGATGGAACTCAAACGGTTGAGCTAGCAGACTTCGCAATCTCCTTTTCCGAACTTTGCGCCATCCGAATAGCACAAGATATTCTTGGTATTTCAGAGGTGCAAATTGTTGCTTCAGCTACTAAAACTAATGTTAGTTAACATGTTTGAAGAACTTGTTAGATTCGTTTTGTTAAAACTCATTCAACTAGATAGGAGAAAGAAATGTCAGAGAAAACAGCGATTGGGTATAAGAATTCAATTGACCACCTAGACGCCTTAATCAAGGCGAGAGTTCCCTTTGCCTGGTGTAAGACTTACGAAGAGTCTCGATTCATCAACGATGTTTATGATCGACTTGCTCAACCAAAGAATATGAAACTTTTTACATGGAGTACTTCTTTTGGTATCGTTGAGTTCAATCCAGGAGCAAAAATTGAACCAATCAAAGGTACTCAACAACCATTAGCCGCTCTAGATTTTATTGCTAATCACAAAGATTCTAGTAAAAGTAATGGTTATATCTTTATTCTTAAGGATTTCCATACAGTTCTAACACCTCCTGTTCCAAGAAGACTGCGTGATCTCTATGGACAAATCATTAAGTCTCTTGATCAAAAGGTTGTTCTTATTGTAGCACCTATGCTTGCACATGGTCCCGCTGGCAATAAATCTGGGCTCGATCCCACTCTTGAAAAAGAGATCTCTGTGATCGACTTCGAACTTCCTAGTTATGAGAACATCTACGAATACCTTGAGTTTACCCTAGAATCTCTTAAGGAAAACAACAAAGGTAAAAAGCTTAAAAGTAAGCTAGATTACACGAAGGAGGAGTTGCAAAAGTTCGCGATGGCTCTTCAGGGTCTGACCGAAACAGAAATCAACAACACTGCTCTTACTTGTCTTCGCCATTTGCTTCGACTTGATGTTCAGCAGTTATTGCAGGAAAAACGTCAGATTATTGAACGCGGTGGCATTCTAGAATATATCGGTACTCGTCCCGATATGTCAGATGTTGGCGGTCTGGATTCAGCAAAAGGTTATTTTATCACATATTCTAATCAATTCAGTGATGAGGCTAAGGCGTTTGGTGTCGAACCACTACGAGGTGTTCTTTTAACAGGAGTGCCCGGCACAGGCAAGAGCTTGTTAGCTAAAGCTATTGCATCTACTTGGTCCTTGCCTCTATTGAGACTGGATGTTGGTAAGGTAATGAGTGGTCTCGTGGGAGGTAGCGAGGAGAAGATGCGTCAAGTTATTTCGCAAGTTGAAGCAATTTCTCCATGTATTCTATGGATTGATGAGATTGAGAAATCTCTATCTGGAACTAAGTCTTCAAACTTCTCCGATGGTGGCACTCTATCTCGTGTGTTTGGAACACTGCTAACTGCAATGGAAGAGAGAATGAAGGGCGTTGTTACGATTGCAACAGCAAACGACATTCAGGCTCTACCTCCTGAGCTTATCCGAAGATTTAACGAAGTATTCTTTGTTGATTTGCCAGTTGCTAGCGAGAGAGAGGAAATTTTAAAGATCCATCTTGCTAAACGAAAGAGAGATATTGCTAAACTGAATCTTAACTTGGACAAGATCATCGAACTAACGAATATGTTTACAGGGTCAGAGATTGAAAAGGCGGTTACAGAATCTATTGCTAGAGCTTTTCAAACAGGAAAAAAAGAGCTAACAAGCGAAGATCTGATTGATGCCATTGTAGCAACTAAGCCTATTGCTAAAGTCATGTCTGAGAAGATTGAAGAGATTCGTGGATGGGCTAGACATCGTGCAAGATATGCTTCTTCTAAGGCAGAAGCTAAGTTTAAACAAGATAGTGCTGGGAAAGACCGTATTAACGGTATCACGAATCTGGAATAATTATGAATACAATTTCAGATACCACTATCTCACTAGACCATATTATGTGGCAACCGACATTTGCTTGTATGAGTAATTGCAAGGGATGTTATGTTAGAGAATCAGAGTCGGCAAGTTACAAGGGAATTAACACTTCCCTTTTAACTGCTTTATTTGAGACTAAAACCGTTAGAACCACACAACTTACAATAGCTCTTGATACTATGTATCATGTACCCCATGAGCTAATCGAAGCCATTAAGGTGGCTTTTGAAAAATGCGCAGACGAAGAAATAGAGTTATGTGTAACGGCCCATACTCCTGTTGATCTAAACAGATGGCAGGTCAAACTAGCATACCCTACTCTAAGGGCCTTCCTGAAGCCTGTAACAATGGTTTCGCTCTCTAACTTTCCCTCTCTTGGTAAGCTTTGTGACGAGCTTAGAGAGGAAGCTGAGGCTGCTAGAACACTAATCAATTATAACAGATTAGTTACCAAGAAGGATCTTGTGAACAGCAAGCAATTTGAGATGGGATTGAGATATGCAGATCATGCTTATTTTGTCTATCACAAAGCTCCACTAGGCGAAGCTCAAAGCCAAGAATATTTAGACAATCTTTTGTCAGTTTGGCTAACAGCTAAGTATAAAACAGAAAGAGCAAAAGTTAAGTTAGATCACTGTATTGTTGATGCTAAGAATAGAGCAACTACTGGAAGGTTGTGTGGCGCTGGTATTAGTAAGGTTCATGTATGGCCTAATGGTGCTGTTACAGGGTGCCCATATGATTCTCATAGAATAATGGATGGTGGCCACGAAGACATAACTTATGACACTGAGAAAGAAATAAGAAGAGTTCTTTTATCTAAAAATCATCCAATGACAAAATGTCAGATTCCGTGGGAGGAGAAATGAAAAAGGATCTTATCTGTATTTTATGCAAGGAATTAGTTAGTGTAGAAGTGGATGAAGATGGACAGGTAGAATGTCCAATTTGTCATAGTTGGTATCCTTATAAATATGCTGTCAACCTACACAAGTTTGAACTTGACCGTGCCAACAGAATACGTAATATAGACCAACCTTAGGAGAATTCATGTCTAGCGAAGCCATAAGTTTACTTCACAAACTAAAAGACGGTAAGACCGTTCATGATGAGTTTGCTAAAGTATTTAAAACACAATACTTAATTAGCGGAAAGCTGATAGAAGAATGGAAAGAGTACTTTAGGGTAAACATTCCTCCTGATCTTAATCCTGCTACCTGTACTGCTTTTGATTCTAAGCTCTCTGATCTTCATCAGCAGGCTTCCTTTTTAAAGGCAGAAGCTGAAGCACGTCTTGCTGCCTTAAACAACGCAAACAATCAACAGTACAGAGCAAGCTATACTGCGCTTGTAGAAGAGTTTAAATCTTCACAAAAGAAACTACCCGCTAAGGATACTTTATCTATCCTAGCAGAGGAATCTATTAAGAATACTAAGGATTCGATTACTCATGCAGAAATTGAATTAGCTTTTTGGAAAGAAGTACTATCTGACCTTGGCAACACTAGAAGGCTTATTGAAAATGCAACAATCAACTTGTCAGTTGAAGCAAAAGCAATGGCTAGTGGGAGAATGTTAGATAGATTGAACTCAAACAAAAACGAACACTAAGGAGTTAAAAAATGGGACAAGGAAGAGGAAAAGTATCTTTTGATCAAGATGGTAATGTTATCGAAGAACACGTATATGAAAGCGCTGATGCTGATGAATTGGTAGATGTTGAAGGACCAACCACCGATGAAAACGTTGAAAAAAACATAGAAGATATCGAAATTCCAGATCTCGATATTGGATTTGTTGTTGGAACACAACCAGATGGCAATCTCTATTTTAAACCATTAGGAGCTAATAGTAATTTAGTTAGCCTTATTGGGTTAGCACAAGTTGCCAAAGATCATATTGAATATATGGCAAATTCTCAGCGAATGAGACCAATAGATAATGCTGTTATTCAAGGGTTACAACAAGTTATCCAAATGCAACAACAAACAATTAAGTTTGTGCAGCAGGTCACCGCTATGCTTGCGGGAAATAAGCTTAATAAATAGTAGCGGAGGCGTTTTGTATGGACTTAAGTGCTAGTACCTTTAGGTTAAACGATAAATTTATTAAACAATTTATGGGCCTTCAACCTTCTTGGGGACCTATAGGTTATATAGTTTATAAAAGAACTTATGCAAGAAGCATTTCTGGTATTCATAAACGTTACCAAAGACTCGCACAAGAGGCTGGCCTGGATGGCAGTGAAGAGTTCTGGTTAACCTTGGTTCGTGTTACTGAAGGTACTTATAGAATTCAAGAAGCTCATTGCAAGTCTTTAAGACTGCCTTGGAATTCTAGAAAAGCTCAAAAGTCTGCTCAAGAAATGTATCAACAAATGTGGGATATGAAGTTTCTTCCTCCGGGAAGAGGACTCTGGATGATGGGCACCGAGCATGTCGAAGCAAAAGGAAGCGCGCCTTTGAACAATTGCGCCTTCACTTCTACCGCTGAACTGAAAACATCCTTCTCTGACCCATTTTGTTTTCTTATGGATATGTCTATGCTAGGGGTAGGTGTTGGTAGTGACACTAGAGGTGCTGGTACAGTTACTATTAAAACCCCTAGAACATCTCTAGATATACATGTTATAGAGGATACCAGAGAGGGATGGGTAGGGATATTAAGAAGGGTACTAGATGCCTATGTTGGAATAGACACTATGCCTGCTTCGATAGACGCTAGTTTGGTTCGACCTGCTGGCGCTCTAATTAAAAGTTTTGGCGGTGTTGCATCCGGCCCTGCCCCTCTCTTGGAACTTATAGAGAACGTAAAAAAAACCTTAGATCCTCTAATTGGAGAAACAATAACCTCTACTGCTATAGTTGATATTTTCAATTTCATTGGAAGGTGTGTTGTTTCTGGTAACGTGAGGCGATGTTTACCAGAAGATACACTTGTTCATACTAAAAAAGGTTTGATTCCAATTAGCTCTGTTAAAAAGGGAGACTTTGTTCAAACTTCTTATGGATGGGATCAGGTTTCTCAAGTATTTAAGCAGGGAGTTCAACAGACAACTCGAATTCTTACACAGCTAGGAGAGCTTGAGGCAACTCCAAACCATAAAGTTAAAGTATTTTTATCTCCAGACGAATTTACTTTTAAAAGAATGGACGAATTGACCCTTCAGGATCAATTAGTTCAATTAGTTTTTAATGAAACATTAGCTCAATTTCCTGTTGAAGTATTGAAAACCGATCTTCCGGGTAGAAATATAGAAACATATGATCTTGAGGTAGAAAACGCACATGAGTTTGTTGTTGGTAATGGTTTAGTGGTCCATAATTCAGCTGAAATTCTTTTCGGCCAGTTAGATGATCCAGACTTTCTAGATCTAAAGAATCCAGAATTATATCAAGAAGAATTAAATAGCCATAGGTGGGCTAGTAACAATTCTCTTTTTGCTGCTGTAGGGATGGACTATACAAATGCTGCTAGTAAAACAGCTAAGAATGGTGAACCGGGATATGAGTGGTTAGAGAACGCCCGCGCCTATTCCCGCATGATAGATCCTCCTGACTGGAAAGATAGAAAAGTTGCAGGCGCAAACCCTTGTTTTAGGGGAGACACCCTTATTGCCACAGCGGACGGAAGAAATGCCGTCTCTATTAGGCAACTAGCGGAAGAAGGAAAAGATGTTCCTGTCTATTCTCTTAATCCAGACAACGGAAAGGTTGAAATAAAGTGGGGCAGAAACCCAAGACTTACTCGGAAAGATGCTTCTCTTGTAAAAGTAACACTAGATGACGGTAGTTTTTTCTGTGTAACGCCTGATCACAAAATGAGATTGCGTAACGGAACAAAAGTAGAAGCAAAAAACTTACAACAAAATGATAGCCTACCTAGATTTACAAAGAAACTAGAGAGGTTAACAAAGAAGAGCAATGAATACTTTAGGGTTTATTGCGATACTTTAGATTCTCAAAAAGATAAGATATTTGAACACAGACTAATATCTAAGTTCTTTCACAAGAAAGAATGGAGTTCTCTCTATCAAGAGGCTAAGCAAAATGGATGGATTAAAGGGGGTATTGTTGTTCATCACAAAGACTACAATTCTCTTAATAATGCCCCTGATAACTTAGAGATAATGACATTTAGAGACCATTCTTCTCTTCATTCAAGTTGTGATCGTTTTGGTGAAAACAATGGAATGTTCGGGAAAAAACATTCAAAAGAAACAAAAAGAAAAATTGGAGACACAACTCTAGAAAGAACATCCGACTCAAAATTTATTGAAAAACTAAAAGCTAGTCACACAGAAGAAGAACGTATATCTCTTTCTGGCAGGATGGCTGATCAGAAAAAACAATGGGACAAAGAATACTATCTAGAACAAGACAGAATAACTGATCTTGAAACAGTATGGATCGAGGGACGCCTTTTTGTAAGAAAGGTTTGCGAAACTTGTTCTGTTGAATTTATTGTTCCATGGGGAAAAAGAGATCGTTGTTTTTGTTCTCTCTCCTGCTCTAATAGTAAACCATCGGGAATAGAAACGAGAAAAGAAGGGCTTAACAAGTCTTTTAAGACACGACAAAAAAAGACACTTGATGATCAAATTTCTATCTATCTCAATTTCAAAAACACCTATAACAGAGAACCAACGAAAAAAGAATGGGAAGAAAGTTGTCGAGTTTCTAAAGTTCCATTTAGACTTAGACCAAAATCCACTTCAAAAAACCAATATACTCTTACGAGTTTCTCTCATTTAAAAGAACTTGCTAATAATTTTAACCACCGTGTTGTTTCTGTTGAGTGTCTGGAAAAAACAGAAGATGTTTTCAACCTAACAGTAGATGATTTTCACACTGTTGGAATTGTAACAAACATCAATGAAGAAACAAAAGAACATACTGGAATATTTACCTTCCAATGTGTGGAACAAAGTCTTGAAGATAGAGAAATGTGTACTCTTGTAGAAACATTTCCTTCTAGAATTGATTCGTTCGAAGACTATAAAAGAACACTTAAATTTGCATATATGTATGCAAAGACTGTAACTCTTCTTCCAACTCACGACGAGAGAACCAATGCAGTAATGATGAGAAATCGACGTATTGGTATTTCTCAATCAGGTATCATTCAGGCATTTAATAGACATAGCAAGGGAGAGATTAGACAATGGTGCGATAATGGATACAAGTATCTTAGAGAGCTAGATAGGATTTATTCTGGCTGGTTGTGTGTGCCAGAGTCAATTAAGTTAACAAGTGTTAAGCCTTCAGGGACAGTTGCGAAACTTCCAGGCGTTACTCCAGGTATACACTATGACCACTCACGATGGTATTTTAACGTTATCAGATTTGCTGCTGATTCAGATTATTTAAAACCACTTCAAAAAGCTGGATACAAGACTTATAACTTAGAACCCGATGAACCAAATACTGTTGCTGTTTATTTTCCGATTCAAGCTGAGTTTTTTGAGAGAGGGAAAAAGGATGTTTCCTTGTGGGAGCAGTTAGAAAACGCTGCGATGTATCAAGCTTATTGGGCTGACAATCAAGTAAGCATTACAGTTTCGTTTAATCCAGAAGAAGAAAGTCAGATCAAACATGCGCTAGAGCACTATGAAACAAGACTTAAGGGTGTTTCGTTTCTTCCGCATAAACATGGATATAAACATGCTCCTTATCAAGAAATAGATCAAGCAACATATCTTGAAGCAGTTGCTAATCTGACTGCTCTTGATCTAACTGTAACTGAAAATGAACAAATTGAACGTTTTTGTGATGGTGGAGCGTGTGAAATATTACAAGTAAGTAAAAAGTAAGTTGCATAACACTAATAATCTGTAATAAGATCGAGGGTATGAATAATGGTAAACCCTTTACAGATGAAGTTAGAATTTTACTTCTTAAAATAGTCGAGCAAGCTGTTAGAGATTATCTAACACTATCTCAGGCTTATTCTACGCAGGATAAATTCGACTATCAAACAGCATGTAACTTTTTATTTGATGATCACTACTACATTAACTTTGGTGGTGAAGACATAAATCTAGAATGGATACTATACATACTAGGGCTAGAAATTAAGTGGTTTAGAATACGCCTAGTAAAGAAGAAAGATGAAAGGATTAGGAAAATAAATGAAGAACAAATTTTCATGGAGGCCGCCGTGGAGCCCGCCGAAGAAAGTTAAGAGAGAGAAGGATTACTTAACTTATCTAATAGGACCAATGGAAGCAGTAGAAGACGAAGGTCTTACCTGGAGAGTTCGTTTCGAGGAGAAACTAGAAGCTCTCAATATTCAGTCAATTATTCCAAATAATTATGAAGAACTTTTAAAGGGCATGTCTTCGAAAGAATACAAAGCCCTAAAAGCTACTAATCCTACTAAGTATATTGGCATTATGAGAGAAATTATTGAACAGGATCTCAGCTTTGTTGAACAGTCTGATTTTATAATTTGTAAATGGGACGGAGATCCTATGGGTGGAACTGTTTCAGAAGCTTCTCATGCTGTGTATAGTGGTGTTCCTTGTTACCTGGTTACAGGTATTGAGCCACAGGATATAAACGGATGGTTCTTTGGCTGTTTTGATAAAGTTTTTAAAACAGAAAAAGCGCTTTTTAGTTTTCTAAAAAAAGAATACAAATAGGAGTGTTTAATGAGTAGTAATCCTTCTAAAGACAAGGGAGAGGATATTCGTTTACCTAAAGAAACAAAAAAGATAAATACTGTAGGATCTTTTGAACTTAAGGACTCAGGAGAAAGACACACATTCCCTACTGGTGCCGTAAGGGAAGCAGCTCAAGGCATTGAGGGAAAGGGCGCGTATTATCTTCTTCCGCAGCACCCACTTCGTAGAGTAGCTGAAATCTATAGAAAAGGTGCACTTAAGTACCAAAAGCGAAACTGGGAGCGCGGCCTTCCTTTGTCTAGTTTTGTAGATAGTGGCTTTAGACACTTTCAACAATTCCTTGAAGGAATGGAAGACGAAGACCATCTTCATCAGGCCATCTGGAACCTCATGGGATTGAGTCATACGATGGAAATGATTCGGCGAGGTCTTCTTCCAGAAGAACTAAATGATCTTCCCTCTTATGGAATAAATGGAACTGAAATAGAAGTGCGACCTGGTGTTGTTTGTTCTAAATGGAGAGAACCGGGAAAAGGACATAAGTAATGGCTAAGAAAAAGACAGGGGCTTTTGATCCAGGTAAGGCAGATGCCGAGAAAGCTATTCAACTAGCTGTTGATAGTCTTACTAAACAGTTTGGTGTTGGCACTGTAATTAGAAGTTCTGCTGATTTTCCTGATATCGATTTTATTTCATCTCAGTCAATTAAGTTAGACTGGGCAATGAATGGTGGTTTCGCTAGGGGTAGAATTGTTGAAATTTATGGCCCAGAATCGTGCTTGGCGGCAAATACTTTCATTGAATATGAAATTAGAAGCAAAGATGGCAAACGGATCGTTAATGAATTTACTTCAATTGAAAAATTGTTTTACCATTTTAATTACGCATCAATAGATTCTGAATTTTATGCTTTTTCTGTTGATAGTAGGGGTTGTATTATTCACAATAAGATTATGGCGGTGATGGATACAGGTGTAAAAGACTGTTTCCAATTAGAAACAACTGGTGAAACTATCCAAGCATCGGCAGATCATAAGTTTTTTACTGGCGAAGGATATGTTCCGCTTTCTGATCTCCAAGAAGGAGATCAAATAATGATCCAAAACGACACTATCGCTACACCTACTAGAGTAGAAAAAATTTATAGCGTAGGTCAAAAACATACCTATGACATTAGAATGGAATCTCCCTTCAACAACTATGTAGCTGAACGTTTTATAGTTCACAATTCCGGGAAGACAACGATGGCTCTTCACGTTATTGCTGAAGCTCAAAAACGCGGATTAACATGTGGTTTTATCGACGTAGAACATGCTCTTGACATGAATTACGCAAAAGCCTTAGGGGTTATTGCACCAGAAGAAACAAATGGTTTGATAATTTCTCAACCAGATTGCGCTGAAGAAGCTCTTCAGGTTCTAGATACATTTATTAGAACAAAAGCTTTCTCAGTTATTGTTCTTGACTCAGTGGCAGCCCTTACTCCAAGAGCTGAACTTGAGGGAGATATGGGAGATTCTCATGTGGGTCTTCATGCTCGCTTAATGAGTCAAGCACTTAGAAAAATTACTTCAATTACAGAGAAAACTAATACCCTTGTTATTTTTATTAATCAGATCCGTATGAAGATTGGTGTCATGTTCGGCAGTCCCGAAACGACCAGCGGCGGAAATGCCCTTAAGTTTTATGCAAGCCAACGTCTAGATATCAGAAGGATCGGAACCTTGAAAGAAGGAGAAGACAAGGTTGGTGTACAAACTAAAGTCAAGGTTGTTAAAAATAAAGTTGGATGGCCGTTTAGAGAGGTGCTGTTCAATATCAAATTTGGTAAGGGTATTGATTCTATTCAGGAGATAGTTGATTTGAGTACTGCTCATGGTTTTGTAGAGAAATCAGGAGCCTGGTTCGTTCTTGGAGATGAAAAGATTCAAGGAGAACCTAATTTTATAGAATATCTTTCTCAGAACAATGCTCTCAAAGAAGAGTTAAAAAAGAAGATATTAGAGTTACCACAATATAGTACTAAGAAAGGACCAGAAGACGATGACACAGATGAAAGCGATCTTAGCTCTGGACTTGGAGACGACGGGATTGGATCCAACGAAGGATGAGATAGTTCAGATAGGAGTTATTCTTTTAGATAGGAATCTGAAGAGAATAGCCGCAATGGAATCTCTAGTTAAACCAGATTTTCTAGACAGAATGTATAGTAAGGGAGAGAATGGTTATAGCGCATACTCTATTCATGAAATCGAAGAAAACGATTTAAAGGATGCGCCAACCCTTAATAAAGTAATTGTAAAACTAGACAGGTTTATTGAAACAAATCTTTCTGATGTAGATCCAAAGGACATAGTTCTTTTTGGCACTAATGTTCAATTTGACAATGCTTTTTTGCACCAAGCTTACGACAAGGTTGGTAAGAAATGGCCATTTGATTACCACATTCTTGATCTTCCTAGTTTTTATACCTCTTGGTACATCACGCAAAACAAGAGACTACCAGAGTCCTTAAGACTTAAAGACATGTGTATCGAAGTTGGTATATCTAATGACCAACCTCATTCAGCTATTCATGATATAGCTACTAGTGTTGGTATTCTTAGACATATTGTGGGAGAAATAGACGATTAGAGTAGTAGACTATATAAGAGCAACTACATTATGAGAAAATTCTAAGTCATATAGAGAAACAATTAAAGGACTTGTTCTATTTAGAGAAGATATATGCTGAACTACAGTAGCTTGCGTAGATGGAAAGAGATGACGAAGGAATAAGATGTCACAATATAATGAAGTTCTTGAAGTTTTAAAACAGAGCGGCCCGATAGCTGAATTAGGGGCGATGAGATCTTATGATGAAATCACAGACCCTAAAATACTAGAACATGTAGAAAAACTTGAACATCTAGATGAGCTTATTAGTAATGCATTTCTAGAACTAGAATTGTATTGCAAGAAAATGGTTATAGAAGAGGGAGCTTAATAATAGATATGGAAAACACATCAAACAATGGGAGTTTAAGTCTAGGAGGAAATAAGAAGGTGGAGTCTTTTACGCATCTCCACCTTCACTGAAGGATACTCAGTATTCCCTTCTAGATGGAGCTATTCTTATTCCGGATTTGGTGAAGAATTTAGTAGCAGATGGTATGCAGGCTTGTGCAATTACTGATCATGGATGGATGGCAGGGGTTATTGAATTCTATGAAGAGTGCAATAAGGCAGGAATAAAACCTATTCTTGGTGTTGAAGCTTACATAACAGAGAGTCCAGATGGACTAAGTAACGAAGATAAGATTAGAGACAATATGCATATGGTGCTCCTAGCTAAGGATAATGAGGGCTATGTGCGTCTCATGGAAACAGTAAGCAATGCTTCCTTAACCAACTTTTACTATAAGCCACGTATCTCTATTGAGAATCTTGATTATCTTTCTGGTCATATTGTGGCCACAACTGCATGTCTTGGTGGCATTACTGCAAAGCAATTGAATTTCAACAAGGATGAGAATGGAGTAGCGCGCGCTTGTACTGATGATGAAGGCAAAGCGATTAAAATGATAGAAAGAATGACCAAGATATTTGGTGATGATTTCTATTTAGAAGTTCAAGGATGGGACAGTGCTGATAAATTTCAATCAACCTATAATTCATGGGTCATTACAACAGCACAGAAAATGTCTATTCCTTTAGTTATTACTGCCGACGCCCACTATCTTACTCTCAAGGACCACGAACTCCATGAGCTAATTATGGCAATGCAAATGAGCATTCCTATTCAAAAATACAGAGAGAATTCTGATTTCCTTTATGGTCCTCACTTTTATGTAGCAGGACATGAAGAGATGGAAAGAAGAGCTAAGAAAATTGGGGCTGAATCTTCTTTTCATAACACCATAGATATAGCAAATAAATGTAATGTTACTTTAAAGTTAGGCGAATATCAGGAACCTGTTTTTCCAATTACAGAAACAGATGACTATGAAGAATTTAAACAGTGGAAGGAGACAAGTTATGGAATTAATGCCAGACATCAAGACAGCTGCGGAGTTCCTTAAGATTAAGATACAAAATAGACTTAAGAAAGCTTTTCAGTACGCTGAGGGCGGTATTTCATTTGAACAACATATAGAAAGTGTTGTAGATACCCTTGGAATGTTTCTTGGAGAAAATAATGGTATCAAAAAGATTTCTAATAATCAGTATGTAGTTGGAACTATTATGATATATGAGAATCTTAAAAAAACGGATGTTTTTGGAAAAGTCACATTAAATACATTTCAAGAAGCTCTTGAAGTATTTTATGTGCTTGAAAGTATTGATCACTAATGATTGCTGTACAAAAATTAATACAGAAAACTAAAGATGTCGAGATTCAAGGACTAAAAGCACTAGAGCCTAAGGAAAACATCTGTAGCTTTAATACTAAAACAGGCTGGAGTTTGAATTTTCCTATTTCTAAAACATGTCAACCTACCAAGATTTGTTCTAAGGTTTGTTATGGGACTAGACTTAATAGACCTATTACATGGAACAATTCTCTTGCTAAAAATTTACGTTTATATGAGTACTTTCTTAAAACTCCAACCCAGGTCATTGTAGACAGAATCTATAAGCAATATGTTTCTAAGAAGATGACATTCTTAAGGTGGAATGGAGTAGGGGATTTGTTTCCAAAGGCAATTGAAGTTATCAATCGTCTAGTCACTCAACATGAAGATGTTGTTCTATGGGTTGTAACTAAGAAGGTTAAGGAAGCGTTAGCGTTAACAAGAAACGCCACTAATCTCTATATTATGTTCTCTCTTGACAGCGATCCTCAGAGTAAGATTAAGAAGAGTCAGGTACTTGAAGCAAGGCACCCAAGAATTTACTTCAGTTTCTTGAGAACAGACAGTAGAGAAGATACCCTTGGTGCTCAAATTATTTTTAACATGCAGCAGAAAAAGAAAGATCTTCCTTTTGAAGATCTTCTTAGGTGTTGTCCTGTTGACGCGGGCAAGCTAGAAACTAAAGACGCTTGCCAGAGTTGTCGAAAATGTTTTTCTGATAAGGTTTTTGAACGATGATATTTAAAATCTATGAAACACAAAACGGCTGGTATCTTTCTATTCAGCAAGACAAGATTGTCAAAGCTTATGTCTACAAGAAAGAAGAAAGAATCACAATGCTTGCTAAAATAGATAAGATTATGGGTCCTGATCCCGGAGAAGAATTAGAAGATACAAGGCAACCATAACTTAATAGAGAAAAGGAAGAATCGAATCTTTTGTTTCTGTTGGCAAGGAGTAGTGCATGACTGCAAACAAGGAATTAACAGATAAGGTTAAAGAGTGGCAAAAAATACAATCCGACATTCGTGCTATGCAAAAGTCTTTAGACGATAAAAAAGAATACTTGTCTAGTCTTGAAACAGAAATAGGAGACTATCTTAATCCAGGAAACATGGAAATGAATGAATCTATTGGTATCTGGGTAAAAACAGACGTTAATAAACAAGAATGTTTAGTTCTTGTTAAGAAAACTACAGGCTATTCTCTTCACTTAAGAAGAACTAGGTTTGATTCTGTTGAAGCAAAAAACAAGATTCATCAGGAATAGGATTTACGGGATAGTCTTAAGGAAAAATTCCTGTTGACAGATCTTAGTTATCAAAAGAAAAACTAGCAGTTATCAGATTGACCTAAAAAGAGTAAGGGATAAAGAAAAACCTCTATCAGAAAGAGGTAGCGGTCGTGGATGCGCAGCACCAAAGAGGTAAATTATGACTGAATTTCAAAAGTATACGAGAGACTACATAGGAGAGAATCCTGGATTCGAGATTACCTACTGGAGTCAATACCCTCCTCATAAAGAAAAAGGTCCTACGTATGCAATCATGTCATACAAACAGGTGAATGAAGAATGCCCTTGTTGCAAATCAATTGTAGTTAAAGAAGCTTATTCGGGATATGAAAAGGGTTATGTTTTCGAGGTTGAGACGGAATAGTATGACCGACCTACAGCTTTATTTTCAATTTAGATCTGAGAAGGGCCTCAAGAAAAGAGGTGTAGCTCATCTTGTAGAGTATCAGGAGCGGTTAAAATATGAAATCAGCATTATCAACACTATGGGATTCGCAGGTTATTTCCTTGTTGTCTCAGATATTCTCACTTGGGCACTTCGTAACAAGATACCTGTTGGGCCAGGTCGCGGTTCGGCTGCTGGATCTCTTGTTGCATTTGCACTCGAAATTACACACTTGGACCCAATTAAATATAAACTCATCTTTGAACGATTCCTCAATCCAGACCGAGTCTCAATGCCCGACATTGATATGGACTTCTGCGAATTACGAAGAAATGAAGTAATTGAATACGTAGAACAAAAGTATGGACGAGATAAGGTAGCTCATATAGGTACCTTTGGTAGTTTGAAATCTAAAGCGTCAATTAGAGATGTCACTAGAGCGCTAGGACTTCCTTATGCACTAGGAGACAAGCTTGCTAAGCTTACCTTGGATCCTATTGAAGGTAAGTCTCAATCGCTTCAGACGTGTTACGAGAAGGTTCCAGAGCTAAAAAACATTCGAGCAGGTATTGTTCCTCAAGAACAAGAGATTCTAATTTGGGCAGAGAAGATGGAAGATCGAATTAGATCTTTTGGTACTCATGCTAGTGGAATCGTAATTAGTAAGGATAAGATCACAAGAACCCTACCTTTGATCCTGGGTAAGGATGGTGCTCCTACTACACAGTTCGAAATGAACACAGTAGAAAAGGTTGGCTTAATTAAGTTTGACTTCCTTGGCTTACGCGCCCTAACTACCATTCAAAGATGTGTAGACATTATCAAACAACGCCACAACATCGACATAGAACCCCTTCAAATTCCGGTAGATGATTACGAGGTGTATAGAAAGCTCCAAGAAGGTGATGTTGATGGCGTTTTTCAACTAGAAGGTTCTTCAGGAATGAAGGACTTGCTTATAAAAATCAAGCCAAATAAGCTTGATGACCTAGCTCTTCTTGTCGCCGTTTACCGTCCCGGTCCCCTATCTTCTGACATGCTTCAACACTACTTAAAAGTACGTGCAGGCGAAGCTAGTCCAATCTTTGCAGTTCCAGAATTAGAACCAATTCTTGGTGATACAGATGGAATGCTTATTTATCAGGAACAGATTTTAGAAATCTGTAAGCAGCTAGCTGGTTACACAATGGGCGAAGCCGACTTGATGAGAAGAGCGGTAGGCAAGAAAAAAGAAAAAGAGATGGCTGCGCAGGAGCAGAAATTTAAAGCCGGTATGGCTAAAAACAATATAGATATTCAAGATGCTCATAAAATTTGGGAAGACATCAAAGCCTTTGCTGCATATGGCTTCAATCGCGCCCATGCTGCCTGTTATGGTTACATTTCATACCAAATGGCCTATCTCAAGACTCACTATCCTCTTGAGTTTATGACCGCTTGTTTGATTAGTGATTCAGATGAAGTTAGCAAGGTAATTAAATATATCTCCTATTGTAAAGCCATAGGTATAGAGATTTTAGGTCCGTCTATTAACGAATCAATGTTTCAATTCAATATCGCAAAGAAGGGTAATATTAGGTTTGGGCTATCAGCTATCAAAAACCTAGGAAAACCTGTAGAAGAAATTATTCAAGAAAGAGAAAAGAACGGACCATTTACTTCGCCTAAGGATTTTATCGACCGCGTTAATACGAGTAAGATTAACAAGAAAAAACTTGATTCCCTTATTTTAAGTGGTGCTTTCGATGAATTTGGTTATACAAGAAGTTCTCTTCTGTTGTATGTTGATGACGTTCTTCAGTACAAGAAGGACCTTAAGTCTTATGAAGCTAAATTAGAAACCTATTTAGCAAAGAGCAAGGAGTACGAAGAAAGATTAAAAGAGATTGAAGTGTGGGAGAATCTAACTCTTACTGTTAAGAAAAATCTAAGACTGCAAGGAAAGAAGAAACCAGGAAAGAAAAAGGCTCCAGTTTGTCCAGAGATATTGCTTGAGCCAGAAATTAGAAAGAACGTAGAGCTTAGTGATGACGAGATACTTAGACAAGAAAAAGAGTTGTTAGGTTATTTTGTTACAGGACATCCTCTAGATGGTATTGCAGTAGACACTACGTGGACTGTTGAGGATATTATTGATGCAGTTAATGTAGGAGAGCTAGAAAACAAGTCTTCTATTAAACTTATTGCAGTGCCAAGTGTTCTAAAAGAACACACTACTAAGCAAAAGAAACAGAAGATGGCATACATGCAGCTAGAGGATAAGACTGGGTCCATCGCTGGTGTTATTTATTCAGCAGGATATAATAAGTATAAGCATGTTTTAGATCCTAACACCCCTATTGTAATAAACGCATCACTAGAAGTAACTAGAGGAGACACTGGATCGGCAATAACTGTTGTAGTTAAGGGAGTTACAGTGCATCCGGTAGCTGTTCTTTCTAAATTAGAAACAGTGTATATTACAGTAAAAGATGAGAAGAAATTTTTAGAGATTGTTTCTAAAATAAAAGAGTCTAGTGGAGACACAAAAGTAAAGATTGTATTTGAAAGTAACGACTACAGAGTAGAGCTTCCTGTCCAAACCTGCGGCTTTACTAAAACAGAATTGATTAGATTTAATGGATAGTAAAATGGACAATATGCTAGATTTTTTATTCAACTTAGGAGCATCCATTCTCATCTGGGGTAAGATTTTATCCATAGGACTTGGACTCTCTTTAGTTGGTTATCTTGTTTGGAAGTTTGTAAGCTTCCTAGAAAAGATGAAATTAACCACACAAGGAGCATAATTACATGTCAGTATTTTGGAGCGAAGACGAAAGACTTCTACTTGAAAAAGTTAGAGCAACTCTATCTAGTAGAGAAATTTCGCAACTATGGACAGAGATTGGTTATGATCGATCCCCTGATGCCATTCAAAAACAATCAAAAAAACTTGGGTGTAAGTTTGTAGATTTTGGTGAACCTCAGGGTGTTTTCACTAAACAAGAACAAGCAGCCATATCAAGAATTCTTGAGAATAGATATCATGCCACACTTACTACTCTTAGTAAAACGGCTACACCAGATCCTAATGAAAAAGCAAAACTCACTAAAGGCAGAAGAGGGTTTGTTAACGAACTCTTAGAATCTTTGTATGAGATTAGAGAGGAAGTTGAAAGAACTGGTTCAAAATCGGCAAAAAGAGCACATGGAAACAAGAAAAGTCTTTGTGTTTTTCTTTCTGATACTCATTTTGGCAGACACTTAGCAGATCCCGAAACTGGAGAAGATTATTTTAATGTCAAAATCGCTTCTGAAAGGATTCTTTCTGTTCCAAACAAGATTCTTTCTATTCTAACAGAAGATCAAATCGATCAGATTGATGAAGTTGTTTTATTTCTTGGTGGCGATATGGTTGACGGTGAAGGTATCTTTGGCCATCAAGCAATGGAACTTGAGACCCATGCGGTTGAACAGGTTAAAGCTGCAACTAAGGCTTTTTGGCAAATCATAAATGTCTTTCGCGGAACCTTTCCCTTGGTTCGTATTATTACAACCAAAGGTAATCATGGTGCAGCCCATACCTCTCCTGAGGCTAATTGGGACAATATGATTTATCAACAACTAGAACTACTCATAGATTTAGATATAGAAATGGGTGGAGATCTAGATGTTACTATAAAGAACAGATACGGCGACTATGCTATTGGAAACGTACGAGGCTGGAAGGTCTTAATGAGACACAAAGCGCCCGTACAGGCCGACACAGGCGCAGGAATCGCTAAGTATGCAGGCTGGTATGGAATACATGAGTGGGATGCCTTCTTGTTTGGTCACTTTCATCATTGGGGTGTTATGACTTGGAATGGCAAACCAATTCTTAGAAATGGTTCATTAGCTGGTGGCGATGACTACGCAGAGTCCCTTGCTTATTTTGACCTTCCGGTTCAGTTAGCTTGGATAGCAACTGAAGATACCATATGCGAACAGGTGGTCCCTATCCGATTTGGAGACGAGTAGTGACACTACAAGAACTTCAAATTGAATTAAGAGAAATCGATAAGAGTATAGTTCTTCATACTAAAGATGGTTGGTTTATAAAAGCTTTAGCTAGTCTGGGTGCTTTTGCAACTCTACTTTTTACCTTCAGTAAAGCAAAAAGCAAAGAATGGAAGCGAAGCTTTCTAGAAGATTATTTCACTACGATTGCTAATCATATTTTTATTCCAAAAGAACTAGTTGAATATAAAATTCTTCCAGTTTTATGGCATGAATCCAGGCACGTAAAACATAGTAGATGGTTAGGTTTAGGTATTCATCCTCTTTTAGGTTTCCCTATTTACCTATTGCTTTATGCGTTTCTTCCTCTTCCAGTCGGCGGCGCTCTATTTCGAGCATTGTTTGAGTTAGATGCCGAAGCATATGCTTGGAATAGAATGATTGAATCTAATAGACTTATTTCTGATTCAAACATTAGAGAATCAAATCTGACGTTGATTCGTAGTTTAATTCTTGATAGAGCAAAAGGTTTTGCAACTGCTGTTTCAGGGCCTATGTATTTCTTTTCAATGCCTAAGTTTATTGTGGTTTGGCTCTATGAAAAAAGAGCGAGAAGGGTTATTGGATAAATGAGAGTAGAAGATAAAAGACAAGACTGGGATCATTACTTTATGGATCTTGCAGATAAGGTATCCGAGAGAGCAACATGCAATAGGAAGCATGTGGGCGCGGTTATTGTAGACTCAAATCATAGGCTTATATCTACAGGGTATAATGGATCGGCGCCAGGTGCTCCCCATTGTGATGACCCACCCTATTTTGCAGAGTGTTCTGTATCTAAAGTTAAAGTTGAGATAACCAAAGAAGAGTATGAATTTCATGCTAAAATGAAATTGCATATTGTTTCACATGTTCTTTCTAAAGAAAAACTACAATTACATCGCTCAGCAATAGAAAAAATTGAACAGGAAAGAGATTTGAAATATAAGGGTTTTCCTTTTTATGTTAGACAGGGAGGACATCTTATTGTAGATAACCATTGCGTAAGAACTATCCATTCAGAAGTTAATGCAATCACAAATGCAGCTTCTAGAGGGATATCGGTAGCTGGGTGTACTCTCTATTGTAATACTTTTCCTTGCTGGGAATGTGTGAAAGTAATGGCGGCATCAGGTATTTCTAAAGTGATATACAAAGATGACTATAAAGCAAAAAATGGTAACTTAAGTCAAGAAATGGCATCTGAGTTAGGAATAGTTTTAGTTCCGCTCGTCTAGGAGGCACTACTTGTCAAATATATTTTCTGGTTTTCGTGAACTTGAAGCCCCAGAAGCTTTTATTAATGATCTATATTCTGGACAAAAACTAGAGATTTGGGACAAAAGAATATCCATTTATCCTAACTTGTACTTAGAGTTAAAAAGTAGCGTTAATCCTAAACATACGACTCTTGCTAAAGTAAAAGGAAGTAGAATCCAAAAACTTAATGCAGAAAATTCATGGGGTTTGAAGCCTCGCAATCGGGAACAAGTATTTGCTCTTGATGCTCTGCTTGATGACGATATTACAATTGTATGTCTAACTGGCCGCGCCGGCACAGGTAAAACTATTCTTAGTCTAGCCGCCATGTTACAAAAAATTCAAGACAAGAGGTTTGTTAAAGCCATCCTTACTAGACCAATGTCTGAAGTAGGAAGGTATAAACTTGGTACTCTCCCTGGAGACGTAACTGATAAGTTTTCTCCTTTCTTGCTTAACTTTGTTACTAACTTAGAAAACTTTGCCGGAAGAATGAATGTTCGTGACTTGATTGAGCAAAATGGAATTGAGATTGTTCCACTTCAGTTAGTGCGCGGCGCTTCTTTTAGAAATACTTTTCTAATTGCAGACGAAATGCAGGTCTGTGACTTTATGGAAACTCTAACCATTGGTAGTCGCATAGGAGAGGGAAGTAAGATTGTGTTAATGGGAGACTTAAATCAACGAGATGAAAAGATCCCTAAAGAAAAGACAGGGTTATATAAGTTTTTTAATAATGCAAAGGCTAGAGACTCTGAATTAGTTTGTTGCATTGAGTTGCAAAAGTGCGAAAGATCACCAACTGCTAAATTGTTCGCTGATGTATTCGAGGATTAAATGACTGTATTTTTCTATAAAAAACATCCTGATGCTGTTATTCCAGATTTTGCCACTCCTTATAGCGCTTGTATGGACTTAACAACAGTTGAATCTATTGATGCAGATTTATCCAATTTAGCATGGCCTCCTGTTGTAGTGGCTCGATTTGGTTTAATTGCTAAGGTAGAGCCTGGATATCATTTAGAAGTTTATCTTAGGTCCAGTACACCACGTAAGTATGGTGTTATGGTACCTCATTCAGTAGGGATTATAGATCAAGATTATTGCGGACCAGATGATGAATTAATTTTACCTCTTCTTGTTTTGGAAGAACATGTTAAGATACCTAAAGGAAGTAGAATAGCTCAATTAAAACTATGTAAGACTATTCGACATGAAATAAGAGAGGTGTTATATGAAACACTTAAGGACGACAAATCGCGAGGAGGATATGGTAGTACTGGAGAATAGATTTAAGGTTACTGTTTCAATGACTATCATTGCTGACTCTCCAGAAGATGCTGAGAGAGTGGCAACCTCAATTATTCAAGAAGGGATAATTGCAACAGTAGACCAAGAAGAAGAAATTTATAGTTTTGACCTAGAAGATGTAGAACCTGCCGAAGTAGAATAGAGGAAGAAATGAATAAAGATAATCTTAATAAACCTCTGGTTGAGGATAATATAGTTGCGCAAAACACCTTAGCAGATCAAGACAGTAGTAGCACTGATCCTTTTGATCCAACCCGCGAAGCAAGAGATGGATTGATTAAGCAATTGAAGTCTCTGCTGTCTTTTTCTGCTAAAGGTAGATTAACCAATAAGCAACTTCATAAGTTTCTTGACGCTACATATCGATTGAATAGTATTCAAGAGATGATGATTCGGGCGCTTGTAGAAGTGTTAAAGAATTTAGCAGCTGTTTCTTCTCAAGAATCAATGAAGCTATACAATCTAAACACTTTTATTAGTGCTACAACTTCATTGTTATTTGAGAAAGAAGTACTAGAACAAGAGGAGCTTAACGAGAGACATAGGAAGTTTTTTATTAGTTTTGCTCCAGAAAGCTTTCAAGAGCAGTATGCGGAAGAGTTTACAACTACAAGTTGTAACGTGGAAGATATTCAAAACGAACCTTCTCTTCCGATAGAGTCCATCGAAGATTCTGAAGACCTGCTCGACAACGAATAATCATAGTAAGAAAGTCAACTAGCGCCGTCTTAGATTCCTCTGTAGTAGGGCGTCTTTGATCGAAATTAGCTTGGCTAAGCTTTACTTCTCCTGCCAAAACATTCCATTCTATAGCATAGACCCCTTTGTTCTCTATAAGAATATCTACTAGAGCCTCGGCTAAATTTCTACGAGACAGAGTAGCAAAGTTCTTTAGTTTGTGGTCTTTGACAACCTTCTCTGTAGAAGTTTTCTTTGCAACCTCAGGCACTGAAAGAAAAAGTCCCTTAAGTCCAGGAAATTTAAGTTTCTCTACTGCTACAGGATTCAGTTTACCATCCATAGCAAGCTTATGTTTTACTTGTTCTTGTTGTGAAGAAAATTTCATTTTATAGCTCCTTTAAATGCATGTTCAAGATTTTTGGGCTTAGTGAGACAATATCACACATATTTCTTTCGGTCAATCTAACTATGTGTTTTAAATAGAAAAGATACGTATAGAAGATATCAGAATGAGGCGTGCAAAGAGAAGCTAGACTTACTAAATTCATATTTGGTTCAACCCATTCTGTTTCTTCAGTAGGTAATTTACTTTCCCAATCTGTTTGCCTTGAGAACACTCTTTGTTCTATTAACCATTTTACCATATTTCTAGCCAGTAAGAATTGTATATTGTGAGCAGTGCTGATTTTTTTTTCAATAATAATTTTAGCTATTTGTTGCTTAATATCATCTTCTTCTATCCACCACGCTGATTGTAGTTTCTCTCTAACTTTATTTAGATCTTCTGGTACTCCAAAAAGTCTTTCTCTTTTTGATTTTCTATATAGAAAAGACTGATAAAACCATTCGTTTCCTTCTGCTGGAGGATTTCCAAGACATAGGTCTATTATAAAAAGAATTGTTTCTCTTGTGGCTTTTTCTAAATCTTGTTTTGTCCAGTTTTTAGGACGAATAGATTTATATCTAGGTAACATTTATTCCCAATTATCAATAGTTTTTTTATATTTTTTGTTTAAGTCAGGGTAATAATAAAGGATTTTAATTCCTTCGTTGGTAAAAAATTGCGCAGTCTTAGAAGAGAGGCCGGGAGTGATGGCCACTAAATGTTTAAACTCTTCTGGATAATACTTGCGGAACCTTTTGATTTTTGTGCGATCTGGCTGCTTCATAAGGCCGCCCTTGACTTCTATCCATATCCAGGACCCATCCTTATAGGTAACTCTAAAGTCTGGTGTATAGACCACTGTGCCCTTGTGATGACCAAACTGCCAAAAGGTAAAATCTTGTGGTTCATATTCTATCTTAGCTACAGTCTTATCTAGTTTAAACATTCTGTAAATATTAGCTTCCCAGCCAGAACGAAAGAATAAATTATTGCAGTCTTTTCTTTTTCCAATCTTAGATCGAGTTGATTTTTTAACAGGAAGTTTTTCTCCTTTCAACTCTGCTATTTTTGATTTAATTGCGCCAGTACCCCTGCCAAGAGCAATACAGAGTTGTCCGACTGGTTTGTCAATATTTAGTTTAATGTAGTCCAGCTCAACAGGGGACCAAAGGCGGGCGCGGGTAAACATTATTCCATTTCACCTAGTTCTTCGTCTTCTGCTGTAAACCAGTCAAGATTCTGAGCAATAGCTTTTTCTGGAACAAAGGCATTAAGTGCTCTTTGAGAATTTTCCCAGAATAAGCCATCAATGGCGCCATTATATAAACCTTCTGCAGCTAATCTTCTTTGAAGATTTTTTGTAAGACTAGAGCGTAGCTTATCTAAATCGATTCCCATGCCAGGACAGGTTTTTTTATACTTCTTTGAACCGTTACCAAGGATGGTAAACATGCCAGGAACTTCTCTATGACCATAAACATTAGAGGGAAGAACTTTAAGATAAAGACATAGAACAACTAGATGCTTTTCTAGAGCTAGCATCATTTCGTCAGGTGGAGAAAGGCCGTCTTGACCTTTGTACGCTAGGCATACGCCAACAGAATTATTGTTCCAAAGACCCCAGTGCCAGACTACATCATCGTAGTTGTTGCAGTGATACACTGTTCCGTCTTTAGCAATAAAGTCATGATAACAAAGACCTGGTGCGCCTTTTGTTGAAATATGATTATCCTTACTAGGGGTACTATGATATGACGCGGTTGCATTAGGATTTTGATTATTAGAAGCGGTAGTGTGAACGCCAATGCGTTTTACATTTTTTTGCTTACTCCATTGTCGTGTTTTATGCTTTGGGATAGTTTCCCTAATGTCAATTAGTTTCATTTCTACTCCTCCTGTAAGAGTTTTTGTTGAGCTTTCCATTCTTTTTGTTTCTCATATTGTTCTTTTCTATATTCTTTTGCTCTTTCTTTTTGAGCTTCTTTGTATTCATTTATTTCTTTAGGTGGTTCTTGGATTTGTTCAATAATTTTATTTTTTTGATAGAGATTCCAAATGTAATCTGTGTTAATTAACTTTAAGTCACTATATGGAATACTAATACAAGTGTAGCCTGTTTCTTCTGCTGCTGCTTGTTTTATTTTGTCTCTGTTTTGCTGAAGCTTAAAGTTGCTTATTGCTTCGTCAATAGAGATACCTCCGAATTGTACTGGTTTATAATGTTGTTCTCCATGAGCTTCAATAACGATCTTAAGATCTAGAATTACCCAGTCAAATTTATGCGCATTATTTCTGTATGAAACATTTACTCTAGAAACAGGGTATTCTTGATAGATCTTAAAGCCAGCAAAAGGAGAGGTAGGAGATCGAAGAGCGTCTCCTATTTTTTTGTGAAGTTTGCTTGCATTAGATCTAAATTCTTGTTGAAATCTACTTGTTTTCATTTTGTTTTTTAAACCAATCTGCGTCTGAAAGAAGGGGTCGATCCATTAATAACACCTTCTTGTATACAAGAAAGTTATGAATTGCTTTTGCTAAACTTTCGTCTTCGATAAAAGAAAGAGAACCGCCTGTGATTTCTTCAATATAGATTTGCGAAGTGGCTACATCTGCAAAGCACATATATTCTCTTACAGAATTTGTAACAGTAGCAATATGTAACCATTTTTTATCTGTGCCAGGCAGGTAAAATCGGTTAGAGCTTATCAGCTTCATTTTCGTTGATTTCCATTAGCACTTTTGAGAACTCAAAATAAAGATCTTTGATCTCTTTTCTGGTGGTCATAGAAGTGCCAACAAGTGTCATTTTGTTATTGCACTTAATGCAAGTAAAAAGGTTAAAGGTAACAGGTCCAGACTGTCTCATTCTCGTACCAAGCGCAAGCAGTTCATAGGTATATTTAGAAGCTTCTTGGTGAGTTAACCAGACACAGCCACAACGAGAGCAGGCTACTTTCCCATTCGCTTCGTCTGCTATTGAATAGTCTTTTTCCATTTAGTCTTCTACCTTCTCTTCTTTTTCTTTTTCTTCTTTCTTAGAAGAGTCTCTAAGTACTAGTTCATCAATTGATACAGGAGCTTCATCATCGTCTCTAAGAATGAACTTAGTTCTACCTGTTGCATCTTTGATTTTTAACAAAATATTCCTCCTAAAATCTGCATTCGTTGAAATACTTACATGTACTACATTGTTCTGATACCGATTGATACCATACACTATTTTGTATACCTAAGGTAGTATGTCTAATTAATGGCTCTATTTTTTCTGTAAGTATTTTCTCAACTATGTTTATTTTCACTAGTTTAACACTTTCCTTACCTAAAACAAGACGAAAATATTTCTTAGGTAAGATTCCTGATGCCTTCCAAAATATCCAGCTTCTTATGTGTGACGTGTAATCTCTATAGAGGCTTATCCCCGTATACTTAGAAAAGTCTTTACCAGACGCTTCGTAGATGTCTCCTATCATAAGAGGGGACGTAACCAAAAGAGGGATAGAATCAGATAGCACAATAGATGTACCAAGAGGAAGAAGGATGGGCACATTAGGAAGGCCGGTCTTGTTGAGCTCGGTCAAGAAGATGTTTTCATACCATTTAAAGATTTGAGAATAGATTCTGTCTATTTCAGTTAAACTAAGTGGGGTAGCAAACGAGAGTTTGGATGCGGCCCAGCTCCTTACAAGATTCCATGTTGGGAACTTATTGTGAATATTTAAATAAGTATAGGCTTTGGAAACAATGTATCCAAAAACACTTTTATAATCGTCTTCCTTTTCTTCTGTTTCGTTCCAAGAGAAGGCTGTCTTTCTTGGACAATTCGTATAGGTAAGAATATTTTTGATTGTTATTTTATACATGCTGATTCAATCTGCTCTATAATAGGTTCGTATCTTTTGTGAACTCTATTTTTCCCAACGATAATTATTACATAGTGATCAAAGACAAAATCTAGGTCAACAAAACCTGTTTCAACAAATGAAGGTTCTAGTTCCCATATACCAATCACATTAAGTGACTGATCTGGGTATGCTTCTTCGAACTCTGCCATTCTATCGTTAATTCTAGTTACCATTCCATCTCTTGTACATATTACTAAGATATTTTCTTTTTTGTATCTTCTTAGAAGAAGAGGGTTGATATCTGTAATGGGATCACTTTCATAGATTGTGTCGCAGTAGTGGATAGGCATTAGAATACAACCGATAGACCCAGTGAAAAAATACCAACCTTATCGACTGGTGCATAACTAAGGTTTGGGGTAATCCAAAGATTACTAACAAGAGGAAGATGGCGACCAAGGTTATATTGTACTGGAGAAAAACCAACAGAAAATCCATTGAGATAGTATTGGGCAGAAAGTCTAAAGAATCGAATAAAAATATCGTTAGGTGTTTTTCCGTAAGAAGAAGTAGAGAGGCCGAGGTCAAACAATACTGTTCCGTCACCGCTAGTAGTTATTCCACCGTGAATACCTAGATCTAGTTTAGGGTTCCACCAAAACATTTTATCTGGTAACTCTTCTCCTCTAATAACTTCAAACTTTGTAACAGTTAATTCTTTTAGTTTGTTTCCTTTGTCATCCAATTCCCAAAGTTTTGCATAATGATTTCTAGCTCCTGTCAGAAGTTTTGTTTCAATAAACTGTAACCTAAATCTTTGATGAAGCTTATAGCTTAAGGTCTGATTTAATGCATCGCCTTCAAGATCTATTCTAAAATCTGAATATTTCCAAGGTAAAGAAATAGCTTCCTCAAGATCTCCATTTGCTTTTTTAATAAAAAGCTTACCTACAGGTATTTCAACTGGTTCTGTTGTGACTCTATCAATGTAGACAACTTTTGTTTTTACTTTGATATTGAGTTTTTCTGCTTCGTATTTTGCTTGTAGTTCTACATATAAAACTACAAGAGCCTCTCTTTTCTTAATTTCTTCTTTCCACTTCTTGTCTATATTTGCCAAGGCAATAGAATGGACTTTCTTCAGTGAAACTATTTCTGTCTGGGCTCGACCAATTGTTAAATCTGCCTCCATAAGCTTACTATTTTTTTCTTGAATCAAGGACTGTAATTGTCTATTTGTTTGGCATTGTTTAATAGCAAGGCCAGATAGAAGAAGGATAGTCAATACGGCGGCAATTCCTAAGAGTATATTTTTAATCATTGATTTTCCAAGATCCCCAGCTAGAAGTATGCATACCGTGAATAGCCTTACCAATGGTTTCTTCTGTCGCTTTTCCGCAGACAGGACATTTTTCGAAAGATTCTTCTTTTGAATCATGCCAACTTTCGAACTGATTTTTACATTTTTTATTCGTACAGATTAATTCAATAAGTTTTATCATGAGAACATACTCTCCACTTCATCTTTTGGTTTATTGTTATATCCGCCCTTCCTAAAGTCCTCCATTGCTTTAGAATCTTGTAGAACAATCTCTCTGCTTACATGTTTATAGTCAGATGAGCCAGGGTAAAAGTCCAGGAAAAAAGTTTCCTTGATATCGGTTACTTTGTTTTTGCCAATAATCATTTCTGGTCTTGGATAGAAAACTGGATCACCTTTCCAGTTTGTAGCCTTGTTGCAGACGGTAAACCTATCTGGAATATCTGCTACTTCGTTATAAAGATGTAATACAAGGTTAGCGTCGTATTCAATTTGCTGAGTTTCGGCAATATTGTTGTTATTTGGCTTGATACCGGGCAATAGTTTTGTGTACTCAACTGTAGTAATAACGCAACACTTCTTTCTTAGAGCTAGACCCTTGGCAGCCTGAGAGAGAGATTTAAACCTTACACGTTCGTCTGCTCCTGCAAAGTCATTAAGTTTATGAAAGTTATCTAAGATATAAACAATACGTCGATCTGGATATCTTTCCTGATAGTGTGAAATAAGAGCTTCAGCAAATACAAGCGAAGAACCTTGTTCGATATCTTTCACAATCAGACGACCCTGCAACACAAGCTCACGAATTAATGAATAACCAGAAGCTCTTTTTTCCATCAGATCTGGAATCCCAACAGTGTTAGACCAATATGTTGGTTGATGTACCATGTTCATGGTTATGCTTTGTGAACCTTCAGCAACACAAACAAGTCTAGGTATTATTTGCTCAGCAGTATCGTCAATGGAATGGTATAGAACGATTGCATCTTCGTTGTTTTTAGCAATTTCATAAGCTAGTTTTGTTAAGAAGGCGGTCTTTCCATGGTTGGGTTTACCACCTAAACAAAACCAAACTCCATTACTCCAATCTCCACGAAGAGCATCTTCAAGCTCCTTTAGTTCGTGTCCAAGATTGAACCACTTACCCATCATAGCGGCAGTTTCTTCTGTTACTTTTTGTTCATCTAATCTTCCTAGAAAATGTTCTTTAGATAGAATCTCGCTATTGTGTTTTTTAGAAACCTCGGTAAGAAGAGCTTGACCTTCCGTTAGAATAAGCTCTGCTTCTGAGGGGTTTTTCTTCATCTCGTGAATGATTTTATCTAGTACTCGCTGCCTATCTTCATTCTTCTTGTTAGATCGTTCGTCCATAATAGCGTTTATTTGCGCTGTAATCGTCTGTAGGGAGTAGCCGGTACGGTTAGATAGAACCTTCGCCATCGTCTCCTGGGCGATTCTGGACGGCTCATTGAGGATTAATGGGATCATCTGCTCGCAGATTTGTTCGTCGTCTGCGTCGTCTGGATACTTGTTCAATCTCCACTCAAAGGCTGTCCAAGCTTTTAGGCCATAGAACTCTGAGATACTATTGTCTCTAATAAATGAGTCTGGGTCATAACCAGGAGGCATAGTAATTACGCGCACTCTGATGTCTTTAAGTCCGGCCAGCTTTTCTTCAACTATTTGTTGAGTTTTCTCTTGACCTGTTTTGTCACCATCTAGACATAGAACAATGTCTGTTAGTCCAAGATACCTTAGTAGGGCTACGTGATCATCTCTGAACGATGAGCCTGCAAGAGCTACGCAATTCATCATTCCGTGAACTCGGGCAGTAATAACGTCGGCCTGTCCTTCGAAGATATACAGAGGTCTTTCTGCTGAGATAGCTTCGTCTAATCCAAACAATCTTTTACTCTTGTTAAATAGATTATATTTAAGACCAGAGGTTTTTAAGTTTATATACTTCCCTTCATCGTCTCCCTTCTTATAATCCACCCTTCTTGCCGTAAAACCAACTGGTCTACGATTTTCATCAAGCCAAGTAAAGATAAGGTTATTTGGAGCAAAGACGTTTGCTTTCAGCAGATTAATTTCCTCTAAGAACTCTTTGTCGAAACCTTGGTCCTCTAGTGCTTCTTGAAAGTCCGAGAGATTAGAGACCGTCCCGATACCCCATTCCTGGAGTCCTGGGATAGCCTTCAACCACCCTCTTTCTTCTAGAGACGCAGTGATTGCTTGGTTAGCCGACTTAAGTGTATCTGTTGTGATAATTTCAAAAGCTGCAAGGTATGCCCTGTGAACGTCTAGTCTATAAGAATCTTCTTCTGACATATTCGAAGACACAAACTCTACGTTATATTTATCGCACAACCATTTTAAGGTATCTTGAACCCAGCCTATTCCTGCTGCTGGCTTTTTATCTAGAATGGCAACAGCATCGAAAATATCAAAATGCCTCCCGCAGCCATGACAATAGATGCGCTCTTTATTATCTCCAACAAGATTGGCACTTGGGGTCGAATCCGAGTGCTTTGGGTGGATACAGTTAAATTTGTTATCGACATTTATACCCTTCTCCTCAAGATAGCTGCCTAGGTATGGCTTAATTAATTCAATTGTTTCCTGAAAATTCTTTATTTGCATCGGATTCTCCGTTCGTCTGATTGGTTAAAACTGTACCTAGTTTACTCTTCTCTCCTGAGAATGCAATAGATAATTGTTAAATGTTTACGGGGATTTAGATATGTTTTGTAGATTACAAAAGGCTAGGCTAACTACTCGTTTTCCTTCCAACAATGTTCACTAAAACTGCAGTATTTGCACTGCCAATCTCCGATGGGATTCTTCGCTGGCGATTTCTTCCACTTCTCGTAATTTGTTTTAGCTATCTCTCCAATTGCATTTAATTTCTCTACCAATTCTCCACTATACTTAATGCTAAAATCTCTTGGTGGAAGTTGCTTGTTCTCAAGATACGTTTCTAGTTCTGCATATCTTATATAGATATCATCTATCTCGAATCGATAATCAATAACCCCATTAATTGATGGATACCTTTTGCCATCTGCTTGAACGGAAATATTAATATCAAACTCTGCTCTATCAGCAGAATCTCTAGCATAGTAGATCATCTTGAAATAGTCGATGATTCCTAGCTTTTTACACAAATCTACATAAATAAGACACTGTAGAAGCTGAGAACCCTTTGGTCTTCCCTCATTTTTTTTGTCTCCGCAAATTGATTTCTTTGCGTAATAACCGTAGAAGGATTTAACTTCCACACCAAAGAGTTGGCCGTTCTCTGGGTCAATTAATACAGCATCAAGCTCACCAGAAATATTATGCTCTTTGTCATAGAATCTAACAGAATTGGCAACCCAAATTCCCATCTGTTTCCACTGTTCAATGAGAATTTGTTCAACACCACTACCTAGGGCAAATATCCATTGACTGTATGGGTCTGTGCCAGAAGATGCTCCCTCTCCAGTGATACGATAATACTGTTGTCTTAAACAAGAGCCTTCTACTCTTTCAATTCCGTGTAGGTCAGTGAATTTAACTGACGCCTCAGAGGGGTAAAAATGTGAACCACGAGGTAGACCAAACTTCTTGCGCACCATGTGAGCATCAGTTGCTTTAATGAGATCCATTGTTTCTCCGTATCCGTATTATGGCAGGTTTCCTTGAATGACTGTGATTTGACTCTGTAGGGAATCTACAGTATCAGAGAGGGTCGAAACTTCTGCTTGGTTAATGTTTATATACTTTTCTAGTTGTGATTTTGATGCAAGATTTCCAATCATAACCAATAATTTTTCAATACTATCTTCTATTGCTGCAATCCTTGCTTCCTCTGCTGCCGTGAATGCCATAATTACGCCTCCGCTACCTTGTCTGCAACAGCGTTTTCTGGTTTAGTTACAACCTCTGGAACACTTGTTGTTTTGTTTACAGCATTTGTTGCTTGGATTTGATTGCTGTTATTAATTACCTTTCCTAGAACGTATTTATTAGCTACGTTACCTGTAAAGTATAGGGATAAAATACCCAGAAGTCCACCAATAAAAGAAGGAAGAATAGCCGCTATTGCAGTAAACCAAATAGACATCAGTGAAAAAAGAACAAGAATTAACACAGACAAAATTGTTAGGAAAAACTTACGACTACGATAGCTAGTTTCCACCATTAACTCTATATTGGTTGGTAGATTTTGTACCAATAATCCATCTTCTACTGGAGAAGATAATTCAAGATTACTCTTGTCCATCGTTTGTATCCGTTGAAGCTAAATATTGAACATCA